>Ga0209202_1000147_pt1 | contig 77915 bp, 63 predicted proteins | sample AD_UKC032_MetaG_FD_184416 | JGI IMG/M metagenome (GOLD analysis project Ga0209202, IMG submission 184416) | Active sludge microbial communities of municipal wastewater-treating anaerobic digesters from USA - AD_UKC032_MetaG (SPAdes) (version 2) | ecosystem: Engineered > Bioreactor > Anaerobic >... | reverse complement strand
TCGACTGGAACGAATTCTGGGAAACGGTTAACGGCAATGGCCCGTGCAACAAGGAACGCCTGGCGACCCGCGTCAAGGCCCACAACGACGGTCAATGGGTGCGCGATGCCGCGCTGGCCCATGCCCGTAAACAACAATCACGCAACATGAAGGAGGCAGCATGACTACCGCATTGAAAGAATGGCCGCTCTGGGAAGTTTTCGTCCGCAGCAAGCAGGGCCTCGAGCATAAACACTGCGGCAGCCTGCACGCTGCCGATGCCGCCCAGGCGCTGGACATGGCGCGCGACGTCTATACCCGCCGCCAGGAAGGCGTCAGCATCTGGGTCGTGCCGTCCGCCCAGATCACCGCCAGCAATCCGGATGAGAAGGGCGAATTGTTCGACCCGGCAGCCGACAAGATCTATCGCCATCCGACCTTCTACGAGATCCCGGAAGAAGTAGGGCACATGTAATGAGCGCCGCCACCGATTATCTCCTCCACCTCGCCGACAATGCCCTGGTCCTCGGCCAGCGCAATGCCGAATGGTGCGGCCACGGGCCGATCCTCGAAGAAGACATCGCATTGTCCAACGTCAGCCTCGACCTGATCGGCCAGGCCCGCCTGCTTTACCAGCTGGTCGCTTCCCTGCAGGGTGGCGGCGCAACGGAAGACAAGCTGGCCTATTTCCGCGACACCGGCGAATTCCGCAACTACACGCTGCTCGAACTGCCGCATTCCGGCCCGCTCTCCGGCTACGCCAAAGGCAGCCTCGACTACGGCACGACCATCGTCCGCAATTTCCTGTACAGCGCCCTGATGGCCCTGCTCTGGGAAGCCCTGGAAAAGTCGGCCAATGCCGATCTGGCGGCGATTGCCGGCAAGTCGCTCAAGGAAGTGCGCTACCACCTGCGCCATTCCCGCGACTGGCTGGTCCGTCTTGGCGACGGCACCGAAGAGTCACATGCCCGGACCCAGGCCGCGCTCGATCACCTGATGCCCTACACCCAGGAATTCTGGACGAGCAGCCCGGCTGAAACCGCCGCAGTCGCGGCCGGCATCGGCGTCGATCTGCAGACGCTCAAGGCCGACTGGGATGGCATCGTCGATGCAGCGCTGACGGAAGCGACGCTCAAGCGTCCGCTGCTCGAAGGTTATGTCAGCGAGGGCAAGAAAGGCCTGCACTCGGAGCATCTCGGCTTCCTGCTCGCCGAAATGCAGAGTCTCGCCCGCGCCCATCCGAACGGAAACTGGTGACGCCATGACGACGAGCATCGAGGAAACCTGGGCGGCGCTGGCGGATCTGGCCGACCCGGAAATCCCGGTCATTTCCCTGCGCGACCTGGGTATCCTGCGTGACGTCAGAGCCGGTGCAGACGGGCTGGAGGTGGTCATCACGCCCACCTACAGCGGCTGCCCGGCGATGAGCCAGATCGAGGACGACATCCGGTCGACCCTGAAAAACAAGGGAATTTCGGCGCGCGTCGTCACCCAGCTGGCCCCGGCGTGGACCACCGACTGGATGACCGAGTCCGGCAAGGAGAAGCTGCGCGCCTACGGCATCGCCCCGCCGCACCAGACACCTGCCGCGCACAATGTCGTGCGTTTCATTTCCCGCCCGGCCAAGGCCGAGGCCGTACCCTGCCCGCACTGCGGTTCGAGCAACACCGTCGTCTCTTCACAATTTGGATCGACCGCCTGCAAGGCACTCTACAAGTGCCAGGATTGCCAGGAACCGTTCGATTATTTCAAGCCCTATTAGCCCTTACCGGAGCCTCAAGATATGTCTGCTCTCCGCTTTCATGAACTCACCGTCAAGCGTGTCAGCCCCGAAGCGGCCGGCTCGGTGGCGGTCACCTTTGCCATCCCGGCCGACGCCCGGGAAACTTTCAAATTTCAACCCGGACAGTTCCTCACCCTGCGCGCCAAGGTGAATGGCGAAGAGGTCCGCCGCACCTATTCGATCAGTAGCCCGCGCAGCCGCCTGGCCAGCGCCGGCGAACTGGAGATCGGCATCCGTCCGGTCGAAGGCGGGATTTTTTCCAACTGGGCAGCGCAAACCCTGAAGGCCGGCGACAAGCTGGACGTCATGCCGCCGGACGGCCGCTTCGTCGTCAAGAAGCAGCGCGCCATCCACCGTGTCGGCTTCGCTGCCGGCTCGGGCATCACGCCCATCCTGTCGATTGCCGCCACGACGCTGGAAGAGCAGCCGGAATCGAAATTCACCCTGGTCTACGGCAACCGCCGCATGTCCAGCGTTATGTTCAACGAAGCGCTGCAGGACCTCAAGGACCGCTACCGCGACCGCCTGACGCTGATCCACATCCTCTCCCGCCAGGCGCAGGAAGTCGATCTGCTGCAGGGCCGCATCGACGGCAACAAGGTCAATGCAGTGATCAAGGCGCTGCTGCCGGTGGGCAGCATGGACGAAGTGTTCATCTGCGGACCGGAAGCGATGATCGAGGCGACCGAAAAAACCCTGATCGCAGCCGGCGTGCCGGAAAACCGCGTCTATACCGAGCGCTTCACCTCCGGTCCGGCCCAGGCCGCCAAGATCCAGGCCGATACCGATGCCGCCCCGCAGAAGCAGGCCGCGGCGAAGGACATCACCCTGACCGTCGTCCTCGATGGCAAGGAACACGAGCTGAACATCGGCCCCGACGAGCACGTGCTGGATGCGGCGCTCAATGCCGGCCTCGACCTGCCCTTCTCGTGCAAGGCCGGTGTGTGCTGTACCTGCCGCGCCAAGGTGCTGTGCGGCGAGGTGGTGATGGACAAGAACTACACGCTGGAAAGCGATGAAATGGCTCAGGGCTACGTTCTCAGCTGTCAGGCGCGTGCCACGACCAAGCAACTGACCGTCAGCTTCGACGAACGCTGAGCACCGGTTCCACCCGAAATCATTCGACTTGGGCCGCCGGGGAATTCAATCCCCAGAGCGGCCATTTTTTGGAGACAAGACATGACCCAAGTAGTCCTCACAGAAATTCACGGCAAGGTCGGCCTGATCCGCATCAACCGGCCGGAAGCGCTGAATGCGCTGAACAACGAGGTCGTTGATGGCATCGGCGCCGCCATCAACGTCTTCGAGGCCGACGAAAACATCGGCTGCATCGTCATCACCGGCAACGAGAAGGCCTTCGCCGCAGGCGCCGACATCGGCTTCATGAAGGACTTCGACTACATGCACGCCTACCAGACGGACTTCATCACCCGCAACTGGGAGCGCATCAAGACGACGCGCAAGCCGGTGATCGCGGCAGTGGCTGGCTTCGCGCTGGGCGGCGGCTGCGAGATGGCAATGATGTGCGACATGATCTTTGCCGCCGACACGGCCAAGTTCGGCCAGCCGGAAATCCGCCTCGGCACCCTGCCCGGCGCCGGCGGCACGCAGCGCCTGCCGCGCGCGGTGGGCAAGGCCAAGGCGATGGACCTGTGCCTGACGGCACGAATGATGGATGCCGCCGAAGCCGAAAAGGCCGGCCTGGTCGCCCGCGTCATCCCGGCCGACCAGTTGCTGGAGGAAACGCTGAAGGCAGCGGCGGTGATTGCCGGCTTCTCGCTGCCGGTGGTCATGATGATCAAGGAATCGGTCAATCGCGCCTTCGAGTCGTCGCTGAACGAAGGGCTGCTCTTCGAGCGCCGCGTTTTCCATTCCGCCTTCGCCCTCGAAGACCAGAAGGAAGGCATGGCGGCCTTCGCCGAAAAGCGCAAGCCGACCTTCAAGAACCGCTGAGGCCCATCATGTACGAAACCCTGGAAATCGAACGCGCCGGCAAGGTCGCCACCATCTGGATGAACCGTCCGGCCGTCTTCAACGCCTTCGACGAACAACTGATCGCCGAACTCGCCGCCGCCTGCCGCGAACTCGACGCCGACCCGACGGTGCGTATCGTCGTCCTCGGCGGCCGCGGCAAGCACTTCTCGGCCGGCGCCGACCTCAACTGGATGAAACGCGCCGCGCAATTCACGCATGAACAGAATGTCGAGGATGCCCGCAAGTTCGCCGGCATGCTGCGCACGCTGTCCGAGATGAGCAAACCGACCATCGCCCGCGTCCAGGGCGCGGCGCTGGGCGGCGGCACCGGCCTGACGGCAGCCTGCGACATGGCGGTGGCCAGCACCGACGCCGTGTTTTCCACCTCGGAAGTCAAGTTCGGCATCATCCCGTCGGCAATCAGCCCCTATGTGCTGCGCGCCGTCGGCCCGCGTCACGCGCTGCGCTATTTCCAGAGTGGCGAACGGATCAGCGCCGATCGAGCCCTGGCCATCGGCCTGGTCGGCGAGGTGGTCGCCCTGGACGAGCTGGATATCAGCGTCGCACGGCTGGCCGATGCGCTGCTGCAAGGTGGCCCGCTTGCGCAAAAGGCGGCCAAGGACCTGATTGCTGCGGTCAACGGGCAAAAAATCGACAAAATCATCAGCGAGGAAACGGCGCAGCGCATCGCCCGCCAGCGCGCGACCGACGAAGCCAGGGAAGGGGTCACGGCGTTCCTGGAAAAGCGTACGCCCGCCTGGTTGCTATGACCATCCACGGTCTCGATCCCGCCTTGCCCAGCCGGCAGATGAGCATGACCCTGCTGATGACCCCGGACATGGCCAATTTCTCCGGCAATGTGCACGGGGGGATTGTCCTGAAACTGCTCGACCAGGTGGCTTATGCGTGCGCCAGCCGCTATGCGGGAAAGTATGTGGTCACCCTGTCCGTCGATCAGGTCATGTTTCGCCAGCCGATCCATGTCGGCGAGATGGTGACCTTTCTCGCCTCGGTGAATTACACCGGCCGGACGTCGATGGAAGTCGGCATCAAGGTCATCGCCGAGAACATCCGGACCCAGGTGCTGCGCCATGCGAACAGCTGCTTTTTCACCATGGTCGCCGTCGACGATGATGGCAAGTCCTGCGCGATTCCACCACTCCACCCTTCATCAGATGAAGAACGGCGGCGTTTCAAGGCCGCCACGATCCGCCGCGAACTGCGTGAAGAATTCGAGCAGCGCAGCCAGGCGGTCAAAGCGCACTAGGCGGGAAGTTTTGCATCTCCGTGTGCGCCAAGACGCAGCGAAAGAGCCTCGGCATGGCGTTTGAGGCTCGTGATCACCTCGCCCTCCGGACTGAGGTCGAGCATGCCCTGAACGCCGACGACCAGCACCGCCATGGTGATTTCATTCTTGAAATTGAAGACCGGCGCCGCCACCGCCTCGACCCCCGCCACCTTGTGCTGGCCGTTGGTCGCCGCGTAGCCCTGGGCACGAATCTCGGCCAGCAGCGCCTCGACCGCCGCCCGGCTCTTAAGTTCCGGCGGCAGCACGGCACTTTTCAGTTCCTCGGCGATCAGCGGGGTCACCACCTTCTTCGGCATCCACGCCGCGAAGACGCGGCCGGCGGCGGTGCTCAGCAGGTCGAGCGCCGTGCCGGTGGTGACGTTGACCGTGATCGGCCGGCGCGGCCGTTCCCAGCGCACGACGACCGGCCCGCGGTCGCCCCAGACGGCGAGCGCCGTCGTCTGGTTGATTTCGTCGCGCATCTCGGTGATCGCGCTCAGGCCGAGGCGGACGCGGTCCAGCCGGTCGAGCGCGACGAGACCGAGATTGAGCGCGAAGCTGCCGAGGTCGTAGCGCGAGGTCAGCGGGTCCTGATCGACGAGGCCGGCGCGGATCAGGCTGACCAGATAGCGGTGCGCCTTGGAGGCCGGCATGTCGGCCGCCGCCGCGATGTCCTTGAGCATCATCGAGCGCTGGCCGTTGGCCATGGCGCGCAGGATGCCCATGCCGATTTCCAGCGACTGGACGCCGTGCTTCCCTTCGAGTTCATCGCTCATTGCCGCCCCCTTAATTCCTTTATTCAAAACTAGTTCTATAATAGCGCAAATTTTCACAGGAAAACATCTGCTTATGTCATCGCTACGCGTTTATGCCATTGACGGCATCATCCCGGTGGTTGATCCCACCGCCTACGTCCATCCCAGCGCCGTGCTGATCGGTGACGTCATCATCGGCCCCGGCTGCTACGTCGGCCCCTGCGCCAGCCTGCGCGGCGACTTCGGCCGCCTGATCCTCGAAGCCGGCGCCAACCTGCAGGACACCTGCGTCATGCACGGCTTCCCCGGCACCGACACCGTGGTCGGTGAGAACGGCCATATCGGCCACGGCGCCGTGCTGCACGGCTGCCGCGTCGAGCGCGATGCGCTGGTCGGCATGAACGCGGTGATCATGGACAATGCGGTGATCGGCGAGGCGAGCATCGTCGCCGCCTCGGCCTTCGTCAAGGCCAGCCAGTTGGTGCCGCCGCGCATGCTGGTCGCCGGCGTGCCGGCCAAGGTGATCCGCCCGCTGAGCGCAGAGGAAATGGCGTGGAAGGCCGACGGCACGCGCACCTACCAGGAACTGACCCGGCGCTGCTTGGCGACGCTGGTCGAAACGACGCCGCTGGCGGCGGTCGAGGCCGGCCGCAAGCGCATTGAAATGCCGGACGTGGTACCACTGACCGAACTGAAGAAACGCGGCGGCTGACGCACGCATTTCTAGCCAGCCTGTCGGCATTGCTGACCTCATTCCTGCAACGGCTTCACCACCCGTTTCATCGATGGGCCTTCGGGATGGGGCAGAACCGAAAAGCCGAGGCTGGTCATCAGGCGCAGCATTTTCTCGTTGTCGGACAATACATCACCGACCATCGAGCGGTAGGATTTCTCGCGGGCGCAATCCATGATCGCGCCCATCAGGCGGCGACCCAGGCCGCACTTCTGCCAGCGGTCGTCGATCGCCAGGGCGAATTCCACGGATTCGCCATCCGGCGTCTGGGTGTAGCGGGCGCTGCCGATCTGTCGCTCCCGCCCTTCTTCATGAACAATGGCGAGTAACACCATTTCCCGGTCGTAATCGACCTGGGTGAAGCGGGCGAGCAGGCTGGGCGGCAGTTCGCGCGTGCCATCCATGAAGCGGAAGTAGCGGGCTTCAGCGGACAGGCCAGTGACGAATTCCTGCTTGAGCGCAGCATCTTCCGGCCGCACGGGGCGGACGGTGATCACCGTGCCGTCGCGCATCGGCCACTCCCGGCAGAGGTGGGCCGGGTACGGGTGAATGGCCATGTGGGCATAGCGGGCCATGCCGGCACCCAGGGTGTGGTCGATGATCATCCGGGCGTTGGTGGCGACGGCGCCGTTTTCGTCAACGAGTAGCGGGTTGATCTCCAGCTCCTTGATCCAGGGCAGTTCGCAGATCATGTTCGAGACGCTGAGCAGCACGTTCTCGACTGCTTCGATATCCGCCGCGGGGCGCTGATGGAATTCGCTCAAGGTTCTGGAAACACGGGTGGAATCGATCAAATTGCGCGCCAGAAAGCGGTTCAGCGGCGGCAGGGAAACCGCCCGGTCACGAAATATTTCCAGATGACGGCCGCCGGCACCAAACGCGATGGCCGGCCCGAAGACCGGGTCGCGAAACACCCTGATCATCAGCTCCCGGGCATGGGGCCGGGTGCGATGGGCCTCGACGGTGACGCCGTCCACGTGAACAGCGGGAAATTTCTGGTGTACCGTGTCGACGACATCCTGAAACGCCGAACGTGCGGATTCAACGCTGGCGATGTTGAGCCGGCTGCCCCCTTCTTCACCCTTGAATGGCAGGTTGGGCGCATCGACTTTCATATCGACCGGCAAACCGATCTGTTCGCTGATGAACATGGCCTCGGTGGCGCTGCGGGCAATCATCGCGGGCTGGACGGGAATGCCGAAGGAGTGCAGCAGGGCCCGGGTTTCCATCCCGGAGAGCACTTTCCGGTGCTCGCCGAGCAGTGCATCGACCAGAGCCCGGGCATTGCTGCTGGCGGCGCGTTCCAGGTTCTGGCTCGGGCCGGGCGCCTGGAGCAGCAGCTTCTGATTCTGGTAATACTTCGAAATGCTGTGGAACAGCTCGATCACCGTATCCGGCGTCAGGAAGACCGGAATGCCGGCATCTTCGAGGATTTTGCGGGCTTCGGTGATCTGTCCGCCGCCCATGAAGCAGCAGCACAGCGTGATGCGCTGACTGCGCACCATCTCCACGATGCCCTGGGCCACCAACCTGGGTTGTGCCATCGCGATCGGGGACAGCACAACGAGAATCGCATCGACATTGGCATCCTGGGCCAGCGAATGGATGGCTTGCAGATAACGTTCCGGCGTCGCATCACCGCCCAGATCGATCGGTACACTGCCGGTCCAGTCGTGCGGCAAAAACTTCTTCATGGCGGTGATCGTATCGGGCGCCAGTACGGGCAACGGGATACCCAGGGTACGGGCGCAATCGGCCGCCATGGCAGCCGGCCCGGTTCCGTTACTCATGATGGCAAGCTGGTTGCCGCGCGGGTGAAAGCCCGAGGCCAGCGCCTTGGCGGCATGGAACAGCTGGCTGATGCTCTGCACCCGGACCACACCGGCACGGCGTACCGCGGTATCGAACACCTCGTCGTCGAGCTCGGGTTGCCCCGAGGGCGATTCCAGCAAATCGTCTGAGCCGTGGTTCCCCGACTTGAACAGGATGACCGGTTTGACGCGGGCGGCGGAACGCAGGGCGCTCATGAATTTGCGGGCATTGCGCACCCGTTCGACATGAAGAAGGATGTAACGGGTCTGATCGTCGGCTACCAGGTAGTCGAGAATTTCCCCGAAGTCCACATCCATGGCCGCCCCGAGGGCGACCGCCGACGATACGCCAATCCTGTTCATGGTTGCCCAGTCCAGAACGGCAGCACACATGGCCCCGGACTGGGTGACCAGGGCCAGGTCGCCGGGCAGGGCAGCAATCTCGGTGAACGTGGCGTTCAAGGAAATGCTTGGGCGAAGAACGCCCAGGGATTTGGGCCCGAGAATGCGCACACCGAAGTTGCGGGCCGCATCCCGGATCCGCCTTTCGAGCGTGGCGCTGCTTCCACTCTGGCCGGCCAGGCTGGAGACGATGATCAGATGATGCACGCCCGCCTTGCTACATTGCTCGATGACCAGTGGGATCGTGCGCGGTGCGGTGGTGACGATCGCCAGATCGACGCGGCTGCCGATCTGGTCGATCGACGAGACGCACACCTGCCCGAGAATCTCGGCATGCCTGGGATTGACTGCCCACAGTTTGCCCTTGAAGCCGTTGGCCAGAATATTCCGGAGAATTACGTGGCCGATGGAACCCTCCTTCTCGGAGGCGCCAATAATCGCCAGCGACTGCGGTTCCAGCAGGGAATTCAGGTAGTGGGTTTTCAGCATGATCCGGCACAGGGGATGGCGACGCTTTTACGATACCATTTCCAGAAAAAAATTACATTTTTTGTAACATTAAAATGGCGAACTTCCCGGCGCCGGTGTCTTTACCGGCATTGGTGCGATGAAACTGGCTGGCTTGGAGCGGGCTTTTTCCGGAAGGCACCGATTCCGCCTACGCCGTCCACGGCCTGACTGAAATGCGGCCCGTGAGGTAGTGGCGGGCCGGGTCAGCGGGTCAGCGGGTCGAACTGGGGGAAACGCTCGGGCAGCGTCGTGTCTTCGGCGGGAATGCTGCCATCGGCCAGGCAGAAATGCTTGTCGAGATGACTATTGGAAAGCTGCTCCAGCCGCTTGTAGAGCTCCTTGCACAGGAAGCGCGCCTGCTGGCCCGGCCAGTCGGCGGGCAGCAGCACTTCCGGCAGTTCCGGGTCACGCAGCAGCAGGCGCCGGTAATCGTGAATGAGCAGGGTGCGCAGCAGGAAGGCGTCCTGCTCGCTCACTTCGCTCAAATGCGTGCGCCGCATGTGGTCGAGAATGGGCTGGTAGGTGGCGACAAACTCGCCGTAGGCAGCAGCCAGCGCCTCCAGGTTCCAGGCGCGGTGGACCAGGTCGGCATCACTGGCTGACTGCGCTGAATGCACATCCGCTGCAAACAGGGGCAACAGCGCCGTCAGCGCCGGGGAATGCCCTTCGGCGATCAGCGCGTCGAGCACGCTGGACAATTCGGCACTCGGGTGCACGAAACAGTCCGCCCCCAGGGCACCGAAACCCTGCCAAAACAACGCGTCACGTACCCGCTCGCGCACCTTGGAGTCAAGTTCGCCGACCACCAGGATCAGGCGCCAGCGGCGGTCCCACAAGGGCGCATGCGAAGCATAGATGTGCCGCGACGCCTCTTCGAAGCGCCGCCGACCCGAAGGCGTCAGAACGTAGTCGGCACGACGGCCGATGGTTTCCGCGCGCAGCCATTCCTCCTTGGCCAGACGGAAGACCGAGGTGCGGATCAATCGTTCGTTGAGTTCGAGCGGTTCGAGCAACCGGATCAGGCTGCCCAGCCAGATGCGTCCGCCACGCGGCAGGATCGCGTCACCGAAGACGGTAATGATCAGGGAACCGGCATGCACCCGGCGCTGTTGGCAGAATTCATCCAGACGGGCTTGCAGGGAATTGCTCATGAATGGGCGGGCGGGGATTGGCCAATCGAACGACTTGGTAGAAAGACTATCATTTTACTTCAACGGCAAGGGATGGTCGCGTATCATTTTCTGCAGCGCAGAATAGCGGAAACGCTCTGTTTTCAATTGATCTGGCGCAAACGGAACCGGCTATCGATACCAAAGAAATACGAATCTTCAATATTCAGTAACGTTTTTGAGGTTCACCATGCCGATGCGGGACAATGCAAGCCAAATCCGCCTGGACTGACATCCGAGACCAAGGAAGACCATGCGATTCACCTTCACGTCCCTGCTCTGCGTCGCCGTGCTGACGCTCGCGACGAACGCCAGCGCAGGTTTCCTCGATCAGGAAGTCACCTTCACCGAAGCGGAAATCCAGGCCGAACTCGCCCGCCAGACCCGAAGCGAAATGCGCTACGCCGGCCTGTTCGCCGTCTCGCTGCGCGAGCCGCCGAGCATCCGCCTCGGGGTTCCCGAAGGCCGCGCCGGCATCACCGCCCGCATGGAGATCTCGCTGCTCGGTAACCCGCCCATTCCGCTCGAAGTCAAGGGCCATGCCGGCATCCGTTACGATGACCAGGCCAAGGCTTTCTTCCTTGAAAGTCCGAGCGCCGAGTCAGTCGAATCAAGCGTCCTGCCGCGCGAGTACGAACCCGGCGTCCGCCGTGCCGTCAACCAGTTGCTCAGCGCCTACTTCCGCAACAAGCCGGTCTACGTGTTGCGCGCCGACGGCAGCACAAAGGAAATCACGGCGCGTTGGCTGCTGCGCGCGGTCAGGATCGAAACGGGAAAAGTGGTGGCAACCCTCTCGCCGTTTTGAATCTGGCGGATGAAGCGCCCTGCCGGGCAAGGCTATAATCAGCCCTTTGCAACATATCGAGAACCGCCTCATGGAAGCCGAACACATCAACAGCATCTCCAACAAGCTCGACGACCTGGCGCAGCGCGCCGCCGAGCTGCGGAGGTATCTTTGACTACGACCACAAGCGCGAACGCCTGACCCTCCTCAACCAGGAGATGGAAGACCCGAAGATCTGGGACGACGCCAAGCGTGCCCAGGAACTGGGCCGCGAGAAGAAATCACTGGAAAATATCGTGCTGGTGCTGGAGGAAGTCCAGTCCGGCATCGCCGACGGCCGCGAACTGTTCGCCATGGGCAAGGAAGATGGCGACGACGAAACCCTGCTGGCCGTAGAAGCCGACAACGCCGGGCTGGAGGCCAAGGTCGCCGCGCTCGAATTCCGCCGCATGTTCAACAACCCGCTCGACCCCAGCCCCTGCTTCTTGGAAATCCAGGCCGGCGCCGGCGGCACCGAGGCGCAGGACTGGGCCTCGATGCTGCTGCGCATGTACCTCAAATATGGCGAGAAAAAAGGGTTCACCGTGGAGGTCATGGAAGAGTCCGAAGGCGATGTCGCCGGGCTCAAGAGCGCCACCGTCAAATTCACGGGCGATTACGCCTACGGCACGCTGCGCACCGAAACCGGCATCCACCGCCTGGTGCGCAAATCACCGTTTGACTCGAATGCGCGCCGCCATACGTCGTTCACCAGTGTGTTCGTCTTCCCGGAAGTCGATGACTCGATCGAGATCAACATCAACCCGGCCGACGTGCGCACCGACACCTACCGCGCTTCCGGCGCCGGCGGCCAGCACATCAACAAGACCGACTCCGCCGTCCGCCTGACCCACGTGCCAACCGGCATCGTCGTCCAGTGCCAGAACGACCGCTCGCAGCACCGCAACCGCGACGAAGCCTGGCAGATGCTGCGCGCCCGCATCTACGAGCACGAACTGCGCAAGCAGCAGGCCGAGCAACAAAAACTGGAAGACGCGAAGAGTGACATCGGCTGGGGTCACCAGATCCGCTCCTACGTGCTTGATCAGTCGCGCATCAAGGATCTGCGCACCAATTACGAAGTCGGTAACACGCAGGGCGTGCTCGACGGCGACCTCGACGGATTTATCGAAGCAAGCCTGAAACAGGGCGTCTGAGACCGATTACTGGTGCCTGAAACCCTTCCTTCATGGCACATTCATTGCAAATCACGCAGGCAATTAGTTACCCATGAACAAGTACATCGCTGTATCAATTGTCCTCCTGGCGACCGCTTGGCTGACCGCCTGCAGTGACAAGCCGGGTGCAGCCGCCCAATCGACCAAGCCGGCGCTGACCGTCACCGTCACCAAGCCGCAACTGATCGACTGGCCGCAGACGCTCACGGCCAGCGGTAACGTCGCCGCCTGGCAGGAAGCCGTGATCAGTCCCGAGATCAGCAATTACCGGATCACCGAGGTGCGCGCCAATGTCGGGGACGTCGTGCTCAAGGGCGATGTGCTGGCCCGCATTGCCAGCGATGCGGTGGACAGCGAACTGGCTGAGAGCCGCGCCGCAGTTGCCGAAACTGCGGCGACACTGGCCGAGGCACGAGCGATCAACGAACGTGCCGCGCAACTCCGGGAAAAAGGATTCTACAGCGCCCAGGCGGGCATCCAGACGCAGACCGCCGCCGATACGGCGCTGGCCCGCCTGAACGCCGCCAAGGCGCGCCTGGCTTCAGCGGAACTGCGCCGCTCGAAGGCCACAGTGGTGGCACCCGACGACGGCATTATTTCCGCGCGGAACGCGACCGTCGGCTCGCTGACCCAACCCGGCGAGGAACTGTTCCGCCTGATTCGAGGCGGCCGCCTCGAGTGGCGCGCCGAAGTCACCGCCGCCGAATTGAACCGCCTTGAACCCGGCCACCCGGTGCGCCTCGAAAGCCCGAGCGGGGTCACCGTGAAAGGTGGCGTCCGTACCGTATCGCCCACGGTTGACCCGCAAACCCGCAACGGCGTGGTCTATGTCGATTTGCAGCCCGATGCCGTCGCGGTCTTGAGCGCCGGCATGTTCACCCGCGGCGAGTTCAATCTAGGCTGGGCAGCGGCACTGACCCTGCCGCAGTCCGCAGTGCTTTTGCGCGAGGGATTCGCCTACGTTTTCCGGATTGACTCGGGTGGAAATGACCTGGCCCGGGTGACCATGACCAAGGTCGTGACCGGTCGACATATCGGGGAACGCATCGAGATCAGCGGAATCGCCTCCGATGCACAGGTGGTGGCCAGCGGCGTCGGCTTCCTCGCCGACGGCGACACCGTGCGCATTGTCGACGCCCAGCCTGCCGCCAAAGCGCAGCCATGAACGTTTCCGCCTGGTCGATCCGGAATCCGATTCCGGCCGTGCTGATGTTCGTCATGCTCACCCTGCTCGGCCTGGTGGCCTTCCAGGCGATGAAGATTCAGCAGTTTCCCGACATCGACCTGCCGATGGTGACGGTCACCGCCAGCCTGCCCGGCGCGGCGCCGGCGCAGATGGAAACCGAGGTGGCGCGCAAGATCGAGAATTCGGTCGCCACGCTGCAGGGCATCAAGCACATCTACACCAAGGTGCAGGACGGCACGGCCATCGTCACCGTCGAATTCCGCCTCGAAAAGCCGACGCAGGAAGCGCTCGATGATGTGCGCGACGCGGTTTCGCGCATCCGCGCCGACCTGCCGGGCGACCTCAAGGACCCGGTGATTTCCAAGGTCAACCTTACCGGCGCGCCGATCCTGACCTACACCATCGCCTCGACGCGCATGGACGACGAGGCGCTGTCGTGGTTCGTCGACAACACGATCAGCAAGGCGCTGCTCAGCGTGCGCGGCGTCGGCGCCGTGGCGCGCGTCGGCGGCGTCACCCGCGAGATCCGCATCGAACTCGACCCGGCCCGCCTGCTCGCGCTGCGCGCCACGGCGGCCGACATTTCGCGCCAGTTGCGGCAGATCCAGCAGGAAGGCTCGGGCGGGCGCGCCGATGTCGGTGGCGTCGAGCAGTCGGTGCGCACCATCGCCACGGTGCAGTCGGCCGAGGAACTGGGGCAGATGGAGATTTCCCTCGGCGACGGCCGGCGGGTTCGCCTCGACCAGCTGGCGACGGTCAGCGACACCGTCACTGAACAGCGCTCGGCCGCCCTGCTCAACGGCAAGCCGGTGGTCGGCTTTGAGATTGTCCGCAGCCGGGGGGCCGGCGAGGTCGATGTCACCAACGGCGTGCGCACCGTTCTGGAAAAACTGAAGAAGGATTACCCGGACATCACGATCACCGAGGCTTTCAACTTCGTCGATCCGGTGCAGGAAAACTTCGAGGGCTCGATGGCGCTGCTGATCGAGGGCGCCATCCTCGCCGTCATCGTCGTCTGGCTGTTCCTGCGCGACTGGCGCGCCACCTTCGTTTCCGCCACCGCACTGCCGCTGTCGATCATCCCGACCTTCGCGGCGATGTACCTGATGGGCTTCACGCTCAACGTCGTCACCCTGCTCTCGCTGTCTCTGGTCGTCGGCATCCTGGTCGACGATGCGATCGTCGAAATCGAGAACATCATGCGCCACCTGCGCATGGGCAAGACGCCCCTGCAGGCAGCGCTGGAAGCCGCCGACGAGATCGGCCTGGCGGTGATCGCCACCACCTTCACGCTGATCGCCGTCTTCCTGCCGACCGCCTTCATGGGCGGCGTGCCGGGCAAATTTTTCGTCCAGTTCGGGTGGACCGCAGCCATCGCCGTCTTCTTCTCGCTGGTCGTGGCCCGCATGCTGACGCCGATGATGGCCGCCTACATACTCAAGCCGCCGAAGAAGGCATATCATGAACCACGCTGGATGGAGGTCTACACCGGCTGGGCTGCTTGGTGCCTCAAGCACCGTGTGAAGACAACGCTCGCTGCCCTCGTCTTCTTTTTCGGCTCCTTCGCGCTGGTACCGCTGCTACCGACCGGTTTCGTCCCGCCCGACGATCTCTCGCAGACACAGGTCTATATTTCGCTACCGCCCGGCAGCACCTTCAAGGAAAGCTTCGCCGCGGCCGAACACGCACGCAATATCGTCGAGCAGAACCCGCATGTGAAGATGGTCTACACCGCTATCGGCGGTGGCGCCGCCGGCAGCGATCCCTTCGCCCCGAAGGGCGCGCCCGAGGTGCGCAAGGCGACGCTGACCATCAACATGACGCCGCGCGCGGACCGCGGCGGCGTCAGGAAGCAGGAAGTCGAACGCCAGCTGCGCGAGGCGCTGACCGTGCTGCCCGGCGTCCAGATCAAGGTCGGCCTTGGCGGCTCCAACGAAAAGTACGTACTGGTGCTGGCCAGCGAGAACGGCGCGCTGCTGGCCGAACACGCGCGCACCGTCGAGCGCGAACTGCGCAGCATTCCCGGCATCGGCGCAGTAACGTCCACTGCCAGCCTGGTCCGCCCGGAACTTGTCGTGCGCCCCGATTTCGCGCGCATGGCCGATCTCGGCGTCACCTCGGCGGTCATCGCCGACACGCTGCGCATCGCCACTGCCGGCGATTATGATCAGAACATCGCCAAGCTCAACCTGACGCAGCGGCAGATCCCCATCGTCGTCAAGCTGCCGCCGGAAGCGCGCCAGGATTTGCCCCTGCTGGAGCGGTTGACCGTTCCCGGCAAGCACGGCCCGGTGATGATCGGCAACGTCGCGACGCTGAGCCTCGCCGGCGGCCCGGCCGAGATCGACCGCTACGACCGCCTGCGCAACATCAATTTCGAGATCGAACTCAACCAGCAACCGCTTGGCCAAGTCGAGAAGCAGGCGCTGGCGCTGCCCAGCCTCGTCAACCTGCCGCCCGGCATCCTGCAGACGACGGTCGGCGATGCCGAGGCGATGGGCGAACTGTTCCAGAGCTTCGCCCTGGCCATGGCGACCGGCGTGCTCTGCATCTACATCGTGCTGGTGCTGCTCTTCAAGGATTTCGTGCAACCGGTCACCATTCTCGCAGCGCTCGTGCTCTCGGTGCCCGGCGCCTTCCTGGCGCTGTTCGTGACGCAGACCGCGCTGTCGATGCCGTCGATGATCGGCCTCATCATGCTGATGGGGATCGCCACCAAGAACTCGATCCTGCTCATCGACTATGTCATCCTTGCCCGCCGCGAGCACGGTCTCGACCGCTGGCATGCTCTGCTCGACGCCTGCCGCAAACGGGCGCGGCCGATTGTCATGACCACCATTGCGATGGGCGCCGGGATGCTGCCAATTGCCATCGGCCTCGGCACCGACCCAAGTTTCCGCGCGCCGATGGCCATCGTCGTCATTGGCGGCCTGATCACCTCGACCTTCCTCAGCCTGCTGGTGATTCCGGTCGTCTTCACCTACGTCGACGACGCCGTGACCTGGCTGAAACGCCACCTGCCCAAGGCGCACGCCTGATGGACAGCATTTTTGCCGAACTACCGGGGTCGACCGCAAACAGCGAGCAATTTTCGCAAATCCTCAAACGGCCGGGCCTGCGCATCGAGCGCATCGTCTCGACTGGCCAGTGCAGTCCGGAAGGCTTCTGGTACGACCAGCCCGACGGCGAATGGGTGCTGCTGATCCAAGGTGAAGCCCGGCTACAAATCGCCGACGAAGCCGAAGCACGCCATCTGAAAGCCGGCGATTTCGTCGACATCGCGCCGCACCGGCGCCACCGCGTCGACTGGACCCCGTCCGGCGAGATCACGATCTGGCTGGCGGTGCATTACCCGGCATGAGCGTCGCTTGGCGCGGGCACTCAGACGCCTCAGGCACCCTTCCCGCGGAGCGATTTTTTCGGGTAAATGTCATAGCGGTTCGACTTACCCTCGAGCACATGGCCCGGCTTGCTCCCGGCGACCGCCGGCGCCTTGCGCGGCCGTTTGACGACGACCCGATGCGTGGCCAGCGCCAACGCCGCCGCCAGTAGTTCAGGCGCATCATCGTCGGCGCCGACCAAAGGCCGGAACAGCCGCATCTCCTTCTTGACCAGCGAACTTTTGTCGCGATGCGGAAACATCGGGTCGAGATAGATGACCTGCGGCGGCTCGCCATCCCAGGCACGTATCAGCTCGATCGCATTGCCGCGCAGCAGGCGCATGCGGGCGATGATCGGCGCCACCTCGGCATCAGCCAGCGCCCGCTGCAGGCCATCCTCGAGCAGTGCGGCAATCAGCGGTTGACGTTCGATCAGCGTCACTGAGCAGCCCAGCTCGGCCAGCACGAAAGCGTCGCGCCCCAGCCCCGCCGTGGCATCGAGCACGCGCGGGCGCACCCCGGGCTGGATGCCGACCGCCCGCGCGATCATCTGCCCGCTGCCGCCACCGAACAGCCGCCGGTGTGCCACCGCCCCCGCCACGAAATCAGCGCGAACCGGCCCCGCGGCACCCGCGCCCAGTTCGCTGAACTGCAGGCCGCCGGCACCAATCTGCAAGGCGAAATCGGCCTCGCCCGCCAGCGGCAGTCCCAGTTGTGCGGCCCACGCTTGGGCGGCCGGAGCGTACTCGGGAGTTAGCGCTTCAACGCATATCACAGGGAGACGGGCGAGATTGGACAACAGGGACCTTCCGAGGGATGAACAGGGTGCACAGCGCGCCGGACATTAGAACCTGTCGTAATCCACACGGTCAATGAGCCCCGGGGGCACCTGCTCAAAGAGAAGAGTCCGCTTGCCCTCTCGGGCAACAGGAGCCAACGCTGATTGCGACAAATAGTCGCGTGCGGTCGACCCCGAAATTAACCAAAAAATATTTTCAGCACGCCCAATACAAAGCCTCGTTCCGTGATTTAAACTGATTAACGCGACGAGGTCGCTTTCGTTTTTCAACTTCAGATTGAGGATGAGCAGATGGCTACGAAGAAAAAGAAATCCAAGGGCAAGAAGTAATTTCGCCCGACGGGATTTCCTGTCCAAAAACCAAAAAAGCAGGCACATGTCTGCTTTTTTGCTTTATCGCCCCCGCCTGATCCAAATTGACCCCTCCCATGCACGTGCAATCCGCCGAAAATTTCCAGCCCCGGGATTTTCTTCGCTTTCTGGCCGGAACCTCGGTTGCAGCCATGGTCGGGCTGATTTTCCTGCAGGAAGCGTTCGGGGCGACGACCACCTGGCTGGTCATTCAGATTGCGCGCGAAATTGTCGAAGAGGATCTGCATGTCGGCAGCTTCGCCTGGATCATCGTCACTCAGGCACTATCCTATCTGGCCGGCGCCGCCAGCTGGATTTATGCGGAACGTGCCGGATTCGGCGCCTTCGCGCGCTACATGCTGCATTTTTCCCGGCAGAATCGCTTCCAGACCGCGCTGCTCGGCAACGCGGCGGCGCGCGAACAGACCGAACCCTTCCTGACCAGCGAGGCATTCCGCGTCTGCTTCGATCTGACCTATGACCTGCAATTTCATCTGCGCCTGCTGTTCAACCTGATCCTGAACGCGCTGGTTCTCGGCATGGCGATCGACTTCGGTCTGCCGTTTGCATTCGGTCTCGCCTTCGTCATCCTCGCCGTGCTGCAGTGGTTGCTCCGCAAACCGCTGGCCGCCGCCTACCTGCACAACCAGCAGATGACCAACCGGATGACGGCGCGCACCTACAACGCCTGGGACAATATTTTCACCGGCAATCGCTACAATTTTTCCCTCTGGCACCGGGATTTTCGCCAGCGCCTGGACGCCGCCCTGCTTGCCCAGATCCGGGCCATCCTCGCACGCGAGGGCTGGAGTGCGCTCAGCGGCGTGATTGCCCTTCTCATCGTACTCGGCGCCACTGCCATCGTCGTCGTTCAGGATGCCGGCAACACTGCCTTGCTGATCGGCCTCGCCGCCACCCTGCCCCGGCAGATCGAGATGACCGTCGACATGCACCAGCTGACGGCCGGATTTACCGACCTGCTTGCGGTATGGACGCGAATCAAGGGCGTTTGCGCCCATATCCGGCCGCTCCCCGATGCAGGCTTTCAGCGGCGGCTCAAGCTCGAACAGATCACCTTGCGCGATGACGGCCGCGAAAGACACTTCACCGACCTGGGCGAAGCGGTCCGTTACGTGAACGCCAAGCCGCTCGGCCTGATTTCGATTCGCGGCGGCAACGGCGTCGGCAAATCAAGCCTCCTCGTCGTGCTCAAGGAAAGTCTGCGCGGGCGGGCGTTCTACTGGCCCAGCCACGATCGCCTCAGTTTCGACTTCAACACCGCCGATCTCGCAGTACATGCCGCCGCCCCGGTGAGCAGCGTACCCGAGGCGGAAGAGGAGGCCATGGAGGCCGAAGAACTCAGCGCCGAAGAACAGGCGCAGGAAAGCGCCGGGTATTCGTCGGGCGAACGGCAACTCAAGGTGTTGCGTGAAATTGCTGCGCGAACGGATTATCGCGTCTATCTGCTCGACGAATGGGATGCAAATCTCGATGCAGCCAACCGGGCGAGTGCCGAAGCAATCGTCAATGAACTGGCACGTCGGTCGCTGGTGGTGGAGATTTCGCACCGCGAACGGCGATGACTACAGTACGCCCGGGCCGTCACGCTGCTGTCACGCAACCAGCGTAATCTTCAAGGCCAATTCCCACAATACTCTCGCTTGCCGGGCACTCGCTACGCAAGTGAAGTTCGTGCCAAGGACAGAACGCCATGAAGAGAGCCATCACCGACAGCACCACCGAAAAGAAGCGCAGCACCCGAAAAGCCATTGCCGATCCGGCAGTATCGGGCGCCGCCCTGATCAGCGCCGAAGAACGGCATCACCTGATCAGTGTGGCTGCCTACTACATTGCCGAGCGGCGCGGATTTCATGGGGCGTCATCCCATGCGGACTGGTTGCAGGCCGAATGCGAGATCGACGCCATGATTTCCGCAGGCCGGTTTGTCGCTTGATCCCGGTCTGCGAACGGCGGCATCGGTTGCCCTGAGCGCATCCGTGCACGAGAAAAATCAACATACGGCAGACGCCGAGCCGTGGAATGCAACGGAGTGCGCCTCACTGATCGAACAGTTGTGGACGCTGCGCAGCCAGATGCTGGCGCACGAGGCGACCCTGGCACCCTGGATCATGGACGTGCAGCCCGGCTATCGGGAAAGTGCGCGTAATCTCGCCCACTACCTGGCCTTGCGCCAGAGCGATCAGCGACCGTTGCAGCAGAAACTTGCGGGCTTGGGCGTGTCCTCCCTCGGGCGTGCCGAATCCCATGTTCTGGCCAATCTGGACAAGGTACTGGGCATTCTTCATCGCTTGAGCGGACAGCCGTGGCAAGCGCATGCGGAAGACGAACCGGTCGGCATCAAGAGCAGCCGCAAATTGCTGGCGAAACATACAACCGCCTTGCTCGGTTCCCCGCCGCCAGGGCGCGACGTGCGCATCATGGTTACCCTGCCCGCCGAGGCGGCCGGGGATGCCGGTCTGGTGCGACGCCTGGTCATCTCCGGCATGGATATCGCCCGCATCAACTGCGCCCATGACGGGCCCGGCGAATGGAAGGCGATGGCGGCCCATGTGCGCCGCGCGGCCAAGGCAGCAGGGCGGCCGGTACGCATCCTCATGGATCTCGGCGGACCCAAGCTGCGCACCGGCCCGATCGCCTCCGATCTTGCCGTTCTCAAGTTGCGCCCGCTACGCGATGACCTTGGCCGGGTCGTATCCAGGGTATGCATCGGGCTGCGCCCTGCCGATTCGTCGGTGCCTGTTGTCGGCGCCGCAGTGTCGATCGGCGTCGATGCGGACTGGCTGGCCCTGCTGGAAGACGGTGAACGCCTCGACCTGACCGATGCACGCGGCGCAAAGCGCTCTCTGATCGTGCTTGAGCGCTGCCCGGCCGGCATTCTGGCCGAATGTGAACAGACGACCTATCTGATCCCCGAGACCTGCCTCAAGCGCCAGGGAAAACACGACGGGCAGCGCACCAGTCGCCTGGTCGACCTGCCTCGCCGCGCCGGGACGATATCCCTGGAACGCGGCGATATCCTGCGCCTGACGCGTGATGGCAACGGACAGCCGAAGCCTGCCGGGCGCCGCAGCGGCCGCAAGCAACCGCACGCGATATCGTGCACGCTGCCGGAAGTGTTCGCTCAAGTGCGTGTGGGTGAACCGATCTGGTTCGACGATGGGCGCATTGGCGGCGTGATCCGCCTCACCGGTCCGGACTGGTTGGAAGTCGAAATCAAGCAGGCGCGCGAGGGCGGCGAGAAGCTTGGCGGCGACAAGGGCATCAACCTGCCCGATAGCCGACTCGACCTGCCAGCCCTGACCGAGAAGGATATCGAGGATCTGGAGGTCGTCGCCGGGCTGGCCGATATGGTTGGCCTGTCGTTTGCCCATCGGCCCGAAGATATCGACAGCTTGCGTGAAAGACTATGCGAACTTGGGGCGCCCGATCTGGGTATCGTCCTCAAGATCGAGAGCCGCCAGGGGTTCGAGAATCTTCCGCGCCTGCTCTTTTCGGCGATGGCCGGCACGGCGGCCGGGGTCATGATCGCGCGCGGCGACCTCGCCGTCGAGTGCGGCTATGAACGACTGGCCGAAGTCCAGGAAGAAATTCTCTGGGCCGCGGAAGCTGCCCATATGCCGGTGATCTGGGCGACTCAGGTGCTCGAGACACTGGCCAAAACGGGATTGCCGTCGCGGGCCGAAATTACCGATGCGGCAATGGGAGAACGTGCAGAGTGCGTGATGCTCAACAAGGGTCCGCACATCACGGATGCCATGCGCACACTCGACGACATCCTGCGCCGCATGCAAGCCCATCAAGCCAAGAAGAGGCCGCTGCTGCGTGCCCTGCAGTCATGGGCAGCAGTACCCGGGCCGGTCAACCGATAGACGATTGTGCATGCCGACTATCGTTCCCGTTGCGGCGTGCAGCCTGCAAGGCAATGAACTCGACAACGCCCCACAGCAGGGCGCTCCCCAGGGCCAGCGCCGAACATGTCATTCTCTTGCGAAAGGTGTGGGGCATTTGGCGTTGTCCAAATCTTGCAAATCAAAGATAGTCCAGCGGCGACGCGGCACCGGTGATCTCGTCGAAGAAGCGGTCGATCATTTCCGTCAGGTCGATCAATTTCAGGATCATGGCGATGTACTCCAGAGTTGAGTGAGGATGCATGGATACCGTAGCAGGCGACTGTAAAAAATTCGCGACAGCTCCATGACGGAATCAAGACAATCCGGGCTGCCCGAACTGCTCGAGCTCGAGCGCATCCTGACCTTGGGCGCCAACCATCTTGAGGCTCGCATCGTTGCCCGGGTTGTGGTGGGTGACACCGCTTTCCCCCTCTACGCGGTCACCCTGGGCAACCCCGATCCGGCGCTGCCGGCAGTCGGCTTCTTCGGCGGAGTTCACGGGCTTGAGCGAATCGGCGCCGAGGTCGTGCTTGCCTATCTGCGCAGCCTGGTCATGCGCCTGCGCTGGGATACCCTGCTCCTCAAGCAGCTAGAAATGGTTCGCCTGGTGTTCATGCCGGTGGTCAATCCCGGCGGATTCTGGCAAGGCACGCGGGCCAATCCCAACGGTGTGGACCTGATGCGCAATAGTCCGCTGGAAGCCAGCGAGCGGGTGCCCTTCCTAATCGGCGGGCAGCGCATCGGCCCGCGCCTGCCGTGGTATCGCGGCTCGCTGAACGGGCCGATGGAGGTCGAAAGCCAGGCGCTCTGCCAGGTCGTCCAGACAGAATTGCTGGCACGCGAATTTAGCATCGCGCTGGACTGCCACTCAGGCTTTGGTATCAGCGACCGAATCTGGTTTCCCTACGCGCATACGACCACACCGATTCAACATCTACCTGAAGTTCATGCACTCAAGGAGATATTTGACCGGACCAGTGCGCATCACCGCTACGTTTTCGAGCCACAGAGCCTCCAGTACCTGACCCATGGCGACTTGTGGGATTACCTTTACCAGCAGGCGTGTAGCGACACTGGGCACTGCTTCCTGCCGCTCACGCTGGAGATGGGTTCGTGGCTCTGGGTAAAGAAAAACCCGCGCCAGCTGTTCTCGCGCCACGGCATCTTCAACCCCCTGATCGAACACCGGCAGCAACGCGTGCTGCGCCGTCACATGCCGTGGCTCGATTTTCTCACCCGCGCCGCAGCCAGCCATCAACGCTGGATACCCGTCGGCCAGACCCGGGAAAATCACCGGCAACAGGCGCTGGCGCATTGGTACGAGGGGCAGCCGTGAGCCAATGGGTCTTCCTGCGCGGCCTGAGCCGCGATAGCCGGCACTGGGGCGACTTTCCCGATACCTTTCGTCAGGTGCTTCCCGACGCAACGGTGCTGGCCATCGATCTGCCCGGCAACGGCAGCCTGCATGCGACGGACAGCCCGACCACCGTTGAACAGATGGCTGAATTCTGCCGCGCCCAACTGGCGCAGCGCGGCTTGGCGCCGCCCTATCGCCTGCTCGCCATGTCACTGGGAGCGATGGTGGCCGTGGACTGGGCCAGCCGGCACCCGGAAGAAATCGACGCCTGCGTGCTGATCAACACCAGCTTGCATCCCTTCAGCCCCTTCTATCACCGCCTGCGCCCGAAAAATTATCCGGTCCTGCTCAAATTGGCGCTATTCGGCGGCGGCGACCGGGCGTGGGATGCAACCATCCTGCGCCTGACCAGCCATCTCGTCCGCTCACCGGCGACCGTGCTGGAGCGGTGGACGGCCTATCGCCAGGCGTGCCCGGTGGCGCGGCGCAATGTATTGCGTCAGTTGCTGGCGGCGGCGCGCTACCGTGCCCCGCTGGCCAGACCGCTGACGCGCGTTCTGGTGCTGAGCAGCGCTCGCGACACCCTGGTCGATGCGCGCTGTTCGCAGCAACTTGCCGCCCGCTGGCAGGCGCAACTGGCCGAGCACCCGGCCGCCGGGCACGACTTGCCGCTCGACGACGGCCCGTGGGTCGCGCAACGGGTCAAGAGATGGCTGGCGGAAGACACATCCCGGCGCGGACAAAGGTAAAGCCCGCGATCCGATCCGCAAAATCCCGGCACGGCCTTGTCCCTGAGGGGCGAAATCGGCGAAAATTCAGTGTTTTATGCGGTCGACCGCGGCAACCCCCATTTCCCGAGGATTCTTCATGTCCAACCCCGAACAGCAAGCACCACTCCAGCAGGACGAAAACCAGCTCATCGCCGAGCGTCGCGCCAAGCTGGAGGCGTGGCGCAAGAGCGGGAAAGCCTTCCCCAATGATTTCCAGCGGGAAAATACCGCGCTGAAGGTACTCGAGGGCTACGACGGCAAGACCGCCGGGGAACTGGAAGCAATGCCGGTCGAAGTCAGGATGGCCGGGCGCATGATGCTCAAGCGCGTCATGGGCAAGGCGTCGTTCGCGACCATTCAGGATCTGTCCGGGCGCATCCAGATCTACGTCACGCGCGACCGGGTCGGCGAAGCGACCTACGCCGATTTCAAGACCTGGGATCTGGGCGACATCATCGGCATCGTCGGCACCCTGATGAAGACGAAAACCGGCGAACTGACCGTTCAGGCTGCCGAAATCCGCCTGCTGACCAAGTCGCTGCGCCCGCTACCCGACAAGTTTCACGGGCTGGCCGACCAGGAAATCAAGTACCGCCAGCGCTACGTTGACCTGATCATGAACGAGGAAACGCGCTTCACCTTCCTCGCCCGCAGCCGCATCGTCGCCTCGATCCGCAATTACATGAACGGGCACGGCTTCCTCGAAGTCGAGACGCCGATGATGCACCCGATTCCCGGCGGCGCTTCGGCCAAGCCCTTCGTCACCCATCACAATGCGCTCGACATGCAGCAGTTCCTGCGCATCGCCCCCGAGCTTTACCTGAAGCGCCTGGTCGTCGGCGGCTTCGAGAAGGTCTTCGAGATCAACCGCAATTTCCGCAACGAGGGCTTGTCGCCACGCCACAACCCGGAATTCACGATGATGGAGTTCTACGAGGCCTACGCCGACTACAGGAGCCTCATGGATTTCACCGAAGGCCTGCTCCGCCACGCCGCGCGCGAGGCGCTCGACCGCGAGGTCTTCGAATACCAGGGTCGCGAGCTCGACCTGTCCAAGCCTTTCCACCGGATGACCATGGTCGAGGCGGTGAAGCACTACTGCCCGCAATACAGCGATGCCCAACTCAACGATATCGACTGGCTGCGCGAACAACTCGTCGCGCGCAAGGTCGAGATGAAGGGCACGCCGGGCCTCGGCACGCTGCAGCTGATGTTCTTCGAGGAAACCGCCGAAGCCCAGCTGTGGGAGCCGACCTTCATCATCGACTACCCGGTGGAAGTCTCGCCGCTGGCGCGTGCTTCTGACAGCAACCCGGAGATCACCGAGCGTTTCGAGCTGTTCATCGTCGGGCGCGAGATTGCCAATGGCTTCTCCGAACTGAATGACGCCGAGGACCAGGCAGCGCGTTTCGCCGAACAGGCCAAGGCCAAGGAGGCCGGCGATGAGGAAGCGATGTATTACGACGCCGACTTCATCCGCGCCCTCGAATACGGCCTGCCGCCGACCGGTGGCTGCGGTATCGGCATCGACCGGCTGATCATGCTGCTGACCGACTCGCCGGCGATTCGCGATGTGATCCTGTTCCCGCAGATGCGCCCCGAATGATGCGGCGCTGAGCCGGTGCGCACATTGGCGATGGAAAACTAGTCGTCCGCCCCCGCCGGGCGGGCGACGACCACGCGGTTGCGCCCGGTTTCCTTGGCCATGTAGAGCGCCCGGTCGGCTGCCCTGACCAGGGCTTCGGCATTGTTTCCATGATCCGGCACCATGGCGACCCCTGCGGAAAACGTCACCGGCGACAGTTCCCGACCCATCACGCGGGCGCCCATGTTGCGCACCTCGGCTGAAATCGCCGAAATCCGTCGAACCGCTTCCGCGGTATCCGCCCCGGGCATGACCACGAGAATTTCCTCGCCGCCCCAGCGGCATGCGATATCCGACATGCGCAGGCCATCGAGTAGCGTCTCGGCGACCCCGAGCAGCACGGCATCCCCAGCCTCATGCCCCCACTCGTCGTTGAAGCGCTTGAAATAATCGAGATCGATCATCACCACGGCCAGCGACTCGTTCTCGCGCAACGCCCGGGATATCTCGCGCGGCAGGGTTTCGTCCAGGTAACGCCGGTTGAAGAGCCCGGTCAGCGGGTCACGAATGGCCTGCTGATGCAGCTCCTCGGTACGCAGGCGCACTTTTTCTTCGAGGCGGCGGTTCATCGTGCGCAGGTTGTCGGCCATCAGGTCGCGCCGCCGGTGGGCGCGGGCCAGCACCAGACAGCCGGCGAACAGCGTTCCCATGAACAGCAGCGTGATCACGACCCAGCCGCCAAGATTGGTCGTCCTTGCCTGGCGTAGCGCCTCGGCCGGAACCCGCGAGACGACCTTCCATACGTATGCGTCTGCACCGACAGGCACGGTGGAATCAGGCGACTCCGCCGCTACTCCGCCGCCGGATGTCATGCCGGCGAGCAGCGGACGCACCGTTTCAAAGGACCAGAAGCCGTCATCATTCTCGAACTGGCCGCTTTCGCCAGCGGAAATCACCTTCCAGGCAGCAGGATAGCGCGTACCGAAATGATCCTTGCGGCCGAGCATGAAGCCCCATTCGTCGCTGGCCTGTGGCGCCTTGAGCCAGAATCCGTCGCGGTTGAGCAGGCTGATGCGCACGCTTTCATCGCGGGACTCGGTGGCTTCGGCGAAGGCATCGAGCAGGTAACTGGCGAAAAAATTGGCAATCACGATGCCGCGCGCCTTTCCCTCACTGTCCCAGACGCGAACCGCGAGGCGAAGCATGGGCTTGTAAGGCGTCTCAACGCGATCCTGCTCCACATTCAGGTCAAGCGGGGAAACGAAGACCTCGTCCGCCCCCAGACGCATCGTGCCGGTGAAGTAATAGCGCTGCACCTTGTTCTGGAGACGTTCGGCAGCAACGACCCGGGGCTGGTTCTGCACATAATCGACCCGCACGCGCTCCATGCCGGTCTCGTCGATCCAGCGCAGCTGGTCATAGAAGCGGCGACTGGCAGAAATCGCCGAAATGTCCGCGGTCAGGCGCGCCAATGTTTGGGCATCGTCGTTCTGCAGCACTGCTGCGAGGCTTGGCAGGCTGGCCAGCAAACGGACATCGCTGGCGACGATACCGAGATCGCGGGTCAGGGAACGGACGCCGGTTTCCAGCCGGAGCAATTCTGCCGCTTCCAGCGCCTGCCTGATCCGCGTCTGCTCCTCGTGATAGAGGGACGCCAGAAAAATCAGGCAAAGCAGCCCGGACGGGAGAATCAATGTCAGAAGGTAACGAGCCAGCCGAGAACGCATGCTTTCCTCATGTCCGCTGGTGATTATGAGCCTGGAGCAGACAAATGGAAACCTCAATCGGCCGCGCCAGTCGCGCCAAACCGGCACACCCGGGGAGCAAGGTAAAATCCGCGGCATGCCCCTGCACCCTGCCCGCCTCGAACTCAACCCGGATGGCACCCCGTTTTCCGGCGTTTACGGCGATGTTTACCATTCCGTTCATGGCGGGCCGGCGCAGGCCCGCCATGTCTTTCTCGGCGGCAACGACCTGCCGCGACGCTGGCAGGGCAGGGATCGCTTCGTCATTCTCGAAACCGGCTTCGGGCTCGGACTGAACTTTCTCGCCACCTGGCAGGCTTGGCAGGCCGACCCGCAACGCTGCCGGCGCCTGCATTTCATTTCCTTCGAAAAGCATCCGTTTTCCGCAACCGACCTCGCCATTGCCCAAAGTGCCTGGCCGGAATTCGCCGTGCTGGCTGCCGAACTGCAAGCCGCCTGGCCGCCGCTGACGCCCGGTTTCCACCGCCTGCACCTCGAACGCCATCAGGTCATCCTGACCCTGGTCTTCGGTGATGCAACCAGCGAATTGCGCGCGGTCGACGCCGCGGTCGACGCTTTTTTCCTCGATGGATTTTCGCCGGCGAAAAACCCCGAGTTGTGGTCACCCTATTTCTGCCGGGGTCTGACCCGCCTCGCCGAAACGGAGGCGACACTGGCGACGTGGAGCGTCGCCGGTCATGTCCGTGCAGCGCTTGCGGCGGCCGAATTCACACTCGAGAAACGCCCAGGCTTTGCCGGCAAGCGGCAAATGCTGGCCGGCCGCTTCCGCTCGCGGCGCCCGAATCGCCACCCGGCACCGACCGACCGCCGCGCCATCGTCATCGGCGCCGGCATAGCCGGCAGCACGACCGCGCATGCGCTGGCGGCCGCCGGCTGGCAGGTCAGCGTGCTGGAACAAGCCGGCGATTCGGGTCTGGGTGCCTCGAGCAATCTCGCCGGCATGCTGCGCCCCTTGCCCAGCGCCGACGACAACCGCCTGTCCCGCCTGACCCGCGCCGGCTTCCTCGCCACCCGCGCCCTGCTCGCCGGCCTGCCCGATGTGCGCTGGTCGCCCTGTGGCGTGCTGCATCTGGCCCGTGACCCCGAGCACGCGGCACAACAGCGACGAGCGGTCGAACAGCTCGGCTTCCCGAACGCAATCCTGCAGTTCGTCGACCCGGGCGCGGCCAGCCGGATCCTTGGCCAGCCGGTCGACATTGGTGGCTGGTGGTTTCCCACCGGCGGCTGGGTGCAGCCACCCTCCCTTTGTCGCGCTGCGCTGGCCGCCTTTCCGGACCGGATAACGACGCACTTCAATGCCACGGTCAACCGGATAAATCGGGCAAAAACGCAATGGCAGGCGCTCGATGCCGGGGGCAAGGTGCTGGCCGCAGCGCCGGTGCTGATCATGGCCAGCGGCGCCGCGGCGCCCGGCTTCGAACAGTTTGCCTGGCTGCCGCAACGTTCCGGGCGCGGACAGGTCAGCCATCTGCCAGCCGCCGCCGGCATGCCAATTGACACGGTACTCTTCCAGGTCGGCTACGCAATCCCGGAAATCGACGGCACCCAGCTGATCGGCGCCTCGCTGTCGTATGAAGACGACGATCCAGCCGAACGCCAAGCCGACCACCATGACAACCTCGCCCGCCTGCGCCTGGCCCTGCCCGACTTCGCCCGCGGCATCGACCCGGCCACCCTGCACGGCCGCGTCGGCTTTCGCCCGATGTCACCGGACCGGATGCCCATCGTCGGCGCCGTGCCGGACACCATGGCGGTGACACCCAACACCCGCCTGCACAACCTCCCCCGCCAGCCCGGCCTGTGGTGCGTACAGGGCTTCGGCGCGCGCGGCATCGTCTGGTCGGCGCTGATGGCCGACCTGCTGCTCAGCCAGCTGGAAGGTGAGCCGCTGCCACTCGAGCGCGACCTCGTCGATGCGCTCGATCCTGGCCGCTTCCTGATCAAGACCGCTCGCCGACCCTAGCCCGAACCAGTCGAATCCAGTTAGTGTGCCGGCGATGTTCAACGCCTGCTAGACTTCATTTTTTCACGTACCACAAGACAAAGAGAGACACGCATGAAGATTGAAACCATCGCCGTCCACGGCGGCTACTCGCCCGACCCGACCACCAAGGCCGTCGCCGTCCCCATCTACCAGACCACCTCCTACGCCTTCGACAGCACCCAGCACGGCGCCGACCTGTTCGACCTCAAGGTCGCCGGCAACATCTACACGCGCATCATGAACCCGACGCAGGACGTGCTCGAAAAGCGCGTCGCCGCGATGGAAGGGGGCATCGCCGCACTGGCCATGGCGTCCGGCATGGCAGCGATCACCGCCGCGATCCAGACCATTACCGAAGCCGGCGACAACATCGTCACGTCGAGCACCCTGTACGGCGGCACTTATAACCTGTTCGCCCACACCTTGCCGCAATACGGCATCGACGTCCGGTTCGCCGACTACCGCGACCCGGCGGCCTTTGAAAAGCTGATCGACGGCAAGACCAAGGCCGTCTTCTGCGAATCGGTCGGCAACCCGCTCGGCAACATCACCGACTTCGAAAAGCTCGCCGAAATCGCCCACAAGCACGGCGTGCCGGTCATCGTCGACAACACCGTGCCCTCGCCCTATCTGTGCCGCCCATTCGAGCACGGTGCCGACATCGTCGTCCATGCGCTGACCAAGTACCTCGGCGGCCATGGCAATTCCATCGGCGGCATCATCGTCGATAGCGGCAAGTTCCCGTGGGCCGAGCACAAGCAGAAGTTCAAGCGCCTCAACGAGCCCGACGTTTCCTACCATGGCGTTGTCTACACCGAAGCCCTCGGCCCCGCCGCCTACATCGGCCGCGCGCGCGTCGTGCCGCTGCGCAACATGGGCGCCGCGATCAGCCCGTTCAATGCCTTCCTGATCCTGCAAGGCATCGAAACCCTGGCCCTGCGCATGGACCGCATCTGCGAGAATTCGCTGAAGATCGCGCAGTTCCTCAAGAGCCACCCGAAGGTGAGCTGGGTCAATTACGCCGGCCTGCCCGACCACAAGGACCACGCGCTGGTGCAGAAATACATGGGCGGTCGGGCTTCCGGCATCCTCAATTTCGGGGTCAAGGGCGGCCGCGACGGTGGCGGCAAGTTCCAGGATGCGCTGCAGCTGGTCACCCGCCTGGTCAACATCGGCGACTGCAAGACCCTCGCCTGCCACCCGGCCTCGACCACGCACCGCCAGCTGTCGCCGGAAGAACTGGCCAAGGCCGGCGTTTCGGAAGACATGATCCGCTTGTCGATCGGCATCGAGCACGTCGACGACCTGATCGCCGACCTGGACCAGGCGCTGAACGCGGCCTGATTCGGGCTTGACTGCAAAGACAAGCCCGGCTGCGTGCCGGGTTTGTCTTTTGGAAAATCACCTGTTTTCTGCCGTCGACCGTAGCGAAGGCAATATCAGGGAGCGACCTCCTCCTCGGGCAACGGCGGCTGCGGCCGGCTCGTCACGTAGAGCACGATCGTGCAGAAACCGAGGAAGGCAACCGTCGCCAGCGCACTGGGTACCCAGGCGTCGGCGAGGCCGCGCTCCTTCCACAGCCAGAAAAACAGCCCGAGGGCTGGCAGGGTCAGTAGGGCGCAGAAGGCAGCGGCAGCGAGCGCCACTTTTTGCCCGATATGACGTTTCAGTTTGTTCACTGCACTTCCTCCACCCTGAGCCAGATTGCCGCGGAATCGCGTCCTTCACTTGTGGCAAGCGCCTGTGTGCCGCGCTGGCTGCCGCTCGCCTGACGGCTGACGCCGCCGAGTTCGATCCAATCGCCAAGTCGACCGGAAACAGTCGTCGATAGGCGCTGCGTGTTGATCACGCCCCGCCCCGCGGCGCTGACGCTGTCGGCTTGTTGGCTGATGTCGATGGTCACCCGGTCGCCGTTGAGGCGCGGGCTGGCGAAGAAGCCGCGCCCGACATCGTGGAAGACCACGGTGTCGCTGACTACTGCACCACCCGGCCCGATCGCCACCGCGCGCATGGGGATCGGCAGCGAGCGCCCGACCTGGATGAAGGCCTGACCGCCTTCGACCGTCTGCACTATCTGGCTGGCGCCTTCGTTGCGCCTACCCTGATTGTCCCAAGCCCGTGCCTGCAGGTTGGCCCGGCTATCGCTGCCGAGCACCACTTCGCCGCGCAGCGCGCCGCCACGGCTGGTGGCTTCGACTTCCCGGTTCTGGCTGACCTGGATGACGAGGCGCCGCGCCGGCCGGTCGATGGCGGCGAGTGCGCGCTTGATGTCCTCGCGGTTCTGGCGGCTGGCGCGCAGGAACAACTGGTCATTGGCGCCGGTCAGTGTCCCGCCCGGTTCGAGCAGTGGCAGCAACGCGGGCAGCACGCGGTCAACCGTCTGACTGCGCAGCGTGATGATCTCGAACTCCTGCTGCGCCGCGGCGGGCGTGGCCACCAAGACGGTCAGAGTCAGCAGCAGGATGCGGATCATCGCTTCACGCCGCGCGGCGAAGGACTGCACTCATGCATTGCGACACAGTGCCACACGGTGACAATTTTCCAGATCGGCGGCGACAGCAGCCACGACGGACGGATCGGCGCGCCCCTGGCTTGCCCGCTCGTGCAGGATGGCGATGATATCTTCCGGCGCCATCGGTGCCCGGTAAGGCCGTTCCTGCGCGAGTGCCTGAAAGATGTCGGCCACATTGATGATGCGCGCCTCAAGCGGCAAGGCAGTGCCGCCGACATGGAAGGGATAGCCATGGCCATCCGGCGTCTCGTGGTGATAAGCCGCCCAGCGCGCGATCTCTTCGATGGCGTGCAGGCGCTTGAGTACCTGCCGGGTGCCGTAGCTGTGGCTCTTCATGATGTTGAATTCCTGCGCGCTCAGCGCCGCGCGGCCCTCGATGATTTCATCGGGAATCTGCAGTTTGCCGATGTCGTGCAACAGCCCGGCCACCTCGATCTTTTCGCAGGCGACGAAATCGAGTCCCATGCGTTCCGCCAGATAGCGTGACAGGCGCGCGACGCCCTGCGAGTGCTGTTCTGTGTAGGGCGACTTGGCGTCGATGATGCGCGCGAAGATGTCGGCACAGCGCTTGAATTCAGTCCAGCCAACGAGGCGCAGGTCGCCGTGACTTTCCATTTCCAGCTGATACTGGTGCACGGTGTCTGGCTGCAGGTCGAGCCAGAAGGCCTCGCCTTCGGAGATCGCGAGAAAGGCGTCGATCAACTCGGGGGCGAACAGGCGACCGCGCTCGGCAGCCAGCCGCTCGCGGATTCCGGCGGCATGGGCGAGGACCGTCTGGTCGGCATGGAACGGGGCGGCCAACACATCGATGCGGTCAGCAAGAAAGATCAGATTGGCATGGCACGCCGTCTCGGGCGGCAGCGACTGCTGCTCCAGCCACATCCAGCGGCTGTGGTGATAACGGATGATCGGCGCCAGATGGGCGAGCGGCGCAAAATCCCTGAGCAATTCGTCGCCGCGAATGCAGTGCTCCTGCGAGCCGGCCCATTCGAGGTCAGCCACCAGACGGCGATGGACGCGGGTCGACGAAACGCCGCAATCATGCAGCAGGCCGGCATCGTAGAGGAGCAGCTGGGTCGCTTCATCCCAGCCTAGCTGACGCGCCATCTCGCAGGCCAGCATGCCGACCCGGCGGCCATGCAGGACATCATCGACACCGACGAGATCGACGGTATTGGCAATCGTCATGACCAGCTGGCGCAGGTCGATGGCGAGGTCGGCGGGGAGTTGTTGGGTGCTCGGCGCGGCCATGCTGATCAGCTCGCGTTGTGTGGCAGCGCGAGATACTCGCGCGAGTTCATTTCAGTCAGGCGGCTAACCGTGCGGGCAAACTCGCCAGCCTGGGTGCCCTCGGTATATAGCGCTTCCGGAGCGCAATCAGCAGTGCAGATCAGCTTGACCTTGTGGTCGTAGAACACATCGACCAGCCAGGTGAAACGGCGTGCCTCGGACGCCTGGTGCTGGGTCATCCGCGGTATCTGCGAGAGCAGCACGGTGTGGTAGGCGCGGGCAATTTCCAGATAATCATTCTGCGAGCGCGGGCCACCGCACAGAGTCTTGAAGTCGAACCAGATGACGCCATGGCCGCGGCGAACGGTGTCGATCTTGCGCCCCAACACTTCGACCTGTCCACCTTTCCTGCCCTCCTCGCCGGCAACCGTGCGGAAGTAGTCGAGCATCTTTTTCTCGGCGCTGGCATCCGACGGATGATGGTAGATTTCGACCTGTTCCAGCGCACGCAGCCGGTAGTCGATGCCGGCCTCGACTTCCAGCACGTCGAGCTGGCGCTTGAGCAGATCGATGGTCGGCAGGAAGCTTTCGCGATGCAGGCCGTTCGGGTAAAGCTGATCGGGCGGGTAGTTCGAGGTCATGACCAGGATGACACCCTTGGCGAACAATCCGTCGAGCAGGCGTCCAAGGATCATCGCATCGGCGATGTCGGAAACGTGAAATTCGTCGAAGCAGAGCAGGCGAACCTCGCGCGCGATCTGCTCGGCGATCTTGAGCATGGGATCGGGCTCGCCCTTGTATTTGTCGAGGTCGTGATGAATCTGCTGCATGAAGGCATGGAAGTGGATGCGCTTCTTGCGCCGGTATGGCACCGAGTCGTAGAAGCAATCCATCAGGAAGCTCTTGCCACGCCCGACGCCACCCCAGAAATACAGACCCTTGGGTGGGGTGGGTGGCGCGAGCAAACGCTTGAGGGTGCTGCCACGGTTGACCTTGAAGGCAAGCAGGCTGCCGTATAACGATTGCAGGGCACTGGCGGCGGCCATCTGCGCCGCATCGGCGACATAGCCACGGGTCGTGAGCAATGCCTCGTAGGCATCGAGCATGCCCAGAGCGGAGACTTTGAGTTTTTTGTGCGGCATGAGGCGAGATAATATATCAGCCAGCGACCGGCTGACCCGGTGCGTTGACGGGCAGGATGATGCGGAAGCGCGTCCCCTGGCCGGGCGAGCTATCGACGGTAATGCTGCCTCCGAGAACCACGGTCACCGTATTCCAGACGATATGCAGGCCAAGGCCGGTGCCTCCCCGCCCGAGTTTGCTGGTCACGAAGGGGTCAAAAATCCGGTCGAACAGTTCGGGGGCAATGCCTGCCCCGTTGTCGGCAAAGCGCAGGCATATCTGGCCGTCAGCGAGCGGCTCGGCGCTGATCTCGATCGTCCCTTCGTTCCTGCCTTCGAGGCCATGGATGAGTGCATTGGTCAGCAGGTTGGTCAGCACCTGCCCGAGCGGCCCGGGGTAGCTGTCCAGCACGAGGTCGCCAGGAATCCGGCAATCAACCTTGTACGGCGTGCGCCTGAGTGTCGGCTGCAGGGTCAGCAGGATCTCGTCGATCACTTCGGCAAGATTGAAACGGCGACGCTGCACGCTGGTCTGGTCGACGGCCACCTGCTTGAAGCTGGAGATCAACTCGTTGGCACGCTGGAGATTGCGCAGCGCAATTTCGCTGCCGCGCTCGACACGGTCGACGAAGGCATTAAGCGCCGAGCGGCGCAGGCCACCCGCCATCTCGTCCCGGAAGCTGCGTACTCGGTCGTGTACCGTCGACAGGGCCATCACACCGTTGCCGATCGGGGTATTCAACTCGTGCGCCACGCCGCCGACCAGGTTGCCGAGGGAAGCCAGCTTTTCCGAGCGTACCAGTTCGCCCTGCGCCATTTTCAGGGTTTCCATCGCCTCGGAAAGCTCGCGATTGGCGCGGGCCAGGTCGGCCGTCCGCCGCTCTACCCGGGACTCAAGTTCAAGATTGAGCTGCTGCACGTTGCGCAGGCTGTGCAGCAGGCGTTCCTCGCTGCGCTCCAGCTCTTCCTGGCGCTGGCGAACCGCTTCGGCCATTGTCTCCATATCGCTGGCCAACTGATTGAATTCCAGAATCGGCCCGCGCGCCACCTTGTGTCCGAACTTGCCGGTCGCCAGTGCCCGCGTTTGCGCCGTCAGTTCGCGCAGCGGCCGGGTCATCCGCGCCGCCCAAAAGGGCGCCAGGGCGAGCGCCAGCAACATCGATCCGGCAAACCCCGCGATGACCAGCAACACCGTCGTCTGCACGCGCGGATTGGCAATGCCCGAGGGAATCGCCACCATGAAGGTCCAGTCCAGCTTGCTTGAGCGGGCGATACCGGTGTCGTAGCGCTGCCCGGAAAAATTGATCTGGCGGAAAGTCTCTGCCGGTTCCCCTGCACCCGGCAAATCGGCAGCCCAATTGCGCAGACGGTCGCTCTCCGCCACATTCTTGCCGGTCACATATTCGCCGGCACGATCGATCACCAGCACGGGATTAATCAGGTATTCGGCAGCGCCCGCCACGACCCGCTGCGCAAAATCCGGCGCAACCTCGCCGAGGAGGACGTAGTGGGCGAAAGGCAGTGCCACGCCGATGGTCGAATCGCCGGTCAGCACCGATAGATAGCGGTCGCTCCATACCCGCCGCCCCAGTTCCCGGGACGACAGGAACAGCGGGTTGCGCGCGAGATCGGCCCCGCGCAGATTGCTCCGCGCATGCGCGGAGGCATCAGGCAAGGCCACATACTCGACGCGGCCGGTGCGGCTGAGCAGGTAGATTGCCTGAAACCCGCCTTCGGCGAACGTGGCATCGAGAAAATGCTGGATCTGCGCCGGCGGCATCGCCGGGTCCAGCGCAGAAAACGCGCCCAGGCGCCCTTCCAGTCCGCTCAGCATCTGTTCGAAGTAGAGCGCCAGATCTCTGGCCTCGCTGCGCATGTGCTGGCGGTCTTCTTCGAGGATGGCGGGCACGCGGTAAGTCAGGATGCCGGCGCCGATGACTCCGTAGGTGACCAGCGTGGCCACCAGAAGCAGCACGATGAGCGAGGTGCGCAGCCGCCACTCGCCCGTTGCGGTCCACCGCCCCTGAAGTCTCAAGATGGCGCCTTAGCGGATGGTGACGAAGCGGCCATCACGCACCAACGTAACATGCGGAACACGCCGCGTGTTGTCGCCGAAACGGTCGAACGCGACGCCCGCCTCGGCGCCCGCAAAGGGGCCGCGCGTACGCAATGTCTCGGCCAGCGCCTGCTTTCCTTCGCGTCGTGCCAGGGCACCGGCAATCGCGTGCGTTGCGTCATAGGCTGCCACCGCCGCAAAACCGGGCGTGCGCCGGAAGCGTTCTTCGTAGGTTCGCCGCAGGCGGACCATGGCATCGGTCAGGCTGCCCTGGTCGAAGTAATTGTGCAGAATCATCCCCTCGACCGCTTTGCCCCCCAGTTCGATGAGACGCTCCGTGGTGGCCCGCTGCGAGGCAAAAAGCAGCAGGGCCCCGTTGTGCTCACGAATTTTCTGGGCGAAGCGTGTCGCATCGACCGCGCTGGTAATCAGCAGGACGGCATCCGGCTGCTTGCTCAGGGCGAGCCGGGCGATGGCATCGACATCGTTATCCCGACCCGATTCGTAGGGCACCGGATCGACACTGCCGCCCAGCTTCTGAAAGGCGATGGTGAAATCCTCTTTCCAGCTTTCCGTGTAGGCGCGGTTCTGCAAATCATAAATGGCTGCCACCCGGCGCACGCCGCTCTCCCGGTAATGGTAGTCGGCGCTGAGTGTTGCCTCTTCCCGGGTACTCGACATGATCAGGAAAAAATTGTCGTCGAGACCGAAAAACTTGCGCGCCGTCACCGTCGGGCTGACCATGACGATCCCGGCCCGCTCGGTGATCGGCAGCACGACTTCGGCCATGGCACTGGTCATCGGACCGATGATGGCCTCAACCCGTGCGGCAATCAGTTCATTGACCGCAGCAATCGCTTTCCCGGGCGTTTGCGCATCGTCACGCACGACGAGTTCCACGCTGCGCCCGTCGATTCCGCCGGCCTTGTTGATCTCTTCCACGGCAATCTGGGCGCCATTGCGTCCGGCTTCGCCTAGGTCGGCGACGCGCCCGCTCAGCCCGCCGAGAAAACCGATGCGCAGCGGTTCGCGCGGGCTACAGGCGGTCAGCAGCCCCAACAAGACAAGGATTGCGACCGACCTGAGCATATCTGCTTAGCGCTCCCGACCGGCAAGCCAGGCCAGCAAATCCGGGGGCAGCATGGCCCGGGCGTAGTACCAGCCCTGCCCTTCCCCGCAACCCAGGGCAACAAGGGTCTGCAATTGCCCGGCACTCTCGACGCCTTCGGCCACCACACGCATGTCGAGCTGCTTTCCGAGCTGGATGACGAGGTCGGCGATGCGCGTGCCCGAGCGCCGGTCATCCAGCGCATGGATGAAGCTGCGGTCGATCTTGAGGCAGTCTGCCGGGATTCGATCAAGATAGCTGAGCGACGAGAACCCGGTGCCAAAATCATCGATGGCGATCGAGACGCCAAGCGCCTTGATGGCGTGCAGGCGCTCGGCGATCTGGACCCCACCATGGAGGGCAACCGACTCGGTAATTTCAAGTTCCAGCAGCGCCGGATCAATCCCGGCCTGGGCGACCGCGGCTTCGACCATTGCCACGAACTCGGGATGGCGGAACTGGATCGGCGAAACATTGACCGCCATGCGCAGGGGATAACCCTGCTCCGCCAGCTCACGCTGGACCACCAGCGCCGTGCGCAAGACCCAGGCGCCCAAGCTGACAATCAGGCCGGAGTGCTCGGCGACCGGAATGAACTGCTCGAGTGGCACGAATTCTCCTGCCTCGTCGCGCCAGCGCAGCAGTGCTTCGGCTCCAACCACCCGCCCCGACGCCAGATCGATTTGCGGCTGATAGGCCAGGAACAGCCGTCCGTTGTCGAAAGCCGCGCGCAGGTCGTGCAGCAGGTGAACACGCTTGCGGGTCAGGACGCCCACTTCAGCTGTGTAGAAAGCCTCATTCCCCGGCCCGTCGAGCTTGGCACGCTTGAGGGCAATTGCCGCATTGCGCAGCAATTCGGTACCGCTGGCCTCCGCGTCGGCGCTCCGCACCAGACCGATTGAAAACGAAATGGTCTGCAATCCCACTTCGCTGGCGAAGGGATCGAACAGAATTTTCCGCAGATTTTCCGGGTTGACCCTGTCGGCGCTGCCATAGACACCAAACACGTCGCCGCCGACCCGGGCGACGTGCACATCGTCGGGCAGGGCCGTGCGCAGCCGGCTCGCTATCGCTTTCAACTGCTGGTCGCCAAACAGATAACCAAAGGCATCGATGGCTTCGGAAAACTGGTCGATATCGATCAACGCAAGCGTGTAGTCGGCGGCATTGGCAATTTTACCCAGCTCGTCGATGGCAACGATCTGCGCCGCCCGGTTGGGCAGTTCGGTCAGCCCATCGACGTAGGCCGTATGGCGCAGGCGCTCTACCAGGCCGACGTTCTCGCCGCAGATTGCGATATTGGTGCAGAACACATCAAGCAGGTGACGGTCGATTTCAGGGATTGCCGTGTTTGACTCGATGCAGGCAGCGAAACTTCGGCCATGCCGCCCGGGAAAGTACAGCGCCAGACAACGTTCGCTGCGCTGACTCTTGCGTTCCCGGACACAAGCCTCGAGCGTCTGACGCATTTGCGGATCATCGATCCTTGCCGGCGACTGGTTCACTAATTTCCGGAACCGCCCGGTAGTCGCCAGAATGAAGCATTGCGGGTGTACTTCCTCGGCGGCAGGCGCAGCATGCTCGGCATGCGCACAGACAACCCCGGCCGGCGTGACGCCGAGCAGGGCCGCCATCTGCGTAATGATTCCGGTCGCGAAGGCAGCCGAGCCGTGCTCGGCATTGAAGTGGTTGGCGCCGCGCATGATCAGCTCGAGACCGTTGCGGCTGGCCTCCAGCCGTCGAATCTGCTCGAATGAGCGAATCGCCGACGTCACCGTGGTGAATAACTTGCTGCGCGTCAGTTCGCTCTTGGTCTTGTAATCGTTGATGTCATAGCGGCTGATCGCCTCGAGTTCAGGCGCATAACCCGGCTGGCCGGTACGCAGAACGATCCGCACCGCGGCCATGCCCAGTTCGTTGCGGATGCGCTCGACAACCCGGAGACCGGCATCCTCACGTTCCATGACCACGTCAAGCAGAATGATCGCCACGTCCGGCCGGCGGACCAGGGCAGCGATGACTTCCTCCGCGCCGAAGGCATGCAGGAATTCAAGCGGCCGCTCAAGCACACGCAAATCCTGAAGCGCGAACTCTGTCGCGTGATGGACATCTTCGTCATCGTCGACGATGAGCAACGGCCAGCATTCTCCCGGAACACCGGATTCGGGTTCGCAGGTATCCTCAACAAATGCCAGATGGTCGTCGTCGTTATGCATTCCGCAATTCTTATGGGATAGCGCCGCAAGTTAGCGCGTAGTATGGCGGGAAGATCGACAAAAACAAAGAGCCCCGAAGGGCTCTTTTTGCATGCCGGCAAGCCGCGAGAGCGGCATTGCGCGAGACTCAGAAGTGCAGCGGGCGCTTGTCGCAGGCCAGTGCCGCTTCATGCACTGCTTCCGACAAGGTCGGGTGGGCATGGCAGATGCGTGCCAGATCTTCGGAAGCGCCGCCAAATTCCATCGTGACAACCGCTTCGGCAATCAGTTCGGAGGCATTGGCGCCGATGATATGCACGCCAAGGATGCGGTCGGTCTGCGCACAGGCCAGCATCTTGACGAAGCCGGAAGGCTCACCCATGCCCAGTGCCCGACCGTTTGCCAGGAACGGGATCTTGCCGGCCTTGTAGGCAATACCTTCAGCCTTGAGCTGCTGTTCCGTCTTGCCGACCCAGGCGATTTCCGGGGCGGTGTAGATGACCCAGGGAATCGTATTGAAATCGCAGTGACCCGATTGACCGGCCATCAGCTCGGCAACCATGACGCCTTCTTCCATGGCCTTGTGCGCCAGCATCGGACCGCGCACCACATCGCCCAGCGCCCAAACGCCTGCCAGATTGGTCTTGCAGTGGCCGTCGACTTCGATGAAGCCGCGCGCATCAAGCTTGAGGCCGACACCTTCGGCATTCAGACCATCGGTATTGGGAACGCGGCCGATGGAAACGATCAGACGGTCGGCATCCAGTTTCTGGGCCTTGCCGTCCTTGTCGTCATAGGCAATCGAGACACCCTTCTTGGTGACCTTGATATCGCCGATCTTGACGCCGGTCTGGATGTTCAAACCCTGCTTGGCAAACAGCTTGGCGGCTTCCTTGGCGACGTCCTGATCGGCCACGGCAAGGAATTCGGGCATGGCTTCGAGGATGGTGACTTCGGCTCCGACCCGGCGCCAAACCGAACCCATTTCGAGACCGATGACACCGGCACCGATGATGGCGAGCTTCTTGGGTACGGATTCCTGATTCAGCGCACCGTCGTTATCCATGACGATTTTCTGGTCGACCGCAACATTCGGCAGGTGCCGGGCCTTGGAACCGGTGGCGACGATGACCTGCCTGGCGAGCACTTCCTCGGCGCCAACCTTGACCTTCCAGAGATCGCCTTCCTTGCCGACGAAAGAGCCGTGGCCAGGCAGCATGGTGACCTTGTTCTTTTTGAACAGACCCTTGATGCCGGAGGTCAGCTGGGTAACGATGGTGTCCTTGCGGCCCTTCATCACCGGCACGTCGATCGCCGGCTTGGAAACCTTGATACCTTGCCCAGCGAAACTGTGGGCAGCTTCCTCGAACAAGTGGGAGGTATGCAGCAGGGCCTTGGACGGAATACAACCGACGTTCAGGCAGGTGCCGCCGAGGCGCGGCTCACCCTTTGGGTCGGCGTAGGGGTTGGATTCGCAGCAGGCAGCCGAAAAGCCGAGTTGCGCAGCGCGGATCGCCGCGACATAGCCGCCGGGACCGCCGCCGATGACGAGGACGTCAAATTGCTTGGACATATTTTCGTTCCTTGAAATGAATTGAGGATCCGGGAAGCCGGACCGGGCAGCGCTGTGCCCGGCCCTTTACCCCGGATCCCCGAAAGCGATCCCTTAAACGCCGAGCAGCAGGCGGGACGGATCTTCCAGCGCTTCCTTCATGGTCACCAGACCGAGGACGGCTTCGCGGCCGTCGATGATGCGGTGGTCGTAGGACATGGCCAGATAGTTGATCGGGCGCACGACCACCTGACCGTTTTCAACCATCGCCCGGTCCTTGGTGGCATGGATGCCGAGGATCGCGGATTGCGGCGGATTGATGATCGGGGTGGACATCATGGAGCCGAAGATGCCGCCGTTCGAGATGGAGAACGTGCCGCCGGTCAGGTCTTCGATCGACAGCTTGCCGTCCTTGGCCTTGGCGCCGAACTCGGCAATCTTCTTCTCGATGTCGGCGATGCTCAGCTGGTCGGCGTTGCGGATGATCGGCACGACCAGACCACGCGGCGAACCAACGGCGATGCCGATGTCGATATAACCGTGATAGACGATGTCATTGCCATCGACGGAAGCGTTCAGTACCGGGAACTTCTGCAGGGCCGCGCAGGCAGCCTTGACGAAGAATCCCATGAAGCCGAGACGCACGCCGTGGGTCTTTTCGAACTTTTCACCGTACTGCTTGCGCAGGGCCATGATCGGACCCATGTTCACTTCGTTGAACGTGGTCAGAATGGCATTGCTCGATTGCGATTCGAGCAGGCGCTCGGCAATCCGGGCACGCAGGCGGGACATCGGCACCCGCTGCTCGGCACGATCACCCAGCGCCACGGCAACCGCCGGTGCCGGCAGGGCTGCCTTGGCAGCAGCGGGCGCCGCAACCGGGCCAGCCTTCGGCGCAGCTGCGACAGCGTCTTCCTTGGTCACACGACCGCCACGGCCGGAACCGGCGATGTCGGCAGCAGCGATACCCTTCTCGTCGAGGATCTTGCGGGCGGAGGGGCTGGCAGTACCGGCCGGGGCGGCTGCAGCAGGTGCCGGCGCAGCAGACGGCGCAGCAACTGCCTTCGGTGCTTCGGCAGCCGGCGCAGCAGTACCAGCCTTGGCCTCGGTGTCGATACGGGCGATCAGCTCGCCGGAAACGACGGTTTCGCCGTCGCCCTTGACGATTTCGACGAGGACACCGGCCCCTGGTGAGGGCACCTCAAGAACGACCTTGTCGGTTTCGATATCGATAAGAATTTCGTCGCGGGCAACTGCTTCGCCGACTTTTTTCTTCCACGAGGCAAGCGTGCCTTCGGCCACAGACTCGGAGAGCTGGGGAACTTGGACTTCAATAATGCTCATAGTGACTCCACTCTGCTTTAGTTATCAGTACTCGATCTTGCCCAGTGCGGACTCGATCAGTGCTTTTTGTTGCTCGTTATGCTTGGCGAGATAACCCACTGCCGGTGACGACGAAGCGGGACGCGATACCAGGAGCATCTTCTGCTTGCTGCTGACCAGTGCATCGAGGTGTTGACGCGAGGCGATCCAGTACCATGCCCCCTGATTGCGCGGCTCTTCCTGACACCAGACGATTTCGGTCGCCTTCGGATACTTGGCCAATTCCTTCTGCAAGGCATCTTTGGGGAAGGGATAGAGTTGCTCGACACGGACAATGGCGATATTGGCGATTTTTCTCTCGCGACGCGCTGCCAGCAAATCGTAATAGACCTTGCCGGAACACAGGACAACGCGCGTGACCTTCTTGGCGTCGATCTTGTCGATTTCGCCGATCACGGTCTGGAACTGTCCCTTGGCCAGGTCGTCCAGCGAACACGCTGCATCCTTGTGCCGGAGCAGGGACTTCGGTGTCATGACAATCAATGGCTTGCGCTGCTGACGAAGCCCCTGGCGGCGGAGCATGTGGAACACCTGGGCGGCGTTGGACGGCACGCAGACTTCCATGTTCATCTCGGCACAAGCCTGCATGTAACGTTCGAGGCGGGCGGAGGAGTGTTCAGGACCCTGACCTTCGTAGCCGTGCGGCAGCAGCATGACGAGACCGCAGGCGCGACCCCACTTCGCTTCGCCGGAAGCAATGAACTGGTCGATGACGACCTGGGCACCGTTGGCGAAGTCACCGAACTGGCCTTCCCAGATCACCAGTTCGTACGGGTTGGCCGAAGCGTAACCATAGTCAAAGGCAAGCACGGCCTCTTCGGACAGAACAGAATCGAAACACTGGAAGCCAGCCTGCTTTTCCTGCAGGTTCTTTAGCGGATGGTAGGTTCCTTCGTCCCAGTTCTCACGATTCTGGTCGTGGAACGCGGCGTGCCGGTGGAAGAAGGTGCCCCGGCCGACGTCTTCACCGGAGATGCGCACACCGTAGCCGGAAACCAGCAGAGAGGCGTAGGCGAGGTTTTCGGCCATGCCCCAATCGACCGGCAAGGTGCCCTCGCCCATCGCAGCGCGATCCTCGATAATCTTCTTGACGCGCGAATGCAGCGTGAAGCCTTTCGGGAAAGTAGTCAGACGCTGCGCGAGGCGTTGCAACTCCTTGACCGGCACCGTGGTGTCGCAATTCTCGATATAGCCCTTGGTCAGGAACGGCGTCCAGTCGATGGTGTTCGGATGCTTGTAGCCGGCAAGAACCGGGTTGTAGAGCAACTCGCCCTTGTCCAGATGCTCGCGATATTCCTTGATCATCTGGTCCGGACCGTCGGCAGGCAGAACACCCTCGGCCACCAGTTTGTCGCCGTACAGCTTGCGCGTCCCCGGGTGCTGGGCAATTTTCTTGTACATCAGCGGCTGCGTGACCATTGGCTCGTCCTGCTCGTTGTGGCCGAGCTTGCGGAAGCAGATGATGTCGACGACGACGTCCTTCTTGAACTGCTGACGGAATTCGACGGCCAACTGGGTCACCAGCGCGACCGCTTCCGGATCGTCTCCATTGACGTGGAAGATCGGCGCGTCAGCCATCTTGAAGATGTCAGTACAGTAATGGCCGGAACGGTAGTCGCGCGGGTCGCTGGTGGTGAAACCAATCTGGTTGTTCACTACGATGTGCAACGTGCCGCCCGTACCGTAACCGCGCGTCTGAGCAAAGTTGAGCATTTCCTGATTGACGCCCTGACCGGCAACTGCCGAGTCGCCGTGAATGATCACCGGCAGGACCTTCGACTTGCCTTCTTCGCCACGCCGCAACTGGCGCGCGTAGACCGACCCCTCAACCACCGGATTGACGATTTCGAGGTGCGACGGGTTGAACGCCAGGGTCAGGTGGCAGGGGCCGCCCGGGGTCGACACATCGGACGAGAAGCCCATGTGATACTTGACATCGCCGGCCGAGAGATCGCTTTTCTTCTTGCCTTCAAACTCGGCAAACAGCATCGATGGCGCCTTGCCCAGCGTATTGACCAGAACGTTCAGACGGCCACGGTGGGCCATGCCGATGACCACTTCGTCGACGCCCAGCTTGCCACCGACGCGGATGGCCTCATCCATGGCGACAATCAGGGAATCACCGCCCTCTAGCGAAAAGCGCTTCTGGCCAACATAACGGGTATGCAGGTAGCGCTCCAGCGTCTCGGCTGCGGTCAACCGTTCCAGCAGGCGCTTTTTTTGCTCCGCGCTGTAGGTCGGACGGGAACGAATACCTTCGAGTCGCTCCTGCAGCCAACGTTTTTCGTTGTAGTCCGTCATGTACATGTACTCGATCCCGACAGTCCCGCAATAGGTCTGCTTCAGGGTTTCGAGGATGTCGCCGAGCTTGGCCGTTTCCGGCAGGCCCTTCAGCGAACCGACGCTGAAAGTCTGGTTCAGGTCGGCATCGGCAAAGCCATAAAAGGAAAGTTCAAGTTCTTCGATTTTCGGTCGCGGCAGGCGCTTGAGCGGATCGAGATCGGCCCAGCGGGTGCCCATCGAGCGATAGGCGGTGACCAGTTGGCCCACCGCGGATTGCTTCTTGTTGTCGCCACCACCCACCGTCGCGACCGGACGGAAGCCACCATCCTTCGCCAGTTGGGCAAAAGCGGCAATTACCGGCGCATGCGCCACGTCACGTGCGACGAAGCCCGGCATCTGGGCCAGGCGGTCGAAATAGTCGCGCCACTCGGCCGGCACGGAAGTCGGATCGTCAAGATAGCTTTCGTACAGCTCTTCAACAAACGGCGCATTTCCGCCGAAGTAAAGCGTGCTGTCGAACAGTTGATTCATCGTAGTCATAGGCATCCCCTTGAGGGCTTGTATTGCTCTGCAGTCCCAGCCTGCAGCGCTATAGGTTTCTGCGGGTAAAAAAAGGGCGGCCAGACGGCCGCCCGATTTCCTGTTTAACTGCGCTGGGCGAGCGGAACCACGTTGCGACGAGCAGCGCCGACGTACAGCTGGCGCGGACGACCGATCTTGTATTCCGGATCGGTGATCATTTCTTCCCACTGCGTCATCCAGCCCACCGTGCGGGCCAGCGCGAAGATGCAGGTGAACATTTCGGTCGGAATGCCGATCGCCTTCTGGACGATGCCGGAGTAGAAATCGACGTTCGGATAGAGCTTCTTCTCGACGAAATACGGATCTTCCAGCGCAATCTTTTCCAGTTCCATGGCCAGCTTGAACAGGCGGTCGTTTTGCAGACCGAGTTCGGACAGCACCTCACCGCAGACCTTGCGCATCAGCGTGGCGCGCGGATCGAAGTTCTTGTAGACACGGTGACCGAAGCCCATAAGTTTGAAGGAATCGTTCTTGTCCTTGGCGCGGGCGATGTACTCGCCAACCTTGGAAACGTCACCAATCTGCTCGAGCATCTGCAGGCAGGCTTCGTTCGCACCGCCATGGGCCGGACCCCACAAACAGGCGATACCTGCAGCGATACAGGCGAACGGGTTAGCGCCGGAAGAACCGGCCAGACGCACCGTGGAGGTCGAGGCATTCTGCTCGTGATCGGCGTGCAGCGTGAAAATGGTATCCAGCGCACGCACCAGCACCGGGTTCGGCACATATTTTTCGCACGGATTGCCGAACATCATGCGCATGAAGTTGGCGGTGTAGTCCAGATCGTTATCCGGATACATGAACGGTGCGCCGGTGTTGTACTTGTAGGCCATCGCGACAATGGTCGGCAACTTGGCAACCAGGCGATTGAAGCTGACGTTGCGGTGCTCGGCATCGGAGAAGTCCATCGCATCGTGGTAGAAGGCGGACAGCGCACCGACCACACCGGTCATCACGGCCATCGGGTGGGCATCGCGACGGAAACCGGAGTAGAACTTGGAAAGTTGCTCATGCACCATCGTGTGGTTCTTGATGGTGTTTTCGAATTTCTTCTTCTGCTCGGCATTGGGCAATTCACCGTTCTTCAGCAGATAGGTTACTTCCAGGAAATTGCAGTTCTCGGCGAGTTGCTCGATGGGGTACCCACGATATAGCAATTCACCCTTGTCACCGTCGATGAAGGTTACCGTGGACTTGCAGCTTGCCGTCGACAGGAAGCCGGAGTCATAGGTGAACAAACCCGTTTTGGCGCCCAGCGTACGAATGTCGATACAGTCGTTGCCATGCGTCGGAGACATGATCGGAAAATCGACGGGCGCCTGCCCATCAATTGCGAGTGTTGCCTTGCGTTCGGTCGTCATCGTTATTTCCCTTTACAGGTGTAGGTTGTCACTGCACTGCCAAAAATACCAAAATTAGCGGATTCACCTTACTTAACTCTTACGTAACATCGCCACCACGGATGCCAGGCGAGGATCGTCGATTTCAGCCTGACCGCTGATCAGGTGCCAAAGATCATGATCTTCCATGTCGGCGAGTTCCACGAACGCCTGTTGCTGGTCTGTATCCAGCGTGTCGAATCCGCTGTCGAGAAACCGGGTCAGCGAAATATCGACCTCCAGCAGACCGCGCCGGATGCAGCGCCAGCGCAGACGCTCATAGTCCTCTCTTTGCATCAGACTGCTCGACGCACCATCATGTCCTTGATCTTGCCGATGGCCTTGGTCGGATTCAGCCCCTTCGGGCATACGTCAACGCAGTTCATGATGCTGTGGCACCGGAACAGGCGATACGGGTCTTCAAGGTTGTCGAGACGCTCGTTGGTCGCCTGGTCGCGCGTATCGGCAATGAAGCGATAGGCAGCCAGCAGGCCAGCTGGCCCGACGAACTTGTCCGGATTCCACCAGAACGACGGGCAGGAGGTCGAGCAGCAGGCACAGAGGATGCACTCGTACAAACCGTTCAGTTCTTCACGATCTTCCGGTGACTGGAGACGCTCGCGCTCCGGCGGCGGATCGTTGTTGATGAGGTAGGGCTTGATCGAGTGGTACTGCTTGAAGAACTGGGTCATGTCGACGATCAAGTCACGGATGACCGGCAGGCCGGGCAGCGGACGCAGCACGATAGGCTGCTTGAGGCTATCGATGTCAGTCAGACATGCCAGACCATTCTTGCCATTGATGTTCATCGCATCGGATCCGCATACACCTTCGCGACAGGAACGACGATAGGAGATCGTATCGTCCTTCGCCTTGAGCTTGGTCAGCGCATCCAGCAGCTTGCGGTCAGTCGGTTCGACCTCGACCGAAATATCCTGCATGTAGGGCGCGTCATCCTTGTCCGGATCGTAGCGGTAGATACTGAATTGAACCATGCGTTTGCTCATAATCAACTCCAATTAGTACGAGCGCGTCTTGAGCGCAACAGGCTCGACGGTCTGGGGCTGCATGTTTACCGGCTTGTAGGTAATCGAGTTATCTACCGGCGAGAATAGCGTGTGCTTCAGCCATTCCTTGTCGTTACGGCCATTCGGAAACTCGGCAGTATCCGGCGCGTCGTCGCGCACGTGGGCACCGCGGGATTCCTTGCGGGCCTCAGCGGAAATCATGGTTGCCTTGGCGACTTCGATCAGGTTTTCCATTTCAAGCGCTTCGGTACGGGCCGTATTCCAGGCCTGTGACTTGTCCTTGATTTCCAGATTGCGGGCAGCCTTCTCGACTTCCAGAATCTTGCTGACGCCCTGCTTGAGCATGTCGCCGAAACGGAAAACCCCGGCATGATCCTGCATGGTGCGCTGCATGGCCAGGCGGGTCTCGTGCACGTTGGCACCGCCCTTGCGGTTGTCGAGTGCCGAGATACGGGCCAGAGTCTTGTCGGCGACATCCTTCGGCAGTTCGCGGTGAGCGCGGCCGGCCTTCAGATCCTCAACCGCAGAATCACCAGCCGACTTGCCGAAAACCAGCAGGTCGAGCAACGAGTTGGTACCGAGACGATTGGCACCATGCACCGACGCACAGGCGCACTCGCCACCGGCATAGAAGCCCGGCACGACGGCGTTCATGTCACCGCCCTGCGGCATCACCACACGACCGGAGTAATGGGTCGGAATACCACCCATCTGGTAATGACAGGTAGGGACGACCGGCAGCGGTTCTTTCAGGCAATCGACGCCGGCGAACTGCAGACCGATTTCGTGGATACCCGGCAAGCGCTTCATGATGGTTGCGGGGTCAAGGTGAGTGATGTCGAGCAGGACGTAGTCCTTATTGACGCCACAGCCACGACCTTCCTTGATTTCCGTCGCCATGGCACGGGAAACCACGTCACGCGACGCCAGATCCTTGGCGTTCGGCGCGTAGCGCTCCATGAAACGCTCCTTGCTGGAATTACGCAGGATACCGCCTTCGCCACGCACGCCTTCGGTAATCAGCACCCCGGCACCGGCCACGCCGGTCGGGTGGAATTGCCAGAATTCCATGTCTTCGAGCGGGATGCCGGCACGCGCCGCCATACCCAGACCGTCACCGGTATTGATGAAGGCGTTGGTCGATGAGTAGTAGATACGGCCGGAACCGCCGGTCGCGAAAATGGTAGCGCGAGCGTGAAAGATCACGATCCGGCCGGTTTCCATTTCCATGGCGGTCACACCGAGAACGTGCCCCTCTTCGTCACGAATCAGGTCAAGGGCCATCCATTCAACGAAAAACTGGGTATTGGCCTTGACGTTGCGCTGATACATGGCGTGCAGCATGGCGTGACCGGTACGGTCCGCCGCAGCGCAGGAGCGGCGCACCGGCTTCTCGCCAAAATTGGACATGTGGCCACCAAACGGACGCTGATAAATCTTGCCGTCATCGGTACGGTCGAACGGCATGCCGTAGTGCTCGAGTTCGACGACCACTTCGTTGGCTTTCTTGCACATGAATTCGATCGCGTCCTGGTCGCCGAGCCAGTCGGAACCCTTGACGGTATCGTACATGTGCCACGTCCAGTGATCTTCCTCGGAGTTGCCCAGCGACGCGGCGACGCCACCCTGGGCGGCGACGGTATGCGAGCGGGTCGGAAACACCTTGGACAACACGGCGGTCTTGAGACCGGCTTCAGACAATTGGATCGCGGAACGCAGACCGGCGCCTCCGGCACCGACAATGACCGCATCAAACTTGAGAACAGGGATACTCACGCTTACAGCCTCCAGAGAATCGCAGCAGCCCACGCGGTGTAACCCACCAGCGCAGCAGCGGTCAGAACGTGCAAGGACAGGCGCAGGCCTGTCGGCTTGACGTAGTCCATCCAGATGTCACGCACGCCAATCCAGGCGTGGTAGAACAGACTGACGAAAAACAGGAAGGTCAGGAACTTGATTACGCCATTGGCGAACACGCCCTGCCAGGCATCAAAGGTCGAAGGACGCACAAGTAGGAGAACGGCCACAATCAGCACCGAATAGACCGCCATGATGACGGCGGTGGCGCGCTGGACGATCCAGTCCTTCAGGCCATAATGGGCACCCACAACAGTACGGTTGATCACAGCAGAACCCCCCAGAGAATCAGGGTCAGCGGGATGCTGACGGCAAGAACAACAGCCGCGGACTTGCGTGCCGCATCTTTCTCGATCCCCACGTGCAAATCAAGCAGGAGAAAGCGGACACCGGCACAGAAGTGATGAACATAGGCCCAAATGAGACCGGCGAGAATCACTTTGGCGGGCAGGCTGGAAAATACCGCCTTGAAGCTGGCAAAAGTCTCGGCCGAAGTCACACTGGCGGAAAACAACCAGAGGATCACCGGCAGACAGAGGAACAAACCAGCACCGCTAACGCGATGAAGGATTGAGACCTTGCCCGGCAACGGCAACTTTATTGTGGTCAAGTCCAAATTCTTTGGACGTTTCTTTATGGTCATTTCTGCCATGAACTTCATCCCTCGCGAAAATAGGTGGCAATGCCACCTCTACGTGGTTCGATAAGAACCGTAATTATATAATCAAAACGCTGCCATACGCGCCACTCTAAGCGTTTTCCCGCATAGTGATAAAGCACTATCGATGCTAGCCAAGATCGTTCCGGTAGTAGTGCCGATTGGTGCAATAGAGACCACGCCGCCACTCGACCGGTCTGTTTCCATACGTGTAGGCCGTCCGCTCCACGAGCAGTAGCGGCGCCCCGCTCGCGACACCGAGAAGCCCGGCGCTATATGCATCTGCCGCTACCGCCCGCAGATGCTCCTCGGCATGGATCATGCGCACGCCAAAGTCGCTTTCAAAGACGCTGTAGAGGGAACGCTCGCCGCCGCTGAGTCGCTCGAGCGTCAAGCCAGCAAAGAGCTCGCCAAGCAGGTAGATCTGGTCGAAGACTACCGCCTCCCCATCGAAACGCAGGAGACGCTCGACATAAATCACCGGGTCGCCGACCCGAATACCAAGAACCACCGCCACTGCTTCATCAGCCACCCGCGACGAACAGGAGAGCGGCATACTCACGGCGTGCGTCAGGTGGCCGTTATCCGGCACCAGTCGGAGGAAGCGATAGAAGGAGCGGGGATCGTCATGGGTGGCAACGAAAGTGCCCTTCCCCTGGCGACGAACGAGAAGGTTTTCCGCCGCCATCTCATCGATCGCCTTGCGTACCGTGCCCTGGCTGACATTGAAGCGGCCTGCCAGTTCACCTTCGCTGGGAATCGCATCGCCCGGCCCCCACTCGCCAGCCTCCAGACTGCGGATCATGAAATCCTTGATCTGACGATAGAGCGGACTGAAAGTCGGCGACGCGACGCGAAAGGACGGACGAGCTGGATCCCGATTCATGGGCGCAAATTTCAGCACATTTCACCCCGCCCGTCCACGAAAAGTTGTCTTATATAAGACATATGATGAATTGACAGCAAGACGCCGAACTTCTAACATCGTCATCCTCTCGCGCCCGCTCACGCAAGAAATCTTTCGGGCAGGCGTCCGAGCAGAATTGAACAATTTCAACCATGCTGTTTCTACAGGAGCGATATATGTCCAAAGCCCCCAAGCGCGTAGCAGTCACCGGCGCCGCCGGCCAGATCGGTTATAGCCTGCTGTTCCGCATTGCCTCCGGCGAAATGCTCGGCAAAGACCAGCCGGTCATCCTTCAATTGCTCGATCTGCCGCAAGCCCAGCAAGCCGTCAAGGGAGTGATGATGGAGCTGGAAGACTGCGCCTTCCCGCTGCTCGCCGGCATGGTTGCCACTGATGACCCGAACGTCGCCTTCAAGGACGCCGACGTCTGCCTGCTGGTGGGTGCCCGTCCGCGCACCAAAGGCATGGAACGTGCCGACCTGCTGACCGCCAACGGCGCCATCTTCACTGTACAAGGCAAGGCGATTGCCGAGAACGCCAAGGAAGACGTCAAGGTTCTGGTCGTCGGCAACCCCTGCAACACGAATGCCTACATCGCTGCTGCTGCCGCCAAGAAGGTTGGCCGCACCAACCCGAACAACTACCACGGCATGCTGCGTCTGGACCACAACCGTGCCCTGTCGCAACTGGCCAACAAGATCGGCCGTCCGGTTTCTTCGCTGAAGAAGCTGGTCGTCTGGGGCAACCACTCGCCGACAATGTACGCCGACTACCGTAACACCACCTCCAACGGCGACAGCGTCAAGGCCCTGATTAACGATCACGCCTGGAACAATGACGTGTTCCTGCCGACCGTCGGCAAGCGCGGCGCCGCCATCATCGAAGCACGTGGCTTGTCGTCTGCAGCATCCGCCGCCAACGCCGCCATCGACCACATTCGCGACTGGTCACTCGGCTCTGACGAATGGGTGACCCTGGGCGTGCCGTCCGATGGCTCCTATGGCATCCCGGCCGGCATCGTCTTCGGCTTCCCATGCGAGTGCAAGGGTGGTTCGTTCAAGATCATCCAGGGTTTGGAAATCGACGAGTACAGCCGCGAGAAGATCAACATCACGCTCAAGGAACTGACCGACGAAGCCGAGGCCGTCAAGGACATGCTGTAATCGGGCATTGGTTCTCAGCTTCTTTAAAGGGCCGCGGTAAAATACCGCGGCCTTTTTATTTCCGGGTCCAAAAATCATGCGCCATCCGAGAACCGTCCTGTTTGCCGGCGAAAAGCCTTTCCCCATTCTGCCCGCAGTCGATCATTACGCTGGCTCGGAAAAGCTGATGCGGAAAGCGCTGCAGTTGCAGAAAGAACTCGGGCCGATCTTCGACATTACCTGCGATTGCGAGGATGGCGCGCATGCCGGCGCCGAGCGTGAGCATGCCGAAATGGCCGCCGCCGTGATCATGTCTGACGACAACCTGTTCAACCGGGTCGGCGCCCGCGTGCATGACGTCACCCATCCGCACTGGCGGCAGGACATGGAAATCCTGGTGCGCCTTGCCGGCAATCGCCTGCCCTTCATCACCCTGCCCAAGCCGTGCAGCGTTGGCGACGTGCAGATCCAGATCGAGGCCTTGCGTGAAATCGAGCGCGAATTTGGTGTCGACCGCAGAATTCCGGTGCATGTATTGATCGAAACCCACGGCGCATTGCGTGAAGTCTGGGAGATTGCCGCCCTGCCCGGCGTCGAATCGCTGGATTTCGGCCTGATGGATTTCGTTTCCGGCCATCATGGCGCCATCCCGGGCAGTGCAATGAAAAGCCCCGGCCAGTTCGAGCATCCGCTGGTCGCCCGCGCCAAGTGCGAAATCAGCGCCGCTGCCCTGGGTTGCGGCATCGTACCGTCACACAACGTGACCACCGAACTGAAGGATATCGACACCATCCGCAGTGATGCCCGGCGCGCCCGCGGCGAATTCGGCTATCTGCGCATGTGGAGCATCCACCCGAACCAGATCGTGCCTATCGTAGAAGCCATGCGCCCGGACTTCTCCGAAGTGCAGGCCGCCGCCGAAATTCTGATTGCTGCCCAGGACAAGGACTGGGGACCGATCCAGCATGACGGCAAACTGCACGACCGCGCTTCCTACCGCTACTATTGGGAATTGCTCGACCGTGCCCACGTCACCGGCATGGAAATTAGCCCCGAGGCGACGAGCCGCTTCTTTGGCTGAGCAACTACCGATTCTCTATCGCGACGAGCACATCGTCGTCATCGATAAACCGCCGAACCTGCTCGTTCATCGTTCGGAAATCGACCGCCACGAAACGCGCTTTGCCATCCAGATCCTGCGCGACCAGATCGGCCAGCGGGTCTGGCCAGCGCATCGCCTTGATCGCGGCACCTCGGGCGTCCTGCTGTTCGGGCTCAGCCCGGAAATCGCCAGCATTATTGGCCGGCAATTCGCAGCTGGAACCGTGGTAAAACGCTACCTTGCTGTTGTCCGCGGTCACCCGCCAGCCGACGGAAGTATCGACCACCCACTGAGCCGCCAGCGCGACCCTTACGAGTTTCGGGGCGAATGGAGCAGCACGGAGGCGCGACCGGCGCTGACCCTTTTCCGCAAACTGGCGGAGATCGAACTGCCTGTCGCGGTCGACCGCTACCCGAACAGCCGTTACGCCTTGCTCGAACTCAATCCGGTCACCGGGCGCCAACACCAGCTGCGGCGACATCTCAAGCATATCGCCCACCCGATCATCGGCGACGCGACCTACGGGAAGGGGCGCCACAACCGTTTCTTCGCCGAATCACTGGGATGCCAGCGCTTGCTGCTGGCATGTATCGAACTCGGCTTCGATCATCCGGCTGGTGGCGAACGCCTGAATGTCAAAGCGCCAGTGTCCGGCGAATTTGCCGCCACACTGACGCGGTTCGGGTGGAACGCTGCCAATCGCTAGGCGATGTTCTCTTCCAGATGCTCGCGGAACTTCAGGTCACGTTCAAGCTGAACCATGTCCTGGCCAAGCGCATCGCGGGCCGACACCATGCCGACCGGCGCGCCTTCGGCGTCGACGACCGGCACATGGCGAAAACCGCCATCCGCCATGAACTGCAAGGCATAGCCGAGGGGCTTGTCGGCGCGAATCGTCTGCGGATCCTTGACCATCACCTGGGCGAGTTTCGTTGTATCCGGATCAAGGCCACCAGCGAGCACCTTGTTGAGTGCATCACGTTCGGTAAAGATCCCGGCAATCCGGTTGCTGTCGACGATGACCAGGGCACCGATTCGATTTTCGGCCATCAACCGGCAAGCTGCGCGAACGGTCATGTCCTTGTTGCCGGAAACCAGCGGCCGGCCGGCAATAATGTTGTTGATAACTCGGGTAGGCATTTTTGTCTCCTTTATGGATTGGGGCAACGCAATAGTCTATGCATTGGCGCCTTGATGCAAGCATGCCGCCGAACTATTGCGACTTGATGACGATAATCGCTATCACCAGAAAGACAACGATCATGCCGATCAGTTCGATATTGATCATTGGTGCAACCGCTTATCCGCAGTACAGCGCAGGCCAAGCCGCTGCAAATGCCAGTCCTTCAACAGGGTTTGCCAGGCTGGCAACCCTTTAGTATCCATAGCGAGATGACGCCCGATGCCTCGTTGGCCATCACCTTGCGTGCCATCGAGGTGGGGTCGCGCCCGGCATTGGTCTTGGCATGAGGATCCGCCCCCGCTTCAAGCAACAGTTGCGCGTGCTTCGCATTCTGCGTGTACGCCGCCATGTGCAGCGGCGCGGCGCCTTCCGCGTCCCTGGCATTCGGATCAGCGCCCGCGGCAAGCAACGCCTTGAGCGCACTGACATCCGGGTTGGTCGCGGCAAGGTGCAAGGGGGTCGAACCCTGGGCTGTTCTGACATCGCGCGCTGCGGGCTGCGCTTTCAGGATTACGGCAACATCCGTTCCATTGCCGATCCGCGCAGCATCGTGAATCGGCTGGTCGTTCGCACCCAGCACCGGCGTCTGCGCCTGAACCGGGAGGGCGAACAGCAACAGAGATGCACTGACCAGGGAAATCCAGCGCTGCATTTTCATCATCTCGCAAATCTCCTTCACCCGTTCCTGCCGGTTGAGCGCACCCGGACGATATCTGTCAGACAGCCCCGGGGGCGGGCAGTGCCACCTTGTTGTCGGTGCTGAACTGGTAATCCTTGAAAACATGCTCGGCGGTCAACAACTGATAGCTGCCGTCGCTCAACCGGTGGGTCGTGTCCTTCAGGCGCCAGGTCAGCTGGCCGCAGGTCCACAAGTCGAAATTACGCATGTGCGTACACAGACAGGTCTTGTCCCACACCTGAACCTTGCGCGCACCCGGATGCAATGCCACCTCCCGGTTGTAGGCGGTGACATAGGAACATTTGCCGTTGGCATCGAGCAGGTAGCCGTAAGCTTCGCAATTCGGGCGGATACCATCGCCGATGGCCGGGCTGCTCCTGATCATGCGCATCGGGTAGCCGGTGGGTGAAATCTCGTTGACCACGATGTCGTCCTCGTTGGCCTTGAAGTATTCCTGCTTGATCTTGGCCGGCAGTCCGCATTCCTCGGAAACCGTGAACCGTGTGGCCACCTGGACAGCCGCTGCGCCGGCTTCGAGAAAGGCCGTCGCGTCGCTGCCGGTGAAAATGCCGCCGGCCGGAACGACAGGAATGTCCAGTTGTTCATTTCTGAGGTGCGCGATGACCTCGCCGACGATGGTTGCCAGATCGTACTTAGCCCAATCCAGACCAAACCCGAGATGGCCACCGGCCAGCGGCCCTTCGACAACGATGTAGTCAGGCAGGCGACCGGTCCGGCTGCTCTTCTTGAGGAAAAGCTGCAAGGCGCGCACCGAGGAGACGATGATGCCCAGCTTGGCGTCGCGGAAGCGCGGATGATCCTCGATCAGCGCAAACGACCCGAGGTGCAGCCCGGCCGCCAGGGTGATGCCGTCGATGCCGCAATCCAGCGCCGTGCGCATGCGCACGCGCAGGGTTTCCTTCGGCGCGTTCATCGTCAGCTTTTCCATGCAGTTGATGAACACCAGGCCGGACCCCTGCTTGCGCGCCATCGTCGCATCGATGTGCAGGCGGGTCGCTTCGGCGACCGTTCCCAGGTCGAACTGAACTGCCGCCTTGTCCTCGTTCTTGACGTTGTACTTGTAGAAGGCAAGTTTTTCCTTGACGTATTTTGTCTCGTAACGGCGGTCGGCAACGGTGTTGATCATCGCATCCGAAATGTGTCCGATACCGCCGAGTCGGGCAGCTTCCAGCGCCAGATCGGCAGTCGAAATGTCGACCCCCATGCCACCGATCATGATCGGCACCAGTTCATGCTTGCCCAACTGCAAACGGAAATCGTCCACGCGCTTCATCGTCATCCTTCAGGAAAGCAGCCGAGCCCTCTTCCGGTTTCGTGAGCGAGGCTGAGCGCGCGATTTTACGCCAATGCAAAGATTCATGCGCGCTCCGCCTGCGATAAATCCGGGCCGGCTTGGCCTTCCTGATATTTTGAGTAACCGCCGCCGTGAAGGTTCGCTGGATGCGCCCCAGCGCAATATCGCCTCAATGTGCGCCCGTTCGATTTTCAACTTCATGAATGCCAGCCCCTGCATATTCGCTACGGGGAATCCAGCGAAATCCATGCCGAGCGCCAAATGGCGCAAACCGGTATCGAAACCGTCACTGGGCACTAGCCGGGTTTGTCGGGCATGCAACCATCAATCCGTGGGATACTCCGCCCCCCTCGCCCACGCCCGGAAACCGACCCATGACGGCCCCTGATTCCAAACCCGGACTGCACCCGCGCAACAAGAATGCCACAGGCTACGATTTCGCCGCCCTGGCCGCCGTCGCGCCGGGGCTGGTCAGGTACGTGGTGACGACGCCCGCCGGCACGCCGAGCATCGATTTTGCCAACCCGGCGGCGGTCAAGGCGCTGAACCGGGCACTGCTGGCGCTGCACTACGGGGTCAGAAGTTGGGAGATTCCGGCCGGCTACCTGTGCCCGCCGATTCCCGGGCGTGCCGACTACATCCATCACACCGCCGACCTGCTCGCCAGTTGCAACAGGAAAATCGTTCCGAGCGGGCCAAACGTGCGCGTGCTCGACATCGGCGTCGGCGCCAACTGCGTCTATCCGCTGATCGGCCATGCCGAATACGGCTGGCGCTTTCTCGGCGTCGATATCGACCAGGCGGCACTCGACAACGCCCAGGCCATTTTGGGCAAAAATCCGGCGTTGACCGCAGCAATCGAATTGCGTCACCAGCCGGTCTGGGAAAACATCTTCGTCGGCCTGCTGCGCTCCGGCGAAAGCTTCGACCTGAGCATCTGCAACCCGCCCTTCCACAATTCGCCGGACGACGTGCTGGCCGTCAGCCAGCGCAAGTGGAACAAGCTCGGCAAGCCGAGCGCACGCAAGGGTGCCGCCCAGCCCCGCCTCAATTTCGGCGGAGGCGGTACGGAACTGTGGTGCAACGGCGGCGAACGCGCCTTCGTCAAAAACATGATCGAGCAAAGCGCCGGCATTCCGAAACGGGTGTTGTGGTTCACCAGCCTGATTTCGAATGGCGAAAACATCCCGCATGCCGAAGCAGCGCTGAAAAAAGTCCGCGTCGTCGATTCGCGCATCATCCCGATGGCTCAGGGCCAGAAGCAGAGCCGGCTGCTCGCCTGGACGTTCTGCGGCAACGGCGAACGGGAAAAGTGGCGCAAGGCCCGCTGGCTAAGCGAAGCTGCGATGCTCCCCGAAAGCGACCCTGTTTCCGCCGGCGAATAGGAAACGCGCCGCTTACTGAAAGGCGCCGGGCGCCAGGGAACTGCTCGTGCGAATCGGCCGGCTTCCCGCCGGCAGGCTGAACTCTGCTTTCGGCAACAACTCAATGCCCCTTGCCTCGCCCGGCACCCGGGCGCTACCGCGCAGCCGGGAAAGGTTGGTCAGGCGCAGCGGCGCACCAGCATACTCGATCATTTCGGCGCGCGCGGCCGAAGCGTTGCCTTCGAAACGGCCCTGCGCCGGCCGGAAGAAATTGCCGTCGCCGATCAGCAGGTTGTTGATTCCCCAAACCTCGATTCCCGCCGCGAATTTTTCTTCCCATACCTTGAGAAACGTCCCGGCATGACTGTCGTTGATCACCGTGTTATGCACGAGATACAGCGCGTTCTCCGGCCACCGCGGCCCTTCCGCCCCGTAGGAAACAACGGTCGGGTTGTCGGTGCGGGCACTCTGGCCGATCGCATCACCGATGACATAGGCAACTCCGCCGTTGGGAAACTCGAGTTCGTAAGACGCCTGGCCAGAAGCGCCATCGACCAGCATGTTGTAGAGCACGTGACTCTCGCGCGCCCGCGATTTGACCAGATGCCCCCGGTAGCCATTGTGCAGGCGGCTGCCGCGCAGGACGAATTTGCCGATCGCGCCGACATAGAGCAGGTGATGCAAGTCGCCAGCATGCCGCGGGGCATCGGCGAATTCACTGTCGGACACCTCCAGCGACAGTTCGGCTGAATTGGCGGTCAGCACCCCCATCTCGTTGTCGACAAAGCGACATCCGTGGATCGTCAACTGGCCTTTCTCGAAGCGAATGCCAGCACCGTTGCCATCCGCCACCCGCGCACCGCGAAATTCGATATTCTCGATCCTGATCTTGCCTCCCCTGACCACCCAGATCGCCTTCCCTTCGGCACTCTGGCCATCGGCGACCATTACCGGGCGCTCGCCGACACCACGAACAGTCAGGTTGTTCTGCGTCCAGATCGCCGGTTGGCCGCGGTAATTTCCCGACCGTACCTCGATCACTTCCCCGTCACGGGCCAGGCGCGCCGCCTCAGTCAGCGTGCTGACCTTCTCGCCAGCCCCGACGACCATCGTCGCTTTGGCCGCCAAATCGGCAGTCTGCCTTTGCGCCGCGCCAACCGCCTCCGGCAGTGCCATCAGCCTCCCATCCGGTCCGCGGCGGATCTCGCCAAGGTAGCTTTGCTGCGGTGGCAATTTGTCGGCCGCCTCGGCAAAGGCGCTGGCAGAACCGCTGAAAATAACCATGCATAGAATGCGACAGAACAGTTTCCGTGCCATATTTGTCCTTACGCTTGAGGAACCAGCCACACACCGAATGACGCACACCCCCTGTGAATGGTATCCCTTGCGGACAAAAAATGCCCCCGCCGGTTTCCCGATGGGGGCTTTGCGCAGGTCGACCGGGAAAAATGGTCGAAATCGAAACTTACATCTCGACCGTCGCTGCCTGTTCCACAAACTCCGGAATCTGGTCGAAGTTCATGTAGCGATAACTTACCATCACGAAAGGACGGGGGTTTGAAGGCCAGTTTGTCTATATCCGTCTATCAGTGTCTAACCAACTGGCTTAATCCCGTCTATCGCAAACCTTGCATGGAAGCTTCTGGCAGGGAGTACGCGTTCAAATTTTGTCTATGAGTCACACATCACCTGAACGCCGACTTCTGACCGACAGATCGAAATCACACAGCCAATCAGAAGCGGGAGATCGTCCGCTCCAAATAAGCGATTGAACTCAGATCGTCGGGAGAAGATATACCATCCAAATACGATGATCGGCCAATTGCAGGGCAAACCCAGCCGTCGTATATCTTCTCGCATAGATAGTTGATCAATGAGTGATTATCTACCGTAGATCGTCGCTTACCGCCCCACCCGAGACTGCGGATCTCACCTTCTCATATCCACCGATCACCGGCCTTCCAGCCTTGGTCCAACGCCGCAGCCCCTGAAGCCGAAGCCAACACCGGCACTAGAAAACCCCGAAGGTCATTGACGATTGTCGCCAGCGGCATTGCGACCAGCCGATTCTTTCGCAAAAACGCCTGCCATTGCTTCTGTTTCTGGTCATCTACGACGAATTCGTCGCTCAATCCCATTGGCACACCCTGCGAAATTTCTGTCCCCCGGCGCAGGAAGGTGGCTGCGACTGCCTGGGTGAGCAGTGGACCTTCGAAATCGGATTGCCTGGCCAGGATCCATAGGTCGAAATAATCCTTCAGCCGGCTATTGAGCATACCCAAGGATGCCAGCGCCTCCAGTTTTTCGGCGACCACTGTATAGCGCGGGTAGGCCCGAAGTTGTGGCTCCGGCATATCAGTGAGCAACGTCGGGTAACGGACATCATCCGGTCCAGGTACAACGGCATCGCCGTACCCAACATCAATCTGTACTGGACAACGAGCACTATCCAACATGCCCATCAGGGTTATGCGGACGCCGGCGTAGTTTGCTTCCTTACGAATTTCTGCCCCCTTGACGGTATCTGGCAGAAAGACCATGCCGTCTCTCACATCGATGCGGCAAATTTCCCTGAAGGTTTCCTCCAAAAGGGGGATTTCAGCGGAGCCAAATCCGAGAAGGTCGGCATCGCGGGTGGGCCGGTGGGGCACATCGAACCACAAGTCGAATAGCAATGCACCCTTTAGAAGGAATTGATCTCGCTGTTGCGAAATGCTCAAGCGGTAAAGAATTCGTTCCAGGGTATAGCGTGTCAGCAGCAGGTTAAAGTCAAGCTTCTCTGTACGAGCCTTGGCGAGCAGGCGATCCCGAACGGATGCTGCAATGTTGATCAGGGTCATCCCAGGCTTTCCAAATATGGACGCATCACATTGGCGACACGGCAGATTTTGGCAAAGCGCCAAATCTCATCGCTGCTCATTCGTTTTTCCTGCCAGGCTTCACGTAGTGCCTCCAGCGCGACATCGAGGCCGATCTTGTTGCGGTACTTGAAGCAGTCAGCAACCGTTTTGGCGACCCCTGTCACCCTAACCGTCACACCATCAACGATGTGTTCCTCAACTCCCTCGGACAGGGCCTCGCCGGAATAGCGGACAATGCGCAGGGGTGGGTAGTCGAGTTTTGGGGCGGCTGCCTTGTTCGCGATGGCCAGCCATGTCTCGAATGGTGCTTGAGTCGTCAGGTCATGAAAGCGCAGCGCAGAAAGCAGGCAAACAACCCCTTTCGGTACTCGAAGCGCCACCTCGGCGAGAGCGCCTTCTGCGGAAACGTTCCGTCCAGGCAGACCATAGACTCCCCGCCCGAGGCGCTCAAGTTCGCCGCGCCGAACCGCCCTGGTCAGTGACACACGGGGGATGCCATGAACCTCCAGATCGCTGGGGCGGATAAGGCCGTGCGATTTGGCTAGATCGATCAGTTTTTCGGCTGAATTGAACATAGGAAGAGAGTGTTCCACAAACTCGGCAAATGTCAATATTTACCTATCAATAGGAACATTATCTACCCCTGAAAATCCAACAATTAACGCAAACAAGGCTGATCCCCTATTGGATCAGGGGCTCACCGCAACCGCCTTTGCTCGCTCAAACTGCCGCACTCGATCGAACACCCAGAACCCAACAACTCTGTCATCCAGTTCAACCACGACATGTGGTTCTTCTACGATGCCTGGAATTCGGCAATAGCCTCCCAAGCGCAGTTCTCCGGAATCCTTTAGCCCTTGGGCACAGAGAGCCCCAAAGCTCTGATGGCGCTGTAGCCACATTGCAGCACGCCTTGCGGATTCGGGTGTTGCCTTGACTGTTTTCTCAATACTTTCCTTCAGGCCAATCACTGCCGATTCGTCGACAGCCACATCCGGCATCAATTTCAGGAACAGTGCATTTGCAGCCAGTTTGGCATGCAACTCTTTCGCATCCCAGATACGGGCAATTTGCTCGGTAAGTTCCTCACCAAGATCCCAGGCCAGCCAAAGTAGAAGGATGCGTAGTTGGGTTGCTTCGTCAGTGCTCTCACCCACTGCCTTGTCGGCAACATCAATAAGGTGGCAAGTTGAGCCGAGCAGGTACTTGATACTCTCATCAAGCAGAGACCTGCGGTCGCGCTCATCGACCAACGGCTGACCGGTTGCACGCCAGCGCTTCGTTTTATCGAGATGGCGCAACTCACGGACCAGCGCCAAAACTGCGATCAGTTGTATGACCGCGCCAGTTCGACGATTTTCATCCTTGGCTGCCGCTTCGAGTTGTTGAACCATTTTTCGACACAGCGCACGGGCACGCCGCGCTACGAGAACAGCGATCTCACTGTCAGTTAGCGTTGTCGGTGGCTGTGATTCGCTATCTGACGGATCGACCTCGGCGGGAGCGTCATCCTTGCCCACCTGTTCCTCTTCTGTTCGTCCAGCCTTGTCCGTTTCCACGATCTGAGTTTCCAGTCCCTCAGAGAGCCGGCGCAACAACACGTCGATCAAATAGGCCAGATCACCTGATTTCAACAAGCGTAGTTTCTTCTTCGTCTTGGGCAAGTCTGCGACGCTGATGACCAAGGATTCCGGGCCTGCTGCCGGATTCGCTCGTGCGCGACGCTCCTGATGTTCCCGCACAGCCAGATGAATTTCACGGGTTGTTTCGTCAGCAAAAATCACGCGTTCAACTGAGGCAATGACCTTGGAAATATCTCCATCACTGGATCCCAATGCGCTGAGTGCCGAGCGAATTTGATACTGTCTGGAAGAACGTGACGACGATGACAGAATGTTTGGGTGCAGGATCATGACCCGAGCAATACAGCGGTCATTGTCAGCGAGAAGGCATGAGCGAATGCCAGCCAGATCGATGCTTGGGCGCACCAGAATCTCGCTCCCCTTGACCTCGATCTTCTCGATTTCCTCCAATCGCTCCATGTTGGGACCGAGCAAGGATGCGGAAGTGACGCTGGCAGCACTGCCGCGACAAGCTATGCGGAGCACCCCGAGGTCATGATCTGCAACACCAGTCCAGAGTGGTATCGATGCCTCATCATCACTGTCGATGCTTGCGGCAGTCCGCTGGGCAATTGAAGCGAAAACCTCCGGAGCAATCGGCGACAAATCAAGCAAACCACGAATCCTGGTCGTATCTGCCGCAGTTCGAGCATCCCCACCCGTACGCAACAAAACCGCCTCGACATTGCCACTTCCCGAGGTCGCCATCCACGCGGGACGGCTGGGGTTGGCGCTACCACTAACAAAGACATCCGTCTCGGCCGCATCCGTTTCCAGATGGAGCAACTTGGCATGAAGGTAACCACCCTCCGACCAGAGTTGCCTGGCATCGACAAACTTTGTGCTCGTGAAATCTGGATTACCAGGCAAATGAACGGTGTCCGGATCGATGCCAACGACAACTTCAGCAGTCGGCCAGCGGCGTTGCAATTCCTTGATGAAGGTTTGATCGTGATCGAAGAAGGCTCCGATTACGCCAATGCGCCTCACTGGCGCAGTCACCTTATCGACCAACTGTTCCATCAGAGGCTGCCCGCCGGGACTCTGGGCGATAGGCACAATCGAAGTGATGGGCCCGGCATTAACGATCAGCGGGCTAACAAAATTGGCCATTGCCAGCGCAGATTCCAGTAATGGTTCTGGCGCCGTATTGCGCTCAAGCTCAATCCACTGATTCACCATCAGCCAGACCGACTTCAGTATTGCCGCTCCTTCCGCATCCTTTGATCCCGCGACCTCGATCAAGTTGGTGATTTCACGGTTATAGCCAAATCCGGAAAGTGTGAGATTGTGACTGCCGATCAGTAGCGACGCTTTCTTTGGCCCAAGCAGTAGACAAACCTTCGGATGGAAGGCGCCAGGTACGCCGACCGGAAGCAATGTGTAGGCATAACCGGCGAGGCGCGGACGCGTTGCTTCACTCTCCCACGCAACCGCGCATTGCGAGCGATCCATCAACACGACGTTATGCCTGCAACCTGCACTCACCAGCTTGCGCAGCACCACCTCTTCATAAAAGGGCAATGTCGCATTGAATGTCGTAATCAGTGAAGCTTCATAGCCACCGCGTTTAATCACATCGAATATGGAAATCCCATCAGACACTGGCAACCTCCATCAACGCCCTGCCGACAGGAGTCAGCCGGGTCTGCCGATTAGGCATCGTAAGATCGCGTGTCAGCACGCCGATGTCGCGCAGAATCTGCACCGCCGGTGAAAATCGAGGGGTGGTTGGTGCTGGCGGTGGAATTTCCGTGCCCACAACTTCGATACCACGCTCGGTCGGTCGCAAATGGAAGGTGGATCGACCCGTTTGCCGGAGTTTGCGCAAGGCAACGCGCAGGTGGGTGTTCAAACACCATGTCAGCAAATCGGTCAGCATCTCTGAAACCGGCATGGCACGCCATTGGTCTGCACGCTGCCGAAAACTCGCCAAATTGATGGGATAAATATCCTTGGTTTTTCTCCAAGTATGGAAGGAGTGAAAAAGATACTCCTTCGGAAAACTCGATGACCTCAGTTACCTTGGGCCAGAGCAGCCCCTCGAAACGAGTCTCGATGGCTTCGTTCAGTTGTTCTCGGATAATTTTTTCGGTTTTTTCCATCGTTTCATTTTATGCTAATTGGCTTATGCAATTCTGAAATGATGGCCCAAGTTCTCAGCTATATCGGACAACGATTCAACTTTTCATGCTGACCAATAGTTGCCTCATACCTAATGGTTGCTTGAAAAAGAACGATGCAGGAACACGGAAACTGTATGGCCCTGAACACCCTAATCCAGTTTAGCCTTCCCCATTACCGTCCTCCTCGTTACGCTTCTTCTCCAGACGAGAAAAGAAAACCATCACAGATTTCGGGCTTACATCGAAAAACTCGCCAATCTCTTTTGCCGTCCTGCCCTCTGCACGCATTTTGACAGCCACGTCTGCATCAATTTTTGCCGGACGACCACGCCTCACCGGGACAGCTTCGTCACCAGCCAACGTCCATGCTTTCCATTTCAGCCACTGTTCCATGAGCAGCAACGGGGTCACCGCTCCATCGGCACTGCCCTTTAATTCTTGCACTCCTTCAAAGTCATCGAATCTTGCTCGCCAACGCATGGCTAGATCGGTCCAATCAGGGAAGTCTTGCGCAATATCATCCAGCATCAGCTCATCTTTGCTGAACCTCCAGCGCAACTCGCCACCTGCGGCTTCATTGAGTTGCCGCAACCGTTCATCACGGTTTTCCATCAAGGCAGTCCATTCATCATCGCTGATTGATTGAGCCGCTGGGATCTTGAACAGCTTGCCGTCGATAAAGCCATTGAAATCGAATTTGGAAACAATTCTTCCGGCCACGCCACCCTTTACCCGCAATGAGTTGAGCTGGTATTCAAGCAGTGCCTGCGCAAAATCCTCTGGCGAAGGTAGCAACTGCAACAACAGATCAAGAGCCTGTTGCCGCTTTCTAGCGCGCTGGTACTCAGCGGTGTGACCAGCATCCATCCCTGAGGCATGATGCGGACAAAAGTCCTTCAACCGCCCATTCGATCTCAAGCTGACGCTTCGATAGCAAAACTTGCATATTGGTCGCTGGTTTAACGACAGGAGGTACTCGACCAAACGCGCGAGTGCCCAAAGTTTCTCGGCGTCAGCAATATCATCGACACGCACCTGGTGGCGCGCCTGACTGTCAAGATGGCGGACGAGTTCGAGTGTCAGATCCGCCTGCTCGGTCCCTGTGACCGAGCCGATCAGCGCAGCCAGCTCCTTGCGTTTCCGCAGACTGGCCGCATTGAGAAGAACCTCTTTCCCCTCTTCGGTTTTCCATGGCAGCTTCGAAAGCAGCAGCGCGTATGACGAAAGTTCCTTCATGACCTTGACTTTTGTTGTCTATTTAATTATTATGTTGCCACGTTTAAGCGCTGGTGGCAACACAAATTCCGATTTGTCGGATTGTGACCGATTACGAAGGTCGGGACATACCGTCGTGTCGCTGCTGCTTGAACGAATGCCCCCAGCTTGCCGGAATAAGTATCTAACGCGATGGCTGGTGGTCACGAGGATCGTATGAACAAGATCAACCCTTGCCTGGATCAGGCGCTAACTGCACGGCGATCCCATGTTGCCGATGCACCGCCTGGAGGCACACCGCAGCACCCGTCTGTAAGCTGCCAACCAAAAAACGGACTCGCCTGATTGCCGACAGTGAGCTACTGAAGATCTCCGAATTCGCGAATCCGATGATGCAAGCAGCAATTCTTATCGCAGATCAGATTGGTCAGCGCGTGTCCGATATTCGTAACCTGCGCAAGGATTGCATTTCCGACCAAGGTATCTACGTCCTTCAATCCAAGACCGGGAAGCAGCTGCTGATCGAAATGACACCGGGCCTAAGGAAGGCGATTGATATCGCGAGGGAACTTTGCCCGCTGGAGGCTTCCGAGTATCTCTTTCACCACACCACAAATCTGAAAATTGGCTCGGCAGAAGCTGGGCGTCCGTACGGCTATTCCACATGGTACGGATACTGGTGTGACGCCTGTGACAAGGCGGGTGTGGAAAACGCCAATTTTCACGATATTCGTGCCCGCGTTGCCACCCAGGCAGACATCGAGGGATCCGACGCCCAAGGGCTCCTTGGACACAGTCACAAGGGTACGACCGATGGCTACATTCGCGATCGCAGAGTGAAAAAGGTCAAACCTTTGGTGCGAAATCTTTCCGAATCTCAGTCCATCGAAGCAGCCACCAACGGCCAGAACGATCATTCGGAATCGGATCCCAAATGAGAACACGATGCCACATCTTCCAGCCTAACCGAATAGTCAACCGAACTCTGAAATAGCGCCACCCGGAGCCCCCAAATGTCGGCCCTTCGGGTTTTTCAAGAAAATTTGTACCCGGAGGCACCATGCCCACCCCTATCCTTCTCAAAGATCTTTCGAAGATCGCCTCTATCACTGGCGGGATCTCCCTCGCGATGGGTCTCCCAAGCCTTGGGTTTGCCTTGCTGACCGGATCTGCCGTTCTGAATCTGGTCGGCGCAATTCGACAAAAAAACTCTGGCGACGTCAGATTTTTTAGCGTTTGGACAAGCCTGAATAGTTGGTTCTGGACACATAACGGCGGACATTAAAAGCCAAAAACCGACAGCACTGATATTTATAAAGCTACAAACCGACAATTATCGTGCAACCAGCCGCCATTTAAGTGTTCCGACGACATTAGCCACAGAACTTAAAAAGCGCATTTCCGACAATTTTGCTCTAAAATAAGTCCATATCCGACACATAAGTTGAAAGGCATGGAGAAACAAGCCAGAAAACGACAGAAGCTTCCTTTCATTGGGGACGTGCTCATACCCGCCGACGAGGCCGAGGAACGACGGCTACAACGTGCCGCCAAGGACAACGAGATCACCCGCATCGCCAAGGGCGTCTATGTCAATGCTATCGATCCCGTGGGGCAGCCACTGGACACTTTTGGCCCGGTCGCCCTGCTCGTTCGCCGGAACTGGCAGAGAGTCGCCGGGCACCTCTACCCAAACGCAGTGGTGTCGCATCGCAGTGCCTTGGTGGGGGGCATCACGGCAGATAATGAGGTGACCTTAAGCCACCCTACACGCTTCAACCGGACCAACATCATTCCCGGCGTGACACTGGTCCTGCTCAAGGGACCAAGCCAGCTTCCAGGGGACATGCAACTGGGGGGCAGCGGACTATATTGGTCCTCACGGCCTCGCATGTTGCTGGAAAACCTTGGCAAGTCGCGTGGCGGCAAGCGAACTATCGGTAGAGCCGGTGTCGAAGAGAAGCTGGTCGAGATTCTGAACGCCTCGGGGGAGAATGCTCTCAACAGGATACGGGATGAGGCGCGCGGATTGGCCACGCATTTGGGTGCAGATTTCGACACACTGAATGGCTTGATCGGAGCGCTACTTGGCACCTACGCCAAGGGCAAGCTGATCACCCGGGCCGGGGTGCTGGTGGCCAGCGGTAAGCCGGCAGATGCCGAACGTCTGACCCGCCTCGGCATACTCACCGATGCCCTTCGCTCCACACCGATGCCCGAATATCCGGAGACGGCCAGCCAGGAGCCGGGGCGGACGCATTTTGCATTCCTCGAGAGCTACTTTTCGAACTACGTCGAAGGCACGCGCTTCTCGATCGAAGAAGCGGAAGGCATTGCGCTGCACAACAAGATCGTGCCCAACCGTCCGAAGGATTCCCACGACATTCTCGGCGTCTTCAAGCTGATCCTGCACCCGCATTTTCGCAGTAGCCTGCCCGCACCAACCGACATACTGGAAGGTCTGATGGAAAGGCACCGACTGATGCTGGAGAGCCGTCCGGAAGCGACTCCTGGTGAATTCAAGGAACAAGCGAATTTTGCCGGACAAACGAAATTCGTGGATCCGGGATTCGTGCGCGGCACGCTCCTGGAAGGTGTAAAGCTTGCCTCAAGCGTGCCGGAAGGGATCGCCCGGGCGATCTTCTATGCCTTTCTGGTTTCCGACATTCACCCGTTTAACGATGGGAACGGACGACTTTCCCGGCTAATGATGAATGCCGAACTCTCTCGCACAGGGCGCTGCCGGATCATCATTCCAACGCTCTACCACGAGCAGTATGTAGACGCCCAACGTGCGCTGACGCGAGGTAACGATCCCGAGCCGCTGATCCGCGCGCTAGGCCATATTTCCGAATGGGCGACCCTGTTCAGCTACGCCGACGTACGCCAGACCGTGGCCATGATGAAGCAGTCAAACGCATTCGAGGAAGACCCCCGCGAGTTCAAGCTATTGCGGCCAAATGGCAGCGTATTCGCATAATACATACGCAAGGCAATGAAAGATGGTGTTGCAGGATCGCGTCGTTAAAGACCGATTCTACGCAAGTAGAAGTGACCGCAAAACTCGTTTAGCATGCACAAAAACATGAAGCCCCGCATTAGACAATTGTCTAAATCCGGGGCTTCAAAAGTGTCTAACACCAACTTTACCGATGTCGAGAAAACAAAGACTTAAGTCATGCTATCTCGACAATTCGGTTAGACACTTCAAACGCTCACATCTCAACAGTGGCGGCCTGTTCCACGAATTCCGGTATCTGGTCGAAGTTCATGTAGCGATAGACATCGGCTGCCTTGGCATTGACCAGCTTGATCTGCTCCATGTATTCCGGCACCGTCACGATCCGGCCGGCCAGCGCGCACATGGCGGCCAGTTCGGCGGAGCCGAGGTAGACCCGGGTGTCGATGCCGAGGCGGTTCGGGAAGTTGCGGGTCGAGGTGGAGATCGCCGTCGAGCCCTTGCGGATCTGCGCCTGGTTGCCCATGCACAGCGAGCAGCCCGGCATTTCCATGCGCGCGCCGGACTTGCCGAGAATGCTGTAGTAGCCCTCCTCAGTCAGGATCAACGCATCCATCTTGGTCGGCGGCGCGATCCACAGGCGGGTCGGAATGTCGGACCGGCCTTCGAGAACCTTGGCGGCGGCGCGGAAGTGACCGATGTTGGTCATGCACGAGCCGATGAAGACTTCGTCGATCTTGTCGCCGGCGACTTCGGACAGCAGCTTGACGTCGTCCGGGTCGTTCGGGCAGGCCAGGATCGGTTCCTTGACGTCGGCGAGATCGATTTCGATCACGGCGGCGTATTCGGCGTCGGCATCCGGTTGCAGCAGCGTGCCGTTGGCGATCCAGTCTTCCATGGCGGTAATGCGGCGCTTCAGGGTGCGGGCATCCTGATAACCTTCGGCGATCATCCATTTCATCAGCGTGATGTTCGAGTTCATGTACTCGACCATCGGCGCCTTGTTCAGGCGCACCGAACAGGCGGCGGCGGAGCGCTCGGCGGCGGCGTCGGAGAGTTCGAATGCCTGTTCGATCTTGAGGTCGGGCAGACCTTCGATTTCCAGGATACGGCCGGAGAAGACGTTCTTCTTGCCCTTCTTCTCGACGGTCAGCAGGCCCTGCTTGATGGCGTAGTAAGGAATGGCGTTGACCAGGTCGCGCAGGGTGATGCCGTCCTGCATCTTGCCCTTGAAACGGACCAGCACGGATTCCGGCATGTCGAGCGGCATGACGCCGGTGGCGGCGGCGAAGGCGACCAGGCCGGAACCGGCCGGGAAGGAGATGCCGATCGGGAAGCGGGTATGCGAGTCGCCACCGGTGCCGACGGTATCCGGCAGCAGCAGGCGGTTCAGCCAGGAGTGGATGACGCCGTCGCCCGGGCGCAGCGAAACGCCGCCGCGGGTCGAGATGAAGGTCGGCAGTTCGCGGTGCGTCTTGACGTCGACCAGCTTCGGATAGGCGGCGGTGTGGCAGAAGGACTGCATGACCAGATCGGCGGAGAAGCCGAGGCAGGCCAGATCCTTCAGTTCGTCGCGGGTCATCGGGCCGGTGGTGTCCTGCGAACCGACGGTGGTCATCTTCGGCTCGCAATAGGTTCCCGGGCGGATGCCGGTGACGCCGCAGGCCTTGCCGACCATCTTCTGGGCCAACGAGTAGCCTTTGCCGGAATCGGCCGGATTCTGCGGCAGACGGAACAGTGTGCTCTGCGGCAGGCCGAGGAATTCGCGCGCCTTGGTGGTCAGGCCGCGGCCGATGATCAGCGGGATGCGGCCGCCGGCGCGGACTTCGTCGAGGATGACCAGCGTCTTGAGCTGGGACTCGGCGATGGTGGCACCGTTCTTGGTGGCGGTGACCTTGCCGGTAGCCTGGTCAACCTTCAGTTCGATCTCGTCGCCCATGTCCATCTGGCCGGCGTCGATTTCGATCGGCAGAGCGCCGGCATCTTCCATCGTGTTGAAGAAGATCGGGGCGATCTTGGAGCCGAGGCAGACGCCACCGAAACGCTTGTTCGGGACGAAAGGAATGTCTTCACCGGTAAACCACAGCACCGAGTTGGTGGCGGACTTGCGCGAGGAGCCGGTGCCGACCACGTCGCCGACGTAGGCGATCAGGTTGCCCTTGGCAGCCAGCTTTTCCAGTTGCTTGAGCGGCCCACGGGCGCCCGGCTCGTCGGCTTCGATACCCGGACGCGGGTTCTTCAGCATGGCCAGCGCGTGCAGCGGGATATCCGGACGCGACCAGGCATCCGGGGCCGGCGACAGGTCGTCGGTATTGGTTTCGCCGGCCACCTTGAAAACGGTCAGTTTCTGCGAGGCCGGGACTTCCGGACGCGAAGTGAACCACTCGGCGTCGGCCCACGACTGCATGACCGCCTTGGCGTTGGCGTTGCCAGCCTTGGCCAGCTCGGCGACATCGTGGAAGAAGTCGAAGACCAGCAGCGTCTTCTTCAGGCCTTCGGCAGCGACGGCGCCGACACCGGCATCGGCCAGCAGGTCGATCAGCGGCTTGACGTTGAAACCGCCGAGCATGGTGCCGAGCAGTTCGGTGGCCTTGGCCCGAGAAATCAGGGTACAAGCTTCCTCGCCCTTGGCAACCTTGGCCAGGAACTCGGCCTTGACCTTGGCGGCGTCATCAACGCCGGCCGGCACACGATAGGTGATCAGTTCGACCAGGGCGGCTTCTTCACCCTTCGGCGGGTTCTTCAGCAGGGCCACCAGTTCGGTGGTCTGTTGCTTGGACAGCGGCAGCGGCGGGATACCGAGGGCTGCACGCTCTGCTACATGGGCGCGATAGGCTTCAAGCACGGCGACTTCCTTTCGTAAACGGTTGCTCTGGGAAATTCTTGGCGGAAACGGACATTCTATGACAGCGACGGGGAACATGGGTTCAGCCGGCGGCGGAAAGTTCCCATCAAGTCTTATATATTTTATCTTTTAGATGGCTGGCTGTGAACTTTCGTTCAGCCTTTCCGGGCAAAAACCGGAGCAAAAGCCCGTGGCGACCGCGCACATGCAGAGCACGTCTGCCCATTTTTTAGGCAACACTACGTTTACCCTTCCCGCTCAGCGCCTTGGGCAGTTTGTCCCGAGCTTATCCACAGACTTACCCGAGCAAAACGGGGATAAAATCCAGTAGCGGATATTGTTTTCGCCAATCCGAACCCGCCAAAATCTCACCCTCCCCCGTCATCGCTCTGCCTTGCGCCCGGCCCCTACCGCCCCATACATCATGAACCCCGGTTCGTTCCCGAAATCACTCCGGCTCACCGGCAACGATGCCGAGGAGACGCGCCAGCGCATTCTCGACTGCTTCCACGCCACCTTCGACCGCTACGAGCAGCTGTTCGAGGTGCTGCGCAGTGACGAGGCCTATTACGTCAAGCCGATCCCGCTGCGCCACCCGCTCATCTTCTACTTCGGCCATACCGCCACCTTCTTCATCAACAAGCTGGTGCTGGCCGGCCTGCTCGAACAGCGCATTAACCCGCAATTCGAGTCGATGTTCGCCATCGGCGTCGATGAAATGAGCTGGGATGACCTGAGCGATGCGCGCTACGACTGGCCAAGCGTCGACGCCGTGCGCGACTATCGCCGCCAGGTGCGTGCTGCGGTCGACAGGGAAATCCGGGGAAAAACGCTCAACCTGCCGATTACCTGGGAGCACCCATGGTGGATCATCCTGATGGGCATCGAGCACGAGCGCATCCACCTCGAAACCTCGTCGGTGCTCATTCGCCAGCACCAGCTCAAATACGTGCAGCCGCACCCGGCCTGGGAACCCTGCCGCGCCAGCGGCCCGGCGCCGCACAACGCCCTGGTCGACATCCCGGCCGCTCGCTTCCGCCTCGGCCGCGAGCGCAGCGACCCGCAAATCTACGGCTGGGACAACGAATTCGGCCGCCACGAGGCGTCGACCGCAGCCTTCAAAGCCAGCCGCCATCTGGTATCGAACGGCGAATTCCTCGCCTTCGTCGATGCCGGCGGCTATGCCGACGACAGCCTGTGGCCGGAAGAAGGCCGGGCCTGGAAACAATTCGCCAACGCCGAACACCCGACTTTCTGGCGCAAGGAGGGCGCTGAATGGCGGCTGCGCCTGATGCTTGAAGAAGTTCCGATGCCCTGGAACTGGCCGGTGGAAACCAATTACCACGAGGCCAAGGCGTTCTGTAACTGGCAGGCGCGGCAGACCGGCCAGCCGGTGCGCCTGCCGAGCGAGGACGAATGGCAGACCCTGCGCCGCTTTGCCGGCATTCCCGACCTGCCCGGCGACGGCCCGGCTGCCCAGCTCGAACTCGACCACGAAGCATCCAGCTGCCCGGTCGACCATTTTGCCCACGGGCCGCTGTTCGACGTCGTCGGCAACGTCTGGCAATGGCTGGAAACGCCGATCTACCCATTCGCCGGCTTCGCAGTCCACCCCTGTTACGACGACTTCACGACGCCAACCTTCGACGACCGCCACAACCTGCTCAAGGGCGGCTCGTGGATTTCCTGCGGCAACGAAGCGTCACCGGTATCGCGCTACGCCTTCCGCCGCCATTTCTTCCAGCATGCCGGCTTCCGCTACGTCGTCGCCGACGCACCGGCCAGCCGGCCGGGTTCGCACTACGAAACTGACCGTCTGGTGTCCGAATACATCGAATTCCACTACGGCAGCGAATACTACGGCGTACCCAATTTCCCCAAAGCCCTGGCCCAGCTCGCCATCGCTGCGCTGGGCGACAAGCCGGCCGGCCATGCCCTCGACCTCGGCTGCGCCACCGGCCGCGCCAGCTTCGAACTGGCCCGTCACTTCGGGCACGTCACCGGCATCGACTTCTCGGCCCGCTTCATCGGCGTCGGAACGCAGCTGATCGAGCAGGGCTGTGTCCGCTATACCCTGGTCGACGAAGGCGAACTGCTCAGCTACAAGGAATGCACGCTGGCCGAAAACGGCCTCGCCGAAGTCGCCGGCAAGGTCGAATTCTTTCAGGGGGACGCCTGCAATCTGAAACCCGCTTTTACCGGCTACGACCTGATCCTTGCCGCCAACCTGATCGACCGCCTGTACAGCCCCGCCCGCTTCCTCGATAGCGTGCACGAACGTCTCAACCCCGGCGGACTGCTGCTCATCGCCTCACCCTATACCTGGCTCGAAGAACACACCAGGCGCGATGAGTGGATCGGCGGTTTCAAGAAGGACGGCGAGAACCTGACCACGCTGGACGGCCTGAAAGCCTTGCTTGGAAAGCATTTCCGGCTGGTCGACGGGCCGCGCGAAGTACCTTTCGTTATTCGCGAGACGAAGCGCAAATTCCAGCACACGCTGTCGGAAGTGACGATCTGGGAAAAGCGCTGAAGCCTGCCCGGCCGTCATAGCGCCGGCAGCCCGCAGCGTTGCCGGGCCCGATTGCAAGCGGCATGTTCAGTATCGAACTCGCGGCACGGTGACGGTCGGCTGGCGTAGATCGTGCAGTTGACGTTCTTGCCAATCTCTCCCGCCAGCGCCACACAATGTGGCGGGTTGGCGTCGGTGCCGGCCATGCGGACGATGGCTGGCGTCACCGGCACGGTCATCTCCTTTGGCACGCCCGCGCCCCAAACGAAAGCGCCGCCCGCCACTTCGGCCGGGTGAAAATCGACGCGCAAGCTCGCGCAGCAGGCGCCACAGGTCTGACAGACGCTCATTGCAGGCGGACCCGGCAGCGCCAGAGTTCGTGCCCGGAGGCCAGATATTTCTTCTCGAAGGGCGTCATCGGGTCATTGCTGACATAAGGCTCGGCAGCGACCAGCTGGCCGGTCAACAGTGTCAGTGCCTGGGCCATTTCCTCGATGTAGATCCGCCAGTTGCTGCGGCATTCCAGCTCGCCACCCAGTTCGCGCCAGACAGGAAACACCGCATGGCCGTGCCAGCGCCGGGCAAGGTGGCCGATTTTCGGCCACGGGTTCGGGTAAAGGTTGAAATGTCGGTCGAGCCGGATGCCCTGTTCCGCCAGCAGGCGCCAGAAATCGACCAGGTCGGCACGAATCAGCAGCGCATTTTCGGGCATCGGCAGCGGCTTGCCGCGACCGATGCGGTCGACCGACTGATCGACCCCAAAAACAAAGTGATCGGGATAGGCTTCGGCGATGCGCTGGGTGCTCCAGCCGACCCCGCAACCCGCGTCGAGAATCAGCGGCGCGCCCGGCTGCCAGTCTTCTCGCGCATTCATGGCCCGCACCAAGGCCTCGCGGTTGTAGTCGGCAATCGGCTTGCGGAACGGGTGTGCCATGTGCCGGCGCACGAAGCCCTCCAAGTCGCGATGTGGCCCGTTCTGTGCGCTGCTGACAAACCGTGAGTTGCCATCCATCACGTGGCCAGCCGCAGGGGTTCGCGTATGGCCAACACCGTGTGGAGGCAGCCGAGATAGCGACGAAAAAAATCGGGCAAAGGCAAGATTCGAGTGTCCAATCATGGAGGGCCGTCAGGCCAAGCCTGCAAGGCCGCCATTTTCACAAAAAAGCCACCTTTCCAGAATCCTGAATCGCCGGCACTCCGATTCTCGCAAGGATAAATCAGCAATCCCCGCGGGGGGGATCATCAATGTCACAATCACCGTTAGGAACAGGACGAAGATTCGCCACAGCCGGCTTTCTTGTGGCCGATAAGCCCCTGGGTTAATGATTGCGGTGGCGGAGGCATTGCTGCCGTTTCTAAATTACCTTCCACCACGGTCAGCGCCGTCATGTTGACGATACGGCGCACGGTTGCCGTCGGCGTCAGGATATTCACCGGTCTTGCCGCCCCGAGCAGGATCGGCCCGACGGTCAGATTGTCGCCGGCCGCCACCTTGAGCAGGTTGAACGAGATATTGGCGGCGTCGAGCGTTGGCATCACCAGCAGGTTAGCCTGGCCCTTCAGCCGGGAATTCGGGAACGCCGCAAGACGGATCTGCTCATCGAGCGCCGCATCGCCGTGCATTTCACCATCAACTTCCAGTTCCGGCGCCCGTTGGCTGAGCAGGGACAGCACTTGGCGCATTTTCAGGGAGGTCGGCGTGTCCGCGGTGCCGAACGTCGAATGCGACAGCAGCGCCACCTTGGGCTGGATGCCGAAATTGCGGATTTCCTCGGCAGCGAGCAGGGTCATGTCAGCCAGTTGCTCGGCATTCGGATCGTAGTTGATGTAAGTATCGGCGATGAAAACCGTGCGCCCCGGCAACATCAGCAGATTCATCGAATAATAGCGATCGAGCCCGGCCTGGGTGCCGATCACGCTCTGCACGTATTCGCGGTGGGTTTCATGTCGGCCATACGTGCCGCAGATCAGGCCGTCGGCGTAGCCGAGATGGACCATCAACGCCCCATAGAGCGTCGCCCGGCGGCGCACTTCGCGGCGCGCGTAGTCGGTCGACACCCCTTTGCGTTCAGTCAGCCGGTGGTAGGTCTGCCAGAATTCGTCGAAATGGCTGTTGAAGAATTCCGAATCATCGGCATGGATCACCTCGAAGTCATTGCCCTGGCGAATGCGCAGACCGGCCGCTTCGATGCGCCGGGAAATTTCCCCGGGGCGGCCGATCAGGATCGGGCGGGCGATGCCTTCGTCGCAGACCACCTGAACCGCACGCAGCACGCGCTCGTCCTCGCCTTCGGCAAAGACCACGCGCTTCGGTGCAATCTTGGCCTGCGAGAAGACCGGCTTCATGATGAAACCGGAGTGATAGACGAATTCGTTGAGCCCCTGGATATAGGCCGGCCAATCGCGGATCGGCCGCGTGGCGACACCCGAATCCATCCCGGCCTTGGCAACGGCCGGCGCAATCTTGACGATCAGGCGCGGGTCGAAGGGGCGCGGAATCAGGTATTCCGGGCCGAAGGCGGAGACTTTTTCGCCATAAGCCGAAGCCACCACTTCCGACTGCTCGGCGCGTGCCAGTTCGGCGATGGCCTTGACCGCCGCCATCTTCATTTCCTCGGTGATGGTCGTCGCGCCGACGTCGAGCGCGCCGCGGAAGATAAAGGGGAAGCACAGCACGTTGTTGACCTGGTTCGGGTAATCCGAACGGCCGGTGCACATGATGGCGTCGTCGCGCACGCTCTTGACCAGCTCCGGCGTGATTTCCGGGGTCGGATTGGCGAGCGCCATGATCATGGGATTGGCCGCCATCCTGGCGACCATTTCCGGCTTGACCACACCGCCGGCGGAGAGGCCGAGGAAAACGTCGGCATCGGCGATCACTTCGCTCAGCGTCCGGGCATCGGTCTTTTTGGCGTAGCGGGCCTTGATCTCGTCCATCTCCTCGACGCGGCCTTCATAGACCAGGCCCTTGATGTCGGTCACCCAGATATTGCTGACCGGCGCCCCGAGATTGACCAGCAGATCGAGACAGGCCAGCGCCGCCGCACCGGCACCCGACGTGACGATCTTGACGGTTTTCAGGTCCTTGCCGATGAAATGCAGGCCGTTCAGGATGGCAGCAGCGACGACGATGGCCGTCCCGTGCTGGTCATCGTGGAAGACAGGGATTTTCATCCGCTCGCGCAGCTTCTTCTCGATGTAGAAGCACTCGGGCGCCTTGATGTCTTCCAGGTTGATCCCGCCAAAGGTCGGCTCCAACGAGGCGATGGTGTCGATCAGCTTGTCCGGGTCGCGCTCGTCGATCTCCAGGTCGAAGACGTCGATGTTGGCGAATTTCTTGAACAGCACGCCCTTGCCTTCCATCACCGGCTTGGCAGCCAGCGGACCAATCGGCCCGAGGCCGAGAACCGCGGTGCCGTTGGTGATAACGCCGACCAGGTTGCCGCGGGCAGTCAGGGTGTCGGCTTCCGCCGGGTCAGCGACGATTTCCTCGCAGGCAATGGCGACGCCAGGAGAATAGGCCAGGGACAGGTCGTACTGGTTGGTGAGTTGCTTGATCGGCGTGACCGCGATCTTGCCCGGCTTCGGGTAGCGATGATAGTAAAGCGCCGCCTCGCGCAACTGCTTGGAATCCATGTCTGCCTC
>Ga0209202_1000143_pt1 | contig 78859 bp, 79 predicted proteins | sample AD_UKC032_MetaG_FD_184416 | JGI IMG/M metagenome (GOLD analysis project Ga0209202, IMG submission 184416) | Active sludge microbial communities of municipal wastewater-treating anaerobic digesters from USA - AD_UKC032_MetaG (SPAdes) (version 2) | ecosystem: Engineered > Bioreactor > Anaerobic >... | reverse complement strand
ATTGAGGCAGACTACAAAATCGTAATAGTTAGAAGCTATATCATAATTGGAAATATCTGCCTGTATAACTTCTATATTCTTACTATCTTGTTCAGAAATTCTCTCTTTTATTTGTTTAACAGCAATGTTTGATAAGTCAACCGCTGTCATTTTAAAATTCTTACTCGCAAAATAAAAAATGTTCTGTCCTTGACCGCAACCCAAATCGAGACCCCTGCTATCTGGTTTTATATATCTCAAGGCCTTTTTAACAAACGAATTGGTATTTCCACTTTGAGAAGTTCTATTCTTTTTATATACTTTATCAAAAATAAACATATTTAATATTTTAATAAATTTTTTGGAGGGTGGCAATATCTACTGCCACCCTCCTACCTAGTTCGAATAGTTTTTAATCACCGCAAGAAAAATCACAGTGACCACAGACACGAGCTTTGCCATTAAAAACAAAGCCTTTTGCGACAAGATCCCTGATCTTGGTCTTCTGATCATTGGTAACCTTAATGTATTTTACCTTCTTTTTTTTCTGCATAATAAGCTCCTTTCGGTGAGCGGTTATTTTTTATTTGTTTGCTATACCTACTTTCCGTATTGACCTGTTTTTATCACCTCCTTTCAGTTATGACAATGCAACAAGCATTGGGGATCATGTTTAAAATCACTGCCAGTTGCAACATACGCAACCGCTCTGCATCCACGACAGTATTTCAAAAGTTTACACTCTCGACATCCTTCAATTTCCTCAACTCTTCGATACTTTTCCATTTTTGGATTATCAACAAAATGATAAAGGAAATTGCTTTTTGGACTCCATTTTCCTATGATACTGCCTGGGTGTCGCCTGCATGCCATCAATGTTTTATCTGGCAACATCGTCATAGTAGACGATCCCATTCCACATCCCCCGCTAACAACACCTTGTTCAATACCAAGGGAATCCTGCCGACAAATAGCAATAAGCGGTTCTTTTCTGAGTTGTTTATATCCTTTCTTTTCATATTGCAGATGCTCTTCCAAAATTTTCTTTATAAATCGCATGTACTCGTTAGCTGGAATACCACAATCTCCCTGATTCGGAACCCAGCGAGCAAACATCCAGTGTTGAGCGCCATTGTCATAAACGGCTTTCATGACATCAAACATTTCTCGAAAGTTGTGTGCAGAAAGAGTGGACATGATATATACTGGTATTCCTGCTTTAGAAAGATCCCTAATAGCTTGCATGGTTCTTTGAAAACTGCCTTTGTATCTGATTTCATCATGCTTTTTTTCCATACCATCTATAGATAGTTGGAAATGCTTTAGGTTAAACTTCGCCAACATTGAAATATTTCTTTCATCGAGAAGTTCTGGGTTACCTAGAATGCTAACACAACTAAATTTGGTCAGAGATTGAGAAGCTGCCTTAACTTTAGCCAAAATGTCCCAAAAATGATTATGGAGCATCGGATCACCGCCTGTCAGTGCAATAACGGGTAGAGCATCGAATGCGTCGCAACACTCTAAAAAATCACCTATAATTGCATCAGCATCGTCCAATCTCACGTCCTCTCCTTGGTGCGTATGCTGGTAGCAATGTTTGCATCCATTATTGCATTTGTTGGTCAAATGCCATTGAAGATAAATTCGATTTATTTTTTCAGGACCTTCTTTTTTCATCATCAGTTTCCCTCCTTATTTCTAATGAAAGTATTTTGTCAATAGTTGAGGCAAAAATGATACCGACAATTTTTTATGAATATTTTTATACAAAATTTAAAAAATATTTACGAAAAAAAAACTGCCTTAAATATTTTCAGCTTTAATTCTGATATCTCACTCCAAGTTAGATCCGGATGAGCTTTAAAGTATGCTTTTACCATTTGATATCCCGCTGCATACCCTGCCCACATTGGATATTTTTTATTCTTTTCAAAAAAAATTTCCTGATATATTTGTTCGTCCTTTAGATCTAGCAGATTTTCTATTTTCTTAAGAAAAACCATGCTTTCTTTTTTGGACAGAGCCTTGACCCAAGGGCTGGTTTTGCCAGTTATATCTTCTACAAAATTGTCAGCCATACCCTCATAAACCAGCGCCTCAAGCAACGTCCATGTTTGCGGATTTCTCTTGGTTGCAATAATTGAATGATGGAACTCATGACACAAGGATCTTCTTAATGCATCTTGCCATCCACTCACTGGATTTATATTGATCAAAATTGTATTTTTCCAAGGACAAAGCCCGCCTACGCCATTCATTTTTTCTTTTTTAAATTTATTGAAATTAGGAAAGATAAAAAAATATACCACTTTTGATTTTAATTTTTCATTACATTTTTCTAACGTGTTTTTAATTATTCGAAAAATCTCTTGTTCTCCAAAATCAATCTTTGGGACTCCATTAAATTTTTCAAAACCAAAAACCGCTTTCACTAAATGTTTGTGTAAATTTGCCTCATCTTTAAAGCCAGCGTAACCTATGCCCTTAATTTTTGGAATGGTTCTAACTAAATAATTTATAAACTCTTGTTTGTTTTTATATTTTCTATTTTCATATTCAAGAAAATAAAAAACATTAGAAACTGTTTCATTGTTTTTGTTTTTGATTTCAAGTTTTTTCATAATAATTGATAATCATTTTTTTACAATTTATTTAAATTTTACCTTTAATTACAAAAAAATGAAAGCGTGGATTGTTTTTGCCATAATAATATCCGATCTTTCAGACAAAATAAAAAGCCTTAAAAATGGTCTTTTTACAAGAATGATTAAAGAGTATAGAATATAAATATAATTTTAAAAATACAATAGCAAAACCATTATATGCAACAAAAATTAAACCTACCGCTTGTTAATGCACATACGCATGCAGCCATGGTTGCTTTCCGCGTGATAGACGAGGATATGCCCTTGGAAAAATAGCTAAATGATTATATTTGGCCAGCCGAAAAACATCATATAAATTCTGATTTTATATACAAAAAAACAAAAGAAGTCAGGTGCCTTTTTGGTTTCATTTATAAATTCTGTATTCCACCTCTTCCATTTCTCTCAGCACTCTAAAGAATAAAAAAATAAAGTCGGTTTTTAAAAAGAAGCATCACTAGTGTTTCTTTTTTGTTTGATAAAATTGTTTTTTCACATCCTCTAAAAGATCAGCAAAAGGATCACATAAAACAGCGTAAATATAACTGCTTTATAATACATTTATAATTTTCTATATCTTGTCGCTCTTCCCATTCCTATTCTTTCAATCTTTTTAAGTTTAATCAGCCTATTGAGAACCTGGATAACTGTCGATTTTGTTATTTTGGTTTTTTTGCAAATTTCAAGAGGAGTCGCTTCAGCAACTTCACGCATATAATTCCAAACTGTCAGTTGTTTCGGGGAAAGCAATTTCTCAACATCCTCGCTTCCCAAAAGCTTTATGGCCATTTCCGATTGTTTTAGCAAAATATCCAGAAAAAAATTAAGCCAAGTAAAAATATCTTCACTTTTCTTGCCAAAGCTATTTTGACTTTTACGAAGCGCTATATAATAGTTGTTTTTATTATCTTCAATCAATTTCTCATGAGAAACGTAGGGCATGTATAAGTAGCCTGCTTTCAAAAGCAGCAAATTAGTGAGAATTCTAGAAAGCCTGCCGTTGCCATCCTGAAAAGGATGAATTTTCAGAAATTCAACTATGAAATTGCCGACAATCAAAAGCGGATGATATTTTTTTTCTTTTATCACATCAGCAGTCCATTCCACTAATTCTTGCATTTCTTTTGGAGTAAGAAAGGCTTTGGTTGGCTCAAATACTATACCAACGCTTTTACCGCCTTGATCAAACATCTCAACTACATTTTCCGTTTTTTTATAATTACCTTTATGTTTTTGGTCTTTTAGCACATACTTTAGCAATTGATTATGAAAATGCTTTATTGTGCTTTCATTGAATTTTATTGTTTTCCATGAGTCAAAAACGTTCTGAAGAAGTTCATAATAACTCTTTATCTCCTGCGAATCTCTGTCAGTAAATTTTTTGGTTTTAACGCCTTGCATTAATTTTTCAATTTCTTCATCAGTAAGTTTTGCCCCTTCAATACGAGTTGAAGATCCTGTTGAAGTAACCAAAACAGAACGTTTTAAGCGTCCTAGCGTTTGATGATTTAATTGCAATCCACCAATCCAATGTCCTTTTAACTCATCAATTTTAGCTATTTTTGATAAAATTTCAGATGGAATACTATTCAGTCTTTTATCAAATCTATTGTTTTTAATCATAATTTTACGTATATACTTAACTATGTACGATTATATGCGATTATATTTATTTTGTCAACCCCGCACTAAGTTATGCTGTATATAAGCCCTAATTCAATAAAAGCAAAAAATAGCTAAAAAAAGCTGCTTTACATCTTCCAAAAAATGACTACGTTGCCAATTATTCTATATAAAAGATTTTTTATCCGAAATAATTTTCCACAGCAAACTCAAACTGTTTCAAAAACAGTTCCTTGAAATAGGAAATATTATTCTGTTCATAAAATAAAAGAATTGCTTTTTTGTATTCAATTTCGTTCATATTGCGATATGAAAGAGGACAAGAATCAAAAGATTGCAAAATAGCGTTACCGGAAAGTCGGCTTGTGCGTTTATTTCCATCAATAAAAGGCTGGATGTAAGCGATGAGCAACATTAAGACCACCGCTTTTTCAAAAACATTTTCTATTTCATTAACTTTCTGGCATGTTTTTTCCAGAGCCTCTCTGATTTGAAATTCGTTGTCTAATGGCTTATAATTTGTTCCGGTTATTCCGACTAAGCTTTTTCTCAAGTTTTTGGTCACATTTAAATTATCGACTATCAGCGAATGGATACTTTCTATTTTAGCAACAGACATGGTTTGAAAATTTTTCTTATTGCTGCCGATATAGTCCAGGGCTTTTTTGTGATTAAGGATCATTATAGCTTCTTCTTTTCTGTGTCCTGATGCTTCTTGCTGATTTTTAATTAATTGCTCAGTTTCCAAGAGACTATAGGTATTGCCTTCTATTTTGGAAGACTTCCAGCTAAAATCAATATTAAGCCTCTCGATTTCCTTTCGAAGAGCATCCGCTGAAATATTTTTTACTTTATTCCTATAAACTTGATTTAACTCTGAGATTTTCTTTTTTTCAGCATTGGAAAAAATATTATTCAACTGTTCAAAAATTCCGAAATTAAATTTCTTTTTAATTTCTCGCTGGTCAACATCTTGGGAAAAATATTTTTCCACATCAATCTTTTTTAAGATTGAATATTGGGATGAAATCTGATAAATAGCTGCTCTCTTTGATTTTCCTTTTCTTTCAATCAAACTGAAACTAATCAGCTTTTCTAAATCTCTGGAAACAGTAATTCTGGTAATTTTATTAAACTTTTCTTGAACATGTTCAAAAATCTGTCCCATAGAAGCAGCTTTGTTGATTTCAATGAAATCCAATACCGTGTTCTGTCTTTCGTTTAAATTGTTGTTTGCTATTTTTGGCATAAATTTTATATCATTTTTTATGCTTTAATTATATCATTTATGATATAAAAATCAAGCAATATACCAATTTTTAGCTAAAAAAAGCCAAAATTTATATATCATTATTAAATTAGCCTAACAAAAAAAGAAGTGGAAATGCTTCTTTTTTTTAAAACTAAAAGTGAGATTTAACTTTTTTATTCAGCCGGATCAGCAGCGGTTTCCGCACTGCAATCTTCAGTTGCCGGATCACATTCGGCGGATTCTTCTTCAGTAGCCGCAGCCTCCTCTTCAGCAGCCAAACATTCCGCATCACCCTCGGCGCACTCTGCATCTTCCTCTTCTGCTGCTAGACATTCATCGTCTCCCTCTGCACACTCAGATTCCTCTTCTTCGGCAGCTAGGCATTCCTCATCGTCCTCAGCGCATTCGGATTCTTCTTCAGCCGCCAGGCACTCTTCATCATCCTCGGCGCATTCGGATTCTTCTTCGGCGGCTAAACACTCTTCATCGTCTTCGGCACATTCTTCTTCCTCTTCAGGATTATCCAGGCTGTATTGCACCGGATCACTGCATTCCACCCCTTGTTCTTCTTTGGTTGTTTCATCGCAAAAATTTACGCTGCAATCTTTCTCCCCTTCCAAGCATTCAAAAGGAGCACAATTTTCATCTTCTTCCGGATTACAAAAAGGAATATTGGCCGCTTTTCTTTGCGCAACGGCATAATACCAGATATCCATTTCCGGATCGCCGGTGCAAGCCTCCCCTTCCACAGTTGACGTTGGATCGCATTCCCAAATAAAACATTTTTCCGCATATGGATCGCAATCAATTTGATTTTCAATAATATAGTCGCGCTGAATCATAATCCGCCAAAAAGTGATCAGAATTGAAATCAATATGAGAATTACCACAACCGCTATAAGTAACTTTGATTTTTTATCCATACCCTGTAGTATTACTTCAAATTAAAATATTTACCTAACCTTAATTTTAACATTTTTTTACCTTGTGTAGTTTTTAAATATTTTTCCCTTCTTGTAGCATCATCTTTTTCCAGACAGGCCTCGTAATAAATAATGCTCCAAGGAATATGCGGTCTGGTGGAAAAGTTTCTACCGGAATTATGTTCTTTTACTCTTTTCTTTAAATCTTCAGTATAACCAAAATAGAGCTTTTTATTCTTCAAACTTTCTAAAACATAAACATAGAACATAATTCGTTTGAAGTATCACTACAGGGCATGCCCTTACAATATTACTTCAAATTAAAATATTTACCCAACCTTAATTTTAACATTTTTTTACCTTGTGTAGTTTTTAAATATTCCTCTCTTTAAAATATTTATTTATTACTATTAATTATTATATCACAATATTTATTTTATGGAAAATAAAAAAAGGCTATGGCCAAGAGTTTCCTCCGACCATAGCCCTTACTCATACCTATTCTTCTGCCTTTGGTTCTTCTGAACCAGGCAGAGAAATGACAATTACGCCTGACACGAACAACTTGTCCGTATCAGCCGCGATTCCGTCCCGAAGACCCAAGTTTTGCTGGGTCATAGCTGAAGCTTTAACTTTCAGCCAGTTCGTGATAGAAATTGAAATTTCTAATTTCTCACGAGCAAAACTTAAATTTTCGGCCGGCATACCATAGATACCAGTGTGTCCACCGACAGAAACTTCGGCCAACAGATTCACGCGTTCGTGAATCTGAAACTCTCTCCGAAGGCCTCCATAATACACGAAGCCGTTCTGAGAGATTCCTTCGCCGTCTTCATTCTCAACCCTTTCAGAAAAGCGATACTCGCCTTTGATAAAAGGAACGATTTTGAAGAACGGCGCTGGAAAAGTTACTTCGGCATAAATGCCGTTGTAATCAATTTCGCCTTTTTCTCTGATCCAATAGCGGCCATAACCGACATCGATTTTCACGCCCTTGATTTCAGCATAAGCTCCGACACAAAAATCGGTTTCCTTGAATTCGCCTCCAGTCGGAATGAAATTTTCTGCTTGAATGTAAATTCCGATTCCGTTTCTGTCGACGCCCACCATTATCGATTGGCTTGACATCACCTTGTCAAAATACAAGGCGCCGGAGTACTCATCTGCGTACTTATTTTGCACGCCAATAGAAACTTCCGCAAAAGGCTTTACCCCTTCTCCCTTTTCTTCCGTGACTTCTCCAGCCACTGAAGTTTTTTCTTCAGCCGCCACCGGTTCGTCGATTAGTACTTCATCAGTAGCAAAAGCGAACCCAGCTGAAACAATCATCATCACAATAGCCATAACAATCGTAAAAATCTTCTTCATCTTTCTTCCTCCGTATATTTTTGTAATTTTTTAAGTTTACTGTTTTTAAAAGTTACCACTATGGTAACTTTCAATTATACTCCTAAAATTGGCATCTGTCAAATGCCAACACCTATTTTTGGCTTAGATAAACGATTTTTACAAAAATTATCGCCGCGCAGCAAATAAAAAAGGGCTATGAAATTGCAAATGTTTCCGCAATCATAGCCCTATTTTCGGTTTGACTAGGTGGTATGCGACAATAGTGCATACCGAGTATACGTGAGCGCGGCTTCGACGCGATTTCTAATGCCGGTCTTCTCGAAAATGTTCCGGACATGCGTCTTGACAGTCTTAGCGCTTAGAAAAAGCTTTTCGGCAATTTCCTCATTGGTCATGCTTTCACTGACCAGTGACAGAATCTCCATCTCACGAGAAGTAAGCCCTTTCAGTTTTTCCCTGCTTATATGAGCTAGAGCTTTAAGAGAATTTTTTGATTCTTTTGATTCTTCTGATTCTTCGCTGATTTTATCAAAAACTCGATTGGTTAGTTCAGTGTCTAGCCAGCGCTGCCCCTCGGAAACTACGCGAACACATTTGATAAGTTGCTCGTCGCCCTGTTCTGGCTTAAAAAATCCGTGAGCGCCTCCCTTCATCATAACCAACACATTTTCCTCATTGTATCTTTTGCCGACAATGATGGTTCTCATGTTAGGTAGCTTTCTCCGGTATCCCAGAATTCTCTCCAGGTCTAGAGAGGCCACTTCCCGCAAAATTATCTGATCCAGAATGAGAATTTCTGGCTGCTGCTTAATCATCTGTTCCAGAAAAGCAATTGCCGGCTGAACTTCAGTTTGGAGATCTTTGATATTCATAGCACAAAGAACATTTATGTCCTTTTCATTCTGCAAAATCTCCACAATATGCTGAAAATATTCTTCGTCACGAATGACGATTGCCAGCTTAATCACCTTCTTCTCCTTTTCCATATTTCACCTCCTTGGGTGTTGTTTTTTAAGTTTTTAAGTTTACAAAATTACCTCAATAGTAACTTACCAGTATATGCCAAGAATAGCAACCCGTCAACCCCGCACTAACTTTTTGCTGCGCCAAAGGCGCAAGGCAATAAAATATTCTACTCACTGTTCTAAAATAATAAACATATATTTTGCCAGAATAATAAATTCAAAAAAGCAAAAAGTTAGTGCGGGGTCAACCCTTTCTCAGTTTTAAAAGTTAATACGCATTAAGTTGGCGCGGAAGTATAAAAACAAAATAGCAGCCTTCGTTTTTTTAGACGAAAAGCTGCTATTTATTTTCACAGTGCTTTATGCTTGCGCATGAAAAGCAAAGCAATCGCTCCGGACAATAGGAATATCAATCCGGAAACTGCCAGCGCGGCTTGCAATGAAATCGCATCATTGATCCAGCCGACAAAAGGTCCGATTACGGAAAACGCCAGTCTCCCGATCAGATTTTTCACTGACAAAATTGACGCTCTGACATCTGAAGACACAAGTCCGTTTATATAGTCTGAAATTACCGGGTTATTTATGCCTACCGTCACATAGAAAAGAAGCATAAAAATATTCAGCCAAATAAACAGAGACGTGCTCAAAATAAAATATCCAACCACCGGAAAAACAATCAGCAGCAGCAAAGATTTTTTTCGGCCCAGATATTTTTCAATCCTATGCGCGTGCCAGGAAAAGAAAGCTGCTGAAAACTGCAACACTGCCCACAAAACACCGAAAAGCGTGAGTGGCACATTCGTAGCAACCCAATAGACTTGGATGAACCATACCATCGTGAGAGTTGAAGCGCTCACGATGGCTGAATAGAAGATCAACCATTTGAGTTCTTTGTGATCGTTCAGTGAAAACTTTAGAAGTTTCCACATCTGAACAAAAACACTTTCCTTATTTTCCGTTTTATGTATTTTCGGTTCAGTGAGCGTGAGTGCCAGCGGCACCATAAGAAATGCCAGTCCGGCGTCCCAATAGAGAGGAAATCTCAGGCTTACAAGCGCTAGGAATCCACCAATGAAACTGGTTATTCCTTCCGAAACTTTGCCAATGCTATCATTTTTACCTTGAAATTTTTTGTATTCGCTTTCCGCATCCCTTTCCATCAATGTATCATAAAGCATCGCATTGTCAGCTCCGGAAACGAAACTGAGCCCGACTCCCAAGACAGCTTCAGCGCACAAAAATCCCCAGAACGAGTACGACATTGAATATATAACATATCCAACAGTCGCCATAATTCCCCCGATCAAGATTGATGCTTTTCTACCAACACAATCCGCGAAGCGTCCGGTCGGAAGCTCCAAAGAAATAGCAACGATTGAAAAAAATGATTGCAGCAATAAAATTTCTTTCATCGACAAGCCGTTTTCCTTGAAAAACAAAACGATTATCGGAATAGCAAACATTCCGCTTCTGACTGCTTTGATTAAATAGAGCTTCCAAACATTTGAACTTAAATTTAGATTTTTCATAATTCTTCTCCTTTTAAATTGGTTTATGCAAATTGTTAAAGAACAATTTTGCTTCATCCCGCACCAATATTGTTGCATGAAGCAAATTTAGCTGTCTTATTTCGATCACATGTTGTTGTAAAAATATGTAATCTATATCTATTTTTTAAAATACCTTCAACAACATTGGTGCGGGATAAACAAAAACCCGGCTTTTGTTTAGCCGGGTTTATCCGAAGAAGAATTTTATATATAATCTAAAAAGTTTTTATACGAAATCGCTTCAGGTAATCGCAGCTAAACGAAATATTTTTTACTTCTGGAGACGCAAAAATACAATCGTGTTTCAAAACGGTCATATTCGCTCTATTTAGCTGTTGATTATACTGTTGCATATATTTTTTACTTACACCTACTTTCTAACATTAATTGATATTCTTGTCAACCCCGCACTAACTTTTTGCCACACCAAAAGCGCAAGGCAATAAAATATTCTGCTCACTGTTCTAAAATAATAAAAATATATTTTGCCAGAACAATAAATTTAAAAAAGCAAAAAGTTAGTGCGGGGTCAAATCTAAACATTTTTTATAACAAATTCCATTTCTGGAATAATTACGCCGCTTATCGGCATCTTGTGTTTTTCATTTGTGAAACGTTTTCCGGTATCAATAAATCCTAATCTCTGATAAAAATTGATGGCTTGTGTGTTATAGGTCGCAACGTGCACAATAATACTTTTTTCATTTCCAAAAAATTCTTTAACTTTTTCCCAAAGCATCATCCCGACACCTTTTCCTTGATAACTTGGCAGAACATATATGGCAGACAATTCATTTTCTGTTTCTCTTTTTTCTGCTTTGCACACACCAACAATAGCATCTCCATCTTTGGCAATTAAAAAAATTTCATTTTCCGGCATATTCAAAATATCTTTGGTTCTTTTCTGAATTTTTTCTTGCGATAATCTGTCCTTAAATTTTTCCTCAATGTCCTCTACTGTGATACCAACCTCCTTGTTTGGATATGTAACAAGCCAAGTTTCATAAAAAACTTGCTGGATATCGCGCACATTTTCTTTTGTTGGTTTTTGAATTATAATCATGTTTGAATTATGCCTTAAAATTTATTTTCACACAAGAAAAATGCCTGTTTTTAAATTTTGTGTTGCAAAATTCAAGATTGTGCTACTATAAATACAGCGTTAAAAGCATTCGAAACCATATGAATGTTGGCATAATTTTAGCCTCAGGCATCGGAAAAAGAATGGGGCTCGGGAAAAATAAGGTTTTTCTAAGACTCAAAAACAAGCCTTTGGTTTATTATGCGCTCGAGTCTTTTGAAAAATGCAAAGATATCGACAAAATCTTGATCGTCACGCGCAAAGAAGAAATTGGAATCGCCTGCCAACTTGCCAAAAAATACAAACTTCGCAAAATAATGGCCGCGATTGAAGGCGGGACAGAAAGACAATTTTCCGCGTTTAATGCCGTGCTCTTTTTGAAAAATATTTTGCAAGATAAAAGCGGATCAATCATCGCGTTTCATAATGGAGCCAATCCGTTTGTGACGCCGGAAGAAATTTCCGAAACATTTTTGAACGCCAAGAAATATGGCGCCTCAGCCATTGCATATCCGACCAAAGACACCATCAAAGAAGCAGACAAAAACGGAATAGTGCAGAAAACGCTGGACCGATCAAAACTTTGGAACATGCAAACTCCGCAAACCATCCAATTCCCTCTCGCGCTGAAAGCCTTCACAAAAGCATCCAAAGAAAATTTTTTGGGAACCGATGATGTTTCTTTGGTCGAACGATTGGGGAAAAAAGTAAAATTAATCCAAGGTTCGCAGTATAATTTTAAAATAACAACACCTATAGATTTAGAACTGGCAAAAATAATAATTAAAAGTTTCAAAATATGAACGATTTCAGAGTTGGCATAGGACAAGATTCCCACAAATTTTCCAGCGATCCTAACAAAAAATTATTTTTAGGCGGAATTGAGATTGCGGAAGCTCAGGGACTGGAAGCCAATTCAGATGGTGATGTCGTTATTCATGCTCTTTGTAATGCTTTGGAACAAGCGCTTGGCAATGATTCTTTTTCAACCTACGCCGACCCGATGTGCCAAAAAGGCATAACCGATAGCAAGGAATATTTGCGTGTAGCTCTTGAACATGTCCGAGATAAAAAATATAAAATTAATAATATCGGAATATCCGTTGAAGCCAAAAAACCGAAAATATTGCCTGTTTCTGACAAGATTAGAAAATTTTTGTCGGAAATTATGAAAATAGAAGAAGATGCCATCGGCATTAATGCCACTTCCGGCGAAGAATTGACGGCTTTTGGCAAAGGCGAAGGGGTTCAGGCTTTTGCAATCGTCAGTTTATCCCGCACTTTATAAAAAATATATAATTTTTAAAACATTACCAATATAAATAAATTTCTGCAGAGAAGATAATTATTTTTTGCATAAAAGTGCGGGACTTAATTAAATGAAAACTCTCAAATTAAAAGCTCCAGCCAAAATAAATTTGACACTGGAAGTTTTGCGAAAACTTCCCAGCGGTTTTCATGAAATCAGAACAGTCATGACGCAACTATCTGATCTGTACGATGAAATATCAATAAATTTTATTGCCGAAAAAAACACTATCACGCTCAAAAGCAATGCAAAAAATATGCCTCTCGACGAAACAAACATTTGTTTCAAAGTGGCCAAAGCTTTTTTTGGGAAAACAAAAAAATCCGGCGGGATTGAAATTTACCTCAAAAAAAATATCCCCATCGGTGCCGGCCTTGGCGGCGGCAGTTCTGATGGGGCCGCTGTGCTGAAAATTTTGAGCAAACATTTTCATCATCCCCTTTCGCAAAAACAATTGATTGAAATGGCTGCCAAAATCGGCAAAGATATTCCGTTCTTTTTTGCCGAAAAAAATTCAGCGCTGATTGAGGGCGCTGGCGAAAAAATTAAAAAAACGTTTGCCATGCCAAAGCTGAATATTCTGCTCATAAATCCCAATATCAACATTTCAACCAAATGGGCCTATGAAAATCTTTCTCCATTACTTGGAAAGATAAAAAGGGAAGAAAAATTGGCGCAAAAAATAATGTCAGCCGCAAAAATGAAAAATGCAGCCATTATTTCCAAATATCTCTACAATGATTTTGAAATTTTGGTTGAAAAAGAATATCCATTGATCAAAAAACTCAAAAATGAATTTTTGAAAAATGGCGCCAGCGGAGCACTCATGAGCGGTTCCGGCTCAACTGTTTTTGGAATATTCAAATCAAAAAAGATTCTTTTGACAGCCAAAAAGAATCTTCTGAAAAAATATCCGCAGTTATTGATCAAGTAAAATTATTATTTTGATTAGCAAATCTTTTTTAGTTCTTTCTGAAATTCGGAAAAAAGTTTGTCCTCACTGACACTTCTGATCACTTTACCCTTCACAAAAATTGCGCCAGCTTTTTTGCCTCCCGCAATGCCGATGTCAGCTTCGCGCGCTTCTCCCGGACCATTCACCACACAACCCATGACCGCAATTTTCAACGGTTTTTTTATGCCTACTAAAACTTTTTCAACTTTTTGAGCCAGTCCGATAAGATCAATTTCAGTGCGGCCGCAAGTCGGACAGGAAATAAGTTCCGGTCCATGCTTCCTGACTTCAGTCGCGTTCAGAATCGCAAATCCGGCCTTAACTTCTTCACAAAGATCAGCAGTGAGCGAAACACGAATGGTTGCCCCAATTCCTTCAAGCAAAAGTACTCCGATGCCAATCGCGTTTTTCATAGTACCCATATACGCCGTTCCAGCATGCGTGATTCCAAGATGCAATGGATAGTTAACTTTCTTGGCAAGTAAGCGATAACCCTCCACCATTTGCGGCACATCGCTGAATTTGATAGAAATTAAAATATCATAAAATTTCAAATCTTCCAAAATCCTGACATGGCGAAGCGCCGATTCTACGGCTGCTCTCGGTGTCGGTCCGTATTTGGCCTGTAAATCTTTTTCAATTGAACCAACGTTGACTCCGATGCGAATCGGAATTTTTTTGGCGCGGCAAGCTTTGACAACGGCCTGGACTTTTTCCTTGGAACCAATATTGCCCGGATTAATCCTGATTTTGTCTATCCCCTGCGCCACGCATTCCAACGCTAATTTATAATCAAAATGAATGTCCGCCACCAATGGAATGTGGATTTTCTTTTTTATTTTCCCAATGGCTTTAGCGGCAACCATATCCGGCACAGCCACACGGATTATTTCACAGCCCGCTTTTTCCAATTCCAAAATCTGTTTGACTGTCGCTTTGGCGTCGCGTGTGTCTGTTGTGCACATTGACTGAACTCGGACCGGATTATCCCCGCCTAAAAGATACGGCCCAACTTTAACCACTTTGGATTTATATTTTTGCATTTCGTTATTTTAAAAACTTAAAATTTTCACATTTAATACGTTGGAAAAAATTTTCCGCGCCGAGTAGTGAAGTAAAAAAATAAACATATAAATCCTAAACAAACTGGAGATTAATTTGAAAATTTTTCCTTGAAAAATTCCGAAAGCTTGGCAATTTCGATTCGTTCCTGCTTCATTGTGTCGCGGTCGCGGACGGTCACATCGCCTTTCTCCAAACTGTCAAAATCAACTGTGATGCAATAGGGTGTGCCGATTTCGTCCTGTCTGCGATAGCGCTTCCCCACGTTGCCATTATCATCAAATTCGCACATAAAATCAGTTTTCAACGTGTCATAAATTTCCCGAGCTTTCGCCACCAATTCCGGCTTGTTTTTCATAAGCGGAAAAACGGCAACCTTGATCGGCGCTAATTTTTTATTGATTTTCAGAACAGTCCTTATGTCTTCACCAGCCTTTTCTTCAACATAGCTATCACAAAGCACGGCTAAAAATGTTCTAGTAACACCTACTGACGATTCTATAATATGCGGCATATATTTTTTGTTGCTTGCAGAATCAATGTAGGACAAGTCTTTGCCAGAAAATTTAGAATGTTGAGTCAAATCATAATCGCCCCGCGCATGCACGCCTTCGAGTTCTGAAAAACCAAAAGGATAATTATATTCAATGTCATAAGCTTCTTTAGCATAGAAGACCAGATTTTCATGTTTGTGCCACTTCAAATTTTTTTCCTTTATTCCTAGGTTTATGTAAAAATTCCAGCGATACTTCCGCAGTTTTTCATATTCTGTCATTTCGTCTTCAGGATTTGTGAAATATTGCATTTCCATTTGCTCAAATTCGCGCGTTCGGAAAATAAATTGTCTGGCTGTGATTTCATTCCTGAAGGCTTTTCCGATTTGAGCAATTCCGAAAGGAATCTTGACCCGCGTGGAATCCAAAACATTTTTATAATTTACATAAATTCCTTGGCAGGTTTCTCCGCGAAGATATACCGGTTCCTTGCTCCAATCATCCGTAAAATTTCCCAGATTTGATTTGACCAAAAGATTGAATTTTTTAATTTCGGAAAATTCACTTTTTCCACAACTAGGACATTTTATCTTTTCTTTATTATCAGCAAAAATTTTATTGAGTTCTTCCAAACCCATTTTTTCATCCGCATTTATACCCAATCCTGAAAGCAAATGATCAATTCTGACTCGGGAATGACATTTTTTGCATTCTGCTAACGGATCAGAAAACCCGCCAACATGTCCGGAAGCTTCCCAAATTTTTGGACTCATAAAAATAGCGCTATCGAGTCCGACAATGTCGTCTCGCATCTGCACCATAGCTTTCCACCATTCTTTCTTGATATTATTAGCGAGTTCTACTCCATACGGACCCAGGTCATAAATCGCCGCAAATCCGCCATAAATTTCCGAAGACGGAAAAACAAACCCTCTTCTTTTGCAAAGTGAAACGATTTTTTCCATTGTATTATCCGCCATGTTTGTCTGCGAGGTACGAGCAGCTACAAACATGAGCGTCCCGCACCAATTCTATATTATAATTTACTTTAATTACTTTTTGAGCCTAAGGCGTTTCCGTGCACAAACCAAACCTTTACCAATAAACTTACTTTGGAATTGGTGCTGGGATCACCCTGCCTATAATTATTTTAATCTTTAATAAAGCCTTTTTATAATATATTTATACTACTTTTAAGCTAAAAAAACAAGCCCCGCAAAGCGGGATATTATTTAAAATTAAAAATTGAAAATTTGAAATTCTTCCCTATATCTTGAGATATCTGCGAATAGCGATGAAACCGCTGATTGTTCCCAAAAGCACTCCCGACAAAAGTAAGCTGAAGAAAATTATGAAAAAGTGTGAAAGACAAAATGAAAAAATATCACCGCCGGAAATGCTACCTTCCGTTATTGGCGCTAAAAATTTTGAAGTAGCTAAAAGAGCAATCATGACAATTATAGCCGAAGAAATTCCATAGAAAATTCCTTCGAAAATAAAAGGCATGCGAATATACAGGTTTGATGCTCCAACCAGTCGCATAATTTCAAATTCCTGTTTGTGCGCGTACATCGTAAGTCGGATTGCGTTGAAGGTTATCAAAATTCCAATAAAGACAAAAACGATGCCGAGAGTGAGTCCGATTTTTTCTACCAAATTGATAATTGAAGTCAGCCGTCCTATGGCCATCCTGTTTTCTTCAAAATCAATCCGGCTAACACTGTCGGAAAAAGTTGATCCGCTGATTGACTTGGTTATTATGTCGTATTGATCGGGAGAATTGGCTTTTATCACCAAGGATGCCAAAAGCGGATTGTCTCCTAATTCTTCCAAGGCTTGCGAAATTGAAGGATTGTTGTCTCCAAGTTTTTTGAATTGTTCCAACGCCTGATCTTTGGAAACATATTCGATGGATTTTATTTCCTGATAGCCGACCAGTTTATTCTTTATTTCTAAAATGGCGTTTTCTTCAACATCGGGATTAAAATAGACACTGACATTGATTTTGTCCTGAATATTTTGCAGAACAATATTGGCAGTAACGCCCAGAATGGCCGTAACGCTTATTATATACAGCGATATAGCTAAAACACTGACCGTCGCAAAACTGAGCCAGCCGTTGCGGCGGAAATTATCCAACCCTTCTTGAAATGTTCTTATTAGTTTTACTTTTTTCATATTCTATTTTATTTTTTATTTACACTGCATACTTCCCCTTGGCGTTGTCCCTGATTATTCTGCCTTTTTCCAGTTCAATCACGCGGCGATTTATTTTATCCACAATGCTTTTGTTATGAGAAGCCAGAAGCACCGTCGTTCCCATGCTGTTTATTTTAAGCAGGAGCTGCATTATTTCCATAGTTGAATTAGGATCCAGATTTCCGGTTGGTTCATCGGCTATTATTATTAGGGGTTTTCTGACAAAAGCTCTGGCCAAACAAACCTTCTGCTGTTCTCCGCCGGACAATTGTCTCGGATATTTTTCCATTTTATCACCCATGCCGACAAGATCCAAAATTTCCGGCACTAATTCCTGAATTTCTTCGAGCGATCCCTCTGAAACTTCCAAAGCATAGGCCACATTTTCATAGGCAGTCTTTTGCGGAAGCAATTTGAAATCCTGAAAAACCGTTCCGATATTGCGGCGATAGAAAGGTAAGTGTTTGATTTTTATGGCATCCAAGGGACGATCGTTAAAATAAACCGTACCGGTTGTCGGTTGTTCTTCGGCATAAACAAGCTTGAGCAAAGTTGATTTTCCCGATCCGCTGTGCCCCACGATTGAAACAAATTCTCCCTGCTCAATAGAAATATTAATATCTTCCAATGCTGAAAAATCTCCGGGATATATTTTTGAAACATTTTCAAAACGAATCATATTGAATTAGCTTTTAGGTTTTAGCTTATAGCTTATAGAAAAAACCTCACGATTAAATTATACCATAAATTAATTTTTACAACTAGCTTGCCAGCGCAAATAACTTTCCATAAACTCATGCAGTTCCCCATCCAAAACATTTTCCGGATCGCTGGATTCATATTTTGTCCGATGATCTTTGACCATTTTATATGGATGCAAAACATATGACCTGATCTGATTGCCCCATTCCGCGCTTTTATACTCCCCTCTGAGTTTCATTTTTTCTTCCTGCTGTTTTTCCAAAAATTCCTTATGAATTCTGGCTTTTAATACGCGCATGGCTTGCTCTTTGTTTTGCATCTGACTGCGTTCGCTTTGGCAGGTTGCTACAATTCCAGTCGGAATATGAGTAATCCGCACCGCGCTGTCTGTCGTGTTGACATGTTGTCCGCCGGCACCGGAAGACCGATAGGTATCAATAACCAAATCTTGCGGATTTATTTTTACCTCGGATATTTCCTCAATCACCGGCAAAATTTCCACCAAAGAAAAAGATGTCTGGCGCAAATTGTCAGCATTAAAAGGAGAGAGGCGCACCAGCCGATGCACGCCAGATTCGCTTTGCAGATAGCCGTAGGCATAGGCGCCTGAAATTTCAACCGTGGCGCTTTTTATGCCCGCTTCGGAGCCTTGTGATTTTTCAACAACTTTGGTTTTGAATCCGTTTTTTTCCGCGAAGCGCAAATACATTCGAAGCAGCATCTCCGACCAATCCTGCGCGTCCACTCCGCCAGCCCCGCTGCGAATTGCCAAAATCACGTCATTTTTGTCATATATTCCGCCAAGGAGCGATTTGAATTCAAGCGCATCAAAATCTTTTTGCAATTTTTCCGCTTGCTTTTCCAATTGTTCCCGCTCTTCTTTGCTCCCAGATTCAAAAAGACCAGCCAGCTCTATGAGTTCCTGATTTTTCTTTTCTATATTTTCAAAGTTTTCTATTTCGTTTTTCAGAAATTCCGCTTCTTTCGAAATCGCTGCCGCTTTTTGCGTGTCATTCCAAAAATTGTTTTCCGTCATTTTGTCTTCCAATTCGGCAAGTTTTTGTTTTTTTTGTTCAACGTCAAAGATAGTCCCGCAACTGCGGGATTTTATTTTTTATCAAGATAAGTTTTTCTAAAATTTCTTTCATATGAGAGACTCTAATTTACTAATAAACACTCTAATGTCTCGAATTAAACTTAGAATTAACAACTCTTTTAGGTTTTAAATATGTAGATCTAAAATTTACAATCATGCCCAATTTAAAATTTGAAACATCTAAGTATCTTATCATCTGATAATAATCCTCTTTAGTAATAAATTTTTTATTTTTAAAATCAACAATTATTTTTTCTTCTATAATAAAATCTGGGATATTACCTTTTGAATCAATTTCTATAAAAATTTTTCTTAAATCTTTTTCCCTTTGAAATTTAATTTTATTTTTTATCAAATATTTTTCAAATAAATCACAATACTGTTTCTCTAGCTTAAATCTTCCTAGCTCATTATGCGTTTTAAACAACAGACCGCTAATTTCATAAGATAATTCGGGATAATATAAATTATCTATTTTTCTTTTTATTAGAGTCATTAGCGTGATAAATTCGAGTATTAGAGTCGCTGTTTAACCCAACACCAGCAGAGCATACATAATAGCAACTCCCCCTAAAATACACAACAGCTGTCCGAATGAATGAGAAACTTTTGTTGATTTATGAAGTTCGGGAATAATATCAGCGCTGGCAACATAAATGAATCCTCCGGCAGCAAACGGAATCAAATAGTGCGTTGTGTTTTCAATATTATTGCCTATAACCAGCACTAAAATAGCGCCAAAAATTGCCACAATTCCGGCCAAAAAATTATAGAGAAGCGCTTTTTGTTTGGAAAATCCGCCATAGAGCATCGACGCAAAATCTCCGATTTCATGAGGAATTTCATGGCACACAACTGCCATCGTCGTCGCAATTCCAATGGGAATGCTAACCAAAAAGCTGGCTGCGATAATCATGCCATCAATAAAATTATGCATGGCATCTCCAAACATTATGACATAGGAAAATGTCGGGTTGTGTTCATCGCAATCAATATCATGACAATGATGCCAATGAATGAATTTTTCCAAAACAAAAAACGCCAGGATACCACCCATGAGTGAAAAAGCAACGCTAATATCGCCACTACTTTTATACGACTCAGGAATCAAATGCAAAAAAGCGTCGCCCAAAAGCGTGCCGGCCGCAAACGCCACCGCCCAAATCAGAAATTTTTTGATTTTTTCTTCGCCAAACGGAAAAGCAATCAACCCAAAAAGCGAGAGACTGCTTACTATTAAAACGCTAATAATTGTGTACGACCAAACCGTCATAAAATTTTAAATTATAAATTTTAAGTTTTAAATTAAAGTTACAAATTAATTACTAATATACTAATCAATGTATAAAAGATGAATAAAAAAATTAAAGCGCATCAGCATCCCGCTTTATTACAAAAACAAGGAATTTTTTCATCTATACATTTTTTCTCGCATTCCTTCATTTCTTTATACTCATTATAATCAAGATATTTCATATATAAAAATAAAACTGCAAACAATAAAACAATTATTAACAAAACCATGTTCAATTTTCCCCTGTATATTTTTTTTCTTATAACGCTTTTTATTACAACTATAACCAAAAAAATAATCAGAACAGCAATCAAAAAGTAGGATGCTAAATTATAAAAAATAACAGTAGCGCAAGCAAAAGCAATATTGGGAATAATTAAAAATAATACAAGCAGAAATATTAAATTTTTTTTACTCATTTTAATAAAAGTTAAGACTTTTTAATATCAATTTAAATAATTTTTTATTAAATCAATGTGATCCATCTCTGCTTGATTGAGCGCCGTGAAAAGAATTTTTATGTGCTTTTCGGTTGATGTTTTGGCAAATTCACTGTATAAACTTGAAGCGTGATTTTCAAGCTCAATTGTTTTCTGAAAATTTTCAGCGTCAGCGTCGCTGCAAAGTTCACTGCCGGCTGGCAGCATTTCAATCCCTAAAAGTTTTGTGCAAATAATGGCATGCTCGAGCTCAATCTTCGCCAATCTTTTGTACATTTTGCTAATTTCATAGGTCGCCGCTTTTCCGGCCATGCAGGTGTAGATAGCATTAGCCTGCATTTCCAGTTCCAAAGTTTCATGAAGATTTTTTTTAGAAATATCGCTCAAATTTTCTTTCACGTTCACAACAGGATTAGCCTCTTTTCCTTCTTTAATAAAAGCTGACCGCGCTCCGCAAAAAGGACAGCTAGCTGGCTTGTCTTCTCCCAGATACGCATCCCCGCAAATTTCACAAATAAAAGTTTTCATGATTTTCTTTACGAATTATCCCGCCATAGCGGGACCCCGCCTAGGCGGTGGCGAATTAAATACAAATATACGAATATACCAAACATTTTTATAATGAGCCACCTGCCAGAATCGAACCCCGGAAGCAGAAACTTCGTTTCGCTACGGGGCAAGCTGACTTTAGTCTGAGCCGATGGCCGGAATCGGACCGGCGACCTATACGTTACGAGTGTATTGCTCTACCAGCTGAGCTACATCGGCATAGCTCATATTTTAGCCTATTTGAGCCCTTTTTGCAAGCATTACAAATAGTATTATGTATTTTGTATAAAGTATTTGGTATTTTTGCATTCATACTAAATGCAAGATACGAGATACTAGATACTAGATACTAGATACCAGATACTTTTTTCTGAAGCTTTTCCCAGTTCTCGTCTATCTGTTGCTGTATTTGCAAAATAATATTTTTGTTACGACTAGTGAAAAGATGCTTGAAGCGTCCTTGGGTTTTTAGAAATTCTTCAATTGGTTTTTTATTGGAAGGCGTATAATTTATAGTATATTTTCCATCTTCGATTTCATAAAGCGGCCAGAAATTGGTTTCGGTTGCCAACTTTCCAACTTTGACATAATCCGAAGTTGGAAAACGCCAAAGACTGGTGCAGGGCTGGAGCACTAGAAGAAATGATGGGCCCGGAGTTTCCAGCGCTTTTTTGGCCTTGCGTTTCAAGTCATCCAGATAGGCGACATTGGCTTGCGCCAAATATTTTATGCCATGCGCTTTGACGATTTCCATCAAATCTTTTCTTTGCTTGTCTTTGCCAAAAGACTGCGTGCCGGCCGGCTGCGTTTCCGTGTTGGCGCCATAGGGCGTGGCTCCCGATCTTTGGCAACCAGTGTTCATATAGCCTTCATTATCATAACAAACATAGAGAAAATCGTGTCCGCGTTCCAGCGCGCCGGAAAGAGCCTGCAGGCCAATGTCATATGTTCCCCCATCACCGCCAAATGCGACAATCTTGGCTGGTTTTTTACCCTGAGCTTGTCGAAGGGTTTTATTTTTCAGCAAGGCTTTCTGCGCCGCATCAATTCCCGCGGCAGTGGCGGCCGCATTACCAAAAGCGCTGTGAATATACGGCACTTTCCAGGATGTGTTGGGATAAATCGTGGTCGTCACTTCCAAACAACCGGTGGCGTTGGAAACAATCACGGGTTCATCAGTCGCGCCAAGAACCGTGCGCACAATTGCCGGAATTCCGCACCCCGCGCAAGTTGCATGCCCCGGAGCTAATTTTTTAGTTAAATTCTTATTCATATACAGATTAATTTGAAAAATTAAAAAGGCGCAGCGCAAGAAAGGATCGATGCCATATACGATGCTGCATATGCCATACATCCATATAAAATCAATAGTAATATAGCAATATAAAAATATAAAATATTTTTTCTCTGTTTATTTTTGAAAATTGTAAAAAAAATTATTAGTGCTAATGGCAAAATTAATATTAAAGGAAAAATAAAGATAATATAAAATTCTAAACTTCCTATCGGATAATTAAATCCCCCGCTACAGGCGAAAACTTTTTTTGCAAAACCAAACAACAAAATTGAGGCTAATGAAATTTTATAAATTTTTTTCATATAAATTATTTTAAATATTTAACCTTATTGGATATTTCCCCTTCTTCCAAATCATCAAAAACTTTTTCAATATCTTTTTGCAAAGTGTCGCGACCGCCCAGCCCATAGATATAGCTGGCAATTTCGTGTTTGTGACTGCCGGCGTGTTGCATGCTTGAAACTATATCCTGATAGAGAGGCGGATAAGCGCCGAAAGAAATCGCTCTGTCCAAAACTGCAATTTTTTTGATATGCGCAAGTTCCCTGCCGACTTCTTTGTATGGAAACGGCCGATACAAATTTATTTTCAAAAGTCCGACTTTTTTGCCTTTAGCTCGGAGATTGTCTACGACTACTTTAGCGGTTTCCGAAGTTGCTCCCATGATCACAATGGCCGAGTCCGCATCATCCAATTTATACTCTTCAAAAAGTCCGTGCCTTCTGCCGGATATTTTTTTATATTCCGCGCAGATTTTTTTGTATTCGCTTTTGGCTTTTTGCATCGCTCCCTCCTGATCGATTTTGAATTCAAAATATGAATTTTGGAGAGCCACCGGACCGAAAGAAACAGGATTCTTAAAATCTAAAAGGGACTGCTCGGCTTTCCTTTTTCCCACAAAATTTTTAATATCTTTATCATCGCAAATTTCTATCCTTTCCGTTGTGTGCGAAGTGTGAAATCCATCCATAATCGGCATAACCGGCAAATCAACCGTTTCTGCCAATTTTGCGGCAATTATGACATCATCATAGGCTTCCTGCACATTTTCAGAAAAAATCTGAATCCAGCCCAAATCCCGCACAGCCATCACATCGCCATGTTCTCCGTGAATATTGATTGGCGCGCTAATCGCTCTGGAACTCACGCACATAACAATTGGGAGTCGTAGACCGCTAGCCACCGGTAAAAGTTCCGCCATATACAAAAGGCCCTGTGAACTTGTCGCGGTCACAGCCCTGGCTCCTGCCGCAGAGGCTCCGATTGTCGCGCTCATGGCGCTGTGCTCTGATTCAACATGGACAATTTCTGTGGCAACCTTGCCATCGGCTTTCATTTTGGCATATGTTTCGATGATTGTTGTTTGCGGAGTGATCGGATAGACCGCCATCACATCAGCCTGAATCTGCCGCAGCGCCTCCGCCATCGCATAACCACCGTTCATGGCTTTTATATTTGATTTGTTTTTTTCTGGTTTGTTTTTCATTATCTTAAAATGATATAAATTGAGTTTATCAAATTTTCAATTTTAAATTTTTAATTTTAAATCAATTTCTAATTTCTAAATTTTTAATTTTAAAATTCATTCTAAATTCAAAATTCATAATTCAAAATTCCAAAGTTATTTCCGCATGGAAATGGCTTTAACCGGGCAGACTGCGGCGCAGACTCCGCAACCTTTGCAATATTCCTGATCAATTTCGGCCAGTTTTTTCTTATTGCCATCCGCTCTTTCGATAAGTTCAATGACCGCTTCCGGACAAGGATTTACGCAGGTGCCGCAACCAATACACTTAGAAGCATCAACTTCCGGTTTCATAAACTTCCAATCCCCCGTCTTGGGAGCATTATCTTTATTGTGCTTTATTATACCGCCTCGCTCCATAATTTTTCTGTTAAAACTTTATTCGCTTAAACAAAATCTTTAATAAATTTTCAATTTTTTATTTTTTAGGTTTTAGTCATTTATTTGATATTTGTCATTTGAGCTTTGAGATTATACTCTATATCTCATCATATCCGGCCTGCATGGCTTGGATTGTTTTTTCCGTCAGTTCTTTTCCGATTTTCGGCGTGAAGACTTCTCTGAAAATACGCATGGCATTTTCCAGTTTAATAATTTCAGTCACTTTTATCAGTTGTCCCATCAGAACCATATTCGGATTTGAATTGCCGGCAATTCTAAGGGCGATGTCATTGCCATCAATCGTGTGAATCTTCCCCTCAAAATGCGGGATTTTTTTACGGATTTCTTCGGGAGTTCTTTTTGAATTTACAATCAGTGATTCATGGCGATCCAAATTTTTGACCACATCCTGGCAGTCTATGACTGTTTCGTCCAACACCACCACTGCATCCGGATCAATAATCGGCTCCTGTGTGCGAATCGGTTCTTCAGAAACGCGTAGGAACATTTTGGTCGGTGCTCCTGATCTTTCCGGCCCAAAAAACGGGAAAGCTTTGACATATTTCCCTTCCAAAACAGCCGCGTGCGCGATCAGCTCAGAAGCCGTCTTGGCACCCTGTCCGCCGCGCGCAAAAAAAATAATTTCAAAAGTTTCTTTGTTGAATTTCATACTGTTTTTTAAAACCTTAAGAAACCTGCAGCAATATTTTTGAATCTTACTGCGGGATTCATTACTAATCAGTATAGCATATTCAACAGAATAAATACATGCATAAAAAAACAAGGCCTTACGCCTTGTTTTTTAGAAAACGAAATATTTTTGCAACTACTTTGCCAGCTGTTCATCGATAACTTTTTTGACATCGTCATATTTGATTGCCCCACTTTGGAAGTCATTTCCAACAAATATGGTGGCTGTTTCACTGATGCCAAAATCCTGCCCTTCTTTCAGGGATTGATTGACTTTGTCCTGATATTTTTTGTCCTTTAGGCACTTGCTGAAGTCCGCATAATTTAAACCAAGAGAAGAAGCATAGCCATTGAAAATATTGCTTGGGTCTTTAACTTTTGACCAAGCTGCCTGCGATCCATATAATTTTTCGGCAAAAGGCACGAATTTTCCTTGCTCGTTGGCACATTCACTTGCTAAGGCGGCGCTTAGGGCCTGTGTAGAAGTTGAAGCAAAATAGTTTTTGAAAATCAACTGAGCTTTACCGTCATAATCCTTAAGCATAGGCGCGATGACATTTTTGTAAGTTTGTGCATCGGTTGGGTTGGAAAAATCAGAAAATTCCACAACTTTTATTTTAGCTTCATTTGAACCGATCTTTATATCATTGTCATTTATAGTCGGAGTTGCAATGTATTTTCCAATCGGAAATCCGGCTTCCGCGCTTTTGATCGCGTATTTGTCGCCCTGTTTGTCCAGAAAAGGCTGCGCATTGGCGAAAATAGGTGATTTTTCAAATTCTTTTGAGAAAATAAAGGCTGGAATAGTTTTAACTGAGAATTGAGCTACCAGTTTTTTGCCTTGCTCCGAAGTTGCGTCAACTTTCTTCGTCAACATCGTTGGAATTGCCTGCTTAAGTCCCAGAAGAACTTCGTCAGGAGAACAAGCTTCCCCGCAAGCTTCATCATTGATAACTTCTACAGTTACGATTGGGTCTGAAAAAGCCACCCAGGTCTTGCCGTTTGATGCAAAAACATCCGTCTTGTCCAAAGCGCGCTGGGAAAAGCCGCCGCCTTTGACTAATTGGATGACATCAACAAACAGGCTTCCTACAAACAATCCCGCCAAGAGAATTACGGCGGAAATCAAGTTTTTAATTTTTTTGTCTTTTTCTTTTGCAACATTTTCAGGAGAATTTTCATCTTCCGCGTCAGGCTGCTTCGCTGTAATCAGAGATTCTATTCTGGCTTTCTCTTCTTCAATTAAAATTTCTTCAGTCTTTTTTTCATTTGTCATAAGATTAATTTTATTAATTTATTATTGTTGAGTTTGAGCTCCGGCTGATTGTTGCATATCTTGCGCGGTTGTTGCTTTTTGTTCCAAAACTTTTTTTATTTCTTCAAGGTTATATCCATTTTGGCCATTAGCTATTTTATAATCATTAAAACCTATGGTTATTCTCTTCACAGCCTCGGTTTTTATGGTAATGCCTAGTAAAATTCCCAGAATTAAGAATAGCGCCAGTTCAAAAACAACTTCGCGTTTTTTCTTTTTTTCAATATCTTCCGGACTTTCTACTGGTTCCAAAACCGGTTCTGTAATATTTTTTTCCGGTTCTTCGTTTTTTGTTTCTGCATCCGCTCCGGAAAAAACGGATTTTAAAAATTTATTCTGCTTCAAGTTCTCTAATGCATTTTTCAACATTAGTTTTGCTTTTTTTAGTTTCTCATCCATGCCCTCTTTTAGCTTGTCGCTCATGCTGAAAAACTTTTTCAGTTTGTCATCCAGGCTAAAAAATTTTTTTATTTCCAACATCGCTTTTTAGAATTTTCCCTGTCCGCCAACACGACAACTGCGGGCATAGGCTTATTTTAAGGGTTAAATTGTATTTTTAAACTAGCACATTAGCAAAAAACCCACAACTTGCGGGGTTTTTCGAATTATTGTCTAATATTGCTAGCAAATTTTCAATTTTCAATTCACAATTTTCAATGAATTTTCAATTTTTCAATTTTCAAAATGCTTCAAAATTCGGATTTAAAAATTCATTCGAAATTCAAAATTCGAAATCCATCATTCTTTCCTTAAAGCTTCCATTGGTGACAATTTAGACGCTTTCCAGGCCGGATAATAGCCGAATATTATGCCTGTTGCCATGGAAAAACCAACTCCCAGCAGAACGGAATTAAGCGTCAATGAAAGTTGCAAATTAAAACCCAGCAAAGAAAAAATATACGAAAAGGACACATTTAAAATGAACCCCAGTATTATCCCGACAATGCCGCCGAGAGATGTCAGAATAATGGCTTCAAAAAGAAACTGGTTTTTGATGTCTTTTTCCTTGGCACCGACTGCTTTGCGAAGTCCAATTTCAAAAGTCCTTTCAACCACCGCTACATACATAATATTCATAATTCCCACGCCGCCGACAACCAATGAAATTGAAGTAAGAGCTAAAAGCAAAATCGTAATAACATTAAAAACATCATCTATAATTTTCTGCGCTTCCTGCATTGTCATGACCGAAAAATCCTCCTGCTCCGCTTTCGGAGTTCTATGCAGCTTTTTCAAGAGATCGGTAATATCAGCCGCAGTCACATCAATTTTACCGACATCTTTTACTTTCACTGAAATATATCTGACATAATCAATTCCGAGAATTTTTTTCTCTAAAGTTTTAACCGGCAAATAAATAAGCTCGTCATAATTGAAAAACGAAACCGCTCCTCTTTTTTCCAAAAGGCCAATAACTTTAAAATTCATGCCTTTTATTTTTATATTTTTGCCGATAGGATTTTCATTTTTAAAAAGAGTGTCTTTTATGTCCTGGCCTATCACGACAACTTGCGCCAAACTATTGTCATCGCTTTCAGTATAAAATGTCCCTTCCGAAACTTTTATGCCGGTATCAATCAAGGGATATTCCGCGCCATTGCCGAAAAGCATGGCTCTTTTATTTTCGCCTTTATAGGAAACGATTTCCTGCCCCATTGTCCCGGCCGCATAGCCATAAACATTCGGCAGCTTTTTTATTTCTTCTCCATCTGAAGTTTTAAGTGTCGTAATTTGAACCCCCATGGCTTGGCCCATTGCGTTTTCAGAAGATGTGGCTGAGGTTGACGGAACTTTTGTTTCAATCTGGATTAAATCATTGCCATAGCTGTCAAACTGACCCATTATATATTTTTTTACTCCTTCACCGCTCGAATTAACCACGATAACCGACATAATTCCGATCACAACCCCGACCAATGTCAAAACAGTCCGGCCCTTGTTCGTTTTCAGGTTTCGCAATGCTAATTTAATTGAAAGAAATAATCGCCTAAACATATAAGCTAATGCAAAATGTAAATCTCAAAAATTAAAATTACAATGTAAAATTAAAAATTTCAATCTTGTCTAAATTAATTATTTTTCTAGGTTTTATCAATATTGCATTTTTCACTTTGTATCCTTTTGATTTTTTTACGGCCATATCAAAATACTTTCCCTTGCTTATTATCTTAGCCTTGCCAACTAATTTATAATAACCTCCAATAATACAAACACTATTATTCTCTTTTAAATTGTTTATAGTTTTTTTCATCTGACAGTTTGCAATTAACAAATACCCGTCAATAATTCCAAGGGAAATAACTATAACTGCATTTGGTTCTCCTTTTTTTGAAGCAGTGCTAAAAATAATTTCTTTTCCATTAGAAAAGTATTTTTTCCATTTTGCTTTGTCATTTTCCATTTTGATTTTTCAGTTTCAAATTATTTATTATTCATATCTCAATGCTTCCATTGGACTAATTTGCGAAGCTTTGCGGGCAGGATAAATTCCAAAAATAATTCCAATCAAAACCGAAATGGATGTCCCAATAATGATTGAACTTAACGATACTAAAAATTGCCAAGAATATCCTAAATAATTGATTATAACGGAAGCTAAAAACGAAACCAGAATTCCGACTATTATGCCTATTATTCCTCCGACCAGCGTAATAAAAACAGATTCGGCCAAAAATTGAACTATGATATGTCTGGTCCTGGCGCCGACCGCTTTTCGCAGCCCTACTTCTCGGATTCTCTGGTTCACCGAAATAAGCATGATATTCATAATTCCAATGCCTCCAACCAAAAGTGAGATTCCGGCAATGCCGGCCAGAAAATATTTTAAAACATTAGTGATTTTATTTATCATTTCCAGCGCTTGCGCCGTATTTCGGACAGAAAAATCATCCCCGGCGGAAGTTTTAATGTTGTGTTTCATCCTAATTGTGTATTTTATATCCGCCGCCGCCCGATCCATATTTTCAAAAGAATCTATTTTTACGCGGGCAAAATTGAGATAATTTATTCCCAGCATTATTTTCTGTGCTGTCTGAAGTGGAATGAAGATCATCTCGTCAACATTGGAAAATCCCGAAGATCCCTTTTTTTCAAAAATTCCAATCACGACAAAATTAGTATCTTTCAAAGAAAAGACCTTTCCAATCGGATCATCGCTGCCAAAGAGATCTGCGGCTTTTTTAGACCCGATGACGGCCACCCGGGCAACCCCATCATCTTCTTCATTGGTAAAAAATCTTCCGGCTTGCAACTTATTATTTTCAACATCAATAAAACCGGCCGAAACTCCCTGAAAATTACTTTGGGAAGAAGTGCTTTTATATTCGGCCGTCGCAATTCCGCTGACATATCCCGAAGCCGCAATGGCATTCGGCACATTTTTTTTGATCATTATCGCATCCAAGTCTGAAGTTTTGAGTGTTGTCGTCACAACTCCCATCACCGACGCCGGCGGACCTTCTTCGTCTGAAGCTCCTGGTAAAATACCAATCAGATTCGTTCCCATCCCGTTGACCTGATCAATAATAAGCTGCTGCGCGCTGGCACCGATGGCCATGACAATAATTACCGATGCTATTCCGATGATTATTCCGAGGATTGTTAAAAACGAGCGGAATTTCGCCGCCATCAGGTTTTTATATGAAATTTTTATTGGTGAAGAAAGTTTCACAGATTACTTTAAAAACTTTATGAACTTTAAAACTTTATAAATTATTTTAGCAGTTCTCCTTCTCCATCCGCGATTAGTCTTTTTTCAACTTTCACATCGGCAATGATTTTTCCGTCTCTAATTTGCAATATTCTTTTGGCATGCTGGGCGGTATAGGTTTCATGCGTCACCAAAATAATCGTATGGCCATGATTGTTGAGATCCTGCAATATTTTCATGACAGCTAATCCGGATTTTGAATCCAGGTTTCCGGTCGGTTCATCGGCAAAAATAATTTCCGGCTCATTCACCAAAGCTCTGGCAATGGCTACCCGCTGTTTTTCGCCCCCCGAAAGCTGATTGGAAAGATAGGTCGCACGATGCTCCATATCCACAGCTTTGAGCGCCGGCAAAATCTTTTCATCATTATGCTTTTCCAAATGATCACTGTCGTACAGCAGCGGCAATTCGATATTTTCATAGACACTGGTGCGCGGCAGAAGATTGAATGATTGAAAAACAAAGCCAATTTTTTTATTGCGAATCTTGGCCAGCTCATCATCGGAAAATTTTGTGATGTCTTTCCCTTCAAACAAATATGTTCCGCAAGATGGTCGGTCGAGCATGCCCAAAATCTGCATCAACGTTGATTTGCCCGATCCCGACGGTCCCATAATTGAAACAAATTCTCCTTTTTCGATTTCAAAATTCATTTCATGAAGAACCGGCGTTTCCACGCCTTCGTTTTCATACGTTTTGCAAAGATTCTCAACTTTAATTAAGGGTATTGACATTTTGGTAATTTTAGAGTATAATAGATAATTAGTATTTAGTACCTACAAAAAATAATTATTGGCTTAATAAAGCCGGAAAGAAGGATCAGATGAACAATAAAGCCGACGAATTCAAGATTAATTTGCTTAAAAAAGCACGGGACAAAAAAATTGCAGTTTGTTTTAGAACGAAAAGTGGCGCCGAAACCAATGAATTAGCAATTGAAAGTGTAGATGAAAATGGTAATATCATTTGCACATTTCATAATGGCAACGGAACTGCTTATATATCCATTTGTGATATTGAAGAAATCGCTACCGAAGTAAAGCTTCATTAGTAAAATCGCGCCAGCAACTAGCTCGCGGAAATTGATTGTGATAATTTGCAATCAAAAGTCCGCGGGCTTTTTTTATTGTCAAACGGAACAAAAACTTTGTCATTCCCGCGAAAGCGGGAATCCAGACACCACTGATTATATAAAATACAAAATTGAATTAATACAAGAAAATTTATCCATAATATATTTATTCTGTTTTGATTTAATAAAAAACTAGTGAAACATGGATCCCCGCCTTCGCGAGGATGACAAGTGTTGAATTTATTTCGTCGCTACAAAAGTCACAACTTTCTCCCCGCCTTTGAGGCCGGATTTAGCTTCCACCATTCCCTCATCGCCTTCCAATCCCGTTTCAATATAAATCTTTTCCGTCGTAATGCCGTCAGCCTTCAAAACTTCCACATATTTTTTCTTGCCATCTTCCTTGATCGCGCGAGCAGGAACCATAAGCACACCCTCTTTTTCAGCCGTGTGGATATCAATGTTCGCGCTCATGCCATTTTTAAATCTTTCATCATAGGCTGGAAATTTCAGTTTGACTTTATAGTAAACCACATCTTGAATGACCGTGGCGGAAGGTTCGATTTCAACAATTTCAGCGGAAAAAATATCCTCCGCGTTGAAAGCATCCAGAGTCACATTGGCTTTTTGTCCCAAAGCTATTTTGACAATATCCGATTCGGGAATATTAGCCTGCACTTCCAATTCGCCTTCTCTGGCAATTGTCACCACAGAGGTGTTGGCAGTCACGGCATTAGCCACCGTTGTTTCTCCTTCATCAACATTTTTTGTGATTACTATTCCGCTGATTGGAGAATAGAGAGTGGTTTCTGAAATTTGTTCCCGCACGGCTGTCACAGCGGACTCGGCTTTTTTTATGACAGCTCTTTGAGCGTCTTTTTGTGCCCAGTTATAACCAGAATTATTTCTCTTCATTGAATAAAGAGCGTTTCTCTGCGCGATCAAATCCTGCTTGGCTTGATAGAGCTGTTCATTCAATGTGCCTTTGTCGATCGTGGCGATTTTTTGTCCCTTTTCAACCTTATCGCCAATATCAACAAACATTGCTTCAATCCGGCCGCTGATTTTGAAAGACAGGTCAGCCTGTTCTTTTGCCACCAATTTGCCGGTCACTGAAACCGTCCGAGTCAGATTTCCCTTTGCGATTTCTGCGGTAGTATACGTTGTTTTAGGCTGCCGACTTTTTACATACCAAAAAACACCGCCGATTATTGCTGCGATTATTAAAATCCAGATTGTCCATTTCTTCGCCTTCGCCATTTTTGTCTATAAGTGGAGCGAGTAGCTACAAAAATGAGCGCCCCGCACCAATTCTTTAATTAAAATAATATTAAATTGCTTTTTAAGCCGCAGGCGATTCCGTTAAATAAATTTTAAATATTTTAATTAAACTTTATTCGGAATTTGGTGCGGGGTAGCTATTTTTATAACAACGAGCTTTGTTTCCCCTGCGCATCCAGCGCTTCATTGACCAGCGCATCGGCGATTTTATTTTTTTCCCGATAAATATGATTAAAAGTAACGGCTTTAAAATCCAGCATCAAATTCCAGACTTCCAAAAATAATTTTTGGATATTCTCGTCTTTGACTTTATATTCGTGCTTCAGCTGTTTGGTGACAAATTCGCTGTCCAGATAGCATTCAACTTCATATTCTTTTGCCTTGTCTTTGCCAACCAGTTGTTTGATTTTTTGCAAACCAAAAATCACAGCTGCATATTCAGCCTCATTGTTGGTTTTTTCACCAATATAATGGCCGTATTGTTTGTGCAAAGTTTCAATGTGAACACCAACTGCCGCCGGACCGGGATTATTTCTTGATCCACCGTCGGTATACATCACGATTTTCTGTTCCATATCCAGATAATAATATTTTAAAAGATTTTTATCATGCAAGATTTATATATTTGTTTTTTTGCGCGGAACTTTACGCAGGCGCTTTTTAATCGTTATACTAAAAAATAATCAACATACTGCCGTGATGGCACATAACACTAAAACAGCAAGCGCCGAGCAGTGAAGCGTAAAAAAATAAATATATAAATCCTAACTAAATTTTACCATTTTATCTCTTAATCTGCAATAAACTAGCGGGCGAAGAATGCTAAAGCAACCTGGCTGTCATATAGCCAATACCTAGCGGATATTCGTAACTCAGGAGATCGAATTTATAGTTTTTGCCGTGCAAGGCGCCCAGCAAAATTATGATTGAACGCATACCGCATTCAGCTGATTTGGTGCTATGTTTGTCAAAACTCATAATGCCTGACAAATTATTTTCGCCCAAATAACGCAAAACTTTCGCGTCAAATTTGACAGCCTTGGGATAAAAGCCGGCCGGCGCATTAGGCGTTAATTTGTGGGACAAGTTGCCGCTGGCAATGATAGCCACTCTTTTATCGGAACTTTCAATGATTTTTTGCAGAGTTTCTCCGTAGCGATAATGAAATTCATAATTCATTTTTGAAAAAGACAGATGGACAACCTTTGGTTTAATATTTTTAGTCAAATGATAGATAGGAATCAATGCCCCATAATCCAAAGGGCCTGGATGCAGTTTGGCCATCAGATCCTTTTGCAGACACAAAAAGTTTAGTTCATCAGCAATTTTAGCATCATTGGAGTATTTATACTCTTTGTCTGATCCGAATTCGCTGAAATTTCCAATAAGTTCGCTGGCAGAATTTATCACAAAAGTATATTCCTCAGAATAGGCATGGGGAGAAATTATGACAATTGTTTCCGGATCGGCTTTTTCAAGGTCAATTCTGAGTTTTTCAAAAGCATCAAGCGTTTTTTTTATAAGATTAAAACTCCCCGGCTTCCCGAGGCCCGGAATACTCTCTGGCGGATGCGGCATGATAGCTGCAAAAACAATCATACTTATGTTTTAAGTTTTATAAATTCAGCGCCAGATACTAATACAAGAAAGATGGCAAATATTTTCAATTTATTAAGTCACTGATAATCCTATTTACTAATACAAGTTATTTAAGCGTTTCGTCTCCGTCATCAAAACCGCTTTCTATATGGCTACCGTCGCAAAATGGTTTGTTTCCAGACTGGCCGCAACGGCAAAGCGTCACGCGGTTTCTTTTTTCATAGCTGTGTCCATCTGAAGATTTGATCTGCACTCTTCCTTTGACCCAGATCGGCCCGCTGACCCCCATTTCCGGATCTTCCACAAGACTTAATGATTCTTCAAATTCGGGTTCATAGGCCTTTTTTGTTTCCTTGTCCAAAGCCACAAGTCTGCCCGAAGGACAATTGCATGCCTGCTCGATGGCCGTTTTTTTTGCCAGCGGATCATCGGAATTTTCCGTCAAATTCCACGCGCTTCCTTTTCTCTCGCAGAAACGCGCTCTAGCACAAAGACTCTCCACATCAGTCAGATCAAGCTCCGGACCCTCTGTTTTTGAATCCACTTGCTCGAAATATTTTCTTCTGTCAGCTGTCTCCGTCCCCTTGAAGCCGCAAGTCACGTGCGTACCATCGCAATACGGCATGTTTTTTGATTTTCCACAGCGGCAAAGAGCATATGTTTCCTGCTCAGGATACTTTTTACCTTTTTTCCATTCGCAAGGCAAACGTTCCTCATCAGTAATAATTGTCTCTTTTTCTAAGGGTAAATTTCCGGAAACAAAATACGGTCCGTCTTTGGAAATGATAATTTTTCCCTTTTTAATTTCTTTTTTCATATGTGTAATTACATTAAACTTAATATTATCTTCCATTGTACGCTCTTTAGTACGAAAAATACACTAATTTTATTTTATCCGGCGTTAATTGCTAACTAACAAAAACAAGCTCCGAAAAGAAGCTTGTTTTTGTTAATGCACGGGGTGTAGGAATTGAACCCACAATAACGCTTTTGGAGAGCGCAGTTATACCGTTTAACTAACCCCGCGTATTTATTATTTTGAAATTTCGTTGATTAAAAACAACATCTCTTGTCTTATCTCTCGTCCATAATATTTGATACTTACGCATCCCTGATAATTTTCTTTTGTTATTTTTCCGGTATTTGGCTTGCTGTATGGCTTGGTGAATTGTGATTTTGGTATGTTAGTAACCTCAGACCAAAATTCAATCTGCTGACCAATATTATGATATTTATGAACATGAATCAATGCTCTGAATCTTTTTTCATCAACGTCAAATGCTTTTCTAAAAATAGTAACGAAATATCTTACAAGTTTCGGATCTGAATTTATAAAAGTCAATTGCGCTTTTTCGGTTTTTCCTCCTTCGCACCAATAAAGCAACGCACATACAAACTTTAGATCATTTTTCGGTAATAAGCATTCGCTAAGACTATTTTTAACCTTAAATAATATTTTTTTATCCTCTTTTGCTATTCTTTTTTTTACTGAATCGTTGCCCTTATTTCTTCCATCAACTCCTAATTTACAAATTCTCTTCTTGGCAACTTTTGATAATGTGACATCTCTTAGCCATAAACTTGCCGTACTTTTAGATATTTTTAGTCTTTCGCTTATTTCCCTAAATGAAAACCCTTCTTTTCTTAATGTTTTCGCTTTATTTTTCAAAACATCATTTTTCATAAAAATTAAACCAAGATAATAAGTTATATAAACTCTAATCTTAGTTTAACATTTTTATGGGAAAAAACAAGCATCTATAAAATGACAGGTTACTTCATTTCCTTGTGCAAAGTATGTTTCTTGCAAAATTTGCAATACTTGTTCATTTCCAATTTTTCTTTGATCTTTTTCTTGTTACGTGAAGTATAGTATGTAATTCTTTTACATTCACTGCATTTCATCTTAACCAGATTTTCCTTAGTTTTTGTCGCCATATTTGTGAAAAAATAAATTAATAAATTATGAAATTATTTTGTACCCGTGAGCCCAGAGGGAGAATCGAACTCCCGACATCATCCTTACCATGGATGCGTTCCGCCACTGAACTATCTGGGCGAAAGTTGATTCTATTTCCATTCCCCTTTTATCAACTTCTCCTTTTTTATCCTGCTCCATCCTTTAATTTGCGCTTCTCTTTTTCTAGCTTCGGATTTATTTTGAAAAGATAAGGATTTATAAACCAAAACGAAAGGTCCTTGCTGTCTTGCCATATTTGAACCTTTTCCATTATTGTGCCTTTCAATTCTTTTTTGAGCATCTGTTGTAATTCCTGTATAATACCTGCTAGTTTTTGCTTTAGCTATATACACATACCATAACATATGCATGCCCTTCGACAAGCTCAGGGTACTTCGCCTCGCTTTTTTGCAAGAAAAAGTACCGACTTATAACTTTTTACATTTGTTTACACTGAGCGAGTCCCGATTTATCGGGACGAGTCGAATTTTGCCCTTCGACAAGCTCAGGGTACTTCGCCTCGCTTTTTTGCAAGAGAAAGCACCGATTTATAACTTATTACGTGTGTTTACACTGAGCGAGTCCCGCTTTATCGGGACGAGTCGAAGTGTGGGCAGAGAGGGATTCGAACCCCCGAAGACCGAAGTCGGCTGATTTACAGTCAGCTGCGATTGACCACTCCGCCATCTACCCAATCTGTATATTGTATACAGTATTTTGTATTTCGTATAAATCAAATACTAAATACAAGATACTAAATACTATTTTTGAGCCGACTTACGGATTCGAACCGAAAACCTACTGTTTACAAAACAGTTGCTCTACCGTTGAGCTAAGTCGGCGAAATATTTATTTTATCAATATTTCAAGTCTCCTGATCCTCAATTTTGCTTTACGATGCATAGGACTAAGCCTTAATACTTGACTGAAGCATTCGTGTGAATCACTAAAACACTCTTTTTCCAAATAATAATCCCCCAGTCTCTCATAGGCTTCTATATCCCGCGGATTGACGGCTATTCTTCTTATCAACGCTTCTTCAAGCTGATTTTTATCTTTCAGCCCGCTTTTTTGCGGCTGAACTGCTTCTTCCCGGATCAAAGGCCTAATTGCTTCTTCTTTGTTTTCGGCATTTGCGCTGTTTTTCCATTCTCGTATATCAATATTTTTTTCTACTTTCTGTTTTTCAATATTTTCCTGATCAATAAGCATGCGCTCTTGTCTTTTTTCACGTATAGAATGAAACCAGTCGTTGCTGACATTGTGAAATTTCAAAGCTGCCAGCTTCAGGCGCTGCATTATTTTTTCCAAAATCTTCAGTCCAAATTGACCCAGGGCTGAAGCAATCTCTTTTTTCTTTTTTTCCGGTTTAATTTCTCCATCTTGAGAAACTAAATTTTGTGCCGGAATATGTTTGGTTTTGCGAAAAAGAAAGACAATCAGCACAGAAGCGCTGATAACTATTATAATTGGAGGCAGAATATAATTTAACATGAAATATATTTTACTTTTAAATTTTTACAAGCTGTCCTTTTTTACAATTACAATGCTTCCATCAGCCATGCGCAATTTTATATCTCCCGACAAAGCATTAAGCTCAATAACTTCCCCTTTGCCTTCCTTGATTGTCAAAACACTATGCATTTCCGGAAATCCTTCCAGCATTTCCCTATATTGCTGCGCTTCATATGAAAGACAGCACATCAATCGGCCGCAGGCTCCGGAAATCCTCTCGCTTCCGCGATGAGCAACTTGCTGGACTCTGGCCATGTCTATGGAAATGCTCGGCAAACTTCCCTGGAAACGCAGGCAGCACAGATCTCTGCCGCACACTCCGCATCCGCCAATCTTTCTGGCTTCATCGCGCGAACCGACTTGATGCAGACGCACGCTGCGATGAAAAATTTTTGAAAGATTTTTCACCAATTCCCGAAAATCAATCCTTTCATCGGCAGTAAAAAGGACAATGGCGTTGCTGCCGTCAAGACTTACATGCACATCCACCAATTTCATGTTCAGTCCCAGGCGCTTAACTTCGCTTTTGCTCAATTGTAAAATTTCCGCTCTTTTTTCTTTATTCTTTTCACTGGTTTCAATATCTCGTTTGGTAGCTTTGCGTACAATCGTTGTTTTCTTGTCTTCCGATGTCAGGCTTTCAAATGATTCAATAATGCCGATTTCGTTATACGAATCTTCTTTCACAACAACCAAATCTCCGTTTTGAAGATCGAGATCGCTTGCAGCTTGTCTTAATGGTTCCCAGCTATATACGAGAACTGAATATTTTTGCATAACTTTTTCTAACCTGATTAATCATTGCAACCTTCGACCTATATTTCAATGCGCGAAATTTCTCCCACTTGGATATTTTCTCCTATTTTACCGATTTTTTCAATAATCAAATCCCCAACTGTCATTTCAGGATTCTTCACGAACGCCTGGGTCAGAAGAGCCAAATCTTCGCGAAATTTCTTTTCTTTGCCAACCATTATTTTTTCAATCATTTCCGCCGGCTTTTTTTCGTTTGCCAATTGTTCACGCCAGATTTCTTTTTCTTTTTCAACTATTTCAGCTGACACATCTTCCGGCTTGATGACTTTCGGATCCATAGCGGCCACATGCATTGCGATATCCTTGCCGAGATTAATAAATTCTTCATTTCTGGCAACAAAATCGGTTTCACAAAGAAGTTTCACGAGAGTCGCTACGCGGTTATTGGAATGAACATAAGAAACAACAACGCCTTCGCTTGCTTTTCTTTCGGCTCTTTTGGCAGCCTTGCTTTGTCCGGCTTTTCTCAATATTTCTATGCATTTTTCTTCATCGCCGCCGGCTTCATCCAAGGCTTTTTTAACAGCCACAACGCCCGCGCCGGTTCTTTCTCTGATTTTTTTAATAAGTTCCAACATAACTTTTTTAAATTTCTAATTTCCAATTTCTAATTTCTAAACAATTTACAATGTTTTAATGACTAAATATTTAAAACATTGAAAAATTGAAAAATGAAATCTTGATTGAAAATTGAAAATTGTGAATTGAAAATTTTGTTTTTACGCTTCCATGATCCCCTTGTATGCATAAGCCAAGATCAGACGCAAGGAAGATATGGCGTCATCATTGGCTGGAATAGGATAATCAATAATGGAAGGATCTACATTGGTATCCGCAATCGCAATGATTGGTACTCCGGTTTTCCTAGCTTCAGCAATTGCTAAAGCATCTTCTTTAACACTGGTAACAAAAATTGCTGCCGGCAGTTCGGTCATATTTTTAATGCCGCCCATGCGTTTCTCCATTTTCTCCAGTTCTTCAATCTTTTTCATCTGCTCAAATTTGGTATATTTTTTGAATTCGCCTCTTTCAAGCATCGCTTGGCTGTCAACCAAGTAGCGTGTGCGGGAACGGATGACTTTGAAATTTGTGAACGTTCCGCCTAACCAGCGCTCAACCACAAACGGCATACCACAAGCCTCTGCAGTTTCCTGCACAAGATCTTTGGCCTGAATTTTTGTACCCACAAAAAGAATATTTTTACCAGCCTTTTTAAGGCCTTGAATAAATTGCAAAGCTTCTTTGACTTTTTCCTGCGTTTTTTCCAGATCAATTATGTTGATACCTTTCTTTACCGTAAAGATATATTCATCCATCTTAGGATTTCTTCTGGACTTTTGGTGCCCGAAGTGAACTCCGTTTTTCATCATTTCTTCCAGACTGCCGTCTATTTTTGACAAATCCAGATTTGAGAAGTAATTCTCGTTTTTAACGTCCTTTTCGGTTGCAACAACTGCTGCAGCCTGTTTTTCATTTTCTTGCATATTTTTTACCACATTGAACCCCCGCAAAAGCGGAAGAAAAACATAGTGTTACCTTTACGCCACAGCTCTTCAAAACAGCTGGGCCACCTACTTTTCCCTTAAAATGGCTGCTAAACCTGATTACATATGCAACCAAGGCAGGAACAAGCCAGAAAAAGTATGTTTTTTGTTAATTAATAATAACGCTTTTCAGTATAGCAGAAACCTGCCCCTTGTCAATTTCCTTTATATATGCTAGTGTATTTAGGTACTCTATGCCCGCCTGAAATTAGGACGGGTTTAAAAATCCTAATTTTTAGCCTATTTAAAACAATATGAAAAAAGCTATACACCCGGAATATTATAACGATGCGAAGATTATTTGCTCATGCGGAGCAACTCTTATTACCGGCTCAACCCAAAAAGAAATGCACGTGGAAATTTGCAGTGCTTGCCATCCGTTCTATACCGGCAAGAAGAAGGTTATTGACTCTACAGGCCGCGTTGACCGCTTTAAGAAACTGGCCGAAAAATCAGCCGGCAAGAAAAAGGTTGGGGCTAAGAATAAGACCGAAAAGAAAGCCGCCAAAAAATCCAAGAAAAAATAGCAAATATTTCTATACAAAAAAACCGCCCTTTATTTATAGGGGTGGTTTTTATATTTTTCAAGGCTTGTTTTCTTACTCTTTTCTTGCAAAAAATGTCAAAAAGATAAAAAAAATGATTGATCCCACCGCAAAATACATCGCCAAAAATGAGCCCAGAGATTGAAGAATGAATAAAACAATCTCTAAGAATATGATAAGTCCCAAAAGTAAATAATGTGACTTTTTATAATTTCTTTCCATTATCGAAAAACCGGAAGCATGATACATAATTAAACCTGTAAAAGCAGCAACCAGCGTAGCTATTCTTAAAAATAAATCTTCAGTTATCACGTTTATAACTAATGGCATAGATAATATCAGCAAATATACTCCTATATATTCCGAGATGCTATTTCCCAAAATCATGTGCTTGTTAAAGTTTCCCGATTTCAGCCTAGCCACTTGTCCGAAAGCATTTCCATAAATCAAAGTGGAATATAAAAAACCAAAGGTACTGATAATTAAAAACAGGATTGGAATCCTAATGGAAATGTTATATTTATCAAAATTTGCTATCAGAAGACCGACAAAAAAAATAGTAACTGCCGTCATAAAAGCCGTAATGGAAACGCCGACCTGAATTTCGGCTTGCAATACTTCTAAATTATTTTCTTTTTTCATTTGTTTTTGTTTTGTTGACCTATTGCTTTATTCAAGCTATAATTATATATTGATTGTATAATAAAAACTATGAATAATCAACTGGAATCAATTAAAAATGAATATGCAGCCATAACCGCTGAGCTCAGTTCCCCTGAGATTCTTTCTGATCCCAAAAAAATGGGAGAGCTTGGCAAAAGACAATCCGAACTACAAAACACGATGAATCTTATTGATCAGTTGGAAAAAATCCAACATGATATGAAAAATAATGCTGAAATTATGAACTCCGAAGAAGACGCTGAAATGCAAAGCATGGCCACAGAAGAAAATATAGAATTGGCTAAAAAGAAAGAAGCAATAGAAAAAGAATTGGAAATGCTGCTTCTGCCTAAAGATCCGAATGACAGCAAAGATGTTATCGTGGAAATTCGCGGCGGTGCTGGCGGAGAAGAATCATCCCTTTTCGCAGCCAGTCTTTTCAGGATGTATTCCAAATACGCTGAAAAAAACAAATGGAGCGTTTCAGTCCTTAATTCCAATCGCACCGAACTGGGCGGTTTCAAAGAAGTTGTTTTTGAAATCAACGGCACTAATGTTTTCAGCAAAATGAAATATGAATCAGGAGTCCACAGGGTGCAAAGAGTGCCGGAAACGGAAAAAATGGGCCGCGTCCACACTTCAACTTCAACTGTGGCCGTTTTGCCACAGGCCGAAGAGGTGGAGTTGGTTATCAACGAAAAAGATCTGCGCATCGACACTTTTTGTTCTTCCGGCCCAGGAGGACAATCGGTCAACACAACCAAGAGTGCTGTGCGCATTACCTATTTGCCGACCGGCATGATTGTTTCCTGCCAAGATGAAAAATCTCAGCTCAAAAATAAGGACAAGGCTATGAAAGTTTTGCGCTCCCGCTTGGTTCAAGCTGAAGAAGAAAGGAAAGCCAAAGAACTGGGCGACACTCGCAAAAGCCAGGTTGGCACCGGCGATCGCAGCGAAAAGATTCGGACTTATAATTTTCCGCAGGATCGCATTACTGATCATCGCATCAAACAATCTTGGAGCAATATTGAAACCATTCTTAGCGGAGATCTGGATCCGATTATTAATGCCCTGATTCAAGAAGACACAAAGCTTAAGATGAACAAACAATAATAGATTTAAGATTTAGGAATTATGATTTAAGAATTTTTTATAAATCATAAATCTTCATTCTTAAATCTTTTTTATATGCAAATTCAGGAAATAATAAAAAAATATTCAGCCAAAATCGACTACATCGATTTGGAGCTTATATTAGCCCATTCTCTCAATAAAACGAGAGAATTTATTTTAACGTATCCGGAATATTCAGTAAACAGCAGGCAAAATTCAATAATCAGCAAAAATATCAGAAGAAGAGTGAAGGGGGAACCGATTGCGTATATAGTCGGACACAAAGAATTTTACGGTTTGGATTTTATGGTAAATGAAAATAACCTAATCCCCCGCCCAGAAACAGAACTGCTTGTAGATACAGTAATCAGTAATCAGCAATCAGCAATCAGCAAAAAAAGAAATTTAAAAACCGCTATTATAGATGTAGGCACAGGAAGCGGAAATATAATCATTTCAATAGCATACAGCATGCAACATGCAGCATGCATCAAAAAAACAATAAAATATTTTGCAACTGATATTAGCCATGAAGCTTTGAAAATTGCCAAGAAGAACGCTAAAATTCACAATGTGGATAAAAAAATAATGTTTCTTAACGGCGATTTATTATCGCCGTTTATTGAAAATTGTAAATTGAAAATCGAAAATTCCACGTTAGTGGTTGTGGCCAATCTTCCCTATCTTTCCAAAGAAATTTATAAGTCAGCTCCGATTAATGTCAAAAAATACGAACCAAAATCCGCCCTATACAGTTCCGAGCAAGGCTTGCAACATTACACAAAATTATTAAAGCAAATAAAAAAAATACTGGTTGCTGATTGCTGGTTGCCCGCCTCGACTCGCAAAGACGATTGCTCGTCGACGCGAGGCGGGCTGATTACTGTATTACTAGAATTCAGCCCCGAGCAAAAACGGCCGCTGGAAAAATTAATCAGAAATATTCTTCCTCAGGCTAAAATATTTTTTGCAAAAGACTTGGCCGGCAAATGGCGAATTTGCAAGATTGTTTTATAATTTACACCACTTCAAATTTAGATTTTGCATTTTAAATGCGCCATATGAAGTACGTAGGCAAAGCGCGAGTGATGAGCGTTAAAAAATTTTGTGAGGAGCGAAGCGGAATTGAAATTTTAGCGAAGAACGAAGCGCTTGCCATCAGTATCTTCATCCGGCGCGACTTTCTTTTGTAACTTTTCTTATCTAGAAAGAAAAGTTAGTAGACACATTATAATTTCTAAAAATCTTCGCCCGCTTTTCTTTCAAAAGAAAAGCGGACAGAAAAGAAACTTGCACCCCGATGAATTTCTGGGGCAAATTCTAAGCTCGCTCGCTAAAATTTACAAACTCGTCCCGATATTAATCGGGACTCAAACATGCAAATTTCTTAACGCTCACTCGCTTGAATTTTCTGACGAAATTCATAGGGTGCTGATAAATACAAAACACTAGACACAAAATACAAATCAATAACAAAACTAAAACCCCGATATGTCGGGGTTTTAGTTTGTTGATACCTTCCTCCTTGCGATGAAGTCAGAAAGTAAAAACGTAATCTAAAAAAGGTTATTATTTCTTTCTTTTAGCTGCTTTCTTTCTTTTTGGAGCCTTTTTTACAGCTTTTTTAACTTTTTTTGCAGCTTTTTTAACGCCTTTCTTTTTTGCTTTTTTCTTAGCCATGAGTTAGTCACCTCCCTCTAGCAATTTGTTCTATTCAAGTTTGAAACGAGACACGTTCGCCCCGTACTTTTTCTCTTGATTAATTTTTATCTCAAGAAAAAGTACAGGAAGAAAGATAGGTCTCGAACTTTTTCAAAACAAATTTTTTAATTTTTAATTTTTGTTTTTTGTTTTACAAAAAAACTTTCATCTGTCTTTAATTATATACGATATTTTTTAAAAAGCAATGCAAAAAAGTTATCCACAGCGTAAAATCACCTCGGGTGATTACGCTGTAGCCGCGTGATAAAATTTTTTTAAGAAAAAATTTTATTTTACGCGGCACAGTTTACATAAATTATCCTTAAAAAAATATTTACGCTATATATATCAATTTGTATTGTTGTTCTATGTATTTTCATCAAATTACTAAAAACAAAAAGTAAAAAAATATGCTATTATTACGCCAAAAAATCAGCTTTTTGTCCAGTTGACGCTGTTTGGCTGCTGAACTACAATAAAAAGACCGAAAGGAGAAACTAGTCCCGCACCTTTTGAGTTCAATATTTGAAGCAAGACTACTGTTTCACATTATTGATGTTCCTGTATTTTATTTTTTGCATTGCATTGCGCTTCGCGCAGAACTCAAAAGGTGCGGGATAAAGCTTCAACGTAAGCGTCCTTTGACAATTAATTATTTACATCTTCTGTTGTCATTTAGACACAGAGATACACTAGAAAGGAAGGTGACATTTATGGAAGAATATACACCAGAGGAATCGCAGGAGTCAAATTCTGAGGAAGCTAAAAGATGGTTCCAAGATAATCTGCGCATCATTGTTAGTGTCATTATTGTCGTTCTTATCGCGGGAGGAATTTATTCTTATTCAAAAAGAAGCGCCTCTCCAGTTGTGAGCGAGGAAGAATCGTCAGCTGAAAGCATTGTTCTTGATGAACAGGGTTCAAAAGTTGCTTCAGATGGTCAAGTATCAGCAACTGACACAAGCAAACCAACCGATGTGAAAAAAGAAACTCCTTCTGTTTCAAGCCAGGAAACTGAAAATTCCTTTATTGAAACTGCAGGCAGAGGCGACGGTCTTACCGTTTTGGCCCGAAGATCTCTTGCAAATTATCTTGAAAAGACCGCTGATTCTACTCTGACAAAAGAACACAAAATATACATTGAAGACTACCTCCGAAAAAATGTTGGACACACAGGAGGAGTGCGCGTTGGAACTTCAGTAGAATTTTCAAAGGATCTTATCGAAAAAGCTATTTCTCAGTCTAAGAATCTGAATGAAAGACAGCTTAAGAATCTTCAGAAATACTCAGCTCGCGTATCTTCACTATCGTGATCATAGACAAATATTATTTCTAGCAGTTCTTTTTAGAAAAAGAAATTCACTTTCTTTAAATATACATAAAACCCCGCAACTGCGGGGTTTTATGGTGCTTAAGTATCAAAAATTTAATTATGGAAAAACCAGGCTATCCCCTATTTTAATGCCCATTCCATCTGCTAAACCGCCATTGATTTCCAAAACCTGATCCGCTTCGGTTTGCGGAGAAAGCACGCCAGATAATTTTTCCGAAACATTTTTCTCGATATGAACAACCTTTCCATTTAAAATCCAGATGATGTCTAAGGGAAAAAGCATTCCTTTCATCCAAAAGGGATGCTTTTTAGAATCAGGAAATTGAAAAAGCATCGCGCATTTTTGACATATTTTTTTCCTTTCTCCTAGACCCTTCTGTATTTTTTCAGAACTTGAAACTATTTCTGCACGAAAAATATTGCCGTTAATACTAATTCTTTTTATCTTATTGCCATGGATTGAATAGATGTTGGCAGAAGTATAGAAAAACGCCAGAATCACGGCGGCCATTCCGAATAACACCAGGATTATGTTTTTTTTATTCAGCATTTGTTTGAATTTTTTCCAATTTATCCGCTTTTTTACTAACTGCAAATAATATTCCAAGCATAAAAACACAAAGCAGAAAAAAGACAACTGCCTTGCTGAAATCTTTCGTATTGAGCGAAATAAATGCAATGAGAGTTGTAATGGCACAATAAAGAATGCAAATTTTTTTCTGCGACCAGCCTAATTTCAGCAGCTTGTGATGCAAATGCCGGCTATCGGCAGAAAAAATCGATTTTTTCGCTTTCAGCCGCTCGCCTATTACCCATAAAGCATCGATAACCGGAATTGTCAGCACCAACAGCGTTGTGGCAATTTTAGCTCCGGAAAAAATAGCCAACACCGCCAAAATGAATCCCATAAACATAGAGCCGCTCGTGCCGGCCAAGATTTTAGCTGGATTAAAATTGAGAAGGAAAAAGGCTGCCAAACCTCCCAAAAACGCAGCCACAATAATACCTATCGGCGGTTGATTAACTTCCGGACGCAAGCTTAATAAAAAAATAGTTACTCCGGAAATAAAAGCTATCCCAGCGCTAATGCCGTCCACGCCATCCACCCAATTCATGGAATTTATCAGAAGAACAACCCAGACAATTGCGATAACAAAACCAACCAGATAGCCAATGGAACTATCCAGCGCAAAAATTCCCCCGAAAGGATTGCTCAAATAATCAAGACGAACGCCTAGAAAATAAACAAAAGAAACTATGGCTACTTGAAAAAAAAGCTGAGTTTTCCAGGATAGCTGTTTAATATCATCAATGATGCCAAAAACCAATATTGCCCCTGAAGCTGTCAAAACACCCGCCAAAGGCAGCGTCATTACCAATCGCTTATCCAAAAAAATCGTAACAACAAAAGCTAAGATCAAGGCCGCGCCTCCAAATCTTGAAATGCCCTGCCTATGGATGTGCCTGTCTGAAGTACGATCGGAACTGAAAATGTTTTTTTTGCCAAATAAAATTAAGACTGCTCCAATGGCCGCAGCTATAAAAAAAGAAAATAAGAATGGGCCTGCGAAAAAACTATAACCCATAACTTTTAAATTTAAAAAATATGCCGGAAATTTTTCGCTATTGCTTCTTTATTTTTTCTGTCACCCAAAATTCTCCAAAATATTTTCCGAATAATAGACGCGTCTGAGAATCAATAGCCGGAATTGCGCCCAATGTCGGAGCGATTATCGGAGCCAAAAACCATTGAAAAAACATGTAGATATATCTTTTTTTCGAATATTTTGCCGGCCTTGGAGGCAATAAGAAAAAATTCAAAAACATTGAAATAACCAAACCGCTGGTCGCTAATATCATGAGCGACCTGGTCACAATCGGCAAATTATGCGCCACGTTGCTCTGATTGAAAGCAGCTCCGCCAAAAATAAGCGGCAGCCAGCCAAGCAAAGCCAGAATGAAGGCTGAAGTCGCCCATGACCAGTGTCCTTCAAGCATTTCAAATATGATTCCCATTTTTTTCGCAAAGCCTATTTTCTTGTCAGGCCAAATAGCTCTGACAATCACTGGAAAATTTTCTATACCGTAGGCCCAGCGTCTTTTTTGTTTGTACTGATTTTTTATAGTTTTGAAGTAAGTTTCCGCCAGCACGGCATCCAAAGAAAGAGGCAGATAAATCGGTTTGACTTTGTAATCGCCATGGTAATAAGCGTAGCATTTCCAATAGATGATAGAATCTTCGCTAATCATATTGACCGGCCAAAAATTTACTCGCACTAAGGTATGAAAAGGCTCGCTATGCGATGCAAAGGTCACCATCTTCGTCCTCGTGCTCTGAAACATGTGCCAGAAAGATGAACTGGTCACAATCACGCGCACGAAAGCATTAGTATCCCACAAATTATTATGATACATAGGCAAGGGCTGATAGGACCTTTGCAGGCGCTTTGGATCTGTTATATAGGCGTAAGTAAGGGCTCCGAAGTATTGCGGATGGCAAACACTGTCGCAATCGAAATTTGAAAAAATGACATTTTTATAATCTATATTTCTTTCATCGAGATAGGTCATCAGCTTCCTGGCTGCGTAAGCCGCATTGGAGGCCTTGCATTTTATTTCACCAGTCGCAACTTCATGAGTTGTCACCAAGAAATCTCTGAAAACTCCTGCGAATTTATTTTTTAAATAATCCACTTTCTTTAGCCTGTTTTCTTTGTCTTCTCGCTCTTCAGTCGCCAACAAAATTATCATTTGATGGTTTGGAAAATTGCTGTCTGCAATGGCCTGAATAGCCGGCTCGATTATTTCAGCTCCTTCATTGGCTGTGGGCAAAAGCACGACATGGACAATTTTTCGCCAGTCCAAAATTTCATGCCCCAAATTCGCGATATGTTGCACTTCTTTTTTGTATTTTTTCAGGACTTTAATTTCCTTTCTCAATTTTCTTCTTTCAAAAAATGAAGATACCTCTTTCAGGCTCTCCTTCATTTTCTCTATTCTGTCATAAATCGACTGTGCATATTCCTTCGGACGCTCAATATTTTGACAGCGTTCCCACCAGTCAATCCTTTTGCCTCTTTTCAATTTCCTGTAGGCTTTGATTGAATAATAGGTAATGAAAATCGTTCTGCAGATCCAATATATGTCGAACATGATGATAAACACTGCCATCCAGATTGGTTTTACAAATGAAAACACCACCACGCCGATAAGCGTGGACCATGACAAAATGCCTGGAATCATTTCCAGCACTCTTTGCACTCTATGTTCTTTTGGATCAGTCGTTTTCGGATTAGGAAAAGAAAAAGGCATAATAGTAAATTTCTAATTTTTAATTTCTAATTTCTAAACAATTTCTAATGATTAAATTTTTAAAATTTTAAAAAAATTGATACATTGAAAAATTGTAAATTGTTTGAAAATTGAAAATTGCGAATTGAAAATTATTTTAGTAGTTTATCATCAGCAAACAGGCTACAGCCACTAGGATCGCAATTTGGACAATAAAGGTCGCTAGCATCAATAAATGAGCTACAATCCGCTCTTTTTGCTGATAAAAAAGATAGCCCAAAAGGGTGTTCGCGGCTAAAATCACCAGGCCGATGATAGGCAAATAATAGATCTGCCACCAATCTCCAATGACATCCACCCCGAAATATACATTGTAATGGAGAATGATAGGAAAATCAACCGGTCTTATGAAGAACGCTATCAACCCCCAATTGACAGCATTAAGAATAAACGAACCGATAAATACCCAATGTACCAGTCCGCTTGCAAAAAATTCCTGAGAAAAAAAACTTTTAAGTTTTGCTTTCAGCCCTTTTTGCGGTAGCAAGGGTTGAATGTTATCTTCAATCATCACTAAAAAAGTTATTGATAATTACTGCGGCTTTTCCAAAACCAGCGGCTCTATGCTTTTTTCGCTTTCAGTTATTTTTGAAACATCTTTGTCTATTTTTCCCAATTCCTTGTAGGCAGTATTATAATGGCTCACGGTTGTTCCCAAACTGCCGCCCAATTTTTTGAAATATTCTTCATATGAAATTATGTGCTTGCCCAATTTTTCAATATTGGTTCGGATTTCTTTCGCATTTTCTTCGATTTTAAAGGCTCTAAGACCCTGCAGAACTGTTTGTAAATAGGCCAAAAATGACGTCGGCGAAACAATAATGACTTTATATTTTCCAGCCGCGCGCTGAATAAGATTTTCGGTATCTTCGGTTATGGCGCCAATTTTATTAATAAGCAGATCGTAATAGATGGCCTCGTGAGGAATGAACATAAAAGCAAAATCCATAGTATTTTCTTCAGGACGAATATACTTAGCCGTTTCCGCAATACGCAGCTTGAGATCATTTACGAATGCTTTCTCTAGGCGATCTTTTTCAACCGGATCTTGGGCTTCGGTCAGTCTGTTATAATTTTCCAATGAAAATTTTGAGTCGATTGGCACAACCTTGTCTTTCACGAAAACTACGGCATCCACGATTTCTCCATTTTTAAATTCATATTGCATTTTATACTGGTCGGGAGCCAACACGTTTTTCAGCAAAGTTTCCAGATAATATTCACCCAGAATCCCCCTTTGTTTGGGATTTTTTAAAATATCCTGCAAATTCTGCAGTTGCGCGGAAAAATTGACAACTTGCCTGTTGGTTTCGTCCAATTTGGTCAATTTCTCGGTCACGTCGCCGATAAGCTTAGCTGATTGCCCTGAAATTCCCTGCACAGTACGGATGGTCTGGTCCATATGCTCATTGGTCGCCCGATGCGATTCGGATAATTTCGTGTCTATTTCATGGCGCAATTCCTGATTTTGCTGGCTAAGAGTTTTAAGCCTGTCTAATATGACAGCCGTCTTTTCTCGTTCTTCACTGCCATGCATGTTTTTCTTCAAATCAAAAACAAGCCAAAGAATAATGGCCAGAAAAATAATTACAATTGCAAAAATAAAATATGCTAGCATGTTAAAATATAATGAATCTTAAAATGACAAATGACTAATTTCCAATGTCAAATCAATGTCAAAAACCAAATTTCAAATAAATAAAAATTTGTCATTTGGATTTAGGATTTGATTTGTCATTAGTCATTGGAAATTTGACATTATTAATACTTCTTTCTCCCCAAGATAAACCTTTTAAAGCCGGGGATTTTGTCTATAAGTTCCAAATGCGTTCCTTCGATAAAATCCAACAAGAACCTGTCTAGCATATCGATCCGATATTTAAATTCATCGCTATTCATCAAAACAAAACTTACTTCTTTCCCAACTTCGGCTTCCAAGCCACTCATGACGCTTTTCAGTTTCCGGCGACTGACATTATTAGCCACTAAAATCATGTCTACTTTGCTTTTCGGATAATTAAGAAAAATGCCACTAAGAAGAGCCAGCTTAACGTCTCCGATGCTTTTTATTTTGGATAAACTTTTGCATTGCGGCGAGGAGGCTGATTTAGCAAATAAACTTTTGAGTTCAAAATAAAAATAAAAACTTTGATCAAGTGAAAAATATTTCACTCTTTTTTTGATATGCTGGGTTATGAATTTTATTTTTCTCAGTTCGTTTATTTCTTTTTTGGCAGTACTGGAAGAAAGCATGTTTTTTTGAGCAATTTCCGCAATCCGATATTCTTTTTCCGGATTAAGCAAAAAAAACCTTAAAATCCTTGTTTTGGCTTTTGACCCAAAAAGTGTTTCGAGAATTTCCGTCATACCCAGTAGCATCAGGAATCCAAACGGCTTTCAGCCGGCAAGAATCCCCTTTAAAGTTAATTGATTTATCATAACCAGTATACAACTACCCGCTAAAAAAGACAACCTGATGAAAATTGTTGCATATAGAGCAAAATTGCTATATTATTAAGGAAGAAAAACGGGGTGTTTTTATATACGCTATAAGGCCTATGCCCCCAAGAAATAATGAAAATAAAAAAGACGTGATCAAAGAATTAGAAAATAAAATTTCTCCCGTTTTAGTCGTCAACAATTCCTCATTAAAACCATATGTGGAGCTTTTTGAATACTATCCTGAAAACATCTACCAGCAACCGCTTGGCTCGCTCATTGGTTTTTTCGAAGTTAAAGAATACAGTGAAAATTCCGCCTATATTGTAAATTTTTTAACATCCGTATTAAAGAAAGAATATTACATAAACCCCAAGCGTCCAGTTGCCGAAAGTCTGGACAGCGCTCTGCACAAGGTTAACATTGCTCTTTCTGAACTTGCCAAACAGGGCAACGTGGAATGGCTCGGCAATCTCAATGCTGCCATTTGCGTGCTGGAAAAAAACAACGCCCATTTCAGCGTCAGCGGCAATGCCAAAATGTTTATTTTTAGAAATGGCGCACTTTCCAACATAAGCGACGGTCTCGCTTCAGATTCGCTTGAGCCGCATCCTCTCAAGACATTTTTGAATGTTTCCAGCGGAAGATTGGAGAAAGATGATCGGATGCTCATAACCTCCGAAGATATTTTCCATATTTTTTCAGAAGCTGAAATTAAGAAAAATTTCCAGCGTTTTGAAGGCGAAAAATTTGTCCAATTTTTAAAAACAGCCCTTTCAAATCAGCTTGAACTGATAGCCTCTATTATTGTGGAAATGAAAGAAACAAAAAATACCAGTGAGGTAAAAATGCCAATTCAAAAGAAAAAATCCGCCGCCGCCCTAAACGCTTTTAGTGAAAAAACATTTACCGATGCTAAAACAAAGAAGCAGCCAGCTGTTCCTGAAAAAGAATTGGAAATAGAAACAACCGACGAAGCAAACAATTCGGAATATACGGATGAGAAAACGGGCCATATCTACGTTCAAGGCGAAGCGGGTGAATCCGGTAAAATTGAGAAAGCCAACATATATTGGGATATGACTAAGGAAAAGATATTGCAAGTTTGGTATTCAGCAAAAAACAGCCTGCGAAGAAAAATGGCGCTATATAGAAAAGAGCTTGAAAAGAAAAAGGAACTGCGCCGCATCGAAAAAGAAAAACAGGCTAAGATTGCGGCTGAGAAAAAAATTATTGAACAGGAAAGAAAAGCCGCCCAGGAAGCTTTGCGTCTTGAAGAACAAGAGCACAAAGCTGCCGAAGAAGCCACGCGCTTGGAAGCGCAGAAAGCCAAAGAAGCGGAAGAAGCCAAACTGCGAGAATGGGAAGAAGCTTTGGAAAAAGAACGCCAAATAAAACTGGAAGAAGAAAAAGTTTTGCAGGAAAAAGCGGAAGAAGAAACAGAAAAATTGGTCATCCCGGAAACAGCCGAGCCGACCGATGAAGAAATTTTTGACGACCAGACAGAAGAATTTCCGACGCAAAGCGGAGGACTCAGTTTTAAGGAAAAACTTGATCTAGCCATGAGGCACTACAAAAAAGAACCTGATCAAAATGTCGCGGACGAATCTCTCGCTGAACCAGAAATCACAAATGAAGCTGAGACGGAAAAAATAAGTTGGAAAGAAAAAATAATGCCTGTTTTGGCTAAAATAAAAGAAAAAATATCCGTCTTCTCTTCTCAATTTTTGGAGAAAACCAAATCAATCGCCCAGAAAATCAAAAAGTCAAAATCAGAAGAGGAACCAGAATATGAAAGATGGACAGAAGATGCGGAAGAAAAAGTTTCTTTTATCCCCCGCCTCAAAGAAAAATTTCTGTCATTAAACACGAAGCAAAAAGCGGGATCCATTGCCGCGCTTATCCTTATTTTTATCGTCCCGATTTTCATCGCACGTTCCTTAAATAAAACCGAATCGCAGCCGGTAGCAGAAACACCAGTTGCTCCGGTTGTCACTCCGTCCGAAATCCTGGCTAATGAAAAAAATATCAATCTTTCTCCCGAAATCCAGATACTTGCTGAGCAAAGCGGCATAATCCACATGACTGTTACCGGCAAGGGTTTGGCGGCTGTCACGAAAAATAGTGTCCTTATGGTAGACAAAAACGATCAGCGGGAATATGCTTTCCCGGAAAATTCCGGTGCGACTGTCCGTGTTTCATATATGAAAGATTTGTCGCTTGTCTTCATCCTGACTGACAAAAACAAAATTATTTCTTTCAGTCCTGTATCTACAAAATTCACTGAAGACAGCATCGAACTGCCCGCCAATCCATCCGGAAATCTTATTGGCACATATCTGACATATTTGTATGTTCTTGACAGCCAAGCTAACCAAATTTATCGTTATCCGCGAGCAACCGGCGGATTTGGAGCTAGGACAAGTTGGCTCAAGGATGCAACCTCGCTTGCCGGAATTTCCGATATAGCAATTGATGATAATATTTATTGCATTCAAAACAACACGGTTTTCAAATTATTCAAAGGCAAAAAACAGGAATTTAATCTGGAAAATTCCAACACACCGGTTAATTTTGACAAAATTTTCACAACCATCGATTCGCAGTCGCTCTATGTTCTGGATGCTAAAAACAGCCGCTTAGTTCAATACAGCAAAGAAAACGGCGGGATTACGGCTCAATATTTCAGTGAGGAATTCAAGTATGGCACTTCCCTCTCGATTGATGAAGCCAATAAAACCGCCTATGTTTCGACTTTAAATGAAATTCTAGCCATCAGCTTGTAAATTTAATTTATGACTTTAAAAAACAGACCCAGATAGGTCTGTTTTTTTATAAACTTTATTTTCCACCTTTCTTCTGTCATTCGCCCACTTTTCTTTCAAAAGAAAAGTGGACAGAAAAGAAACTTGCACCCCGATGAATTTCTGAGGCAAATTCTAGGCTCGCTCGCTAAAATTTATAACTCCCCCGACAAGTCGGGGTCAGACAGATAAATTTCTTAACGCGCACTTGCCTAAATTTGCTGACGAAATTCATAGGGTGCAGAGAAATGCAAAATATAGAAGACGCATTTTATAGGCGCCATATGAAGTACGTAGGCAAAGCGCGAGTGATGAGCGTTGAAAAATTTTGTGAGGAGCGAAGCGGAATTGAAATTTTAGCGAAGAACGAAGCGCTTGCCATCAGTATCTTCATCCGGCGCGACTTTCTTTTGTAACTTTTCTTATCCTAGAAAGAAAAGTTAATTATTGAATTTTCGGAAAGAAAAATTAAGAATAAAAAAACCGCCTGAACAGTTACAGCGGCTTAAAATCTATTTTCAAATTTTACACTACTTTTTAATTATACACTAAAATCATCAAAAAGTCAATAGTGCACCTAAAAAACGGCTAAATTAAGCCGTTTTTTAGTATAAGAATTTTGCCTATAATCCATGAACTAAAATCTACAAGCTATCTGGTGCTTGCCTTGCAAACTTCGCCCGTTCCATAATCTCTCTGTTCACAATATTAACATCCCGGCCGTATTTGAGGCGTGAAAGTTCTTTGAGATAGTTAGCAACTTCCTGATTGCCCTTGGTCGGCGGAAAGGTTTTCATGCTGAACGGTTTGGAAAGCTCGCTGTTCACCAAAACTCTCGCAAAACAATTGTAGTTGTCCACATTCACCAAATCATTGGAAGTGAAAATCGGTTCAAATTGTTTTTGCAAAAATTCTCCATCTTCCGGACCCACTCGGAACGCTACCATCGAACCAACATTGCCAAACACAGCTTTGGAAATTTCTTCTTTGAGCTGTCCAATAAACTGATGCGCAATCGTCAGGCACAGGCGATATTTTCGAGCTTCAGAAAGAATTTGCGCGATAGAATTGGTCGTGACATTTTGAAACTCATCCAAATACAGATAGAAATCTTTGCGCTGATCTTCCGGCGTGTCGCTGCGCGCTAAAGCGTTCATCAAAATCTTGCCCACAATGACCATGCCCAAAAGATGCGCATTTATTTCTCCAATTTTTCCCTTAGAAAGTTTCACCAGGAAGATTTTTCCGCCATCCATGATTTCTCGAAAATTCAGCGTGCTTTTCTGCTGCGCGATGATCGGACGCATCATATCGTTGGAAACAAAGGTTGTGAGTTTAGAAGTGATGTATGGCACCATGTTGGCCAGCGCCGCTTCTCCCCCGGCCTTCTCTGCTTCCTTAACCCAGAAATCAACAACCACCGGATTATTGCATTTGGAAAGTTTCATGCGGCGGAAATCTTCATCAGCCAGGACTTTGGAAATCTCCATCAATGTCGAGCCAGATTCGGGGTCTTCCATGATGAGCAGCATGGCGTTTCTGACATATTGTTCAAACATCGGACCGCCAGTCGCTTTGAGATCATACAATTGATCAAATATTCCTATCATTTCATTAATCACGAATGTTTTTTGCTGCGGCAAGGCCGGATCATATTCCAACATGTTGAGCCCGAAAGGCCTTTCGACATCGGACGGGTCAAAAATAATCACATCTTCAGCGCGCTCTTTTGGAATTGCCGTCAAAATATCTTCAATCGCATCGCCATGCGGATCAATAAAACAGAAACCCTTACCATTGATTGCGTCCTGCTTGGCCATTTCCTGCAAGAAATTCGATTTACCGGCACCTGTCTGACCAATAGTGTAGAGATGCCTGCGGCGATCAACATCGGAAATACGAATGTCGGTTTTAGTGCCGCGATATTCATTGTATCCCAACTTAATTCCGCCTTCTTTGGGAATATTTAGCGGCGGCGGCGCGGCTCCGGCTTTGAGCCACTTTATCTTTGGAGTTTCTGTTGTGGAAATTGGGAAATGAAAAATACTGGCTATTTCATTGGTAGATAAAATTTCAGCATTTTCTTCATCAAAATTGCGGAAAATATAATCAAAAACTATTTTCTTTTCTTTGATTCTCTTTTGGACTATAAAATAATTTATTTCGTGATTTTCAAACTGTGAAAAAGCATTTTCCAACTGTGATAGGACTTCATCAGCACGCTGCTGCGACATGGCCGAAGCTATCAATCTGATGTTAACATTGAAGCCGGCCTTATTGGATTTGCTTTCGATTCTTTTTACTAATTCCTGTTCCTCAGGCGTCAGTTGAACTGCCTCCTTTTCCATTATTTTTTCATTCGGCTTGTTTTGAATAACCTGAACCATGCCTTTACCCAATTCAATAGCTACCGAGCTGGAATGAGCGTCTTTCAGCTGTTTTCCTTGCTGCATCCTGTGGGCAATGCTTCTGCCTTGGTTTCTCCACTCCTTGCCGGCCGGCCGCAAGACCAATTGAATAGCCGCGCCCTCGTTTTCGGTGTTTAGTTTACTAAGAGAATTGGAAATTTCCTGCAATGGATCCACATTCATGTCTTCGTAGGTACGAATCGGCAAAGAATAACTTTTTTTGAGTCTCAATGTGGCTGAAGCAGTGAAACTGCCCGGAGAAAAAACCGTATAATCCGGAATTTTTTCAATCGAAGCATTAGGGAAAAAGCTATTGATCTGTTTTTCAATGCTTTCCCGGAATTTTTTCGGCACCGAAAGATAGAAACATATTTCTTCATTGTTGGATGGATTGGCAATTTCCAAAGCAATGTACGGTTCGCTATAAAGCAAGCGATCCAGAAAAGACTTTTTTTCATTTATATTTGAGAGAGTCGTAAAAAGCTGTTCCATGGCTCCTATTTCTTCCTTCCAGGCTTCCGGGTTGGAACTGGTAGCCTCATTCTTGTCCTTAAAAATTTTAGTAACCCGCACAATCTCCAGGTCCATATTCATGGAACGATTGATTTGCGCCCGATAATTAAGAAAACTTTTCACAACCAAGAAAAGGCCACTGAAAAAAGCTGTGGCCGAAAAAATCCAAGCGAGTGGAACTAAAAATACATTAAAATCTATAGCATTCATTTATTTTTATATCTATTTTTACGTTTTTATTTTTTAGCTTTATCTTTTAATCTCTAAAGTTCTTTTATCATCCCTCTCTTGATCAGCGCGTCGTGAAGATCATCGGCTAGCAAACGATCATGAAATGTGTCTAAAATATAATTGTCTTCCATGTGCCTAGCGACTTTAACTGAGTGTATGATTCCCTTTTGCTGAGCCAGGTCAACCAGGTGCTGAATTTGGGTTTCCGCGTCAGTTTTTTGCGCGCCAACTTTGGCATCATCCGCAACAGCAGCATCATCCGTTTTTTCATCGGTTTGCGTCTGAACCTTGGTCAAAATCTTGTTGTATGCGCTATCCTTTTCTCCGGCACTTATTTCTTGCGGAATCTCCTTTTCAACCTTATGAAACTGGACATTTTCATTAACCTTAGTAAAGCCCGCTTCGCCGTGCTTAATTTTGCCTTCCATATCCAGATCTTTTTCCTCGATCGGCTCAAGATTTGATTTAATTGGATCCATATATTTTCTTGGTTACTGATTATTAGTTACCGATTACTGAGCATTTGCGCTCATCATTTCCCCTTTAAAATCTTCAATAATTTTTTGCACCATCTGATCATAATCCGCAATGCGGCCTTTCAAAAATTCTTCCATTTTTTCCGGAGTCATATCCTTGTCTTCCGCAATCTTTTCATATTCTGCCCGGCCTTTATCGCCCAACTTTTCCATTGTTTCCAAAAAAATGCGCTTCAGCAAAACTTCCGTCATCTTAATGATCAGTTCGTTCTGTTTATCCTGCGAAAGCGTGTCAATTCCCAGATCTTTGACTAATTGCGCCAAGGCCGCTGATTGAGGATTAGAACTCGCATTAACATCGATTTGATTTTCCATAATATTATTTTTTATTTTTAATTTGATTGTTTGTTTTTCTCAAAGGATTTTTGCGTTACTCTTCTGAGCCATTCATTGACAGTTTCAATCTTTCCATCTGCTTTCTTTTTCGGCGAAGCTTCATTTCCCAATATCTCCTTGAATTCCAAAATCACATCTTCCATGTTCAATTTAATCTTTTTATTGTTTTTTGACAATTTTTTAACATCAAACGGCTGGTCTTTAATTTCCTTCCAGAAGCTAATCTGATGTGAACTCCCGCCTGTTATTCTTTCTAAGGTAGCGCGTAAAAATTTTGTCGTGCTGACATTTTCTTTGAGCATCTTAACTAGGCCGATTGCATTTTCATTTTTTCTATTTTTATCCAAAATTTTCTTAGAACCCATAATTGCCGCCCCAGCGCCAACAGCGGAACCACTCGCTAATTTTACATCCTCAAATGGCGCTTCAACAGCCGAAGTGGTTATTCCTTTAGCATTATCTATATCCATCAGACTATTCAATTTTAAACGATCACCGCGCACTTCTTCCCTTAATTGTTCGATGTCCTGCTGGACTTTTAACAGTTCGTTAGGATCGCTTGTGGCATTTTCAATTCCCCTGTCGAAACCTCCGAGAAGTTCTTCTTGCCTATGATCCAGCGCATCTATCCTGCCCAGGTTAGCTTCTATTTTTGCCGTAAGGTTACCGCGTTGATCGATAACACTGCTGGCTTTTGGAATTTCCGGTGGCACATTTTCTGTTAATATTTCTGGTGATGGCACACCGGCATGACTCGGCGCATGATGTTCTAAGCCATGCAGGAATTTTATATTTTGATCATCAAAGTTGGCCTGCCAAACACCTTTGGCGTCTTGCGTCATAGAAAAATTCGTCCCCTTGTCCACATGGCTTAATTTTTCAGTCGCTTCTGCTACAGTCATACCATGACTTTTCGCATATTCGCCAACAGCTCTATTGAATATTTTTGCTGTTTCCCCATTGTGCTTTCCTCCCGGCTCAAGCTTATCGAGTTTGTCATGAATTGCCCCCCAGAAACCTTTGCCTTTGACATCCACTACGTTAGCAGCATTCGCACCGGGAACATTTTCAGGTATGGGTGTTATAATATCATTTTTTCCTTCCGCAATATCCTGACCGATGTTATTAAGATGGCTTAAATTGCCGGAAACCGCAGCAGCATTAGCGTTGCTGCTTGCCAACTGATCTGCATTTGCAAATATCCCTCCAGTACTTGGCGGTTTTGGAAATGAAGTACCTTTCAATTTTGGATCAACCCCTGTCCCAAAACCAAATTTTTCCGCGGCTCCATGCCAGCCCCACTTTAAAAAGTCAGCCATCATGCCACTACCAATAAATGTTCCGACAGCCGCACCTGCTGCCGTTTGCAAAATATCTTGATTTTTTATTTTTCTTAAAGCGCCTTCTTCATCCTTTTTGATGATATTATTAATTTTTTCATTTAATTTCTCGAATTTATCATTTTCATCTTTATCTTTTAATTCCTCCAAAAATTCCAGCTTTTCTTTTTCAGTTTCTTTTTGAGCTTTTTTTTGCCCATATGCTTCAAGCGCCCATTTAGCACCATAGCCCGCAACCGCACCTCCGAAAACTCTTCTGCCAGCTATAGCAAAAGAAGCCACGCCAACTGCGGTTCCTCCCAGTCCGGCTGCCGCGACACCGCCTGCCATAAAAACGACGGCAACGGCCAATTTTCCTTTTAACGGCAACGACTGATATTTTTTAACAATATATTCTATCCCTTTTCCTATCTTGCCAAAATTATTTCCAAATTGCTGTTCGGCTTTTATATTGTCATGCTCATCGGCCAGTGTTATTTTTTGTTCAAGCCTGAATATTTTATACAATTCAGCCAGCCTTTCATCCTTTGCCCCATCTATTTTAGCGTCATCAACAAGCGCCTTTCTCCACTTTTCAAGCTTATCTTCGTATTCTTTTTTATAAAACGAGATATCCTGATCTTGCTCATTACTAATGTCATTTTTGCCAAAAAATTTTCTTATGCGGCTTAGTGCATTTGTTTTTTTGTAATCAACTTCCAAATACTCTTTGCGAGCTGTAGCAACTTCTTTTTCAATTTCTTCAATCTCGTTTTTCCGCTTTTGCTTTTCTTCTTCTTTCTTTTTCAGCTCTTCCGGACTTAGTGCTTTTCCAGCTTCTTGCGGATTTGAATTTTTAGCGTCATTCCATTCGGCTAATTCACTAATTTTCACATATTTGCTTAATTTTACGTCCTTGCCGTCCTTGTCTTTTTCAACCTTAACAATTTGCACTTTATTGTTGTTGTAGTCTATAACCCCAACTTCCCATCCGTCTTCTATGCCTCCTGCCTTTCCTTTAACTTTAATTTTGTCTCCTGTTTTAAGCAATGGCATTTCTAGAATTTCATCTGCTTTAGTATGAACAACTCTTTTAACAACTTCCAACAAATCTTTTTCATTTGCTTTGGGATCATTAAGAATATCGTTTATTGGCTTAAGCCCAGCAATATCTAACCCATATCCCGAAACTCTTTCCAAAATTCCTTTTTTAAAATCATCCAGCTTAATATTTTTTCCATCAAAATCATCTTTATGGTTTTTATAAAAGCTATTAAAAAAATTGTCTATTTCATCGTTGACACTTTGAATATCTTTTATCTTGTCAAACCTCTCAGTCTGCAACAATTTTTTTGCCGCATTTGGGTCCGCATTGGGATTAGGCACAATATTTAAAGGCGCACCTTTTGGTCCGGCAGTTTTGGCATTAGTCTTTGAACTGCTGTTAGCAGCATCTCGGACTTTTTGAAGTGCATTTTCTAATATTTCTTTATGCGTCATTGAATTATATTCAGATTATTTATTGCAAATTATAACATCTTTTTTGAAACATATTCAAAAAATTCTTCTTTATTTATTTTTTTAGTAATGTTTTTTTGTTTGATAAAAATATCCAATGCTTCGCTCAGTGCTTTTTTAAAATCTTTCTCTAAAATATCATCTTGGGTAGCTTGCTTATATGTTTTCCACTCGTCATCCTTTGCCAATTCACTTAATAAATCTTTTTTGAATTCTTGCATTATCACTATTATTCTATCCACAGTTTCCTTGCCTAAAATGTTTTCAATTTTTTTCTCTTTCAAGAAAGCTTCGGGATTATCCAAATATTCCTTAAGTTTCCCTTCCGGATGCAAATCTCCGTCGGTCATTGTTTTCAATATTTCCTCCAGCGGAATATTCGGTTTTGCAGCCGGATCAGGAGGTCTGAGCCACATAGTTTCACGCATTCCCCTTCCTTGGGAAAACTCTTCTTCTATCGGTTTTTTTGATGAAATAGCAAATCCGTTTTCAAGCGGATTCCAAACAATATAGACATCGCATCCGAAAGCCCTGGCCGCCAAAAAATTTCCCTTAACATCATTTCCATTGTTGCCATCTTTTATGTTTATTGCAATTTTTCCATAACGCTTAGACGAGATAATAAATCCTTCTTTTTCTTTCTGTTTGAGTTTTTTCAGCGATTTATCTGCAATTTTTTCTTGTTCCACAACACGATTGATTTTTTTACCTTCAACTTCCTTTATAAAGCCGTATCTATGCAGTTCGTCATTGGTTAATTCCCGAGTAACATCGTCTTTTTCATCTGTTATGAAAAATTTGACCAGATCTGGTCCATCCAAAAAACGCTGCAGACCAGCCAGTGTTTTCCAAGAATTTTTGAAATAATCTTCTATCTTTGGATAATCGCCATTATCCATTTTATTTACAAAATCAACCATCTTATCCAATTGCTCTGTTTTTTCCAAAAGACCCATGTCAACCAACATTTTGTAGGTAAATTTCGTGGCTGAAGTTCCCCAGGGCGAATCCGGATCATGATGGTCGATAGAAGCCCCTCTGAATCTTTTTATCACATAATCTTTGTCTTTGCCTGTTTCCTTTTTTGCTCTTCTTTCTTCGTCAACTTTGACCACGATCCCATTTTTATTGCTTGTGTCAATGTTTATATATCCTTCCTCCCAATCCCCTTGCTCAATAAATTTAAGAAGGCCCTCTTTATCTTGTTCTTTACTACTAAGAGATTTTTCATCAAAACCTGCCCTTTTAAGAAGCTCTACGCTGGCTTTTCCATCCAAATCAGTACGATTGTCAATACAAGGTTCTCCTGTTTGTTCATCCTTTTTTAAAAATCCATGCACCGCAAAATTTTTCCAAAGTTCTTTGGTTTTTTTCATAAAAATCTCATCGCCCTCTTTCCCTTCCTTTTTTTCCTTATCAGTTACGGAATTGAGATCTTTATACTTACCAACTAAAGCCAGCGTTATTTCCGAACCGGCACGGGAAAATTCAGTTAATTTATCCCCATAAAATTGAGCAATCATTTCTATTTTCTCTTTGTTTACACTCTTTTTGTGTATGTGTTTTAATTCTTCCTTGAAATATTCATAGCAAATTTCGTCGGGATTTTTTTTGGGATCCTTTGCGATTATTTTTCTTATATCTTCTTCAAATTCTTCCACTTTTTTCTCGGCAGTTTTTATTCCCGATCTTTTGCGGTCTTTTTTGAATTCTTCGCGAAGCCTGCTGTCCAACACAAATTTGTCTCCTGTTTCGGGAATTTCAAATTGATTGCGAATTGTGTTATTGCCAGCCATCCTTTTAAGACTCTTGTTATTTATATATAAAAAATCAACGAAAAATGAATATTTTCTATAATATTTATTGGTTTGTTATTCTGCTGTTTTGCATATCGTAATTATACCACAAAAAAAGATTTTATACTACGCTGTGAATAAGTTTTTTGGCAAATTTAAAAGCCCAGAGAATAAATTCTTCTCTGAGCTTCTTATCACCTTTTTTTAGGTGAAATTTATATCAGCGATCGCTTTTTAGCGAGCGCATCTTTGAACCACTGTGGGGGTTCTTTTCCCGGATTGGCTTTCTGCCACTCAAGCACCTGATTTAGGTACTTGTTATCAATTTCTTCCAGCTGTTTAGCTTGGAGGTCCTTGATCTCTTCGGCAATCTGCGCCGTCGAGGCCGGAACAACGTGAATCCTTTCCGTTAGTCCTCTGGTATGAAAACCTATCTGCGGGAACAAATAAAGAATTAATCCCGCAGAATATACCAGCATCATTGCAACTGAGGCAACTACTAAAGCCTTCTGGGAAAACTTCGCGCTGATAATGATCATCATCGCCGACATCATAGTGACCAAAATCATGGCTGTGAATCCACCGACTGTATAGTTCACATACAGCGGAAGCATCAGAAACAAACTTGTCTGGAAAAAAAATATTCCAGAGATAATCCTCAAATAGATCCGGATGAGTGGATTATCAAATATTCCTGTTTTTTCAGCCGGCACATCTGGCACAGAACTATCAACTTTTTTTAACAGTACCTCTGCCAGTGCTTCTGCAGCTTCCAAGCCTTCACCTGTCAGATGCACTCCAACTAACCGATTGATTGAAAACAGCCGATAGGCCGAGAACATCCACGGAATCAGAGTGATCCAAAGGCAAACCCCGATTGAAGGACGAAACATCAGAATCGGCAAGATTCCAACTATTGTTGCAACAACAACAGAAATAAGTACTTCCCTGAGACGAGCCAACTCGCCGTGTTCAGTGAATAAAGCGTTCCATATCGTTCCAAACATAATTTTCCCTCCTGTTTGCTTTATTGATTTAGTTTATGAAATAGTTTTTCCAACCACGCTTGTCGTGGTCATCCATTCTCTTTTTTAACTTTTTTTCTGCAGCAATTGCGGTATTCTTGACAGAATTTGCCACAGATTTTGCGATTGCTATTCCCTTTGTCTCGAGAAATGGCAGAATCTTTGTCTCTGCTAAATAGAAAAATTTCTCCTTCGTCAAAAGTGATCCATGCATAGCCCCAACGGCCTGCATGAATAGGAAAAATTCTTCTTTGGTTTTGCATTTTTTTCCCGCATCCTCAATGATTTTAATCCCTGGACGAACAGTGCCGGTAGGAAGACCTTTGTCACGGACGGTTACTATGATACGGAAATCTTGAGCCGATCTTTCTCCATTTTTTTTGTCATATTCTTCGGCCAGTAAAATTCCGTCCTGAACAATTTTTCTCTGATCAGGAGTTAAATTTGCTTCCAAAAGATCCGCCCCAAAATAATTTTCATCCTCTCGCCCTTTGGGATTAATTATGGTATTGACAATGCTTCCGCCCATCTTGCCAATGAATTCCTCTTTGGCCATTTGCCAGGCTTTACCCAACAAAACAACCAAAATTCCACCACCAGCTCCGCCTTTAAGAATATTCGACAATTTTTTTCCTAACATTTTATTCCTCCTATTAACTTGTCAAAGAGCCGTTAGGCTCAGTTTGATTTTGAGTTTGCCTAAGCTATGAGACCATCTCATAACCGTCTATTCTAGCACAAAAAAGGCTAAAAGTCAAGAGTAAAAATATCTGCCAAAATTGCGCCTAAATCAAGCCAAAAATAGCTCTATCCTAAAAAAGAAAAAAATGGTACAATATAATTAGTTTTTAGCTCTTAGTTTTTGGTTTTTAGAGTTGGAAAAAATATAAAAAATTAAAAGAAAAATAAAAACATACTATGATCCACCACAAACCAAAGAAAATTGTTCTGGGACTTTTGTTTGCCATCTTGATTGCGGCTTTTGCTTTGCGAGCTTATGACATCGAAAACATTCCCTACAGCATCTATCCGGATGAAGCGCAAAATGGAATCGACGCGCAGGAAGCCAACGCCACCGGCAACTATAAAATTTTCTACGAAAACAATCAGGGACGCGAAGGTTTGTTTATTAATATCCAAGCGCTTTCCATCAAATATCTCGGCCACACAACTTTCGCTTTGAAATTGCCTTCCATAATTTTCGGAACCCTGACAGTCTTGGGAGTTTTTCTTTTGATCTATGAACTTTTCTACAGCTATATCGCCGCGCTCATCGGCGCGTATTTTATTGCTTTTTCATACTGGGCCATTAATTTTTCGCGCATCGGCTTTCGCGCCATTATGGTGCCTTTTATCTTAGTTTTCGCTTTCTATTTTATCTTCCGGGGTCTGCGCACCAAGAAAATTCACGATTTCGTCCTGGCCGGACTCATCTATGGACTCGGCCTCCACACCTACATCGCTTTTCGGGTTTCCCCATTAGTCTTAATCATATTATTAATTGCATTGATTATAACCCGTCAGCATTTTCTCAAAGAATATTGGAAGCATATTTTGGTTTTTGCGTTCGCTCTGTTTATAACGGCTGCGCCAATGCTTTTGGATTTTTTCTACTTTCACCCGGAGCATTATGCTTCCAGAACTTCGCATATATCAATTCTAAATCCCGAAGTTAACAAAGGACAGCTGCCGCTTTTGCTGTCAAAAACAATCGGCCTCAGCATCCAGAAATATTTTGCCATGGGCGATTTAAATATGCGGCACAACTATTCCGGTTTTCCCTTGCTTAATCCGCTGCTCGGGATTTCCTTTTTGGTCGGCTTAGTTTATGTGTTCATAAAATTTTTCTATCTTGTTTATATTCGCTTCAGAAAAGGAATCCACGATGAAAAGCTGGTTTTGTATTCATTTTTTCTGATTTGGTTTTTCACCTTGCTCATTCCGGAATTCCTGGCTTATGAAAGCAATCCGCATGCCCTTCGGGCCATTGGGACTTTGCCGGTTGTTATAATAATTTCAATCATTCCGGTGATGTGGCTGGTTAATAAATATCACGCTTTCGGCCATTCCTTCAAAATTTTTGCCGCTTCTGTCCTGATTGCAATTTTTGCTTTCATGGGCTTGGCTGATTCAATAAAATATTTTGTTTTTTTCGCCAATAACCCCAAACAGCATCAAGCCTTTGAAGCTAACCTCAAAGAAGTTTCCAATTATATTCGGACTTTGCCGGAAGACAGGCAAAAATATATCGTCACTGGTGCCATGCAGCGGCTGACAATCAAATATCTCAACCCAGACCTTCCCAACACTTTCTATGTGTATCCATCGGAAATAAATTCAATCCAGCCTGCTGATAAAAATAATTTTGAAATAATCTTTACTGGCGCCGATTGGGAAAAAATCAACGCTACCCGAAACAATTTCCTGGATATTAAGTTCGAAGAACGCAAAAACAAATTTGGTGATACATTTTATACATTAAAATACTAAAAATTTTTAATTTATTATAAAAAACATATGCAAGTAGATGCTTTTTTAAAGAAGTATTACAAGGTCATTATTATTTTAATCATGACGTTTTTCACGGTAGTTTCCGTGTTTAATGCCAAAAATGACGCGGCAACTTTCGATGAGGTTGCACACATCCCGGCCGCCTACAGCTATGTCACCCAGCACGACACCCGCATCAATCCGGAACATCCACCGCTCATTAAGTTTCTTTCCGGAATTCCACTGGCTTTCATGAATCTCAATTTCGACACGACACAAAAATTCTGGACAGGAGATTTGCCCAATAAGTGGGACGAGGGCCAATGGGCCGCCGGTCGCCATCTTCTCTATGAAGCCGGCAACGATCCTGACCAAATTATTTTTTGGTCAAGATTGCCAATTATTTTAATTTCCATTATTCTAGGGCTTTTCCTTTTCAAATGGGGACGCGAACTGGCCGGCATTGGAGCTGGGCTCTTGGTGCTGCTTCTCTATGCTTTCGATCCTAATATTTTGGGACATAATCATTTCGTGACCACCGACATCGGCATTGCGGCTTTTCTCACTTTTTCTTTCTACTATTTCCTAAAATTTATTAAAAATCCGACTTGGAAAAATGTGCTGCTGGGCGGAATTTTTATGGGATTGGTTTTGGTTGCTAAATTCTCGTCAATTTTAGCCTTGCCTGTTTACGGACTGGTTCTGGTTGTCTACGCGCTGGTAAAAAACAACCGCGAAGAAAACAACTGGAAAACCAGACTCAAAAATTTGGGCCAGTATTTATTAAAAGGCTTGGTCGCTTTGGTTGTTGCGACAATTGTTGTGTGGATTGTTTATGAAGTCAGCATGTTCAAAATGCCGAAAGAAACTTTTGCCACAACTGTTGATTTCTTCTTTTCGCCTACCGACACCAACATAAAGACAATTTATACCAATAAAATTTTGAACACATTAAACGAACACAACATCACGCGTCCGCTAGCTGCCTACGCGTTCGGACCTTGTTGGATGTTCAAACGAGTTTCCGGCGGCAACGGCGCATATTTCCTCGGACAAGTCGGCAACGGGTTTACGGCCTATTTCCCAGTGGTCTTTTTGATCAAAGAAACTTTGCCGTTTATTTTTCTGGCTCTTTTTGCGCTAATTTACACACTCAAAGAAACATTTTTCAATTTAAAATTTAAAAACATCTTCAGCCGTTTTGCTGGATTTCTGCGCAAGTCAGTCGTTGGATATACGTTGCTTATTTTCATCGTCCTCTACGCTTTCACCAGCATTACCGGCGGATTAAATATCGGTTTCCGGCATCTCTTTCCGATTTTGCCTTTTGCCTATCTGCTCATCGGCAAAAAAGTTTTTGATTTCCTGCGCGAAAAACATCCACTTACCCGTCGGATATTCCGCCTTGCCTCATCGTTTCTGCTTTTGTGGATTATCTTCACGCCAATCGCCGCTTATCCAAATTACACATCATATTTCAATGAAAGCGTCGGCGGCAGCGAAAATGGTTATAAATATGTGACTGATTCCAATACCGACTGGGGACAAGATTTGAAGCGCCTCAAAGAATTTCTTGATGAGCATCCACAGATAGAAAAAATTCACGTTGACTATTTCGGTGGAGGAAACGTCAAATATTATCTTGGCGATAAATATATCCCTTGGTATGACAGCATGCGACCGGTTGAAACCGGCTGGTATGCCATTTCGACCAACTACCTGCAAGGCAGCATCCATAGCGACAAAAACACAGTCAAAAACAACTACGCCTGGACGCTGGAATACGAACCAGTAGCTATGATCGGAAAATCAATTTTGATTTATTACGCGGATAAGCCTCCAGTAAATCAATAAAAAAAGCGATAAAATCCCGTAAAAACGGGATTTTTTATTTTCGTTAAAAACTTATTATCTTGCTATTATTGTCATATGCCACTCGTCATGCTCCATCTTGATTTTTTATTTAATATATGCTAGACTTAAAAGTCAATGGGCTGTTCTTTGACATATATAATAACATCAGAAAAGGAGATAAAAATGAACAAAAATATTTATAGTCTAGCCATATTAAAACCAGACTTTAAAAGATTAGACCTGTTTAATTTATTAGAAGAAATTCTGAAAAAAAAAAGAACTGGTGATAATTTCCAGAGCTGAGATTTTTATGGATTTGGATTTCGTAAAACTGCTGTATCAATGGGAAAAAATTGATTATTCTAACGAAATCAGGATGTATCTTTGTTCAGAGTCAATGCCGATTTGGGTTGTACGAGGAAATAACGCTATAATTAAGATGTTAGAAATCAAGAGTTTTTTTAGAATGCGATATAGCGAAGATCAACTGCGTACTTTAATACATTGCCCCGATACAACTTTGGATTTCGAAAGAGAATATCAACTAATAAACAACAAAATTGGAGGACTTATGAAAGTAAAAACTAACAATCAAGTGGAGGTAATCCTCTTCAAGAAAACTAAGGACGGCATTAAATATCTAATGCTTAAGCGCAATGCCAAAAAAGGTAGCTTCTGGCAGCCCATTACCGGCAATGTAGAAATTGGTGAAACCTTTGAACAAGCCGCTGTTCGGGAACTTTGTGAAGAAACTGGCATAAAAGAGTATATCAGACTATTTGATACGGGATATTCTTTTGAATTTTTCGATGATAATCGCCAACAGCTTGAAAAAGTTTACGCGATTGAAGTGTTGTCAAACATAGAAGTCATGCTTTCCGAAGAGCATACTGACATGCAATGGGCAAGCGAGGAGGAGTGTTTGAATAAATACCTCAAATATCCTGGCAATAAGGCTGGATTGAAAACCTTAGCACAGATGATGGAGGCTGAAAATGGATGATACAGTCAAAAGTTGCAGACAATATATCAAGCAAAACTTAGCGGGTAGGATAGAGTTGGAAGAATATATAGAGCAAACAACTATTCTTCTTAACGCATATGAAGGAAACCATGTTTGGGATTTAATGATCCTCATGGATAGTGAATGGTTTAAATATGAGTTCGCCTATCTTCATAGTGAATATTTCATAGTTGATGACCACGATCATGATCCACCGGTCTTCGCCAGAGTAAAAAGCTATGCCTGGTTAGAGAAAAATTTCAGCAAAAGACTTCCTGTTGCGCTTTGGATTTTTGAGAATGCCGTGGTAGTTCAGGAGCATGGAAATGATTTCTCTCGGATTCTCGCGGAACAGAGAGCGGAATTTGTTAAAAGTCTGAGGAAAACTGTCAGAAGAAAATATTTGGAAATGCGCGGTGAACGGCACAACCTGAGATATTCAGTCAAAAGACTGGGTGATATGGCAAATATTTTGCTCAAGTCAAACATTGTCAAATTGTGCTTCGAGCTATTGATGCTAGCAGAAGGTAGGCCATATCCATTCGGCATCCTGCTTCCTGAATATGTACGCTCTCAATCAAGTTTTGGCGATAACATATTCGCTATTTCAAATCAATTTCTTGCCGAAACCGATCCAGACAAGACAATTGAACTTAGTGATTGTCTTATCGAGAAAGTAGCTTCGGCGCTCAGCGCTACTGGAAACTTTTCAAGCGATTTTTTGTCTAGATGGTGGCTATACCTTAAATAACAACTTTACCCCCCCCCCGCACTTCAAAAGTGCGGGGATTTTTTTATCAATTGCATAGACGAAGCAATTACTTTTTTATCTTGTGTCCACCTAGCTTTATTTATCGCGCCAGTAATTGTAAAAAATCTATTTGAATAATTTTCATGTTTTTCAAGTTTTTTCTTTTCCTGCCTTATACTTAAAATTTCAACCAAAAAAACATGAATTGTTTTATAAATAGTTTTTCTTTTGTCTGGATAATGATACTGGTATTTTTTTATTTTTTTTATAACTCTTAATTTATTAAAACCAGTTTCCTCTCTCATTTCTCTTGTTGCTGTTTCTTCCAAGCTTTCTTTTTGTTCTTTATGCCCTTGAGGAAGAATGTAATGCTTATATTTATGATCATACATAAGTAGAATTTTATCTTTATAAAAAGGAACAATGCTTGCACATTCAACTTTTTCTTTGCCCAATAAGGAAAAAGAATTATAAAATTGTTTTAATATTAAGTTTTTTTCTTTGAAAATATTCCCGTCATTTACTTTTATCATTATTACCGAGCTTAAATATTTTGGAAGAATTATTTTATAAAATTCCATATATTTTTTGTAAAAATTATCGTCTAGGACCAGCTCTCTAGTATCACTGTCGGCAACATTAACTAATTGTCTATGAATAAATGCTTTGTTCCCATAAAAAAAAATGATAGACATACCGTTCATTGTACTGTCAATTTCTTTTAAAATTTGAAAATCCTCTTGCAAAAGTTCTTGGCTGTTTGCATATTTATACGCAATACTTGAAATAATTGATCTTTCCATAATAACCTTCTTGCCTTGTTTCAGGGAATTAAGCGCCATTTTCATTCTTTTTTGATGCTGTTTTTTGTACCAAACACTTATATTTTTCTTTATGTTACTTTTTGTATGATCTGGTTCTTCTATCTTTTCAAAACCGTTTAATTTTGCAATATAATTAAGAACAGAGGTTTTCCCGATATTCCAAAAACCCTCAATAATTACCACGTTAGGCAATTTTCTTTTTAAAAATTGTTTTTCCATTTTTTATAATATAATAATTTTTATTATTAATTTTGTTATTTCTTTTTTCACTTAACCACAAAGGCAGTGGAACATTTTCGGTGTTAAAAAAATTATTATTAGAAATAGCAGATTGTTTCAATAATTTTTTGTAAATTTTAATCATCTTTAATGAAAGCACATTAATATCAAAATTTTTTTCAATATATTTTCTGTTTCTTTCGCCAATTTTTACAAGCCTCTTTCTTTTATTAAGTAGATCATTAATAATTACAGGATAGCAATTAATGTTATTTTCAACAAGCAAACTCTTGACTTTTTCATACCCAGATGCTCCTATACTAGTTGTTATAACAGGCAAACCTGATGCGCAATAGTTTAATACTTTAACTTTCATCCCAGATCCTTCATAAATAGGACACAGAGCAATGGTCGCATTTTTTAAGACACTATTTAAGTCATCAACTTTCCCGGTAAATATAATTTTTTCACTTTCCATTTGGATCAAATTGTCTGGCGCCTTTCCAACAAAATAAAAAAATGTATCAGGATTTTTTTTATGGACAGTAGGCACGATTGTTTTTATTATCACCTCAACCGCATTTGCATTTGGCCAATAAAACATGTTGCCAATAAAAATAATGTTATTTCTTTTTTTCGATGGGCCAAAAAATTTAAATTCTTTTATGTTAATGGGATTTGGGATGATTGATATTTTCTTTTTGTCTGCCCCGATTTTATGGATTAACTCAGAATAATCCAATGGCGTCATACAAATTATCTTATTGGCAAGTTTGCAGGCCTTATTGCTTATTATATTGGTTTTTTTAATGTCATCAGAACAATAATTAAGCATTTCTTTTAATGATGATTCAACGTCATGTATTTCAAGACAAGCCGGTATATTTAATTTTTGAAATATTTCTTTATACCTAAGAATTGATACGGAATCCTCAAACTGCAAAATATCGATAAATTTTTTTTGAATCAGCTTAAGCATTTTATTCGGTGAGTAAAAAAAATCCTCCGGTAAAACATTGAATTCTATTCCCGATTTATCATATAGGATTTTTTCCTCCTTACTATTTCTAATATTACGATTGCATAAAAAAATTTTTATTTCTAATCCAAATCTGATTAAATGTTGTGAAAAATAATAAAGTCTATATGTAACTCCGGTGAATGGGGGTATTCTTAAATCCGTGTCAATAATGATACCTAAACAGATTTTTTTATTTCTTCTTTTGGCTATTTTCATACAACAATTTTGCTAATCCATTTTTTAAATTATGCTTTGGTTTCCAATGTAGTACATTAAGCGTTTTTTTAATATCAGCGCATAAAATAGGTCTATCGTTTTTTCTTTTTAATGTCGAATTTTCAATTAACTGTATCTGCTTCTTGGCAATCAATGAGATTAATTCAATAATTTCAATTCCCTTATGTGCTTTTCCTGTACCAATGTTAAAAATACCATTCTGATTTTTTTTCATTTTTAAGATTTTAATAAAAACTTCCACCAAATCATCAACATATAAATAATCCCTTTCGGTGTTCAGGTTTCCTACTTTAATATGACTTGCTTTCTCAATCCTTTTAATTATTTCCGGAATAAAATGAGGGGTAAGGTCATATTTCCCATAAATATTAAACAGGCGCAATATAGTTAAATTAATTCGATATTGTTTGCATTCTTTAAACAAAAATTCTTCAGCTTCTTTTTTAGTTTTTCCATAAATGTCAATGGGCTGTAACACATCTTTTTCTTTGTGCGCTTTGCGGCTTGGTTTATATACAGCACCAGATGAGGTAAAAATCATATGCCTTATTTTTTTCTTTCTAACTATTTCAAAAATTGACTTCGTTCCGTTTACATTAACCATTTTTGTCTTTGTCGGATTTTTAGTGCAAAAAGGAATATAATGCAAAGCTGCAAGATGAATTATTGTTTGAGGAAATATACCTTCAATTTTTTTGAGAATATTCCTTACATTATTTATATCGGAACGTATAAGAAAATAATCATTTTTAGAAATAGTTTTAAGTTGATGAATATTGCTGTTTGAAAAATTATCAATAATTATTGGAAAATAGCCAAGTTTGATTAATTTCTTTACTAAGTTTATTCCGATAAAGCCGACTCCTCCAGTTACAATAATCTGATTTTTATTATTTTTACTCATGCCTTTTAAAGTAGTTTTAAAAAATTTAACTTTTTGTTTTAGACATAGCGATTTTTTTATTTTTAAATTTTACACCGCAAACATTTCCTCAATAAAAAAGCAACCACTGGATTATTCAAAAAAATTTTCTGCTTGTTAGTCATTTTCTAATTATATTTTTTATTAAGTTTTTTTTAGTTTTTTGTTTCACTAGATTTGTCTATTTCTTCCGGTTTTTCTTCTTCATTCTTGAACTTGTAGAAAACTTTGCCTTCACTACGAAGATCAATATATTCCAGTTTTCCCTGGCTGTCTTCAGGAATTTCTTTTTTTAGCACAACATCCATGGCATGAATAGCCTTCTCTAAAGAATATTGCGAGGAAAAATAAATCTGGAAACCTTTTTTAACCCTCACATTAACTTCTTCTGCCACATTAGTCGGCGTTGCATAGGCTTCATCGCTCGTTTCGAAGTCAATGTTTTTCAATGCGTCTTTGATCCCTAAAACGTATTGCTCATAGGGAGAATCCATTATTTTTTCTCCCAATGCCACGTTGCGTCCGTTTTGATCGTTAATCCTAATCAAATGATTCTGCAATATTTCTTGAGAATTAAAATCCGCGACATTGTAGGCCACGCCATTTTCATCAATCAAAAAACAATTGTCGCCCGCGCACCAGACCAGCATCGCTTTCCTTTCTTCAATAGTTATTTTCATGAAATCAGGAAATTTTTTCTGGACAGAAACAGAACGGATTTTTTTGAAATCATTCTGAAGAAGATCAGAAACTTTTTTGTGAGAAATAAGAATAAAATTATTTTGCGGAATGGCTTTCAAAATTTTTCCGTCTAAAAATGACTGCATTTTTCCCCGTATATCTTCTTTATTGATTTCATTGGTTCCTGCTATTTCAAGATTTGTAATTTTGAGATATGAAGAAAAAAACAGGATATAGACAGCTACGGCGAAAAATCCCGCCAAAAGCAGGCGAAAAATAAAACGCGAAGCCGTGTCTGAAATCACTTCCCTTTTTTCATCCATTTCTCCCGTGCAATTTTTGATATAGCGTCTAGCCATATTATAAATCCATAAATAAAGTTTCCAGAACCAGTCGTCCATTGGCATTGGTATTTTTGAGTGTCTCCAGGCTTTTCTGGATTTTTTCCATGCCGGCATAAACATTTTTGCGTTCGCTATCTTCAGAGACCAAAGCTTTTTTTCTCATTTCCCAGAGCCAACAGTTCAGCATGTCCGAAGTTTTGGATACATCTTTAGAAAGTTGTTCGGCCAAGGAAAATCTCTCGTTCAGCGATCCGGAAATTATTTTATTGAGATTACCGACAGCTTCTGAACGAAAAACCATTTCATCCTCGTTTTCACCCATAATTTTAGCCAAACCGGGCCGGCCGGCCGAAAGAGAAACTAAATTTTGCGGAAAAAACTCCAGCATTTCAGCATCATCGACCAAACCAAAATTTATTATTTGGCAGCGTGATTTTACTGTTGGCAAAATTTTATCCTCATTGGAAGTGACGAGAATGATAATTGTCGTTGGATTTGGCTCTTCTAAAATTTTAAGAAGCGCGTTTTGCGCGGCCACATTCAGTTTGTGCGCATCGTCAATTATCAAAATTTTATACTTGCCATGATAGGGGAAAAGACTGAGGCTTTTTTGCGCGTCTCTTATGGATTCAATTGGAATATCGCGCTGTTTGGCAACCCCGTTTTTTTCCGTGATTTCCGGCGCAATGGTAATCAGATCCAGCAAAGCATCCTTGCTGGTTTTTTCCATTTCCAGATCTAGATTGGAACCTTCAATTAAATGCAAAGCAAACATCTTGGCCAAAGTAAATTTTCCAACATGCTCCGGCCCAGAAAAAATGTAGGCATGACTAATATTGCCACTGCCCTGTGATTTTTTTAATAAATTCGTTACTTTTTGATTGCCAAGGAAAAGCATGGTTTAAATTTTTAATTTCCAATTTTTAATTTTATAAATAAATCTTAATTTCTAAATTTTTAAACATTAAAAATTAAAACATTATTTAAAAATTATAAAATTACAAAATTCAAAAATTATTTTTTGTTTGTTATTTTCTCAACAAAATCAGAAAACTCTCTTTTGAATCTTTCTTCCGAAAATTCCTGCGCACGCGCCTTAATGACATTCTTGTCGTATTTATTTTCATTCAACATAAAACGCCTCACTCCGTCAGCTAAAACTTCCGGGGTTTGCGCGTCAAAAAATTCGCCCGTAATTCCCTCTTGAACCGTTTCCAAAACTCCACCTTTTCGAAGAGCCACGACCGGCACGCCGTGAGCCATAGCTTCCACCGGCGCAATGCCAAAATCATCCTCACAAGGAAAAATGAAAGCGCGCGCGTTTTGAAAATATTTCCGAGTAGTTTCATCATTCTGCCAGCCCAATATTCTTATGTTTTCACCGGCAATTTTCCGCAAATATTTTTCTTGGCTTCCTTGTCCAATGATGACCAATGGCAAACCCAGCTTATTGAAAGCTTCAACGGCAACATCAACTTTTTTGTACGAAGAAAGCCTTGATACTATCAAAAAGTATTTCGTATCTGGTATTTCGTATTTCGTATTTTTTTTGTCATTTGAAATTTGGTCATTATGATTTGATTTGTCATTTGTTATTGGAAATTTGTCATTGTTATTTACCGGGGGGTAAATTACAACGCTTTCTCGTCTATAATACTTAGCAACACGTTTCTGAGTGTAACGCGAATTCGCAATAATATAGTCCGGGCGTTCCGCCGCCAAGCGATCCCAAACCCGCAAATAATTTAGGATCATTTTCAGAAAAAAACCGGGTTTCTTTTTCTGCTCTTTCAAATATTTTTCATTGTAATCCCAAACAAAACGCATCGGCGAATGCAGATAGGCCACATGCGTCGTGTCCAGTTTTGTCACAATTCCTTTGGTCCAAGCGCCTGAAGAAGAAATGACCAGATCATATTCCCGAAAATCAAAAGTTTCCGGTACGACCGGAAAAAAAGGCAACAGCCAGCGGTAGTGTTTTCTGAGAAATTTAGGAAATTTCTGCAAATATGAAGGCCGAATATCCTTGCCCTTGAACATATCCCCTATTTTTTCCTCATTATAAAGCAACGTATAAATCGGCGCTTCGGGATACATGTCTGCAAGCACCTTCAAAACCCGCTCCGCCCCGCCAGGATAGAGTAAAAAATCATGCACCAAAGCTATTTTTGGTTTTTCCATAGTTGTTGGTAAATTTATCCAAAATACGCTAGAATAAAGGTATATTCATTGTACATAATATTCGCAATAATCACAATATTGTGTGACCTATACGAAAACACTTTGTATGTAAACAAGTTAAGTGAAATAATTAAAATTTTATGAACAAGACAACGAAGATTACTATCATAATAATTTCTATAGCCACCCTTTTATTGGTTAGTTATTTCTTTTTGCCAAAAAAACAAACGAAATGTTCAGCTTTGTCTGATGATTGCACCACATGCACATGTACAAGAGGTTTCCCCATTATTGATGCATTGTTCCAGGAAATGGGCGGGAAATCTGAACCAGATTGTTTTTTGGGTAAAACGATTAACTGCAAAACAGAGAGTCCAACTATTCAGAAATAAAATTTTAATTACATTTGATAACGAGCAATAAACAACATTAAAAAGTCATCTATAGCAGATGCGTTAAGTGAAATTTTAAAAATTTTTAAATCCTTTATGAGCAAAATGTCTCAGAAAACGTCTGGGCAAGATAAGAGTCGCTTGATAACCAAACTCAGTGGCCTGCTGCACGACGAGTGGCGGGCATCTCGAAAAAAAGATGATGGCACTTTTGAACCACACATCAAGAAGACTAAGGATCAGGCCTGGTCTGAAAAAAATGGAACCGATGAGATAGATATTGCCAATACCGACTACGCCAACCTTCCAGAGGATTGGAAAGGTGAAAATAAAATTTCAGCTGAAGTGGCTATGGATGAGATTTGCAAAGCTATTGAAAACGGCCAGGAATTAAACTCTGACTTTATTGAAAAAGCTTCTGAAATAATGCATATAAAATGGTTCGAACGCAATGTAAGCTGGGCACCAGCCGAGCAAAACAAACCTTACGCCGAATTATCAGAGGGAGAAAAAGAAAAAGACAGATTGATAATGAAAAAAGCAATTGAAATATTCAACTCCGCAGAATAAATCGCTAAAATTATAAAATTTTTTAATAAAAAATATATGGAAACACAAAAAATGCATCTAGCGACAATTTCAATTCTGATCAAAGACCGCGCGGCGCAAGCGCCGGAAGTCAATCAAATCCTGACCAAGCATGGCAACATTATTTTGGCGCGCCTGGGATTGCATTTGGGAGAAAACGCGCCAGAAAACTGCGTTGCAGTTATTACCGTGGTGATTAAAGCTACAAGTCAGACAATTTCCGACCTAACTAAAGAAATCGACCAGCTCTATGGAGTGGTCGCTAAATCCAATATTCTGAGCGAATAAGTTTTTTACTTTTTTAAAATATCCGCGATTTCCTTTCCGCATTTTTCCCAACTGAAACGCTGGATATTTTCAAGGCCTTTTCGAACAAGGTCTTTTTTTAGATTTTTGTCAGAAATAATTTTATAAACCGCATCAGCAATTTCTTCGGCATTATTGGAATCAACAAGCAGCGCGCTATCCCCTGCCACTTCAGGAATAGAAGCTTCTATAGAAGCCACTACCGGCACGCCGGCATTTTGCGCTTCCAAAATCGGCAAACCAAAACCTTCGTATAAAGTCGGGAAAACAAACACAGCTGCATTATTTAGCAAATAATTTTTTTCTTCCGCGCTCACAAATCCTGTTTCAATGATATCTTTCACGCAATTCACATTGGCAATTTCATTTTTTATTTTTTCATATCCGAATCCCGGCTTCCCCGCCAAAACCAGTTTGTGCGGAATCTTGTAGCGCTCTTTCAGAACTTCAAAAGATTTGATAATGCCGACAATATTCTTGCGCTCCTCAAGACGACCAATGAATAATAAATAACTCCCGTAACTCGTAACCCGTAACTCGTAACTGTTTTCTTTTTCTGTATTTTTCTGGTTACTGATTACTGGTTGCTGATTACTATTTTCATATCCTTCGTAGATCACTTCGATTTTATCTGCCGGTACTTTGTATAATTTTATCAAATCTTTTTTTGTGTTTTCAGACACAGCGATTATTTTGCTCGCCCACTTGCATGATTTTTTGATCGTTGAGCGCATATACAACCGTTCCCAAAAAGAATAAGCCTCTGGACAAAATTCATATTCCAAACCATGAATCGTAACTATTGTGCGGGCAGGATGAATGCATGGTACCGTGTGCGCCGGAATAAAAAGCGCATCAACCGGATGCAAAAATATTTCTAAAGACAAACCAAACTGCGTCCAAAACCTCGGCCACTTTATAATTTTGACTTTCCAATTATTTGGCAAAGTAAAATCTATTTCTTGATTTTTGCGCAAATATAAAACAACCCGCCTCGACTCGCGGAGATGACCGCTCGTCGACGCGAGGCGGGCCTGCTCTCCTTCTATTTTTGCAAGGTTTTTTATAACTTGATATGAATATTCTTCAATTCCCGTCCTGTCTTTTAGAAATGCCCGGGAAGCATCGATACCAATTTTCATCAGCTTGTCAGGCGTTAGCTTTTTAGCTTTTTAGAAAATCCTAAGAAGCTAAGAAGCTGAAAGCTAAAAGCTACTTAGATAGCATTATTGTCCGC
>Ga0209202_1000137_pt1 | contig 81354 bp, 66 predicted proteins | sample AD_UKC032_MetaG_FD_184416 | JGI IMG/M metagenome (GOLD analysis project Ga0209202, IMG submission 184416) | Active sludge microbial communities of municipal wastewater-treating anaerobic digesters from USA - AD_UKC032_MetaG (SPAdes) (version 2) | ecosystem: Engineered > Bioreactor > Anaerobic >... | reverse complement strand
ATTCTTCCTTCGACTTGGGACTCATAATTTAACCTCCGTTTCCGAATCTTTCTCGGTAACATCGGTTTATGAGTCAACGTATCCTTTTTATTCATCCCTTCGGTAACATTTTATTTGAGGCAATTCGACATTTTATTTTTACTTGACAAAAAATAAAAAAAGAATACTTTTAAATCCTATAAACCAGTACGTTTCCTCCCATTCCTTCTGGACGTTTCTCCATGTAAAGAAAAATATTTTTTCGTAAATATTAACCAGCCAACCAAATATCAACTTTCTGGTTTAAGTCATGAAAAGTAGTTGCCGGAAGTTGCCGATTATTAGTCTCCAAGGCGTTATTGCGCCCCTAGGAGGCTTTTCTTCTGATTAAAAAAATTAATCTCCGATTCAATAACAAGATTTTTCAACCTTTAAAACTAAAAAAGACATGGGAGGAAAATCATGAAAAGACGAAAACGAAATATTCTGGGAATATTTGCACCAATGGTCATTTTTTTTCTTATTTGTTTCTCAGTTCACGCGGAGGAAGGGGGCGGCGGTCATTACATGCCGGGCGCAACCGCGTCATTTATTGACGCTCTTCCGGGAAAACCGGGCCTGGCGATAGCCGATTTCTTCAATTACTATGATGCCAGTGGTAGCGGGAAGCGGTATTTGTATGGAGGAATGATTGCCGGAAACCTCGACGTCACGGCATATTCCAATACGATCCTGGCTCTTTACACAATGCCTGAAAAGATATTGGGCGGCTACTATACAATGGGTGTTGCCGTTCCGTATGTCTGGGCGGACGTCAAAGGCCATGTCCACATTACTGGCCCCGGAGGAGCAACAATAACCCGGAGCAAGAGCGACTCAGCCGACGGTTTCGGCGATATCACCGTTTATCCATTCATGCTGGGCTGGAGCAGTCTGGATGGTGAACTGAGATATGACGTCCGCCTGGGCATCTATGTGCCCACCGGCGAGTATGAGAAAGGCAAATTGGCCTGCCTGGGTAAAAACTACTGGACACTCGAGCCTGCCGTCTCGATCAGCTACTTGAGCAGTAAAATAGGATTGGAACTGACTGCATTTGCGGGAGTCGATTTTAACTCTATGAACGAAGATACAGATTATCAAAGCGGAAACCAGTTTCATCTGGATGTAACTGTGGCTGAACACCTTCCGCTATTTGGCGGCATCATCGGTTTGGGGGCAAACGGCTTTTATTACCATCAGATGAACGGCGACAGTGGGGATGGCGCTGTTCTCGGCGACTTTGAAGGTTACACGCTCGGGGTTGGACCTGTGCTTTCGTACGCCACAAAAATCTGGGGGAGAAATCTTGTAACTGAAATCAAATGGCTTTCGGACATCGATGTTGAAAAGCGCCTGGAAGGGGATAATATCTGGTTCAAACTGGCGGTGTTATTCTAAGGGAGTAATCACAAATTCAAGAATACAAAGAAAGAAAAGGAGAAAATGTGATGAGAACAAAATTGACTGCACGCAGTAAAGCCGGTGCCTGCGCCGTTCTCGGCACGGCACTGGCGGGTGGAGCGCTGATCAGCAGCGCTGCCGCCCAGGAAGTCCTTCCGGCCCCACCGGCCCCGTTCAAGGGTCAGATCGGGCTCTCTGTGAAGGATTCGAAGTCTGATTTCCCGCAGCCCATCAAGGCGCCCCAAAAGGCACCCAATGTCGTCGTCATCATCCTCGACGACGTGGGCTACGGTGCGTCGAGCACCTTCGGGGGACCGTGCGATACGCCCACCCTCGATAAACTGGCCGCCAACGGGCTGCGCTACACGCAGTTCCACACCACGTCCATCTCATCGCCCACGCGCGCGTCGCTGCTGACCGGCCGCAACCATCACACGGTACACACCGGCAATATCATGGAATGTGCTACCGGCTACCCGGGCTATGACAGCCTGATGGGCAAGGACACCGCCACGGTGGCGGAAGTCCTCAAACAGAAGGGTTGGAATACGGCCTGGTTCGGCAAGAACCACAACGTGCCGGACTGGCACAACAGCGCGGCCGGACCGTTCGATCTTTGGCCTACTGGGTTAGGCTTCGAGAAGTTCTACGGGTTTATCGGGGCCGAAACGGATCAGTGGCGGCCCGCGGTGTTTGACGGGACCAAGCCCGTGGAGCCATACCTGAACAATCCGGAGTACAACTTTGACTACGACCTCGCCGACCAGGCCATTGCATGGGTCCGGGCGCAAAAGGCCGTGGCCCCAGACAAGCCGTTCTTCCTCTACTATGCCCCCGGCGCCACGCATTCACCGCACCACCCGAAAAAGGAATGGATAGCCAAATACAAGGGCAAGTTCGACCAAGGTTGGGACAAGGTGCGCGAAGAAACCCTGACACGGCAGAAGAAACTGGGTATCGCGCCTGCCAATACGAAGCTTACCGAGCGCAGCAAAGGCCTGCCCGCCTGGGATTCGCTCAATGCCGAACAGAAGCAGCTCTATGCTTACATGATGGAGGTGTACGCCGGCTATCTCTCCCAGACCGATTATAATGCCGGCCGGGTCCTGGATGCTATCGATAAGTTGGGGCAGATGGACAACACCCTGGTCATCTATATTTGCGGCGACAATGGGGCCAGCGGCGAGGGCCGGCTCCAGGGTTCTTACAATGAACTGGCCATGATCAATATGGTTCCAGAAGATTTAAAGGATATTTTGAAGCAGAAGGATAACCTGGGAACCTGGAAGACACACAACCACTACCCGGCGGCCTGGGCGCACGCCATGAACGCCCCGTTCCAGTGGACCAAGGTCAATGCCTCGCATTACGGCGGCACGGCCAACGGCATGGTGTTCTCCTGGCCCGTGCGCATCAAGGACAAGGGCGGCATCCGGCCCCAGTGGCACCACGTCATCGACATCGTGCCAACGCTCTATGAGGTTACCGGCATTGAGGCTCCCTCCATGGTGAACGGAGTGGCGCAGAAGCCCATCGAGGGCGTGAGCATGGCTTACACCTTTGACAACCCCAAAGCGCCGTCCACGCATCACACGCAGTATTTCGAAGTCTTCGCCCACCGCGCCATCTATCACGACGGCTGGCTGGCTGGCACCACCCCTCCGTACGGCGGGAGCTGGGAAGACCAGACTAAATGGCAGCATGTCGATGTGATCAATGGCTATAAGTGGGAGCTCTACAACGTCGCCAACGACTTCAGCGAGGCCGTCAATCTGGCGGACAAGTATCCCGAAAAACTGCATGACCTCCAGTTGCTGTTTTATGCCGAAGCGTCCAAGTACAACGTGCTGCCCCTGGACGACAGCGGCACGGAGCGGACGAGCCCTGGCATTAGGCCAAGTCTTACAGCCGGACGCACCGAGTTCGTTTACACCGGTCCGGTGAAGCGCATCCACGAAGGCTCGGCGCCGGACATCAAGAACAGGTCGTACCGCATCACCGCGGACGTGGCGCTCTCCAAGAGTGGCGAACAGGGCGTGCTGGTGACGCAGGGAGGCCTGTCCGGCGGCTTCGCGCTGGTGTTCGAAAAAGGCAAGCCGGTTTTCTATTACAACATGGCGAATGTCGCTCATTACAAGATCGCTTCCAAGCAGGCCCTGAAACCTGGCAAACACATTGTGGTCTTTGATTTCCTCTATGACGGCGGCCTCGGCAAAGGCGGCACCGGAACGCTCAGCGTGGACGGAATGCAGGTGGCCCAGGGACGGATTGATCGAACCGTCCCTTTCCGTTACTCCCTTGACGAGACGTTCGATGTGGGCGAGGACACGGGCACGCCGGTGGACCTCGCTTATGACGTGCCGTTCAGGTTCACAGGTACCATCGACAAGCTGGTCATCAAGTACCTCGACGGTGGCAAGATTTCTGCGGCCGACCAGAAGCAAATCAATGCATTGGAGAGCAAGATCAAGGCTGATTGATACACACTCTTCCTGATTTACCCCACCCTCTTTACGGGGGTGGGGTTTGAGTATTTTGATCATTATGGAATGGAAACGATAGTACCCATGAACTGACTGGATATAAATTCAAAAAAGAGAAAGACGATGCGGCGGAATTCTGATCGCGCTATGACAGAATGAAAGAAAAATGACTCGAGTGGACATCTTGAATATGCAGAAAGGAATGGCTGATTCAAACGTGAACGAGTCCATGACGGGTATCCACGTCGTGGCCAAGCCCATGGGACCGATGTGCAACCTGGCCTGCGATTACTGCTTCTACCTGGAAAAAAAGGCTTTATTCGGAGAGGGCGAAGCCTTCCGGATGAGCGATGCAGTTCTTTCCTCCTTTATCAAAGATTACGTCACATCCCAGCCCACGCCGGTAGTGGAGTTTGTCTGGCAGGGCGGTGAACCCACGCTTGCGGGCCTTGATTTCTTCAGAAAGGTGATCAAGGAACAGAAACCATATACAAAGAAGAAGACTATCACAAACTCGCTACAGACCAACGGTACACTCCTCACTGACGAGTGGTGTGAATTCCTGAAGAAGAACAATTTCATGGTGGGCATCAGCCTCGACGGACCACAGGATATCCATAACACTTACCGCCGCGATCGCGCAGACAAAGCGTCGTTCGCGGAAGTCATGCGGGGCCTGAAGCTGGTGCAGAAGCACAGGGTAGAGTATAACGTGCTGGCCTGTGTGGGCCGGCATACGGCGCAGAAGCCCCGTGAAGTATATTCATTTTTAAAGAGTGAAGGCGTCGAATTCATCCAGTTCACTCCGGTCATCGAGCGCCTGCCCGATGAAACGAGCCGGCGGAACGGTCTGCGTTTAGCCGGACCAGCTGTTCTGGACAAGGATGAAACGCAGACTCGGGTCACCCCCTGGACTGTGGTGCCGGAAGACTATGCGGATTTTCTCATAGCCATATATGAGGAGTGGGTACGCCACGACATCGGTGAGGTCTTTGTCATGAACTTCGAGTGGGCACTCAATGCCTGGATCGGCAACCCCTCGCCTGTGTGCATTCATGCCGAACAGTGCGGCCGCGCCGTGGTCATCGAGCACAACGGCGATGTCTATGCCTGCGATCACTGCGTCTATCCCGAATACAAACTCGGGAACATCGCCGATGACACGCTGGCACACATGGTGAATCAGTCGCTGCAAAAAGGATTCGGGATCGTGAAGAAAACGGCGCTGCCCGGGTACTGCCGGGATTGCCCTGTCCTGAATGCCTGCCATGGTGGTTGTCCGAAGTATCGCTTCAGGACAACTCTGCGGGGCGAGCCCGGGCTCCATTACCTGTGTGAAGGGTACCGTAAATTCTTCCTCCACATCCGCAAGTATCTAAAGGCCATGACCACATTGCTGGAAAACGGTCTCCCGGCGTCCCGGATCATGGAAGCCGTGGATGCCCCCCTTGTGATACAGCTGAAAAACGAGAGGGTGGTCCCTTGAAAAGAAGAAGAATTTCGCTGACGTCTGCATGGCTGTTGTTATTGACTTTCACTGCGGGTTGCGGAGGCTCAGAGCCGGCGCCCGCAAGATTCTATCGGAATCCGAAGATTTCCAGAAACTTTTGAGAGATCTGAGAAACAAAAGCTCTTCTCAAAAAGCAAAAGGGAAAGCTCGATAACCGATAAAGAATCTGTTTTACTTGATTCACTCGTTGAGAAGCATGTTAAGAAATCTTGACAACCCGTTGAACCTACTTTAAATGGGACATGCTCGAGCGCTCGATCATTAACCGGGCATATGCCTTGGATGGAAATAAAATCACCAACACAGATTTACTAACAACAAGCTCAGAAAGGAGAATGGTCATGAAAAAACCGGGAAGAATCATTTTGATCGTTGGAATGTTTCTGATGATGTCTCATTACGCGGCATGGGCCGCCCCTCTGGAGGGAAAGCCTCCTTTTTCAGGCTTTCTCGGCGCGCCCGATGTTTATGAAAAATTAGCGCCCGGCCCCAAAGACGGGGTCAAGCTGCGATGGATCAATCCGAACGCGGATCTTACCAAATACAACAAATTCATGGTGGACAGCGTCATATTCTATTTTGCCAACGATGCGGATTACAAGGGCATCGATCCCGAAAGGATGAAAGAACTGGCCGATGCCTTTAACAGGGAAATTCTGTCCGCTTTAAAAGATAAATATACGCTGGTATCCGAGCCGGGTCCCGGCGTTGCGCGCCTTCGTTTTGCCATCACGAACGTCAAGCAGAGCAGGCCGGTTGTCAGTACGGTTACGACCATCATCCCCGTAGGGGCCGTGGTCAGTATTGTCAAGCGGGGAGTCACCGGGGGGTGGTCCGGCAGCGGCGAAACCGCCATGGAATTTCAGGCGCTCGACGCCGCGACCAATGATGTGCTCGTAATGGCGGTTGATCAGCAAAAAGCCTCTTTTACAGACCGATTTACATGGTATGGATCGGCCACTGACGCATTCAAATTCTGGGCGGAACGAATTGTAACCTTCGTTGAAAATACCAAGGCCGTTAAAAAAGAGGCGCAGAAGTAAGCAAGAAATCCTATCGGCCAATATTTTAATCAGATGCAATGGGGATTGGACGGGCAAGTTATGCGTTTCCTGCGTGACAGAAGGCGACTGCCGTCATCAGTAAAAGCGGCATTGCTGACGCTGGTTGTGCTGATTCTGGCCGGGTGTTCTTCCGCCAGCCAGTATCTTGATTTCTGGGGCCGGGTGCGGACGCAACAGAAAGAATTCAGCGTGGAACCGACAGCCCGACTGCTCAGAGAGCTCCGGCCCGATGACAGTTTCCTGCTGGCGGGGCCTGTTGGGCAAAAGACAAACGATGAAGAACCGGTTCTCGTTGTCGCCGTAACGGACACGTTCAAGAAACGGGAAATCGTCGTCGAGAGGATTCTCCAGACACCGGTTCTTTATTACCAGGCCTACCTGCCGGAAGGGGATTACCATTTATACTTTTTTGCCGACCTTAATCAAAACGGCTATTTCGAAGCTCACGAGCTGATCGGCCGGACAGCTCCGACGCCCATCCGGGTCAGAAAGACGGAAATCCGGGATGGCTTGACGTTTCACGGCCCCGCCATCACGCTTGACACGAATCATCCCGCCACAGCCGACCTTCCGGTAAAAGTACAGGTGCGAAAAAACGATTTTATTTTTTCCTCCCTAGACGACGCGTTTTTCGATCCCCGATACGGGGAGATGGGCATGTACGACCCTAAAAAATTTTTCACCCATACACAGCGGTTTATTTTTGCGCTGGAGAGGCTGGATCCCGATAAAACACCGGTGATTTTTGTGCACGGTGTCGCAGGCACGCCGAGGGATTTCAAACACCTCGTTGACGACCTCGACCGGAAGCACTATCAACCCCTGTTTTATTTTTACCCGTCCGGAATGCCCCTGCGGAAACTGGGTTCGCTCCTTTCCGACATCATCAGGGTATTGGAAGAAAACAAATCCTTTCAGTCGAGAAAAGCGATTGTTGTCGCGCACAGTATGGGCGGGCTTGTCAGTCTCGCGGCGCTGAATGAATTGTGCGTTCGTGAGTCTCCCGCTTTTGTCAAAGGCTACATTTCCTTTAACACGCCTTACGGAGGCGTCGCATCAGCCGGAAAAGCCGTTCAAAACGCTCCGGCCGTTGTCGCCGCCTGGCGCGACACGGCTCCGGACAGTTCGTTTCTGAACGACCTCTATCAGGGATCTGCCGTCCGGAAAATTCCTTTTCATCTTTTTTTCAGCTATGAAACGGGCCAGAGCGGCGACGGTACCGTTACGCTGCAGAGCCAACTGGAACATAAAATACAATTTGCCGCCGATAGGACTTATGGCTTTAACGCATCCCACATGAGCATCCTCCATGACGAGCAGGCCCGGCAAATATTTTATCGTATCCTGGATGTCCTGGACAGCGAACAACCGTTTCATGAAGAGAAGAAATCCATTGTAAAGGCAAGAGGGAATTGATAAACTGCCAAAAAAACGGAACAGGTGAATGGGTGCAAAATTTTTTTTAACCTTCTTCACAGACGGAAAAGAATTCATAGCGGCAGTTATCCGGTCAAGCGGCGGATGAAAATCAATAACAATAATCCCCGGAGACTCAGCATCCGGAGCAAGGAGTCATTATGAAAAAAAAGATTTTTGGTTTTTTGATATTAGCGTTTGCGGGTTTGATGTTCCTGGCGGCATCGCCATTCGTGCATGCTGAGCAGGCGAAATCCGCTCCGGTCTTTAAAAGCGCGGAGCTGGAGCAGATCCTTGCCCCCGTTGCCCTCTATCCGGATTCCCTGCTGACCCAGATTCTGATCGCCTCCACCTATCCGCTCGAGATCGTTTACGCGGACCGTTGGGCAAAACAAAACAAGAAGATGAAGGGCGACGCGCTGACCAAAGCTCTGAACACCCAACCCTGGGATCCGAGCGTCAAGTCTCTCGTGAAATTCCCCGATGTGCTATCTATGATGAGCGAGAAACTGGAATGGACACAGAAACTGGGTGACGCATTTCTCGCTCAGCAAAAAGATGTCATGGATACTGTCCAGAAACTCCGGGCGAAAGCACAGGCCGCTGGAAATCTGAAGACGACAAAGGAGCAGGTCATCAGGGTGGAAAAGGATATCATCATCATTGAACCGGCCAATCCGCAAGTGGTATACATCCCGGCCTATAATCCGACTGTGGTCTATGGCGTCTGGACCTATCCGGCTTATCCACCCTACACCGTTTATGTTTATCCTCCAGGCACGACCGTCGTCACGTTTACAACAGGGATCGTTATTGGCGCGGTCTGGGGCGGATATTACTGCAACTGGCATGGCGGATGGGTTTATCCGCCTCCCCCCCCACCGCCTCCTCCTCCGCCACCGCCACCACCTCCTCCTCACGGAGGGGGAAACCAACCTCCACCACCGCCTCATTCGGGGGGACAGCCTCCCGACGTAAAACCGGGAATGGAGCAGCCCGGCAAAGCAGGCATGCAGGAGCCATGGCAGCATAATCCCGAACACAGACAGGGAGTGCCCTATCACGACCAGGCAACCGCCCAGAAGTATAACCGGGGAACCGGCGGCGATGCGGCAAGATCCAGAGAAGCTTATCGGGGCGCTTCAGGAGCCGGCGGACGGCAGGCTATGGATCGTCCCGGCCCGGGAGGCGATGCCCGGGATGGTTTCTCGTCGATGCAAAACCGCAGAAATGAGAACGCCTTCGGTGGTCTGGACAACTGGAAAAACACGAGGATGCAAAGTGAACGCGGACAGTTCAGCCGTCAAAGCATGCCATCTTCGGGATCAATGGGCAGCAAGCTCCGTCGCGGCGGCGGAAGAAGATAAAGGAGAAAACATATGAATTCATTTCCATCTCAGAAAAAACAATGGTTGCCGGCAATGTTGATCCCGGCGCTCGTCGCGATAACGGCTTTTTTCCTGTTGACGGCTCCTGTAAAAGCTCTCGCGGCAAACGCCGGACAACTTCAATTTTCTTCTCCCGAAGATGCGGCGCAGGCTTTGATTCACGTGCTTCAAGCCGATGACGCTAAAAAACTGCGGCATATTTTTGGTCCCGCAGGCATGAAAATCCTATCCTCCGGAGACGCAGCAGAGGACAAGGCGGACAAGGAGAGGTTCCTGCAGGCTTATGCAGTCAAGAATGTTTTAATACGGGAAGAAGACGCGAAAGTGATTCTTCGCGTCGGCGAGGAGGAATGGCCCTTTCCCATCCCCATCGTAAAGAAAGGTAAAAAATGGTCTTTCGACGCCAGAGAAGGAAATCAGGAAATGATGAACCGGCGCATCGGCAGGAATGAACTCAATACCATTCAGGTCTGTCTCGCCTACGTGGACGGACAGAGAGAGTACGCGACGAAAGACCGTGACGGTGACGGCCTTCTTGAATACGCGCAGAAATTTGTCAGCGCGCCCGGCAAAAAGGACGGTCTCTACTGGAAGGCTCAGGAGGACGGGGAAGCAAGTCGCTTTGGCGATCTTGCCGCCAAAGCAGCCCGGGAAGGATATCGGAAGACTGACGACAAACCCATGCCCTACCACGGCTACTATTTTAAAATCCTGACGGCTCAAGGCAAAAACGCTCCCGGCGGCGCCTATGATTACATCATCAAAGGAAACATGATCGGCGGATTTGGCCTGGTGGCCTATCCGGCAAAATACGGCGTTTCCGGAATCATGACCTTTGTGATCAACCATGAGGGTGTTGTATATGAAAAAAACCTGGGGGAGGACACCGTCAACATGGCCCGGAAACTTCCGTTATTTGATCCGGACAAAACCTGGAAGAAGATGGCAGACCGGCCCTAGCTGAAAACCGGGGTCCCGTCCGGCATCTTGCCTTGTAATGACCGGCAAAAAAGTGTTCTGCAAACATTAAAAAAATTGAATTAACACGGAAAAGCTGCTATTTAGCGCACCAAAGAACCGGTTCCATTAATCTCAAGGAGAAGCTTTGCGATGAAGCCAAAACAGCTCATGAGCCTGACAAGGCATGTCCGATTTTTCGTCGCTGCCGTCATCGTTGCCGCCCTGGCCCTTCAAGTCTTTGCATGCGGCAAAGACAAACAGGCCGCCCCGTCATCCTCAACAACCGTTACTGCCATGGACATCGTTCAGAAGGATGTGCCGGTGGTGTTTGAGTATGTCGCCTTGACCCAAAGTTCACATCAGGTCAATATCCAGGCACGTGTCAGCGGTTTCCTCGATAAGCGTCTCTACACCGAAGGGGGTATAGTCAAGCGGGGTCAGGTGCTTTTTCAAATGGATCCCAAACCGTTTCAGGTACAATTAGATCAGGCTCAGGCGGCCCTTGCCAAACAGCAGGCCGCTCTCGAAACGGCCCGTCTGAACCTGGCGCGAACCAAACCCCTGGCCGAGCAAAAAGCGCTTTCCCAGAAGGATCTCGATGACGCCACCGGCCAGTATCAATCCACGGCGGCCAGTGTTGACCAGGCCAAGGCGCAGATGGAAACCGCCAAATTAAATCTTTCCTATACGACGATCTCGTCTCCTATTGACGGCATCAGTGGAGCAGCCCTGCAGACGGACGGTACGTATATCAATCCCCAGAACAGTCTGCTGACCACGGTGGCGGCTCTCTCGCCGATCTGGGTTAATTTCAGCCTGTCTGAAAATGAAATTCAAAATTTCCGCACACAGGTCAAAAACGGTCTGCTGCTCGCGCCGAAAGCCAATCGATTTGTTGTGGAAGTCGTCCTGGTGGATGGATCGGTTCACCCTTACACCGGACACATGACCTTCGCGGAGCCTTCCTATAATCCGGAGACCGGCACCTTTTCCATTCGGGCCAGCGTTGAAAATCCGGAGGGATCCCTGCGCCCCAACCAGTATGTCCGGGCCCGTTTGAAAGGCGCCATCCGTCCCCATGCGGTGTTGGTCCCTCAGCGAGCCGTGCAGCGGGATTCGAAGGGACATTTTGTCTGGGTCGTCGGCAGGGACAACAAGGCGGAAAAGAGGCCCGTGACCGTCGGGGAATGGCAGGGGGATAACTGGTTCATCTCAGAAGGACTGAAAAACGGCGAGCGGATTGTTGTGGATGGCGGTTTGACACTGCACTCGGGCAGCCCCGTCACTGTGAAACCCTATGAGCCGGCAAAGGAACAGGCCGGCAAATAATCATCAGCACCTGTAGATTCTAATGTTTGCATAAACCAGGACACAGACCGTATGTTCTCCAGATTTTTCATTGAGCGACCGATTTTTGCCACCGTCATCGCGATTATCATCTGTCTGGCGGGTCTGGTTTCCATGTCGGTTCTTTCCGTGGAGCAGTATCCGACCATCTCTCCGGTCCAGATTACCGTCCAGGCCATCTATCCGGGAGCGGATTCCCAGACTCTGGCGGACTCGGTTGCCGCGCCGATCGAAGCCCAGATTAACGGCGTCGACGGCATGCTGTATATGTCGTCGGCAAGCTCCTCGACCGGAAATTTGATGATCACCGTTTATTTCGATCTCAGCGTCGATCCGGACATTGCCCAGGTGCAGGTCCAAAACCGGGTCAACCTTGCCACGCCGCAGCTCCCCGATGCCGTGGTGCAGCAGGGGGTTTCCGTCCAGAAAAAAGCATCGACCATCATGATGCTGATCGGCATCTTCTCGCCGGAAGAGCGATACAGCAGTGATTACATCGCCAACTATGCCAATGTCTATGTGCTGGACGCCATCAAGCGCGTCCCCGGCGCCGGACAGGCGCAGATCATGGGCATTCCCGATCAGGCGATCCGCATCTGGATGAATCCTCAGCGGATGGCCTCGCTGGGCATCACAACCGCCGATATCCAGCAGGCGGTGGCCACCCAGAACGCTTTGTACGGGGCCGGACAAATTGGACAGACCCCCACGCCGGGCCCTGTCCAAATGACCTTCCCGGTGGTGACACAGCGGCCGTTTACCGATCCGGCGCAATATGACGAGATTATTCTCCGCGCCAACAGGGACGGCAGCAGCATCGTCCATTTAAAGGATGTGGCGCGAACGGAAGTCGGATTGAAGCAGTACGTTTTGAACAGCAAGCTCAACGGCAAACCGGCCACCTTTATTGCCATTTATCAGCAGCCGGGCGCCAACGGTCTGGAGGTTTCCAAAGCGGTTCGCCAGACCCTGCAGGATATGAAAAAACAGTTTCCCAGCGGCCTGGATTACACGATCTCGCTGGACACCAACGACTTTGTCCGTCTGTCGATCAAAGAAGTGATTCACACGCTGTTTGAAGCCATCCTCCTCGTGGTCATCATCGTGTATCTTTTCCTCCAGAGCATGCGCACCACGATCATTTGCGCCACGGCAATCGTCGTCGCGCTGATCAGCACGTTCACAGGCATGCTGGCGCTCGGATTTTCCATCAACCTGCTCACGCTCTTCGGCCTGGTGCTGGCCATTGGTATGGTGGTTGACGATGCCATTGTGGTGGTGGAAAATGTCGAGCGCAATATGGCCCTATACCATCTGCCGCCCAAAGAGGCCACCATCAAGGCCATGCAGGAAATTTCCACCTCGCTGGTTGCCGTGGTTCTGGTCATGTCTTCCGTTTTTATCCCCGCAGCCTTTCTGCCGGGCGCCACGGGACAGCTCTACAAACAGTTTGCCATCACTATCGTCATTTCGGTCGTGATCTCCGGTTTTACCGCCCTGACGCTGACGCCGGCCATGTGCGGGGCGATTCTGAAACACACCGCGCCGCCGACGCGTGGCTTCTTCGCCTGGTTCAATCGCGGGGTGGACGCCATCACCCGCGGTTTCGGAGACGCCGTGATGTTTGTCATCAAACGGGTGGTCATGGCTTTTGTCATTCTGGCCGTCCTGATCGGAACGATTGTTTATCTGTTCATGAGTATTCCCGGAAGCTTTGTGCCGAATGAGGATCAGGGCTACGTCCTGACGTCCATTATCATGCCCGACGCAACCAGCCTCAACCGCACGCAGGATGTCACGGACCGGGTGGATGCCATATTCAAGGACATCCCGGGCGTCGAAAACCGCACCCAGCTCACCGGCTTCAGCGTGATTGACAACGGACTCAAAACCGGCGCCGGAACATTTTTTGTCACCCTGAAGCCTTTTGAGGAGCGGTATGATTCCATTAAGAAGGCCAAAGCCGAGAACGCCCGCACCGTTCTGACCACTCTGTACAAAAAATGTCAGGATATTACGGAAGGCAAGGTCATCCCCATGGCGCCGCCGGCCATCCCCGGCATCGGAACAACCGGCGGTTTTGAATTCTGGATCCAGGACACGGGCGCCGGTGACGCAGTGAAACTGGGCGATCTCACCCAGGAGTTTCTGGCGAAGGCAAAACTCCGGCCGGAACTGACGGGGCTCAATACCACGTACCGCGCGACAACCCCGCAGTTGAGCGCGGATGTCAACCGCGCTAAAGCGAATCTCCTGGGCGTTGCTGTTCAGGATGTTTACAGCACGATTCAGGCGAATTTCGGATCGTTAACCGTCAGCCAGTACAACGAATTCAGCCGGATCTGGAATGTTGTTCTGCAGTCGGATGCGCAATACCGGCAGAATCCGGAAGACCTGACGCGCCTCTACGTCCGGTCAAAACAGGGAGACATGGTGCCCCTTTCGGCGCTCGTCACCACCCGCTGGGTGTCCGGACCGGACCTGCTGCCGCACTTTAACGGATTTCCGGCGGCGAAGGTCAACGGCCAGGCCGCGGAGGGATTCAGCTCCGGCGAGGCCATTGCGACGATGGAGGCAGTCGCCAAAGACGTGCTGCCGTCCGGCTACACATTTGCGTGGTCAGGACTCGCCTTTGAAGAAAAGAAATCCGGATCAACGTCTGCGGCAGCATTTGCTTTCGGGTTGATTATTGTTTTTCTCGTGCTGGCGGCCCAGTACGAGTCATGGACACTGCCGGGATCTGTCATGATGGCTGTGCCGTTCGGTATTCTCGGCGCGCTGGTTTTCAACTGGTTGCGCGGACTGGAAAACGACGTCTACTTTCAGATCGGTCTGCTGGTGCTCATCGGACTGGGGGCGAAGAATGCCATTTTGCGCGTGTCTTTTGCCACCGAACTGCGCAAACAGGGCAAATCCATTATTGAAGCGACCATCGAGGCCGGTGAACAGCGCCTGCGCCCGATCATCATGACGTCGCTGGCCTTCGCCTTCGGCGTTTTGCCGCTGGCCATCGCCATGGGCGCAGGAGCCAACGCCCGCCATTCGATCGGCACCGGCATCATCGGCGGTATGATCGGCGAAACCACGCTGGCGATGCTTTATGTGCCGCTGCTGTTCTACCTCTTTGACAAACTGGAAGAACGCAAATCCCATAAAGGACAACCTCCTCATGAGGAAAAAGCGCCGCCGTCATCACCAGCCGAGAAAAAGGAGGAGGACAAGAATGCGTAGATGGATTCTTATGTCCGTATTATTCTTCCTCGTGGCCGGCTGTGCAGTCGGACCCGACTATGTGAAGCCCGTTATCGAAACGCCTTCCGCGTTCAAATACGATGAGGCCGGAGCGCGCGACGCCGTTAACACGATCTGGTGGCGGCAGTTTCAGGACCCGGTTCTGAATGCCCTGATCAGCGAAGCTCTGTCTAACAACAAAAACATCAAGATCGCGGCAGCCAATATGGAGCAGGCGGCCGCCGTTATTATGCAGACCCGGTCGCCGCTGTTTCCGCAGTTCGGGTACAGCGGCAGCGCCGGCCGGAAACGCTTATCCGGACTGGACGGCACCCTTCTGGAAAAATTTGTGGAAAACCCCAACAATTCTTACCAGACCTTTGTCAGCGCGAGCTGGGAAATTGATCTCTGGGGACGCATCCGGAGACTGACCGAATCCGCCGAGGCCGATTGGCGCGCCTCCGAGGCGCAATGGCGGGGCGCCATCCTCTCCCTGGTCGCGGCGGTGGCCAACAACTACATTCAACTTCTCGGACTGGACGAACAACTGGCGGTCTCGAAGCGCAACCGGGATGCCTACGCGGAGTCCGTGAAAATCTTTGAACTGCGTTTCCAGTATGGCGTGGTCTCTCAGATGAATGTCGAGCAGACCCGTTCACAGTATGAAACGGCAGCCGCGGCTATCCCGCAGATAGAATCCCAGATGGCTCAAACCGAACACGCTCTGTCGGTTCTGCTGGGACGCAATCCCGGGCCCGTCAAGCGCGGCAAAACGATTTACGAACTGCAATTGCCTCCCGTTCCTTCCGGGTTGCCCTCGGACATTCTGATCAGCCGCCCGGATATCCAGCAGGCGGAACAGAATCTCATTTCGGCCAACGCCCAGATCGGCGCGGCCCGGGCGCTTTACTTTCCGACAATCTCTCTGACCGGCGCCTACGGCAATTCCAGCGCCGAGCTGTTGGATCTCTTTAAAGGACCGGCCAACGCGTGGAGCTACGTGGGCTCCCTGACCGGTCCGATTTTCGCGGGCGGCGCCATTACCGCTCAGGTCCGGCGGGCACAAGCCGCGCAGAAGGCGGCCCTGAATAATTATGAATCCGTCATCCAGAATTCCTTTGCCGATGTCGAGGATGCGCTCGTGGCCAGAAAAAAACTCGTCGAGCAGATCGAGGCGCAGGAACGTCTGGTCAAAGCCAACAGCGAATATACCCGCCTGGCGCGCCTCCAGTACGAGGGCGGCTACACGCCCTATTCCACCGTGCTACAGGCGGAGCAAATGCTTTTTCCTTCGGAAATTAATCTGGTTCAAGCCCGGACATCAGCCTTCATAGCGCTCGTGAACCTTTATAAAGCCATGGGCGGCGGATGGCTTGCTGAAGCACAACAATTAACGGTTAAAACATTTTCTGCTCCGCCGGCGGATGAAATAACACCCTCAAAGGCAAACGCTCAATAGCTCCCGTGGCGCTGTTGAGATAGTCTTTGCCTCTTTTCAGCAAAAGGAGCCTGATCACGATCATGAAAAAAGCAAAATCGAAAAAAATCATTACGGCCATTTCGCTGCAGGGAGGCGGCGCTCTCGGAGCCTACGAATACGGAGCCATCAAGGCATTATATGCCAGCCGGGGCAAGAGCTTTTTCCCGCGGGTCGTCACGGGCGTATCGATTGGCGCCATCAATGCCGCCCTGCTCGTCGGCGCAAAAGGTGACCCCATGGAAGCCCTTGATCGGCTCTGGCGGGAACGGTTATGCGTGGACTGGCCGGCCTTTTCCTGGTTTTCACCCTTCGGGGAAACGCTATGCGATCCGTTTCACATGTTAACGACTTTATCCGAGCAGAGCCTTTCTTTATTCGGAAATCCAGGCATGTACCAACTGAGCCGGGAATTTATGACGACGCCTGTTTATGCTCCCATGATGACCAGCAGCATTTATGATACATCGCTCCTGAAAGAAACACTGGCGGAGTTTGTCGATCCAAAAAAACTCAACCATCCGGAAAAAACCCGGCTGATCGTGACCGCCGTCAATGTCGGGAATGGACAGTACGCGCGATTTGACAACGCCCAGATGATGCTCACTCTGGACCACATCATCGCCAGCGGGAGCTTTCCCGTGACCTTTCCGATGACGCCGATTGCCGGTGACTTTTACTGGGACGGAGGCATCTTCCTGAATCTGCCGGTCGGCGTGGCGGTCAACGCCCTGGAACAGATCGAGCCGGACAATCCGGATATCGAACGGGAGATCATTATGGTCTCGCTGCATCGCATGAAAGGAGAATTGCCAAAGACCATCCAGGAGTCCTGCGAACGCTTCTATAATCTGCTCTTTTCCGGTAAATTCGCCCTGGACAAGAAGCTCCATCGGAAATATAGCGCATTTGTGGACGCGATGCAGGAAATTGACAAGATTCTTCCCGCGAACAGTCCGATCCGGAAACATGAAGGATATAAAGATCTGGTCCGCCACCGCAAGATTGACCGCACCGTTGTCATTGGCGAAGAGGGAACCGGAGCGATCGGTTCCAGCAGTGATTTTTCCAGAAGGACCCTGACTGGCCGGATCGACGCCGGCTTCAACGATGCCATGGTCGTGTTCAATTGTTCATCCAAATGAAATTCTCCAGATCTGTTGAGCGCAAAGCCCCCGTCAATCAACCGGTTGACGGGGGCTTCTTTTTCAGATGAAGATTGAAAGCGATTCGGACAGGCGTTGTGAATAAAGACACCTACTTCGCGTTGTATTTGGATGAATCAATCACATAGTTCTCCAGCGCGTCCGGATCAAGCTGCGCCTGCGGCGCGGCGGTCGGTTTTCCTGTCTGCGGGTCTGTCATCCAGTATTTCGGCGTGTTCGTCTCACTGACATTCGGAACCTGAATCGGCCACTGATAATTGGAGACGACACCCCGGCGGACCTTGACGCCGGTCCGGGTGACGTTCACCACCATGGTATCGGAGGCGATGATGACGTCTCCCTTCGGATACCATGTGCGGATGTCGGACATGGCGGTCTTGATCGTGTCGTCGGTCGCCTGGAAGTGCGTGCCGACGGCCAGCCGCGGCGCTACGCCTTTTTCCTTGATCTGCTGAAGAATATAGCCGTAGGCCTTCTGCGGCGTGTGGGAACTGTCCTGAACCGACTGGGACTGGGCCACGGCGGCGTCAACGATCGTCTGCGAATATTTATCCGTGGTAATTCCCATTTTAGTGATCCAATTCGCCGCTGACATGACAATCTCATGAATCAGGACATCCACGCCGGGAAGGGCCTGGTCGATGACGTATTGACTGGGCAGCGTGTCTCCGATGTAGATCATCGATAGACCATTCCACTCCAGTTTGTAGCTGATGGAACCCTGCCGGGTATGCACGGCGGGAAAATGGGTGATCTTCGCGCCGTTGTAATCGTAGGCGACGTTGTCGCCATTGGGAACACCGTTCGCATCCTTGCCTGTATTCTTCCACGGTAGCTCCTTGACAACGAAATCGTAGCCGTCCGTTAAGGTGCTGTGGGTGGTGTCGAAATCAGGCAGCTTATAATCTTTCAGGCTGGTGGGCTCGAAGCTCTGGCTTTCGTTATGCCAGATCAGCATTTGTTGAAGAGCGGCGCAGTAGTCCGCAGTGCCGTCATTGAAAGGTCCGCGTGTGTTGTTGTCAGGATCGGTATACGTCAGTCCCGATCTCGTTGGGCCCCATATGTACATGGGCCAGAGACGGCCGTAGGACGGTCCGAACCCATAGACGAAGGGAATGTCCCCCATGTGATCCGCGTGCAGATGGGCGATGAAGACCTTGTAAATCTTGTCCATGTTGACCTTCATAGCCCAATATTTAATCATCGATCCTGTGCCCAGATCGAAGGAGAAACAGTCGCCGTTCCCCAATTCCACAAAGACGCTCACCGCCGCCTGACTGATCATGGCAATCGGGGTCGTCCCCATAAACGTAATACGCATCTCATCTTTGCCCAGTGTCTCCGTACCGGGATAGTAAGGCGGCAGATCGGCCAGCATGGAATTTTTCTGCGTGGGATCAGAGTGAGATTGATTGTCGTCCGAGTTGCACCCCGGCAGGGCGCTGCCGATGGCCAGCGTGCCGGCCGCCAGTCCGGACATTTTCAGCATGTCTCTGCGATTCATCTTGGGCATAATGTTCTCCTTTTGTCTGATGATAGGATTGTTCGGGAAAGAAATTTAGCGGGATTTTATAATACGTCATCCGGAGAGTCAAGCCAAAACCCCCTTCAAAAAAGGCCTGATTAATCAATTTCCGGTATAGCAGGAGGACTGCTCTGAGAAAGCTGAATCCCGTAGAAAGAGCTTGTAAAATTTATAAATCTCATATTTAAAATACCCGGAAATATATTTTTCACAGAAACAGAGACCAGCAACCAAATTCAACATAAGGGATCGAAAGTATGGAGCGGGAGATAAGCAGCCTCATCCACGAAAGTCCGGAAATCCTCGTATTCCTGTCCCTGGCAGCGGGGTATTTCATCGGTAAATTCAAGATCAAGGGGTTCGGCATCGGCACGACCGCATCCGTTCTACTGGCGGCCATGGTCCTGGGACAATTCAGCATAGACGTTCCGCCGATTTTGAAAAGCATCAGTTTTGCGCTCTTTGCCTTTTGCATCGGCTATCAGGTGGGGCCGCAGTTTTTCGGCGCGCTCCGTAAAGAGGGAATGAACTACCTGTGGATCTCACTGGTCGTGGTGCTGACCGGCCTGGCCACGGCCGTTGGCCTGGGCAAACTGCTTCATTTTGATGCGGGAACAACCGCAGGCCTGTTTGCAGGAGCCATGACGCAGTCCGCCGTCATCGGAACGGCCAATGGCGCGGTGGATCAGCTGGCGATCACTGCCGAGGCGAAAAAGATTTTATCCAACAACATCGCTGTTGCCTACGCCATCACTTATCTCTTCGGCGTGGTGGGCGTGATCATCTTCTTCAAACTCCTGCCGAACCTTTTCCGGATCAATCTGAAGGCGGAGGCCAAAGATCTCGAACGGAACATGGGCGGAGGAACGGAATCCAAAAGCCCCGGGTTGTTTTCCTGGTCACGGCAGGTTGGCCTCAGGGCTTATGAGATCACCAATGGAAAAATTGTTGGAAAGAACGTGCGGGAAGTGGAGGCGCTTTTCCTGCCGGCAAGAGTAGCCGTGTATCAGATTCTGAGGGAAGGAAAACTGTTTGAGCCTGACCGGGAAACACTCCTCAGCGCCCAAGATACACTTGTTGTTGCCGGCAAGTATGTCGGTCTCGTTTCCGCTCCGGAAATTATCGGCCGGGAGATTGACGTTTCGACAATTATTGACATCGTGGGCGAATCCCTGGATGTCTGTGTATTGAACCCCAAAATGGTGGGAAAGACCCTGGGCCAGATCGCGTTGGCTGGCGGCGCCCGCGCCCACGGCATCTTTCTGACCCGGATAACCAGGCAGGGTCATGAGTTGCCGATTCTGGAAAATACCATCATCAACAAATGCGATGTCCTGCGTCTGGTGGGCACTAAAGAGCTCGTGGAACGGGCCGCTGAGGACATCGGGTATGCCCAGCGGTCAACGGTGGTCACCGATCTGGTGATGCTCGGCATCGGCTGTGTCGCGGGAACCCTGGCCGGAATGATCGTTATTCCGGTGGCCGGCATTCCCCTGACCCTGGGAACGGGAGGAGGCGTGCTGGTTGCCGGGCTGATGTGCGGCTGGCTGCGCTCCGTAAACCCCGGTTTCGGTCAGATCTCGGACGGGGGGCAGTGGCTTCTCAATGATCTGGGACTGAGCCTCTTCGTTGCCTGCATCGGCCTGAGTTCCGGAAAGGCGGCGCTGGATGCTCTCCAGTCTAGTGGGCTGATCATCTTTCTGGCCGGCATCGTGCTTGCGCTGATACCCATTCTGGCCGGAATGATTTTCGGAAAATATATTCTGAAGATGAACCCGGTGCTGCTCTTGGGCGGTCTCACCGGCGCCCGCGTTATTCCCCAGGCCATGACCACACTGGAAGAAGACGCGGAAAGCACGACACCGGCTTTAGGTTTCGCGGCTCCCTTTGCCTTTGCCAATGTATTCCTGACGATCATGGGCAGTATCATTATTAATATCATGTGATACAAAAAATAGACTTTATCAACGGAGGAACAACTATGGATCTTTTAAAAGAAATCTTCGCCAACGAGGTATTTCCGGCCATGGGCTGCACCGAGCCCATTTCCTGCGCCTATACAACGGCAGCCGCCGTTGAGCAACTGCAGGGCTTCCCCGATTCCATTGAGCTCATCGTCGATCCGGGAACCTTCAAGAACGGAGCGGCCGTTACGATCCCCAACAGTGGAGGACAGAAAGGAAATATCATTGCCGCCGCACTCGGGGCTGTCATCGGGAAGTCAGCGTTCCGGCTCGAGATTCTGAAAACCGTTGATGCGGAAATATTGCAGAAAGCCATTGCCTTGATGGACAAAGGAGCCGTGAAATACGGCTGCAAGGAAGACGAGAAAAACTTTCATGTTGAAGTGACGGCGAAACGCGATGGTTCCAGCGTGCACTGCATCGTGTCCGAGGGACATACCAACATCACCTGCCTGGAAAAAGATGGGAAATCCATTCTGGAAACGCATCCCCATGGTGCGAAAGAAGGAGGCTCCTACCGCGATGCCATGCGCAGGATGAAGTTGGAGGACGTGCTGCGGGAAGTAATCAAACTGGATGACGAGAAACGGGTCTACATCCAGCGCGGCATCGATATGAACATGACCATCGCCGAAAAGGGAATCGATATGAAGCGGACGGGCTATCAGATCAGACGGATGATGCAGGATGGTCTCAAGTCGGACGACCTGTTCTATCAGGTGAAACTTCGCGTGGCCTGCGCCGTGGACGCCCGCATGGGCGGGATGCCGGAGCCGGTGATGACCTCAGGAGGTTCCGGCAATCAGGGCACGCTCACTATTATTGCCCCTTACATGGTGGGACGCCACCAGGGCATAGATATCGAACGCATCCGGGAGAGCATCGCCATCAGCCACGCTGTAAATTCATATGTAAAATGTTTCACCGGAGAGCTTTCCGTCATCTGCGGATGCGCCATTGCCGCCAGCCTGGCGTCGGCGGTTGCCCTGGTCTATCAGAAGGCGGGCATCGATATGGGCAAGATCAACCTCGCCATGGACAATGTCATCGGCGATCTGTGCGGCATTATCTGCGACGGTGCAAAACCCGGATGCTCCATGAAAATCATGAGCGGAGCAGAAACGGCATTGCGTTCAGCATTCATGGCCTTATCCGGTTACGGTCTCTCCTCCGATGACGGTGTGCTGGGCAGGTCTCCCGAAGAATCCATTCTCAATATCGGCAAGGTATCTCTTCAGGGCATGTTCGCGGTGGATCCTACCGTGGTACATATCATTCAGGCTAAATCCAGCCGAAGTGGACGGGCGTAAAAGGTATCTGATTGCGATCAACGCCTATGAAACCATTGCAAAATAAAAGTGCGGCCCTCATACGTGAAGCCATCATTTCCGTTTTTCTGGTTCTGACATTATTTTGTCTTCCGGCCATGAGCATCACGGCGGCGGACTGGTTCAATCAGGCGCAGGCCTTGTGGAGTGATGATCGGGGAAAATTTGCCGATTCCAAAAAAGCCATCGAATACCTGAACAGCGCCATTCAACTGCAGCCGGACTACGCCGCCGCCTACAACAGCCGGGGCAACGCTTATGCCGACCTCGGCCGCTTCAAACGCGCCATCGAAGACTATGATCAGGCGATCCGGATCAAACCTGATTACGCTTTTGCTTTCATCAACCGGGGGGATGCCCACTACAGCCTCGGTCAATATCAGCGCGCCGTCGATGACTGCACCGCAGCCATCCGCCTGCAGCCGAAAATGGCTCTCGCATATAGCAACCGGGGGAAGGCTTATGCCCAACTGAAAAATTTCACCATCGCCACGAAGGATTTCAACGAGGCCCTTCGCCTGAAACCGGGATATGTCAATGCCTACAACAACCGCGCGCTTGCTTATTTACTACAGGGCAATAACCCTTCGGGCTGCCTTGACGCGCAAAAGGCGTGTGAGCTGGGGCTCTGCAAAGTTCTGGAATGGGCGAAAAGCAAGGGCAAGTGCGGACAGGAAAAATCCGGACAACCGTCAAAAAACGAAACAAAAAATCTTCCGGACACTGCTCCCGTTTCCGTCACGCCGGCAAAGAAAACGCCGCTGCCCATGAAAAATTTTACTTTTCCGTCAACAGAAGATCAAAGCGTCCGGGAAATGAAGAAAATAAAAGGAATCGAGTTATTCAACGGGAAGATTATCGAAGGGCAGATCGTCAGCCTGAGCGCCGACACGGTGAAAATCAAGACTCAGGATGGAAAGATATTATCGTTTTCATTTTCCAGAGACGTATACAGATTTATCAAATAACACCGGCGGTGAAAAAATCTTTGAACGTCTATGATTACGGACCGAAATATCCTGCGATATAATTTCTTTGACTTCAATGGGTGAATCATGTATATGTGTTCTCCCCCCATTGGAAAAGCAGGCTATAATAAAACTAGAGTCGTGTCCTTATGAGAAGAATCCAAATGAGAAGCACCCAAAAACTCTTTTTCAAAAGAAATGACAGGAGGATTAAATCATGCGGGAAATTCATGCAGGAGGAAAACCCCTGAAGAAGGCCTACGTGGCCATCTTTCTATGGTTTACGGGCCGAGCCATTCAGGCGGCGGCAAAAGTCGACAAGGAAGTTCAGAAGGAATTCGCTGCTCTGCCCGATGATTTTACCTTTGCGCTGGGCTGCCTTCCCAACGGCCCGTGGATGGTGGTTGGCAAGGAAAAGGGCAAGGTAAAATATTTCGGGGGCAACCTCAAATGCCGGCCTGTTCATCTTCGTCTCGTTATTAAGAGTCTGGATGCCGCATTTTTAATATTGTCTTTTCAGGAAAGCACGGCTCTGGCAACAACCCGTAATCGTCTGATGACGGACGGCGAAGTGCCTTACGCGCTGTCGGTCATCCGGATTCTTGATATTGTCGAAGTTTATCTCCTTCCCAAGCTCATCGCGTCTCTGGCTGTGAAACGTTATCCTTCATGGTGGTCATTCAGCCGGAAGCTGGCGGGAAGGGTTGGCGTTTATACCCGCACGTTGTTAGGTTTTTAAGGAAAGGAATAAAAAATGAATCTTACAAACGGTTTTGCATTTACCTGTCCATTCAAGACAAATTCAGGAAACAAGGCGCTGGAGCATCTTCCCGTTGAACTGGCTGGCCTCAACGCTTTCAAGCCCCTGATCATCACCAGCCGGGAGCTGGCGGGCCCGAAAGCGATAGGAACATTGATAAATGCGTTCGGCGATTCTGGAATGACGATCGGTGTTTTTGACGACGTAACGGAAACGGCCGATCTGAACGTTGTCGAACAAATCAGAGAAATATTTCTTAAGGGCCAATACGATGTCATTATCGCCCTGGGCGGCGGGATCATTGTTGATGTGGCCAAAATACTGAATCTCGCGGTCTCGCTGAAGGTTGCCGATGCGCGTCAACTTTCTCCGGCAACAGCTATTCGCGATCCCCTGGGGCCTTTTGTCGTGATTCCGACGGCCGCTGCAACCGGAATGGAAACGTCGAAATATGCCGTTCTGAGCGGGAAGATATTTACCTCTGTTCATTTAATGCCCGGCCTCGTGGTGCTTGATCCGCGACTGACCCGGGCAAAAGACGGAAAAACAGTTGCCGAAGCTGGTTTTGCCGCATTCGGGCGCACCTTGGAGGCTTACATTGCTCCGGATAAAAATCCTTTTATGGATGCCTATGCTTTTACCGCACTGCGCTTTATCCGGGAGAACCTCGCCTCAGCCGTCAATAAACGCTGTAATAAGAAAGAGTCCCTTGCAGTCGCCAATGCCGTGGCCATGTCGGGATGTGTTATTTCCAATACCGATCAAAACATGCTTCACCGGCTGGGACAGGTATTTCAAAATACCGTCCATGTTCATCCGGGCATAATCATCGGAATGTGCCTTCATCCTTTCCTTGACGATTGCATGAAGAAGGACAGCTCTCGCATCGCCAGCCTTCTTCTCCCCCTGGCTGGAGACGACAAATACGCCGCCATGCCGGAGGCCGGAAGAGCAGGCGATGCTCTGAGGGACCTATGCGAATTTTCATATGAGATTTACCGCTCGCTGAAAGGAAAAATACCGCGAACCATTACGGAAGCAGGTATTCAGCAATACCTGATGAAAGATATATTTGACATCATTAATCAAGAACCGGATGGAGCTTACCTGCGCACGGTCATCGATCGTGTCGGCGGCAGCTCAATCAAAGCCTGAATGGAAAGGATGTAACCCATGATACTACCGGATTATTATGAATTCTGCTGCCGTGTAAAAATTGTTGCGGGGCACGACGCGCTGGAAAAGATACCGGCGCTGCTGGCCGAAATGGGATCAAAAAAACCGCTGATTATTACGGATAAGGGCGTTGCCGCCGCCGGTCTCGTGGATATTGTCGTCAATGCGCTCAAGGAAGGCGTCACCATCGGAGGCGTTGCCGATAACGTTCCGCCCGATTCCGATTTGAAGGTGGTCAACCAGCTCGCCGGTCTTTATCGGGATAACGCCTGTGATGCTATTATCGCCGTCGGCGGGGGTTCCGTGATGGATACGGCCAAAGGCGTCAACATCGTCGTTTCCGAGAATGCCACCGATCTGATGGCCTTCAGCGGCGCCGGCGCCCTGAATCGGCGCCTGAAAACTCTTGTTGCCGTACCGACGACGGCGGGCACGGGATCGGAAGTCACGCTGGTTGCCGTGATCAAAGATCATGAAAAGCATTTAAAAATGGCCTTTACCAGTTATTTTTTGCTGCCCAGCGTATCCATTCTCGATTCGCGCATGACCATGACGATGCCGCCTTTCATCACAGCCATGACGGGCATGGATGCCTTGAGCCATGCCGTGGAAGGATATTACTGCCTTCAGAAAAATCCGTTGAGTGACGCCCACTCTCTGGCGGCCGTCAATATGATTCACCAATATCTGCCTTCAGTGACCAAAAATCCTGCGGATAAAGACGGTCGTCTGGCCATGGCGGTAAGCGCGTGTCTGGCCGGAATTTCCTTTTCCAACTCCATGGTCGGAATCGTTCACAATCTCGGTCATGCCACCGGTTCTGTCTGCGGTGTTCCCCATGGAATCTGCATGGCTATTTTATTGCCCTATGGTCTCGAATACAATATGCATAAGCGCGGGGAAACCATCGCGGAACTGCTGCTGCCCATGGCGGGCGAGGAGGTCTACCGTAAAACGCCTAAGGCCGAACGAGCGGAAAAAGTTGTTTCCCTGATCCGGCAAATGAATCAGGATCTCAACGAGATCACCGGCGGACGGCATGCCCGGTACTTCTCGGAAGTCAAGGATCGCGATGGCAAACAGATGGTTCCACGGGAGATTCTTCCGGAAATTGCCAAAGCGGCCCTGCTTGACGGCGCAACCATCTACAATCCGGAAGATCAGGATTACGAAGAAAATTTATTGGTTCTGGAAGCGGCATGGGAAGGCAAACCCCTTGACCGGAATAAAATTAAAAAAGGATAAACATTTCAAGAGAGAGTTTTTATGAGCAAAGCTTATATGGGAAAAATCCTCATGGTGGATCTGTCGAGCCAAACCATGAACGAAGAGACCATACCGGATCGTGTGTATGAGCAATATCTGTCCGGAATGGGACTCGGAGCTTACATCCTTTATAATCGCATACCGGCCGGAGCCGATCCGTTGGGGCCGGACAATATTCTGGGCTTCTGTTCCGGTCTGCTGACCGGTACGGGCAGTTTATTTTCCGGACGATGGACGCTTGTCGGCAAATCGCCTCTGACCGGAGGCTGGGGCGACGCGAATTGCGGCGGTACGTTTTCCCCGGCCATCAAGCATAGCGGCTATGACGCCATTTTCTTCAAAGGCATCAGCCCCAAGCCCGTTTATTTATATGTCAAAAACGGCAAGACGCTCCTCAAAGATGCCTCGGACCTGTGGGGAATGGATGCCGTCGAAACGGAAGAGAAACTCAAAAAACAGTACGGCGAAAAAGCAGGTGTAGCGGTCATCGGCCCTGCCGGCGAGAAGGTTTCTCTGATTTCGGGCGTCTGCACCGACAAGGGCAGAATTGCCGCCCGATCGGGTCTGGGTGCTGTAATGGGCGTGAAAAAACTTAAAGCCGTAGTCCTCGACGGCGTGCAACGGATTCAAGTTCAAGACCCGAAAGAAATGAAAAGCCTGAGTCTGAAATGTATCAAGTGGACCAACTTCCCCATGCCGCTGAGCCTGCTCCCGGGTGTAGGTCTGGCTCTGATGGGAACATTTATGGGGACGACTCCTGTGATGTTCGCCCAGGATGGTCTCCTGTACAAGACCATTTTGAGAACATGGGGCACGGGCGGCATGAATCAAATGTCTGTCGAGATGGGCGATTCGCCGCTGAAAAACTGGGACGGTTCCAGCAAGGATTTCCCCTTGGGTAAATCCAAAACCATCAATCCGGATATCATCAGAAAAGCGGAAATCGTAAAATACCACTGTTATTCGTGTCCGCTGGGCTGCGGCGGTATCTGCGCCACCAAAGGAAAGTATTCCCATACCCACAAACCCGAATATGAAAGCATTCTGGCGCTGGGCGGTCTGTGCATGAATGAGGATCTGGACAGCGTTTTTTATTTAAACGAGCTTCTCAACCGGGCGGGCATGGATACGATATCCGCCGGCGCAACCGCGGCCTTCGCCATTGAGTGCTACGAAAAAGGCATTCTGACGAAGGAAGATACGGACGGTCTGGAATTGAAATGGGGAAATGCAGAAGACGTCGTTGCGCTCATCAGGAAAATGGTCAACCGGGAAGGCATAGGCGACATCCTGGCCGATGGATCGAAAGTTGCCGCGGCAAAAATCGGCAGGGGAGCGGAAGAATGCACCGTTCATGCGGGAGGTCAGGAGCCGGCCATGCATGACGGACGCAATGATCCGGGTTTCAATGTCCACTACAGTGTGGAACCCACGCCGGGGCGTCATACGATCGGCGCTCATTTGTATTACGAAATGTTCCAGCTTTGGAAACGTGTTAAAGGTCTGCCCAGACCAAGCCTTCTTTTTATGAAGGGGAGCAAGTATAAAGTCAATAAGGAGAAGGCCCAGGCTTCCGCCGCGTGCAGCAAGTTCATGAGCATGGGGAATGGCGCGGGAATGTGTATGTTCGGTTTGTTTATCGGAGCGAAAAGGGTTCCCACGTTTGACTGGCTCAATGCCGCGACCGGCTGGAAATTTACACCTGAAGAATACATGACGACCGGCGAGCGGATTCAGACCCTGAAACAGGCGTTCAATGTCAAGCACGGGATTAAACCGAAAAATAATTTCATCAGCCGCAGAGCACAGGGCCATCCTCCTCAGAAGGAAGGTGCGAATAGAGGCAGATCCGTGGATGTGGAAAAACTGGCCGCTGATTATTGGGAACAGTTCGGCTGGGACCGGACCACAGGAATACCTAAAGAGGAAACATTAAAAAGACTGGGGATAGAGTAAAATGTCATATACAATTACGGAAAAATGCAACGGCTGCGGCGCTTGCATGCGTCTTTGCCCTGCTGATGCCATTTCAGGCGAAAAAAAGAATCTCCACACCATCAATGCGGATTTATGCATTGAATGCGGCGCCTGCGGAAGAGTATGTCCTCAGGCGAGTATCCTGGACGGCAATGGGATTGCTTGTACGATGATCAAACGATCCGAATGGTCCAAGCCGGAAATCACCGTGGAAACGTGTATCGCCTGCGGCATCTGCGTTGATGCCTGTCCGGTTGGTTGCCTGGCTATGTCGGAACGGCCGCGAAATAAAGGCGTTGATGCCTTCCCTTATCTTAAGAATGCCAAAGCCTGTATCGGTTGTGGTTTCTGCTGTCAGGAATGCCCCACGGATGCGATTATTATGAATAAACCGGAAAAAACTGAGGCTACAACAAAAGCCAAAGAGTCCGCCTGATCCGGGCAACAGAGAAACTCCGGTCGTCAATCGCTGAATTTATTGCCATCTCCGGTGTCATCATTCCAATGCCGCCGGAGATTTTTTATCTTTCTCACGCACACCATCGCGCAATCCGGCATCATCAAAAGGCTAAACTACTGCCTGAATCTGTGATAAATAATACCAGGGTAAAATGATGACAGAAATCAAGAGAGCTTCCAAAAAAGAATTGTTCGGCTGGGCAATGTTTGATTTTGCCAACTCGTCCTATACGACCGTCATTATTACCGTCGTTTTCTGCATCATCTTCCCCCGGCTCATTGTCGGTGACGGGCCCGAATACCGTCTGGGAAATTTTCTCTGGAGCACCGCCCTTTCTCTCAGTTATCTGGTTGTGCTTCTCTCCGCGCCCCTCTTCGGCGCGATCATGGATTATTCCGGAGCAAAAAAGAAATTTCTCCTGGGCAGCTATCTGCTCACGGTGATAGCCACATCGGCTCTGTATTTCGTCGGCCCCGGAGACATTGTCCGGGGCATGCTGCTGATCATTCTGTCCAACATCGGTTTTTCATACAGTGAAGCTTTCGTTTCCAGTTTTCTGCCGGGCCTCGGGCCGCCGGAGGATCTGGGTAAAATCTCCGGATATGCCTGGGGATTGGGCTACTTCGGCGGTCTTATTTCCACGGCCATCGTTATCTGCGGCCTCAACGCCGGTATTTATACGCTGGATAATTTTCAAAATTTGCGGCTGGTGGGGCCGGTTACCGGATTGTTTTTTCTGCTCGCGGCGCTGCCCACTTTTTTATGGGTCCGGGAAAAAACACGTCCCAGACTGCTGCCCCCTCATGAAAACTATTTCACGATCGGATGGAAAAGATTGAAAAAAACATGCCTGGATATCCGGGATTATAAGGATTTACTGATTCTTCTGGCATCGTTCTTTTTTGCCTATTCCGGTGTGTCCATTGTGATCTCCTTCGCATTCATTTATGGAGACCAGGTCGTGCAATGGTCCGCGAGCACGCAGGTGCTGATGTTCGTCATTACACAATTTACGGCGGCGGGCGGGGCGTTTTTCTTCGGTTTCATTCAGGATAAATGGAAAGCGAAGCAGACCTTCATCCTGACGCTCCTCATCTGGCTCATTACCGTGAGTCTGATTTACGGCATCAATGAGGTGACCGCCCTGATAAATCAATGGACGGGGGCTTCGGTGAAGGGCGAACATGTTTTCCTGGCCATCGGCTCGATTGCCGGATTGGGGCTGGGATCGACACAATCCCTCTGCCGCGCGATGGTGGGACTTTTTTCGCCGGATACCAAGGCCGGCGAATTTTTCGGTCTGTGGAGTTTTACCGGACGCCTCTCCGCTATTTTCGGCCTGATGGGGCTGGGACTGCTGCAGGCATTTCTGGGTCTGCAAAAAGCGATCCTGATGTGTTCATTCTTTTTTCTGGTATCCGCGGTCATTGTCTTTTTTGTTGATGAAGAAAGGGGAAAAATGGCGGCGCTCGACCACGCCGGAGAATAAAGGGAATGATTTCATAAGAAATGGAGCGCCTGATTGCCGGTGGCAACGCCGTTAGTTGGAAAAGATGGTCCCCGTCATTATATTAACAGCAGTGAAGGTCACCTGATGAACAGTCATCAAACAAAAATGAGCGCCGACCGCTCGATGAACATTCTGCTCAGTCAAATCAAAGAGCTGGTTGTGGAGCTGCATCCTTCCTGGCCTCAAACCCGGCAGGTCCTGCCGGACAGTTCGCTGTCCAAGGATCTGGGACTGGACAGCCTGGCGCGGGTGGAACTTCTTGCCCGCGTGGAAAAGATATTCAGTGTTTCTCTGGATGAAAAGTTGTTTATCGAGGCGGAATCCCCTCGCGACCTCTGGCAGGTCATCAGCAAGACCGGCGCCGCCCTGACGCCTGCCGCCGTCATTGACATAAAGACGCCGGACGTGGGCACAACGTCCAATCTGCCGGTAAGCGCCCAAACCCTGGTCGATGTCCTGAACTGGCATGCAGAGCATCATCCGGACAGGCCGCACATCCGCTTATACAGCGATGAAGGCGACGGCGACATCATTACTTATCGGGAGCTCAGCGATGGCGCACAGGCAGCCGCCGCCGGACTTCAGGAAAAAGGATTGCTACCGGGAGATGCCGTCTCCATCATGCTGCCGACAAGCCGGGAATACTTTTTTACTTTTTTGGGCATTCTGCTGGCAGGCGGCATACCGGTTCCCATCTACCCGCCTTTCCGGCTCAACCAGCTCGAAGACCATTTGCAGCGGCACAGCGCCATTCTCAACAACTGTGAAGCGAAGATCATGGTCATCATTCCGGAAGCCAAGCGCTTTGCCCAGGTGCTCAAGGCGCAGGTGGAAAGCATGCACACGCTGGTCACCTTTACGGAACTCACCGCAGGCAAAGCCGCTTATAAAAAATATACACCGGCCATGAATGATATTGCTTTCCTCCAATATACGTCCGGCAGCACCGGAAATCCTAAAGGCGTTGTGCTCACCCATGCCAATCTGCTGGCGAATGTCCGTGCTCTGGGAGAAGTCGCGCAGGTAAAGTCCACGGATGTGATTATCAGCTGGCTGCCGCTTTATCACGATATGGGCCTGATCGGGACATGGCTCAGCAGTCTTTATTTTACCGCCCTGCTCGTGGTGATGTCGCCGCTCAGTTTTATTGCCCGTCCGCAGCGCTGGCTCTGGGCCATTCATCGCTATCGGGGTACGATCTCCGCCGCTCCCAATTTCGCCTATGAATTATGCCTGAAAAGATTGACGGAAAGTGATCTACAGGGGCTTGATCTTTCTTCGTGGCGGATTGCCTGCAACGGTGCCGAGCCGGTGAGCCCCGAGACCGTGGAGAATTTCTGCCGGCAATTCGGCCCATACGGATTCAGGCGTGAAACATTAATGCCCGTTTACGGATTGGCGGAATGCTCTGTCGGCCTTGCTTTACCTCCCCTTAATCGAGGCCCGCTCATTGACCGGATTGACCGTGATGTTTTTGTCAACACCGGACACGCCGTTGTGTCTTCAGCGGCAGACGAGAGTATTCTGCGTTTTGTCGCCTGCGGTCATCCTCTGCCCGGCCATGAAGTGCGCATTGTCGATGCGGCCGGTTTGGAGTTGCCGGAACGATACGAGGGCAGACTGCATTTCCGGGGGCCTTCGGCGACCAGCGGCTATTACCGCAATGAAGAAGAAACCAGGAAACTTTTTGATGGCAACTGGCTGGATTCCGGCGATATGGCTTATATCGCGGGCGGCGATATATTCATCACCGGTCGCAAGAAAGACATCATCATCCGTGCGGGAAGAAACATCTACCCTCAGGAGCTGGAAGAAGCCGTCGGCAAGGTTACGGGCATCCGCAAGGGCAATGTGGTCGTGTTTGCCACACAGGATAAAGTCAATCAAACCGAGAAACTGGTGGTGATGGCGGAGACGCGGGAAGAAAATCCGGAAAAATTGAATACCCTGCGGCAGGAAATCAACACACTGGCGATGGATCTTGTCGGGACAGCGGCAGATGAAGTGGTTCTGGCGCCGCCGGGAACCGTCCTGAAAACATCCAGCGGAAAAATCCGCCGCGCCGGCAATCGCGCTCTTTTTGAGAGCGGACGAATCGGCAAAGAATACAGAGCCACCTGGTGGCAGATCGCGCGCATTACCGCATCGGGAATTCTCCCGGAAATGAGACGTATTTGGCATGGTGTGCAAAGCGGCTTTTATGCCGTTTACTGCTGGCTGGTGTTTCTGATGCTCGCTCCCGTTACCTGGCTGACTGTTGTCCTGCTGCCCGGGGAAACCTGGCGATGGGCTTTCATGAGAAAAGTAGCACTGTTTCTGGCCCGAGCATCTTTCACGCCGCTTGACATACACGGCCTCGAAAATCTGCCGCAGGGAAATCCCTGTATGTTCGTGTCCAACCATGCCAGCTACCTGGATAATTTTCTGATGGTCGCCGTGCTGCCGGTGGAAGTCAGTTTTGTGGCCAAAGCCGAGCTGAAAGACAGTTTCCTGTCACGGGTATTCCTGCAACGAATACAAGCGGAATTTGTGGAACGATTCGACAAACAAAAAGGTGTTGAAGATGCCCGCCGCATCGCCTCCCGGGCGCGGGAAGGGCGCAATCTGTTCTTTTTTGCCGAAGGGACTTTCACGCGCATTCCGGGACTGCGTCCCTTTTACATGGGAGCTTTTGAAGCCTCGGTAGAAGCCGATGTTCCGGTCGTCCCTGTCGCGATCCGCGGTACCCGTTCCATGCTGCGCGATGTCAGCCTTTTTCCGCGGCGGGGCCGGATTGCCGTCACCATCGGGAAACCCATCGAACCCCATTGTGTCCAGGATCCCTCAGCACCGGATTCATGGACCACCGCCATCAGACTGCGTGACGCCGCCCGTGACTATATCCTCCGGCACTGCGGCGAGCCGGATCTTGCCGGCCGCTAATGGACGCGGATAAAACTTGATTCGTTAAAAGTGATAAAAAATGAATCTTTTTCTCCTTTTTTAAACGGCCATTAGAAATCAGCCGGCATTTGGCACTCATCAGACGTAAATTATTAACCAAACGCCATCATTTTATTCGCATAAATTATCAGAATGCTTTAACTTCTTATATATTGGCCATATTTGTCGAGTTTTCATAACTTTTTGATGTTTGACAATAATTTCAATGCCACTAAATTAAGAAAAGATAAAAGATGAAAATATAGCAATAACCTTTAAAATAACGCTGAGGCTTTGCTTCAGGTTCAGATATAAGGAGGTATTGTTATGGAAACAAGAAGAGAAAAAAAGAACATGATTTTAAAACAGCCGAAAAGTCAATGGGTTAACCGGAAAATCAAACAGGGCAATGCCAAAGTTCAGTCAACCGTTAGAAAAATTAAACACGGGTAACCGCCTGAATGCCTGTTGCCAAAGGGCAATTGAAGGCTGAAGGCTGTTGCCACTCAATCAGGAGGTCAATTTATGCCGATTTTTATGATGTTTGGAAAGTACAATCAGGAATCCCTCAAACATGCCTCTGAACAGAGGACAAAGAAAGCTGTCAAAATCATTGAAAAAAACGGCGGTAAGGTTATTTCCATGTTTGCCGTGATGGGAGAGCATGACCTTGTCTTTACGCTTGAATTTCCCGGCCTGGAAGACGCGCTGTCGACTTCCATGGCGCTGAACAAACTGACAGGAATTTCCTTTTCCACCTCACCGGTCGTTGATGTGGAACAATTCGACCGTTTGATCTCAAAAATTGACAAGATGTAACGCGGGAAGAATGGAATGGATTAGAAAGGCCGGCGGTTGATGAATCGTTCCTGCCGGTAAATTGAAAACCCTTCAGTGGAAATAATTTACCGCTGAAGGGCTGCATAAAAAAACGAGAACCGCTTGTGTCGTTGAGTCGCAGACTGGAGTCATGACTTTTTTAAACTTGATCTTTTAGGGTGGCTGTCACCACTAAGATCCTGCGGTTTTTTTCTAAATTCAGCTCCAGTGACATGACTTCATCGCGTGCACAGCAGTATCTCGTTAATCATAATTTAACAAACAAGTATATTTTTGTCAATATCAACCTTTATCCACGTTGATCATTTTGGAGGTGATACGATGACAAGCAGCGATTGCAGGAAATATATTGTCCGCGTCTCCGAAAATGCTTTGATATCCCTGGTTTTAAGCTCTCTGGAAGCCTATTCAGTCAAGAAAAAGGATATCAAGGAAAAAGGCAGGCCGAAATCACGAATCGAAGTTTACGGAAGCCTCTTCGGTCATGAAATCATTATGAAAAACAAGGAAGTCATCTATCAGATTGAGATGGCGCACACCGATACGACCGCCGAACAGAGAAGAAGTTCCATCGACGAAAATAAGGAAGCGATATCTTTAAAAGTGGATGTCATCACGTCATTCTGGCCTCATCTTAAATACCTGGGAGATTTTCATTCCCATCCGTTTAAAAACACCCGGGAAGTATTGGCCAATAAAATGTATTATATGTCGGAAAATGACCGGGAATGGCTGAATGATATTTTCTGGAAGCAGAAAGGATACCGGGTCGGCCTGGTCGTCACCATTGCCGCCATGGAAAAAGCCGGTCGAAAAGACTGCAACTGGGTGGCTAATAATTGCGTGGAGGCCACCATGGGCAATTACCGGATGTGGCTGGCGGCTTACTGCGCCTATTCAGCCAGAGATAAATACATTTATACCAAAGACAATGATGAATGCATAGTGCTGGACTGCCCGTCCCTGACCGGTTTGCGCTGGGAATACGAAGATTTCGGCAGATTCAAAAACGGCAAGCATATGCCGACATAGCTTCAAGGACGTGGCATATGAAAATGAATTCTCGGAACAAAACATTTTCATTCTTTTTTATAGCCTTTTTTTTATTTGCGATGATTTTTATTTCCGTAACAGGCATTGCTCAGGAGAAAAAGATGAATTCCTTGCAAAACAAATCAAATATCGATCTTCCCGCTCCTTCCCTCAAAGGAAAGATATCCCTGGAAGAAGCCATTAAAAATCGTCAATCAATCAGGGATTTTGCCGCCCACCCCCTGACGCTGCAGGAATTATCCCAGCTGCTTTGGGCTTTGCAGGGGAAAACCCGTGATTGGGGAGCCCGAGCTACTCCATCGGCCGGAGCCTTGTTTCCGCTCGAAGTCTATGTGGCGCTTCAGGAAGGGGTATTTCAATATTCATCAGCAAATCATCGTCTGATCCGCTGCCTGGAAACGGATGTCCATCATCAGCTGGCCTATGCTGCCCTGGGTCAAGATAGCGTCGCGAAGGCCCCCGCCGTTTTTGTGATTACCGCCGTCTATGAACGAACATCAAAAAAATACGGAAACCGGGCCGAAAGATATGTAAAAATGGAAGCGGGGCATGCCGCACAGAATCTTCTCCTGCAGGTCACAGTACTGGGACTGCGAGCTGTTCCCATCGGAGCTTTCCACGATGAAAAAGTCAAACAGGTTCTTCATCTGCCCGTCAATCATGAGCCCCTGTATTTGATCCCGGTGGGAAAGGAACAATAAAAAATCACAGGTAAGGGAAGTATGATCATAACAATTTTCAATAAGAGACGGAGGTGCTTTTCTCAAACGAGAAAACACTGTGTTTATCTTTTCACAGCCATAGTGATTTTATCTTTGTCCGTTTTGAATTGCCGGGCAGACGTCAATACGGAAAAGGATTACGCTTCTCAAAGAGAGAAAATGGTTACCGAACAAATTGAGGCACGAGGAATTCGCGATCCGAAAGTCCTCAAAGTGATGAGAACAGTTCCCCGTCATCAATTCGTTCCGGAAAAACTCCAAAACCTGGCCTATGGCGATCATGCTCTGCCGATCGGCGAAGGTCAGACTATTTCCCAGCCTTACATTGTCGCGCTGATGACGGAAGTCATTAAGCCGGAAAAATGCATAAAGGTGCTGGAAATCGGCACAGGCTCGGGCTATCAGGCCGCCGTTCTGGCAGAACTCTGTCAGAGCGTTTACACCATCGAAATTATCGGGTCGCTCGGAAAACGGGCTGAGCGGGTTTTGTCCGGGCTTTATAAAAACGTTCACGTTAAGATCGGCGACGGCTATCAGGGCTGGCCGGAAGCGGCACCTTTTAACGCGATTCTGGTCACCTGCGCGCCGACTAAAGTTCCCCGACCGCTCGCGGAGCAACTCAGGGAAGGCGGAAGAATGGTTATACCGGTCGGGGACGCTGGAGCACAGGAACTGGTCGTGCTGATTAAAAAGAACGGCCGCCTGGAACAACAGGCAATCATTCCCGTCCGTTTTGTCCCCATGGTGGACATTAAAGGAAAAACGTACTGATATTATAAGGATTCAGCGCATCAATCAGAAATCAGCAAGGCCCTTCTGCCCCGATCAATCATCAGGATAAAACAATTGACATAAAAACTTATATTCCCTATATATGACCTCGAAAAACATATCCGATGAACTTCATAGCAAGGAATTCCGATTGAGCAAAACCCTGTTTATAATTGATCTTAAAAAGGATGCCAATGATCGAAGTACAAAATGTCAACAAAATTTACCATCAGGGGGAGCAGGAAATCTGCGCACTCCGGGATGTCTCTTTAAAAATCGAGAAAGGTAATTTTCTTTCCATCATGGGACCAAGCGGTTCCGGCAAGAGCACGCTGCTGCATCTGATCGGTGGGCTGGATCAGCCGACCTCCGGCAAGATATTTGTCGATGGTCAGCCGATTCATGGGATATCCGACAATCAACTGACTCTCATTCGACGGAAAAGAGTCGGCTTTATTTTTCAGTTTTTTAATCTGCTCCCGATACTGAATGCTTTGGAAAACGTAAGTCTGCCGCTTCTGCTCGATGGCATCCCGCTTTCACGAATCCGGGAGAGAGCTGTTCATCTTCTGGAAAGAGTCGGTCTGGGGTCGCGCATCGATCACCGGCCGGAGCAGCTCTCCGGAGGAGAAATGCAGCGCGTCGCCATTGCCCGCGCGCTGATCACCGACCCCGCCGTGCTTCTGGCCGATGAGCCAACCGGCAACCTTGACTCCCATATCAGTGAAGATATTCTGGCTTTGCTGAAAAGTCTGAACCAAGCCGGCCAGACGATTGTGATGGTCACGCACGACCCCAAGGCTGCCTCCTACGGAAAACGCGTCATCCGGCTTAAAGACGGAAGCATTACTGAAGACATCTCCTTTTCCGAGAACGTAGCATGAATCTCTGGAATTTAATCAGGCACATCACGCTCAAGCATTTCCTGCTTCGCAAAACTCAGATGTTCATGGCGGCCGCCGGAATCTGCCTGGGTGTTACCGCCATTGTATCCATCGGCGTGGTCAACAAGAGCGTGCTTTATTCATTTGAGGATTCCTTTAACCGCGTCACCGGAAAAGCCAAACTTCAGATCACCGGCGCCCAGTCTGGATTTCCCGAAACCCTCGTCGAAAAGGTTCAGGCGGTTCAGGGAGTCGAATATGCCGTGCCGGTGATTGAGACTGACGGAATGCTCGTTTCCGGCAAGGAACGTTCCATCATGATTCTGGGCGTGGACGTGCTTGTGGACACCCAGGTGCGGGACTACAGTCTCTCCGGCGACAGCGCGGATGTTCCCGACCCCCTGCTGTTTCTGGCCAAACCTGACTCCATTCTGGTTACCAAAACTATGGCGGACCGGGAAGGTTTTGTCCTCGACCAGAAGATTCAGGTGCAAACGGTTGATGGAATCAAAAATCTGCGTATCCGCGGCATTCTCAATCCCGAGGGCCCGGCCAAAGCGATGGGCGGCAATATGGCGATGATGGATATCTACGCCGCGCAGATGGCTTTCGGAAAAAACGGGCGCATCGACCGGATCGATGTGAGCCTGCGGGAAGGAGAAGATCTGGAAACGGTCCGGCAGGCTATCGTCGACGCACTGCCGCAGGGATATATGGTTGATACGCCAGCCGGCAGAACCAAACAGGTTGAAGAAATGATCGCGCGGTTCCAGAAAGGTCTGGATCTCATCAGCTATCTTTCCATCTTTGTTGGTATGTATCTTATCTATAATGCCGTTTCCATCTCGGTGGTGAATCGCAGAAAAGAAATAGGCATTCTGCGGGCGCTCGGTTGTCTGCGCCGGGATATTATTTTGCTGTTTCTGGGAGAGATTTTAATCATATCAGTCATCGCATCTGGAATAGGAGTCGGCCTGGGCCTTCTGGCGGCAGATTCTCTGGTGAGTGCTTTCGGTAAGGTTATTTCCGAGGTTTACGTGCGCACCTCCGTCAGCGGCATCCATTTTACCTGGTTTTATCCGCTGCTGGGTCTGGCATGCGGCATCATAGCCAGTCTGATGGCAGCGTTCTTTCCCGCCCGCGCGAGCAGCTTCATTTCCCCGGTTTCAGCGATACGCTCCGTTCCTTATGCCGAAGAAAAATTTTTCACCACCAAACGTCTGAACATCGCAGGTGTTTTATCTTTAATGTTTTCCAGTGTTATTTTTGCCATGTATAAATTTATCGGTGATTCTCCGCTGACCAAAGACGTAACGCTCCTGATTATCGCCCAGTTGATGGTTGCCGTCGGAGTATCATTTTTTACCCCGGCATTTTTGAAAGGATTTGTTTTCGTCTTCAACCGTTTCTTTGCATCCGGCTTCGGAACAGCGGGAAGGTTAGCCGGTCTCAGCCTCCAGAAGAATCTGATCAGAAACTCTGTTGCCGTCGCCGCTGTTTTTTTCGGTATTTCGGTATTCGTCGCCAGCGTCGGCTTTACCCACAGCATCAAGCAATCGGTTGTCAAATGGCTGGATTCCATGATTATCGGGGACATTATTGTCACTTCCGGACATCCCGGAAGCAGCGCCAATGCTCATATCATTCCCATGCCGGTGGAAATGGCCGAACAATTGAAAAAAGTCCCCGGTGTAAAACGCGTGGCGCCTTGGCGCCGGATTTTTATGCAATACAATGGCCGGCGCGTCCTTCTTTCCGCTGCCTCGCTGGCCAGATACCCGGGTTTTCGAAACGATGAGACACATCAGGCTGCCAACAGAACATCGAATCAAAAAAAAGACAGGGTCGTTGTCAGTGAACCGTTTGCCGCCATTTTTAAAGTAAAAAAGGGAGATGTGATTACGCTTCCGACGCCAGCGGGACCGGTCAAGTTCGATGTGGCAGGAATTGTGATCGATTACTCGAGCGATGCCGGCGTCATCGCCATGGACATCCCGACTTACCAGCGCCATTGGAATGATATGCTCTGCAATTCTTTCTTCCTGGCCGTTCATCCCGGGGCAAATGTCAAGGAAGTATGCGCGGAAATTCAGCGCAGTTTTGGCGTCGAACGCAAACTTTATGTTCTCTCCTCGCTCGAATTCAAGGAAGAAATACATAAGATTCTGGATGATGAGTTTTTCTTCAACTACGCCCTGAACACCGTCACGTTGATGATTGCCTGTCTGGGTATTATTGTTGCCCTTCTGGCATCTGTCATGGAACGAATCCGTGAAATCGGTACGCTGCGCGCCATCGGCACGCTGAGAAGACAAATATATGGAATTATCATATTGGAATCCATCCTGATGGGTGTGGCCGGCGGTATTCTCGGATCGGTGGCAGGTATTTTTGCCGGATGGGTAAGTCTCGAAGGATTTTTTAGCGCCAATTACGGATCTGCCGCCCAGTATCATCTGCCCTGGAGTTCCATCATAATGATCCTGTGCCTTTCAGCCGGTCTTGCCGCGTTATCCGGAGTGATTCCGGCGCAAAAGGCAGCGAAAACTAATATCGTGGAGGCTTTGTCATATGAATAAGAAATGTGCCGCTGTTTGTATATTTGTATTGGTGTTTCTGATGCTGCCCATGGCCTATGCCATGAACGGGCGTGATGTTTTTGAAAAGGTGCAGGCGGTGCGCAATAGTAAACTTGATCAAAAGGTTGATGCCACCATGATGCTCTTTGACAAGGGAGGCGGGAAGCGAACGCGCACTCTCACCATGTACGGCAAAGACGCATCTCCTGAAGCGTACAAAATTCTCATCGTTTTTAATTCGCCGGCGGATCTTAAAGGCGTCGGGTTTCTGCTGCATGCGCATACCTTTGCCGACCGTGATCTCTGGGCTTATTTTCCGGAATACAAGCGGATCAGGCGCATTCCCGCGACCTCACAGGATGATTCCTTTTTCGGGTCGGACTTTTCCTACGATGACTTGAGCGGCCCGCCGGATCTCGACGATTATTCATTTAAGATTCTCAGGGAAGAGGAAATGATTGATAACAAACCCTGCTATGTGATTGAAGTGACGCCTAAGAAACCGCGCAAATATACAAAGTATATCACCTGGGTCGCCAAAAATCTCTGGATACCGACTAAAGTGGAATACTACCGGGACAAGGAATTATACCGATCCGGCACTTTCAAAAATATCCGGGTGATTGACGGAATTCCAACACCCTTTGAAATGGAAATGGCCAACTTTAAAACCAGGCACCGGACTATACTGACCATTCAATATATCAATTACAATACGAAATATCCGAATGATCTTTTCACACAGAAGACTCTGGAGCGTGGCGCGAAGTAGCCGGTTACACACTTAATCGATAACCCCGGAAAACTGCACGGGATTCAGTTATCGGGAGGAACTGTCATGAAAAAAGTATTGATTATTGTTTGTCTTCTTCTTGTTTTCGCTTCTGCTGGTTTCGCGGAGGATTTTTTTTCCACTTCGGGCAGACTGGAGCTCCGCGGGGTTTTACCCCTGCAAGAAACGGACACTGAACCGGAATATCCGAGCCTGCTGGGCATACTGAAGGTTGACACAACTCACCCGACCTGGCGCTTTCATATGTGGCTGGAAGGAGGATGGGACGGAAGTGTCGATCTGCCGGTTGAAGATCATGGCTTCATCAAAGGGTGGGACAAAGTTTACCAGAGCATCACTCCTTTTCTGGATTTTAAGGAAATTTACGGTTCCTATGCCAACGATTTTCTCGAGTTTCGCGCCGGCATTCAGCGTTTCTCTTGGGGTAAACTCGATGAGTACCCAATCAACGACCTTCTCAATCCCTGGGATTATTCGCAATTTCTTATAAAATCTCTGGAAAACAGAAAAATAGGCGTCCCCTCCCTTTCAGCGCGTCTCAATAAAGATGACTGGAGCGCGGAATTAGCCTGGGTGCCCATCCTGGTTCCCTATCGACTTCCTCTCTGGACAGAGCGCTGGTCAGTCTACCCCGGTATTATCACGATGACCAAAGACTATAACGCAGAAATCATCAATCAGGAGCCTGATCTCGAAAACCGCTCTCTGGAGGACAGCTCCGTCGGTTTACGGATTCAGAATTCAGGCACCGTGGACTGGGGAATAACGTTGTTTCACGGTTATGATCTTCATCCTGTTTTTAAAACTTCGGAAGGAGGCATTTACTACGAAGACGATAAGGTCATTGTCTATCCGGGGGCCCTGCCCGACTTCCACAAAATGTCGTCTTTCGGCATGGATGCCGCTTTTGTCCGGGGAGACTGGAGTATCCGCGCTGAAGCGGCTTATGCAATCGGCCGCTACTTCAATACTAAATACGAATTGTGGGGATATCCCGCCAATCCCTCGTTGGGAACGTTTGAGCTGAACCCCAACATGCACAAAAGTGACAGTATTGCCTACGGCATCGGCGTGGATTACCGCTTATTTGAGGATTGTCTGCTCATCATGCAGGCCCAGCAAACAATGATTACAGACCGGCCGGACACACTCTATGATCGGAAATACGAAACCATCCTCTGGGCGCATCTCAGAAATAACTTTATGAATCAGAAAATCGAGACCAACCTGAACATGGCCTGGAATCCGGAACACGGTGACACCATGATGAAGGCGGATCTCTGGTACGTCTTCACGGATTCATGGAAGACAGGAATCGCCGCTGTTTCATTTGACGGCCCGTCACAGTCGCTGTTCGGCCGCTACTCGCAAAACGATCAGGTGGAGCTGGATGTGGTTTTCTCCTGGTGAAAAATATTTGCGGTGAAACTTCCCTGACAAATTTTCTTATGCTCCGCGTCACGACTTGAAATTTACGGCCGGTATTTTCCTTGCATCGTTTACGGGAACGGCTCGATCGTGCAACGCGCATCAAATGGACCGGATATCTGGAGGACCGGTGCGGGTCAGCATTAACAAACCTACAACAAACTCGAATAACGGTGAAAGCGCCGTTTGAGACTAACGGTTCTTTATTTTTCGTCTAAAACAGGATTTTCCATAAGTGATTTTAGATAGTTCAATGCGCAAGCACAGTAAAAACCATCCTCAACGCGCTCGTCACAGGTAAAGCGCATGGTGACCGAATCCCGGAACTGAACCTGCCCGTCTTCTCCCCGGTAAACATCAGGCTTTGCTCTCCCGACGGTCATGAATATGGGAATATTTCCATACTCGTACAGATGGTGGTAGACTGCGTCCATGTCGAAGCTTCCGAGATTAACCACATAGATACTCGCGAACATGGAATCCCCCTCGATGTATTTTGCCGGCAGGAGTCCAAAGTAATCAAGCAGGTGAATGGCCTTCACCCCGAGCGAAAGAATCGAGCGGGGAAGGCGCAGACAGAACGCAAGCTGTTTGTCAAGTCGGCTCTTTTCGTCCGACTTGCCCTTCCTGATTTCGACCAAAACTGAATCGACCAGTTCCGGAAAGGCGATCTTCGGATCGAACTTCATTTTGATATCTACCACCGGGGCGTTTTCTTCAAAACTCTTTTTTGCTGAGAAGGAAATCCATATCCCCCTGCGTTGATATAATCGTTTCCCGGCTATGAAGCGATTGACCTGCGGCCATGCATCGATAGTCCTGACTATGCACCACAACAGGTAATGGAAAAGCGTGGCCTTATTCGCTTTGTTCGAGTTGAAGGCTTCAATGAACGGCAGCGTCCTGGTCAGATCTACTGTCAGCTCAAAATAGGTGGTTGCTTGATTTATATCCGGTAAGAGAAATGGGATTATCTGCCTGCACTCGGGAATATCCCTGATGAGTTCGCCATCCGTTCTACCGATTATGGGCATTTTTCTATTGCTCCTGTTACCCTATTCATAACATTTTGATTTTTTAAATAAGGAATTTTTTTGTTGAGTGCGGTAGAAATATAAGAAACGTGGTTTTATGTCAAGAAAATCTTAGCTTTCTGATGTGGTTAATATATGAATTGCGATTGCGAGAGAATATCACGGATGGCCTGTCCGTCTTCAAAAAAACTGATGATCCGCATGGTTTCCTGATCTTTCGGGCAGATCAGGGATCAACTTCACCATTCCCGACTTTGACCGCAAACAAGCAACGCTGAACGCCCGATCTATCATCGGTTACGGGAACGGCTCAATCGTGCACTGAGCATTACACAACCCGGATATATGGAGGACGGTGCGGGTCAGCATTAAAAAATCCATTGATTTATTTATTTTTTGATACTAAGCAATTAAAACAAAATTTACGATAAGGATGACCTTTATGAAATCACGGGAATGGATTAAGAAATTTTTTCTACTGACGATTACCGTCGTTTTTTTATATGCCTGCAGCCAGGGAGGTGATTCCTCTTCATCTTCATCGTCAGATCATGACTCGTCACCCGGAACGGATGACGGCTACCTGGTAGAGGCGACCAGCCTCGGAGAAGTATCCGCTGATAAAATCAGACAGAAAGCTCTAGAAGCGGGTTTTGCTTCACAGGCAGGCGAGTTTATCAAATACTCCGTCAAATTCTACAAAATCATCTATCGAACAACCTATAAAGGGCAATCCATTTTAGCATCGGGACTCATTTCTTATCCGACAGGAATTTCCGACGCCATCCCGACGATGATCGTCGGGAATATCCAAACTTACGCCGATCAGGATGCCCCTTCTACATTTTATTTTTCAGATATCTCTTTATCTTTCGCGTCAATTGCTGCCATAGCGGGATCGGCGGGATATTTGACCGTCATACCCGACATGCTGGGCGCGGGTGAATCAAAGGATGTCATAGCTCCAATGCGAAATTATGGGCATGCGGCCGGCGCGATGATTGATTTCATTCACGCAAGTGAAGAATTTATCCAAAAAAGAAAGATACAGGTCAACGGCAAAAAATTTATTACAGGCTATTCAGAGGGCGGGTACATTGCCCTGGCCGCTCTTAAAATGATTGAGGAAAAACCCGTCGAGGGATTGACCATTGAGGCGACCTCCGTCGGCGCGGGCGGTTACAACCTGGTTAATCTTTTAAACAAAATCATTATCGACGGCAGCGGCAGTTATTCCGCCCCGTGCGATCTCGCATTGCTGATCTATTCCTACAACGCGATGTACGACTGGAACCGCCCATTGACTGATTTTTTTCAGGAGCCTTATGCTGGCAACATGCCTGATTTGCTCAGCGGCAAATACACGCGTGAAGAAATCAATACTCAATTGACAGAGAGTCTGGAAGACCTGTTCAATCCGGTCTTTCTGGACAATCTGAAAAATAACGGAGAAACGGCTTTGATCAGCGCGCTGAACGAAAACAGCGTGGACAACTGGGCGCCAAAAGGAAAGTTAATGTTGTTTCACAATAGATACGATCAATTAATACCGTTTTCTGATACTATGGAAACATATCAAAAAATGTTGTTCAACGGGGCTCAGAACGTCATGTTGAGAGACACCAGTGACGTCGAAAGTCATTTCGATTCGGCGACGGCATTCGTGATCATCACCAGCCTGTGGTTTGATAGCATGAAGCAATAGAGAAGGTCTTTTGGTATATTCCCGGATATTTGAGAATAATATCTTATTGACCTCCGATGTTATTATTTATTCGTCGTGTTGCAGACTTTGTTCAATAATTTTTCATGTTCGCCGCCGGCCTCAATCATGCCCCACGCGTCATCTTTGTTGACAATAGTTTCCAGAACTTGCCCGCGATTGTCATATTCCAAAACCTTTTCAATTTTTGTAACTTTCTTCTGGCAATCAACTTTATTTAATATCGTAAAGTGATCAAAACGTTGATATTTTTTTGATTTCTCAGGTGCCTTGATGTTGGCAAGCCTCTTCTTTCTGATATCATCCGCCACAGTCCCATAAGTCCAAACGGTAATAATATTCTGTGTTTTAGTGATATTCTTTTTATTGTAATACCTATCCTTGGCAAAAGGCTCCCATATTTCACTGTCCGGTTGTCCCGCGAAACAAAGAAATGGAACGGAAAAGACAACCAACAATATGATAAGGACAAATAATTTGATGATTTTCATAAGGCCTCCTGAGAATGAAATATCCGTTTTTTGATGCATTGGAGCCCCTATAGCACCATTCATTTTTTTTGGAAACAGAAAATATCCTGATAGATAACAATTGCCGGATGATGAATGGATGGCTTCGTGCGGTATTTTATTGCCGCATCTCCCATAATGACCGGTTGATTTTGGCGGGGCTTGATGATAAGTTTCCCCACAAATTGACATTCAATGATTTTCAGGGATAGTCATGAAGCATTTCGTTCTGGGCACAGCCGGTCACGTTGACCACGGAAAAACCGCTCTCATTAAAGCTTTGACAGGTGTGGACACCGACCGCCTTAAAGAAGAGAAGCAAAGGGGCATTACGATTGAACTGGGATTCGCATCCCTCACCCTTCCCTCGGGCCAGACGCTCGGCATTGTGGATGTTCCCGGACATGAAAAGTTTATCAAGCACATGGTTTCCGGCGCGGCTGGCATCGATTTGGTTCTCATGATCATCGCCGCGGACGAGGGCATCATGCCGCAGACGAAGGAACATCTGCATATCTGCTCGCTGCTGGGAATTTCCAGGGGCATCGTCGCCCTGACCAAAATTGATATGGTGGAAAAAGATTGGCTGGATCTCGTCCGCTCGGAAATTGCCGATTTCTTGCAGGGCACTTTTTTGGAAGAAGCGCCGATCGTCCCGGTCTCGGCTGTTCAACAGCAGGGGCTTGGCGATCTGCTCACCGCCATTGACGCCACGGTTAAAAAAATCGATCAGAAGGTTGATGATGGAATTTTCCGCCTGCCGGTGGACCGCGTCTTTTCCATGAAAGGCTTCGGCACGGTGGTCACGGGAACACTGGTTTCCGATCACATCAAAACCGGAGAAGAAATTCAGATCCTCCCTGGAAATATCACGACGCGCGTCCGGGGCATTCAGGTGCACAACCAGGCGACGGAAGAAGCATGGGCCGGTCAGCGCACGGCGATTAATCTTCAGGGTGTTGAAAAATCGACCATTGAACGCGGCAACGTGCTGGTCCGCCCCAAGACCGTCTGGCCTTCTCAGCGCCTCGATGTTTTCGTGGAATTTCTTGCTTCCAATCCCAAAAGTCTGAAGAACAGAACGCTGGTCCGCCTGCACACAGGCACGAGTGAAATTATCGCCCGCCTGGTCCTGCTGGATCAGGATGAACTGGCGCCGGGCCAGAAAGCCTTCGCGCAATTGATCCTGACCCACAAAGATGTCATTGTCGCGGGCGACCGTTTTGTCCTGCGCAGCTATTCACCGGTGACAACGATCGGCGGCGGCCTGATTGTTGACCCTCTCCCTTCAAAACATAAAAGACACAACGAAAAAATCATCGCCGATCTAAACGCATTGCTTAGCGGATCGCTTCCGGAGAAAATTTCTGTCATCATCGAGCGGGCCGGCTTTGACGGCATCCATTTGCGCGGACTGAATTTCCGCCTCGGCCTCAGTGCGAAAAAAATCCGTGAAGCGCTGGAAGCTTTGTTTTCCGCCAAGAAAGCTATTCTTCTGGACAGCGACGATACGACCGTCATTTCTGCGATCCATTATCATCAATTGGAAGACCTGATCTGTCAGCATCTGGACGATTATCACCGGAACAATCCCTTGCAGGGGGGCATCTCCAAAGAACAGCTCAGGGAAAACCTTGGACGCAAGATTCCGGTCAAACTGTTCAACCTGGCCCTGCGGAATCTCGGCAAAAAAGGAACGATTGTTCTTGAAAAAGATAATGTCCGCCTGACGGGGCACCAAGTTCAGTTGGCCGGAGAGCTGGATTCTTTGCGCGGCCGCATCGCCCGGATCTATCAGGACGCGGGGTTGACGCCGCCGTCGCTCAGTGATGTGCTCAATGACTTCAAGGATCAGAAAGCCCAGGCGCAAAGCATTATCAAGCTGATGCTTCAGGATGGAGAGCTGATCAAAATTAACGAGGAGCTCTGCTTCGCCGCCGGGACACTGAATAAACTGCGTGATGATTATAAGGTCATGTTGATCAAAGACGGCAAGGCGACACCGGCCAGCTTTAAAGATATGACCGGCCTCTCCCGCAAATATATCATTCCACTGATGGAATATTTTGATGTCAGCAAACTGACCGTCCGGGTGGGAGATCACCGCGTTTTGAGAGAAAAGCCATGAATGATGTGGAAAAAATCATCAAGACCGTCAAAATATCTTCCGGCTCACGCGATGCCGTAACCACTGCGCTGGCCAGCGTGATTCAGGAAGTCACGCTTTCCATCCATGTGAACGGAAAACCGCTGGCCAATATCGCCTGCGCCGGCATCCATCTGAAAGAGCTTGCCGCCGGCTTTTTAAGATCGGAAAAAATCATCGCCCGCAGCACCGATATCGAAGATATCGGAATTAGAGAAAATATCGCAAATGTTACCTTGAAAGACAAAAAATATCTTCCCGACTTATCCGTCAAAAACATTGCCTCCAGCGGCGCGCGCGGCAAGTCTCATCTTCATCTGCTTCAGCCGTTGAAAAGCGACGCTGACTTTACGGTCAAAACAGGTCTGGCACTGAAGCTGATGGACGAGCTTTTAAACGGGTCCGTCGTGCATAACCAGACAGGCGGCACGCACTGTTCAGCTCTGGCTGTTGGAAAAAAAATAGCCGCTCTGCGCGAAGATATCGGCCGTCATAACACCATCGATATGCTGGGAGGCTATGCCCTCCTGGAAAAAATCAATCTGCGCAAGGCCATGATCCTGACCACGGGAAGAATTTCTTCTGAAATTGTTTATAAAATATGGAATATGGGCATTCCGGTAATTATTTCTCATTCCGCGCCGACGGCCAATGCAGTCGCCTTGTCACGCCGGGCAAATATCCTGCTGATCGGGTATGTGCGCCACGGCAGCATGAACATTTATTCTCACGAAAGGCAGGTCATCATTTGAAGACAAAAGAAATTTATCTCAAGGACATTAAACAGGGAGACAAGGTGGCGTCCACCTTTTTGGCCGCTGAAAAAAATATGGCCTTTTCCATCAAAGGAGCGCCTTATCTGAATGTGCGCCTGAAGGATAAAACCGGCGAGCTTGACGGAAAAGTCTGGGACAACGCGATGGAACTGGATCAGCAGTTTAAAAAAGGCGATATCATTTACATTGAAGGGAAAGCCGCCAACTATAAAAATGCCATTCAAATATCCATTGTCAAAGTTCAGAAAAGCGCCCCGGAAGATATCGACCCGACCGACTATTTACCGGCGGCCAAAGCCGACATCGACGCTATGTTTAACGAACTGCTCGTTTTTATAGAAAATATTGAAGACCGGCCGCTCAAGGAGCTTCTGCAATCTTTCTTTCATGATGCCCCGACGGCAGAGCTTTTCAAGAGAGCCCCCGCCGCCAAAGGTTTTCATCATATGTATCTGGGCGGACTTCTGGAGCACACGCTTTCGGTCGTACGCCTGCTGGAGAAAGCCGCCGCTCATTATCCGGCGCTCAAAAAAGATATTCTCATCGCCGGAGGCATTCTTCACGACATAGGCAAGATATATGAGTTCTCCTACGACAGTATTATTGATTACAGTGATGAAGGTAGACTTATTGGTCATATTGTGCTAGGAGTCCAGATGACTGATAAAAAGATAGCCGATATTGCTGACTTCCCCCCCCCAACAGCAATGGAATTGCGCCATATTATTTTGAGTCATCATGGCGAATTCGAATTCGGTTCTCCCAAACGCCCGAAAACTTTAGAGGCTTTAGTTGTTCATTACATAGATGATCTGGATGCCAAGTTTAACGCTTTTCAGACATTTATTACGGACGCCGGCGGCGGCGATTCCGGCTGGACAACTTATAATCGCTTTCTGGAACGTTTTCTTTTTAAAGGCAAATAGACATCAGCCGCATGATCGAATTTTGAGCTTGATTTCTGAAGGGCGAGGAGCGTATGAAAAGCGCACCGCTGACAGAATAAAGTTGAAAAAGAGAAAAACTATTCATCTATATCATGATGGTTAATTTAATTATCTAAAGGGGGGTAATGTAGCGTTATGAATTATAGAACAGATACTTTATGCGGTCTATTTCACAATCAGGCACTTCGTTATGGTGACCAGGTGGAACTGCTGCGCGCCAAGATCGACAAGAACGGCAATCCCAGCAGTGAATGGCATTCGCGAACCTGGAAAGAGGCTCGTGATGAAGCCATGGGCTTTGCCAGAGGCCTGATGGTTCTGGGGGTGAAGAAGGGTGATCGGGTGGTCATCTTTTCGGAAAGCAGACCGCGCTGGGTTATCGCTGATCAGGCCGTTCAGGCCTGCTGCGCTGTCGGGGTCCCTCTTTACCCCACGTTGACGGTCGAAGAACTGGGATACATGACGTCGGACAGCGGATCGAAGATCATCATCGCCTCCAATCAAGCCCGGGGAGAGATGGCCATAAAGGCCAAAGCAAAGGGAGTGCCCATTGATAAGATTATTACGATGGGATCTTGGGAAGGCGCCAAACCGGAAGGTGTTTATACTTTTGATGAAGTCATTGCCCTGGGGCAGGGTAAAGTAAGCGATGAAGTGCTGGAAAAAAATATCAACAGCGTGACACCCGATGATGTAACTTCTATCATCTACACCTCCGGAACAACCGGCAAGCCGAAGGGAGCCGTTCTGACCCAGAAAAACTGGGTCTCCAACATGCTTCAGAGCTCCAATTCCACCCTGGCCCGCTGTCAGAAGGAGCTCGGTCTTCATCTCACTTTCCTGGTGCATCTGCCCATGTGCCACGTTTTCGGCCGCACAAGCGACTACCATGTGGGCGCCCTTCAACAGGGGGGCATTCTGGTTTTCGCGGAAAGCTTCGACAAAATTCCGAAAAACCTCCAGGAAATCAGACCCAACGTCGTCTGTAGCATTCCGCGCCTGTGGGAAAAAATTTATGATACGACAAAATCCATTATATCCCGGCAGAACCAGACAACCCAGTCCATTTTCAACTGGGCCATGAAACTGGGGGAACAATATTCCGACGCCATGGCCTCGGCAACCCGGATGAATCAAATCGGCCTGCTTCAGTTCGCGGCGGCTAATATTCTCGTCTTCAATAAAATCAAAAAGACGGCCGGTCTGGACCACGTGGTTCTCGGCGTTTCCGGCGGCGGCAAACTGGCCAAAGAAGTCTGCGTATTTATCCGTTCCATGGGTATTCAACTGAGTGAAGGCTACGGTCTTACTGAAACATCCCCAGTCATCAACTTCAACGAACCTGAATTTAACAAAAGCTTTGACGTCAGCCAAGCCAATGGGTTTCAAAAAAAGATGCTGGATATGACGGTGGATCTGATGGTCACGAAGCAGTCTCAGGGGCTGTCACCCTATACCAACCCCGTGCGAGCGCTCAGCCTTTCTCTGGCCTACAACACGATTGCCCATAAATTGCAGATTAAGCCCGGCACCGTCGGCAGGCCGGTTCTCTGGACCGAAGAAAAAATCGCTGAAGACGGCGAGATTCTCGTTAAGGGCCCTCAGGTATTTAAGGGATACTGGAATCTTCCGGACGCGACCAAGGAAGCGTTCACGGAAGACGGATGGTTCAAGACAGGCGACATCGGCGAGTTTGACAGTGACGGATTTTTGCGCATTACCGATCGCAAGAAAGAGCTGTTTGTCACATCCGGCGGCAAGAATATCGCGCCTCATCCCATTGAACTGGCCATTATCGGCAAGCCTTATATCGATCAGGCGTGTCTCATCGGCGACGCGAGAAAATACATCTGCGCGCTGGTCGTTCCTGATTATCAGGAGCTGCGACGCTATTGCAAACACAATGGCATTCCGGAAATCTCCAACGCGGAGCTCATTGCCCATGAAAAAATAAAGGCCCTTCTCCAGAAACAGATTGATGAAGTCAACGAAACACTGCCGCGCTACGAACAGATCAAGTACTACCGGCTTATGGAAAATCCTTTCAGCATTGAGTCCGGCGAGTTGACGCCGACGTTGAAGCTCAAACGCAGAATTGTTCTGGAAAAATATAAGAGCGAAATCGAAAGCATGTACCAGGGCTAAAAAGCCTTTTTCAGATCATACCGAAAAGAGGGATTGTTCAGTGAACAATCCCTCTTTCCTTTTGCAGAATGAGCCTGGAAATACCCAGCTGTTATTTGATAAGCTGGAGCCATCATTCGGTAAGCGGTCTGACATTTTCAATATCAACTTTGTCTTGGAGAGCGGTCAGGACTTGATCTTTCATATCAAGGTGAACCATCAGGCAGATGCCGCAGTCCGAGCTGATATGCTTGGGCACTGGAATCAGCTTGTGCGGTAGGTTTTCCTTCTTAAGAATTTTTTCCGCCTTCAGGGCATAGCTCACCGCCTTGAACAGAATAACGTCGTATGACTTCTTATCTTTCATGGCGTCAACAATCGTCCCGCGCTGCTCATGGTTTCGACAATGTCATACATATTGGAGACGATGCCCACAGCCAGCTTCTCTTTTATTTCAAAATAATTGAGGCAGGTGCCGCAGACCAGAATCTGCACGCCTTCGCTTTCCATCTGTTTCAAATCATCCAGAACATCCGAGCCCTGCACGGTCAGTTTGACACCGGTGTTGTAGAAGATCATGACATCCGGCTTTTTAGCCTGCCCGGCGACGGTATGGATGAAGGCCTTGATTAATACCGTACCCAGTTCATCATTGCCCCGTCCCATTTTGTCTTCCGTCACGGTAATGACAAAAGGACCGGATGGAGACTCGCCTGTTTGACAGGAAACAGTAAAATCCTGATCTTTCTTGAAATCGGCCCCGCGGACGATGTGAATTTCATAAACACTTTTGCCTTTGGGTTCGACGTCGACATCGCAGCCGAACTTGCCGGCCAGACGTTTAACATTTTCCAGAGCGGTTTCGTTATCGACGATGGTCGTCACCATGGCGTTGGCCTCCAGTGCCTGTTTCGTCAGAACGACCGGTTGAGGACAGGAAAGCCCGCGGGCATCAATGATTTTAATGTCTGCCATATTATTTTTTCCTCCTGCTTATTTTTCTTATTGCGTCAATGGCTTTTGCTATTTGCTCCTGCGTATTGAAATAACTGAAGCTGAAGCGCACCGTTCCTTGAGGATACGTGCCGATGGTTTTGTGGGCGGATGGCGCGCAATGGATACCGGAACGCGCCATGATTTTAAAGCGTTCATCCAATTCCAGAGCGACCGCGGCCGGATCCATCCCGGCGATATTGAAGGAAACGACGGGGGTTCGTTTATGCGTATCGGTTTGTCCGTAGAGCGTAACGCCGGCTAGACCTTTGATGCCTTCCATGAAGGTTTTTACCAACTCCTCTTCTCGGCTATTAATTTGATCAACTCCCTCGCTCAAAACAAAATCCACTCCCGCCTGCAAACCGGCAATGCCTACGGTGTTGGGTGTACCTGCTTCATAGCGGTCGGGCATGAAGTCCGGCTGTTCTTCCGATTCCGAACGGCTTCCCGTCCCGCCGACACAAAGGGGTTCGATTCTTTTTTCCAGGCCTTCGCGGATATAAAGCCCCCCTGTTCCCGAAGGACCGAATAATGATTTGTGACCGGTAAACGCCAGCAAATCGATGTTCATTTCTTTCACGTCAATCGGGCAACAGCCCGCGGTTTGCGCGGCATCCACACAAAATACCAATGCGTGCTTCCGGGCAATCCGTCCGATATCGGCAACAGGCATCACCGTTCCGGTAACGTTGGAAGCGTGAGTCACAAATATTGCTTTCGTATTTTCCTGGATGGCAGCGGATACTTTTACCGGATCAATCAACCCGTCCTGATCGCAGGTGATGACCGTCAGATTGACGCCTCTGTGCTCCATTGCCCGCAGCGGCCGCATCGCTGAATTGTGTTCCATGCTCGACGTGATGACATGATCGCCAGGCTTTAAAAGACCAAGTATCGCAATATTGAGTGCTTCGGTCGCGTTTTTTGTCATGACGATCTGCAGAGGATCATCTACATTGAATAGCTGTACCAGCTTTTCACGCGTGTCGAAAATAATGCGCGCTGCTTCCACTGACAGGCGATGACCGGAGCGGCCGGGATTGGCGCCGATTTTCTTCAGGTATTTTTGCATAGCCGCATGGACTTCCGGTGGTTTCGGCCAGGACGTCGCGGCGTTGTCAAAATAAATAATACTCACGTAGTAACCTTATAACATTGAGCGAGAAATGTCTTCCCCTTTCTTCAGACTATTGACTATACACTTTTCACAATTCACTTCTTCGACACTGTTTCCAGAACCGCTTCCACGCGCGTGCGAATTTGTTCCACATCGCCCTGCGAATAATCTGTTTCGATTTTCAAAAACGGCTTTTTATGTTTGGTTTCCACGTGCGTCTTCACCTTGGATGATTCGATATTATAAGAATGACAGGCGTGCAGCACCACATCAATGACAACATCCGGACGGAACTTATTCATCATTCTGTCGAGTTCCGTCAAACGCTTCGCGTTCGGCGTCATGCAGGAGCAGGGCACGTCCAGATACCTGCGGGAAACGGATTGATAAGGATCGCTTGCGTTTTCCTCAAAATGACCGGCATAAGCTTTCATTCCCGAGCAGGAATCCAGACAAACAATGACGCCCCCTGCTTCTTCAATAACTTTAAGGACCTTGGTGGCATCGCCGCCGATCGGACAACCGGTAACAAGGACACGAGGTGAATCTTTTTTTCCGTGAGATACGCCGTCGGCCACACGCTTTCGGAGTGTCGCCAGAGCAGTTTCCAAAATCGGGAGCATATCTTCCGTAGTGGCCACCTGCCCGAAATATGTCAGATCATATATTTCCTGCCAGGTCAAAGGCACCGACGGAAGAGCGGCAAAATCAAAAATCACATTGAGCAATTTGTTTTTCAGATTTGTGTTTTTAATTTCCTGTGCGACACCGGCGTTCGTTATCTTGCAATCAAACGTGTTTTCCAGAAAACCGCCGAGTTTTTTAATCATTTTAGTCCAGTTATCCAGTGCTTCCTTCTGATCCGGCAGTTGCGGCAGATCCATAACATGCGTCGGCTTGATATCGGCGATGAATTCAAACATTTTCTTCTTGCCGTCGCAGGTCGTCTCGGCAATCACGGCTTCAGAAATTGCATAAAACGGACAGGTGTCTGTCTTGATAAAGCCGTAGCTCGATTTGATGAGCGGACAGAGATTGGCCGGCAGCGTCGTTTCGCCCGCGGCGATGGTCTTATCGGCAAACGCGCACAGCACCGCCGGGACAAGACCGGCAGCACGGATGACTTCCATCGGCGCGTACCCGCAATAAATTCCTACAATATGCTTTCCTTTTTCTCTTTGAGATTGAATATAACTTAAACACCGTTTGGCCGCATCACCCGCAAAACCGTCGTCAATCAGCGGCTCAAAACCATCTTCCATTCCGATGCCTCCCTTTGTTTTATGCAGGTTAGCTATATGATTCACCGGCATATATCCAATAGATAATAGTTATAATGCAGGCGCTCAAATTCCTTTTATTCATTGGCGCAATCCAAATCACAATGATACGAAGGCGAAGCTTGTGCAACCCGCACAACGAACATCCGGACTTCTTCACTTTTCTGACGTGTGCGGTTAACTGTCAGACATTTCATCGATCCGGATAAAAGACTAAAATAATGGTTGGAGGTTTATTATGAGGGATTATACAAAGATGTGGACGGAGTTGGGACTTGACCTGAAAGGTCATGATGCGCTTCTTTCCGTTCTTGGCGGCGCTTACACAAACATTTTTCTTTCACAAAAAAATCGTCCCGAGGGCATGAAATATTTTGATTTCGTTATGACTGAAGTGCACGGGCTGCGCATCCAGGAACTGATGGATGCCAAGGCGCAGGGCAGAAAAGTGATCGGCTCCTATTGCGTTTTTGTTCCGGAGGAATTGATCCTCGCCGTTGACGGCGTATCCGTGGGTCTGTGCGCCGGAGCGGAATTCAATTTTGATGGCGCGGAAACGCTCCTGCCGAGAAACACCTGCTCTCTCATTAAGTCCGCCTTCGGATTTAAACTGGGGAAGGTCTGCCCCTATCTGGAAGCCAGTGATGTTGTCGTCGGAGAAAACACCTGCGACGGCAAGAAAAAATCCTATGAAATGCTCGCGCCGCTAGTCAAGGATCTTTACGTGATGGACATGCCCCAGATGAAATCGGAGTCGGGCAGGACGCTGCTCAAAGAGGAATACCGAAAACTCATCGACAAACTGGAAAAAGTCAGCGGAAAAAAGGTAACCGTGGAATCCCTGAAAAAGGGCATTGACATCGTCAACGCGAAACGCGCCGCCGTCCGGAGACTGACCGAACTGCGCGCCGCCGACCCGGCGCCGATATCCGGACTAGATGCACTCTTGGTCAATCAGGTCTTTTTCTATGACGATCCGGTGCGTTTTACCGATTCTGTCAACAAACTCTGTGATGAACTGGAAGAGCGCGTGAAAAAAGGCATCGGCGTCTTCCCGAAAGGCACAACGCGAGTGATTGTATCCGGCTGCCCCATGGCCGTGCCCAACTGGAAACTGCCCATGCTCATCGAATCCGTCAACGCGGTCATCGTGGGTGAAGAATCATGCGTGGGCGAACGCGGCGCCAGATGGATCACGGAGCCAAAAGGCAAAACCGTTGACGACCTGCTGAATACAATAACGGAACGATATTTCAATATTGATTGCGCAATATTCACCCCCAATCCATCGCGACTTGCATACATAAAAGAAATGAACAAAAAGCTCAAGGCGGACGGCGTCATTCACTACAGCCTGCAATTCTGCCAGCCTTACATTATGGAAAGCGGACCGGCGGGAAAAGACTTGGAAAAATCAGGCATTCCGACCATCCTGCTGGAAACCGATTATTCCGAGCAGGACGCGGGACAGCTCAAGACAAGAATCGAAGCTTTTGTGGAACGGCTGCATAAAAAATAAAAACGGATTCACAGTAAAAAACTTTCGCACGGAAGCGCCTGCTGTATTTAAGAACGGCAGGCGCTTTTATTATGAAAACGACATCCAGGAATTGTTAAAACTGGTTCCCGGCTGGAGTGCAATCCCGGACATACGGGATCAGGAAGATGATCGAAATGACTTTTTAAAGCTTAACGCCGTCAGGCGTATAGCCCTTTATATAATGGACAAAGGTTTTATGAAAAGGACGGAAGTCGAATTGGCGTCTGTAGATTAAATAAAAATTTCTTTCCATGGTTAGTCCCTGAATCGGGATTTCAGATAGCAATCCCTGAGACAATTCGCGTGAAACGGCATGAATGGAAATAACCGACACGCCCCATCCGGCGATGACAGCTTCTTTGATCGCTTCGGAACTTCCCAACTCGCCGCAGATATTGAATTGAGCAAGGCTGATTGATTTTGATTTCTTCAAATAGGATTCAAATAATTCTTTTGTTGCCGACCCTTTTTCCCTGATGACAAGCGGTTCGTTTAATAGTTCCGGTAAGGTCACTGACTTCTTTTTGCACCAGGCATGATGCCTGGAAACGACAAGTGCCAGACGATCCTTCCACAAAGTTTCTGACGCGAGTTTTTTATTGAGAGGTTTTTTGCCGATGACGCCCATTTCCACTTCATTATCCAAGACCATATTCATCGCATCTTCGCTATCCGCCGTTTTGATATAGACATGGATATCGGCATTTGCCTTATTGAAATCACTTAAGGCGCGCGGGAGAATATACGTGGCCGGAATCGTGCTGGCGCTCAAATAAATATTGCCTCCGGTATCTTTGGACAGCGCCAGAATGCGTTCCCGTGCTTCATCCCGTAATTTTACCACGCGGCGCGCATAGTCAAATAAAATCTTCCCTTCCGGGGTAAGCGAAATACCGGTACTACTGCGGTTGGCCAATCGTGAACCAAGGCAATCCTCCGCGTTCTTGATATTTTTGGTCAGTGCAGGCTGGGTTAAAAGCATTCTCTTGGCGGCTCTGCTGAAACTTCTTTCCTCCACCAGAGCGATGATGGCTTCCATCTGCTGAATGGTTATGTTCTTGAAACGGTCCATGGACATGAGGAGTCTATAGCACAATAGAAGGATTCATTAAAAGAAAATTTATAACTATTATAAATACAACGTATTCCAGAATATTATAAACAAAATGTCATTCCATGACTTTACATCAACAACATATTTACAGTGATGTCATTTCGACGTGAAGCGAGAAATCTTGTTCTCAATAAGTTCACGACTTTAAGATTCCTCATCCCGGCACGTCGGGATGAGGAATGACAGCTTTTACAATTGCTAAACAGTCTGGTTTGCCGATATAAAATACTTGTGCTGATCTATGACACTGAAAAGAATAATCTCCATCAAACTATTACTTTTATGAATTTGCCTTTTGGATTTTCTATTACTAAAAGCAACTGGAATGAATTTTGATTTTAAGCCTGACCGGTTATGTCGGATGGTTCCGGCCGCGGGCTTCAACCCCGTCGAGCAAACAATGAAATGTTTTCTTCAGTTCGATTCTGAAACCGGTCTCGAAAGTTTGTTATTCGCATATGGGTGTTGGCAAAATTGAGTATTTCTGATCGAAATCTGTTACGCATTAAAAAAATTGTATGTTGTCCCCGGTTTCGGTAAATTAATAATCACAAGCTGAACGGGTATCAGACATTGCCAAAGCGCCACGCAACGAGTTGCCTTTTCGTCTTATCACTATCAAATCATCGCGCAGATATAGCCAATCGAAAACCATTGAAATTTATGCTCCGGGCTGTTGGAAAAACAAAGCTGCGCACTGTTACACGAGCTTTTTGTTGGTCGCTGTACCAAGAACCACCACGTAGTATAAGAGAAGAACCAAATGGTGGTCCTGATGGATTGTTCCTGGGACTTCTAGAGTAATAATCTTCTGCAAACCAGTCTTGACACCATTCCCAAGCATTACCCGTCATGTCGTACAGCCCAAGACTATTTTGTGTTTTTTGGCCTACGGGATGAGTGTGATTACCGGAATTAGCATTGTACCAAGCATATTCTCCTAATTCATCGCCGTTGTTCGTTCCTGCGTACTTCTCAGTTTTCCCCTTGCTGCGTGCAGAATACTCCCATTCTGCCTCGGTTGGTAAGCGGTAACTTTTCCCTCCGCTGTTGTTAAGCCATTGTATGAAGGCCTGAGCATCATTCCAAGAAACACAAACCACAGGATGATTATCGTCTTGGATAAACCCCGGTGTACGCCAAGAAATATTTTCATCAAACCTCCATTCTGAACCATGTAAACATCCATCCCTGTTTTCTGAATCTGTTCGATAATGCGTTTCTTGTACAAATTTGCGATATTGTCCAACCGTTACCTCATACTTTCCAAGATAAAAGTCACTCACACAGGCTATATGCACAGGTTTTTCATCTTCAAAACCATCCCCCAAAGTGTCTCCCATTTCAAAACAACCACCTTTGACAAAAACGAATTTCATTCCCGTAGATGAATCGGTAAATTCGCTGCCCGATTTTGGCTTCTGAGAAGAGACTTTTGACTTAGCCAAATCGCTGATCCACTCCACAGGTACAGCGAAATTGAGTTGCTGGCTTTCTTTTAGATAGAAGGTAGTCAAACCAATGAGTCTTCCCTCAGTATCAAATAATCCACCACCGCTTGAACCATGCGATATTGGGGCAGTTATCTGGATATACTGTCCATCGGCTACCGGGCGTAGACTAGAAATTAGACCGTCAGACAAGGTAAGTTCCATTCCTTGGGGAGCGCCTATGGCATAAATACGAGACCCCACCTTCAATAAGCTGGTTTTCCCTAGAATGACAGCTGGAGCTTTAAGCCCTGTAACCACAAGAATGCAAACGTCTCTATCCTCGTCGCTATACAGCTGAGTTGCTACGTATACTGCTTTTTTGTAAAAGACTTTTATCTGCGCGGCATTTCCAATCACATGATAATTGGTTGCAACCGTTCCATTGGATATCACTACACCGCTACCAAATTTTTTTGTCTTACCCATTGAATCATAAGTTTGTATGACAACAATACTAGACGAAACCGTGTTGAAAATCTCATTAGCTGTTTTGGCATTCGCATTTAACGTTATTAATAAGATAACAAAAAGAAGTGACCAAAATATTCTCTTTTTCATTTTATCTCTCCAAAAAGATGAATTTTAATAAATATAGTTTTGTTTTGATAAGCACACCTTTTGTTAAAGGTCAGTATAAAACGCAATTTTGTCTGTCAATGAAATACTAACCTCAAGACACAGGGGAATAAAGTCTGATTGAGTTTATCAGAAAACTTTCTGTAATGGACAATTATCATAAATGACCTTGTTATATTTTGTGCAAAAGTGTTACCCATGTCTTCGGAACAAGCCATTATCTATATTTTCGTTCACCCACTTTGCAGCTGATTAAAATCAGGAAGAAACTTCTTTTGCGAAAGAACTTGTTCCCAATAGTACAGCGTGGCAAGCGCATGCCTACGTCCCGGCCCGTTATTTGGCATATGCTCCAGATGTATTTTTAAATAACCTACCAGCATAGAGGCCTCTCGTTCACTGGCCCAACACAGCATCGGGGTTGTGCCAGGCAGCACAGAATTTGGATTTATTGCAGACAAACGATTAGCTGCTGATTCGGTGAGAAAAGTTATTGCACCAGATCCAGACCTTTGTTCAATTTCATTAGCGATTACGAGACCCTTTCCATAAATGCGGGCGTACATCAAATTGGAACATGCATTAAAAAGTTCGTCGGCAGGTTTATAGTCCACCCAGCGAATCTCGCCATCTGCAATACCACCTCTGACAAAAATGAAATCAGCATACCACTGACCGTACATATATTGAACCGCTTGTAAAAATAATAAATCCTCTTCTTCATTGGCCGAAACAATTACTGAGTCAGAAAAAACAGCAAAACGGAGTGAAGGGAAGTGTTTTGCAGCCAAACCAACATGGCCAACGAAATCTAGAGCGACCAAGTCACCGAATTGATCGTTGATGACCGCATCTTTTGTTCCAAGTATGTCAAAAAATCCAACTAATGCCATAACAATTTAAAACCCAAACAATATTGATGCAGTCTGTATAAAAAATCTGTGAGCGCAGACCGATACACTCTGTTAAAGAGAATTAATTAATCTATTTTTAATAACTTATCATGGTTGAACCCTAGCATAAAATTAGAGTTTTGAAAATTGAGACTTTCAAAAGACATCGATTGTATTTATACTCTCACATTAAGTTCTGTTCAGGCATCTAAAAAAATTCAACGCCGCAGCATCGCGTCTATTATTAAGACGATGTTACGGCGTTATCTGTTGAATTTATTAAACCGTATTTTCTCTATAGTTTCTTTACCAACTTGCGCGCAGGTCCCACCGCCTTAACTTTCTCCGTCACGCCTTTGATGACCTTGGCAAAACGGTCGCCTTCGGAGGCGGAAACCCAGGTAAAGATGGTGCGATCGCCTTCCACGCCGATGTAATTCAGGAAGCTTTTTAACGTTGCAAATTTGCGGCGCGCCACTAAATTTCCAGATATATAGTGGCATTCACCCGGATGACAACCGGAAACCAGAACGCCGTCGGCCCCTTCCTGAAGGGCCTTGACGATATAAAAAGGATTGATTCTTCCCGTGCAGGGCACGCGGATAATGCGCACATTGGGCGGATATTGAATTCTACTGATACCGGCCAGATCGGCTCCCGCGTAAGTGCACCAGTTGCAGACGATGGCGGCGATTTTCGGTTCCCATTCTTTCTTGGCTAATTTTTCAGTCATATATTCTCCTTCTGCTGGACAAAGATCATCATAATTGGAGTGTCCATATATGACCAAAATGAATAAGTCAAATCACTAAAAGGAATAACTAAGTGGAGGTTATGCTGAATGGTTATGAAAATTCTTGCGCCGCAATGAGTTCAGGTTAAACCATGCGTACCCTCTCATTACGGCGCAATTGAAATAGATTATAAATCAAATTAAAAAACTATTCTTTTACCAGCAGAACATTAACTGCTTTGACCACAATTCTAACCTTATCACCTTTCTTGATACCCAGTTCTTTCAGGGAGTTCGTGGTCATTACGGATTCCATGAAATCGCCGCCTCCGGTTTTTACTTTCACCTCGCACATCACCGCGCCTTTCTTAACGCTTTCCACTTTTCCAACCAACTGATTTCTTGCACCGTACTTCATGGCTTCCTCCTATCGTTTGATAATATTGTTTATATAACCGAACAAACAAGACAACACGTCACGGCCTTTTTTCTGAGTTGTATTCTAACATCATCACACAAATTAAAAATAATGAATTATTGTAATATTTACTATAACTCAGGTTAATGTTCGATACCTTGCCCCGGCACGCGCTGGATCTGATTTGCCAAATATCATGGATTTGAAGATGTCGCGCTGAAAATAAAACTTCTGGAGATAAAAGACAAACGCCGCCTTGCTCAACGCACACCCAATGAATCTCAGGATCGAAGCGTTGCGGACAGCCGCAAGGGATGGCGTAAAAGATTGAGAGCATCCTGAATGTTTTGTGTCACAACGTCTGCGGCAAGAAGCGCTTCCCCGGCACATCCCTCTGTTTGAATCAAAGCGATCCCCAGAGCCGCTTTCTTCAGCATCAGGATGTCATTTCGGCCATTTCCGATGCAAACTGTTTTCTTCGCATCTAATTTCCGGACATAATCTGCCTTTGCCTGTGCCTGATCTTCTTTGGCAATGACGACAATTTCACAGGGGATGTTTTTCAGTTCTTCTTTTACGCCTCCAAACGTATCGGCCGTCAGAATATGGATTGCCAGGTGCTGTGAGAGTTCGATCAAAAGATCATTAATTCCAGGGATGAGATGCCCATCGCAGGCAATCGTTCCATTGTAATCCAGAACAAGAAAGGACAAGGAAAGCGTCTTGTAACCTGGAACATTTAATTTCAACATTCAAAATCGCCTCCTCGATGAGGGTACAGTCCACAACTTTCTATACCGCATAGAAACGAGATGTTCCTTCAAGCACACCACAGCCGCTTTCCTGAAAAAGGATATGGCACTGTGCAATGGTATGTCCTCTTCCCTTTTCCGTTTTCTTTGCTGTATCTCTGGGATTAGCCCCGATTTCCGCCCAAAAGAGGTTGGCCCCGGCTGCAGCTCCCAGCGTACAGGGTTCATGCGTGCAGTTTCCTAATACCGTTTCCGGCATCGCCAACCGTGTCACCGCCACAATCTGGGACATACGCAATTCGCTGATCATTCCTTTTTTGGCCAGGTCGGTTCCGGGAATGCTGATCCGCCGCGCAGCACCGCTGTAGGCGGGATTCAGGGTTGCCGTATAGAGAATCAACTCCGCGATTTCTTCGTTGGAATGTTCAGGACCCACCGGTTCTATACAGGTGCCAACCTTTAAACCGGCTTCTTGAAAATTACGGATGCTTTCTTTACGCCGTTCTGGATCGATGGCAGTATCGATGCCTTCCCGCAGCCGGAGAGCATGGTAAACGCCGTCAAAGCCGGCATCTTTTATTTTGATCGCATTGCTCAGTGACTGATCGGCAACATTGGCAATCAGCGTGGTTTCCGGCTTCAGATTTTTTTTCACCTCTTGGGCAATCTCAATAAACTTGCCAAAAGGGTATTGCGCCGTGGTCATGATAAAAACCGCATTGGCTCCTTCGTCTTCCAATTGTCGGGCGGAGGCCACGGCCTCTTCCTGAGTCATTCGGGATTTCTGCTTGAAAATCTCATTCGTTTTAGCAAAAGAACAAAACAGACAGTTGCAAGCGCAAGGTTCCAGATTCAAGGAAAACTGCGCGTGTATTTCCGCCCTGTTGCCTGTCAGTTCTTTGGAAATATGTTTGGCTTCGGCCATGAGCCGGTAGGTTGCGGAACAATCAGGGGGGTATCCCAGCATCTCCAGTAATTCGTCTTTTGAAAATTTACCGCTATCTTGCGATTTTTTTATAAAATCATTAATTCGCATTTTTTTACTCCACAATTTATTTGCTTTTTCCCACTTCAATGAACTCCAGATAGGCTTCCGCGCTGGTTCTGGTGTTGTCGGAATCGCTCATGACGGCAATTCCCGCCGTGGCCGGCGGCTCTTTACCGAAGGCATTGCGATAATCCTCCAGAACGTTGACGGATTCTTCGAACCACTGGCCGGCTTTTTCTTTTCCTCTCTCCAAAACCACCATGTACGCTTTACCCGTGTACGGACTGGCGATAAATCGTTCAGAAATATTTGCCCCCGTCCAGACATAATTGAGCGTGCTGTGCGGCGGGTACTTGCCGTAGATGGCTTTCGTGGCTTTATAAATCAGACTTTCTCCCAGAGAGGCGCGCTCCGGATCATACTGAAACATGACGTAAACGCGTATGGGATAATCGTCTCCCGCTTTTTCTTTGGGGTTGCCGCGATCGGAAAGCTGTGTCACCTTCCAGCGCCAATGCAATCGAGGATTTTCATAAATATTAAAAGTGCGGCGATAAACAATAGCCGAAGCGGAAGCCCGGCTTTCGGCCTTGAGGATCGACTTGTTTCCTTCTGAGACCAGCGAGTATTTTGAGTGCGTCTTGATCTTCGGAAAAGTCAGTGGTTCCCAATCGGTCAGGCTGTCAAAATTGATACGGAAGAGAACATTTGATTCAGCCAGCACCGCTATCGTTCCCGTAATAATGAAAAATATAAATAATAGCAAAATCGTTTTATGTTTCATGAGTTTTCTTTATTCCTTCATAATAACGCTTACTGTATTGTATCGGTATCTTTGTTTTCCCCGATCTTGCGGAACAAGGGACGCAGCAAAACAGGGATCAGAAAAGCAACGGCTGCAATGACGATGCCGATGATGACACCCCGGATATTCCCTCGCATGATCAGTTCACTGAGCGAACTGCCGAAGGCCACAAAGGCAATACAGGCCGGCAGCATAAAAACAAACGTGCTCCACAAATATTGAAAAAAAGCGATCGGCGTCAAACCGAACAGATAATTGAGCAGATTGAACGGAAAAACGGGAATCAGACGCGTAAAGGCGACGGCCTTCCAGCCATGCTGACTGACTTTATCCTGAAGCCAGTTCCAGCGTTCTTCCGGAACCCTGGCCTTGACGGCATCCTGAAACAGATAGCGCGACAGGAAAAAAGGCAGGCAGGCCCCCATGGTCGCCCCGGTAATGGAAAAAATCACTCCCCAGACGGGACCCCAGAAAAAACCAGCGGCCAGGGTGATGGGAATGCTGGGCAGAAATAGCGCGGGCGCAACGGAATAGATCAAAAGAAAAATGGCTGGCGCCGCGACCGGATGCCGGCTCAAAATGTTTTTTAATGCGTCTGCCGAAAAGATACCCTGCTGATTTAAATAAACACCGCCCGCGATCAGCAAAACAATCATTAAGATGAGGATGAATTTCGGCGTCATTAATCTTGCGGAAGTCGCCAAAACGAAACGGTTAATCCACTGCCTGACCGGGGAAGGAACCGTTTGACGCGGCTCCTCTTTTGGTAAACATTCCAGAAGATGAACCGCCTTTATTCCCCGCTGTAAAAAACGATTCTGACAGCCCGCGCAATAGGTCACCACCGTTTTGTTCTTTGCCTTCCGGACGATATGATCCAGAAAGCGATCTGCCATTTCAGATGAAACGGAATTCAGACCGCCGCCCAAGCCACAACAAAGCGGTTCGGATTTTTCCATTTCATGATTTATTTGTGCTGCCGGATACATATGCCCGGCAACCTTGCGGGCGGCGGCAGGAATATTTTCCCACCGGGAAGACGGACACGGGTGATGAAGATAAATTTCTTCTGCATTTTGTTTTCGGAATACTTCCGTCGGCAGCACCTCCAGGATAAAAATAACTTCCATATCCCGGAGATGCTCCGATAAAAGCTTGTGACAATTCAGGCAGCCGGTAATGACCTTTTTGACGCCTGAATCGTGAAGGTGCTTGTTGATTTCATTTAAAGCGGCAAAGGTTGTTTGCGTATCGCCCAGTCCATACACCGGATCATAGCAGCAGTCCAGAACCAGTCCCACTTGCTGCTTCAAATGTTCACCCAGGATTTTTCTTACCTGGCGAATAAGTCCCGGCCGATTTGCGGTAAGCCCGCATCCCGGCCAGAAAACGGTTTCTGTTTTTGCATAGAAAGAAAACGGAAATCCGTGTCCGGTTTTGGCAAAGGCCGTGGCGCCGTTTAATGCCTTGTTGACCGGCGCGGGAATCTGATGCTCGCGCATCAGATTTTCTTTTGTTTCAAAAAAGAATTTCGCCGGTGATAGATTTGAAGGGCACATCCCATCGCATCGGCGACAGGACGTGCAATAAAAAACCGCTTCCGGTTTTTTCCGAACAATCTTCAGGGGCGTCCCGAATTCCTTCAGAAACGGACAGGCATCAACGCAGGCGCCGCAATCCGAGCAATCTTTGCTGAAATCAGACAATTATTTTACCTTTTCGACCGGATAACCAGCTTGGTCCCAGCCTTTGATTCCGGCGGGATAACGGTAAACATTTTTATAGCCGAGCTTCACGGCCCACATGGCACCGTTGTGGCTGCGGGTGCATTTTGTGAAACCACAATAAAAAACAATCAGTCGATCTTTGTCCGATCCCAGAAGTTTCTGTAAATCGGCTTTGGTTTTGTCGTCGATGGTTGTCATTTCGGGAATCGGGAATTCCATCTGTACCGCGCCGGGAACATGCTGTTTCTTATAGCTGGCTTCAAAAGGCATGGTATCCACAATCAGCATGGGCTTCTTCGCATCAATCCATTTTTTCAGGTCCTGAGTAGCGACAATCTTATAACCGCCTCTTTCCACTTCCGCTGCAAAGGTCACGGCAACTTTTTCCGTATCCAATTCAGCCGTTCCCCAAGCGGCCATCGCCGCGCCGGCTAAGCCGAGAACAAACACAACCGCCATTAAAACACTAACCAAACTTTTCTTTGCTTTCATTTTTCTTCTCCTTTTCTTTTTTATGGTTAAATAAATTAGATTCCCCGAGGAAATCAAAAACACTTTTCTGGATATTTCTATGCGCTTACTCACCCTGCCCTGATTTTTTCCTGAACCACCGATGCGCATAGAGATAAGGAACAATAAATCCAATAAGGATAAGATCGCGGTAAAAGGCCGCACGCAAACCGGCTTGCTTGTCCAGTTCTTCCGCGCCGAAGCATCCGCAATCAACATTTAAATCCGTGAAGATTCCGTAACCCAGCACAAAGACAAACATCGCCATAAGTCCGGTGATGATATGAAGGCCCCATGCCAGGTCAAAAAGCAAAGCCAGCCCGGCAATGGTTTCGATAAGCGGGAGGCCGACCGCCACAACCGGCAAAAGCATTTCGGGAACAATATTATAGGTCGAAATCGTCGCGGCAAAAGCTTTAGGGGCAAAAAGTTTGATAACCCCGCCGTAAAGAAAGACAGCCGACAGCGCAATGCGCACAATACGATACAGCCACGGATTGATGAAAATCCGATGGAATAAATTTCCCTCGTCTTGAGAATGCTTTATTTTTAAAGAATCCTGCTCAGCCAATTTACCCTCCGATGACTCTATCAATTAACCTGCCGCATGAACGCGGTAAAATCTCGCCAGTTTTTGCGGCGACACACCCAGAACATACAAAGAAGCCAACAACCAGTTGCGCAGCGTGCATTTCCAGACGCCTTCTTTCTCCCAGCGGCGCGGCGATGTCCGCACGGTCTGTTTCAGGAAAAGGATTTTATCTCCCCTTTTTTTAACGCGACGCATGATTTCAATGTCTTCCATAAGGGGCACGTCGGCAAAACCACCCAGTGCCCTGAAATAAACGGCATTAAAGAATAGACCCTGATCTCCATAGGGAATTCCGGTCAGATGGGACCGCACATTAGCCATGGTTTCAATCAGGCGAAAAATTCTCCGTTCGGAGGCAATGGCCAGATCGAATGCCCCTGTTTTATAGCCTCGTTCGCCACATGCGGCAGTAATCACGTTTAAACCTTCATTGGGCAAACGCGTATCGGCGTGCAAAAATAAAAATATTTCACCTTGCGCCATCTGAGCCCCTTTGTTCATCTGGACGGCACGACCGGTTTGCCCCACCGTCGTTACAATGCTTTTGTCCTGAACGACTGCTATCGTTTTTCCTTCCGGATCACCGTCAACGACAATAATTTCCGCCGAAACACCCGTCGCATCCATCAAACCCTTTAAGTGTTTAATGGTCTTGTTGATGTTCGCGCTTTCATTCAGGACGGGAATGACAATAGAAATCTTCTTACTCATCATCCACTCGCTGTAAAACCGTTTGCTCTTAAAAATTCTATCGTTTTTGATTGGCTGAAATCAGACTGCTCACAATCTTTCAACAGAGCTCTGACATCATCAACCGTATCAATATCTCTCCATCGAGGCAGAACATGAAAGGACACCCCCTCTTTGTCGAATCTTCCAACCGTTTCCGCATAAACGCCATCCGTGCTCCAAGCTATGTTTTCAAAAAAGCTCGCGGCGAACGAACCATTCGAGAAGCCGATCAGGTAATATCCGCCGTCATAGGTTGGCCCGATGACAGCGTCATGACTCTGAAGTGATTGAAAAGCTTCTTCAATTATCCGTTGTGGAAGATCAGGACTGTCGCTGCCGATAAGCACCACCGATTGAAAGCCTTGAGCAAAACAGGTGGCAAGAGCATTGTACATCCGTATCCCCAGATCGGCTCCGGCTTGAGGCATGTATGATAAATCCTTGCCGAAAAGATCTTTAATATCTTTTTCTTTCTCCGGAGGATCAAAAGCTATTAAAAATTCATAATGGCCCGACGAAAAGCTTTTGAGCAGATCTTCAATAAAACAACGATAGAGATCCGCCACATGGCCATCATCACCGCCAAAAACTATTCTTGATTTAACCTTACCTTTTTCAGGGTACTTAACGAAAATGACCAGACAGCGTTCTTGATTCATTATGACCGATGTTCTCTAACAACCTTCATGTAACTTGTTCAAAACCTGAAAAAGGCTAGCAGACGAAAAGCTGAATAGCAAATTCATAAGAGTAATATGATTATAAGAATTATAACCGGAAGGAATACAAATTGATTCCGAAACCGTCTACTCAATCATTATAAATGGTGAAGCATTATTTCTTTCAAGGCCAGCGGGCATTGCCGGAAAATTGCTTAAAAAAATTTGTGGACAATAAATACAAAATTATTAAAAATGTAAAAAGACTAACTTTGCGGGAGGAAATTGTATGGAGAGCGACTCCCGTTTCAACCCGGAGCTGACGGATGCTATGAAGAAATACGTGGCCGGCAACAAGCCGTATGTGGTCGCGGCGGCAGTGGTCGGGGTGACCGGCATGAAGCAGTTTATAGCCAATACCATTATGAGATTTACCGGCAGAAAACTTATGTTGTTCAATACGACGGAGCTGGCCAAGGAGTGGCTGATCAAACAATAGAAAACTTATTGATGTTCATCATTGCGATCATATAAACAATGTCGAAATGATTATGAGCTAAGAAGACGTATGGATTCCTCTCCATGTCATAGAGCGGTATAAAAAAGATATTCCACACGCCCGCGTCATTGTATACGATGGGGCAGATCATGTTCCTATAGAAGAAATTCCGGAAATTACGGCAAAGGACGCGGAGGACTTTCTTAGCGGAAGATGACATCGGGAATAAATAGGGGACGGTGGAATTAAGTATACTGTCCCCCGAAATCCGCCCACGAGCGCAATGGCTAACAATCGCTTCGAGAGGGAATCTCCATTTTGTTTCCTATTTACAGGGCTTCGACGATAAACGCGTGACCGGAACCGCCGCTGGCGCACAGGGATGCGCAGCCGAACTTCTTGCCCCGCCGCTTGAGTTCATTAATCATGGTGATAATCAACCTCGCGCCCGTCGCGCCGACAGGATGGCCCATGCTGATGCCGGAACCGACGGCGTTGAGTCTGTCCAACGGAACCTTCAACTCCCGGTTGCAGCCGATGACCTGGGCGGCAAAGGCTTCATTGAACTCAAAGTAATCGATATCCTCCTGTTTCATTTTGGCAAATTTCAAAGCGTTCTTCACAGCCGGGACAACCCCCATGCCCATGATGCGGGGTTCCACGGAGCCGGGAGCGGAGGCAACCACCCGGGCAAGGGGTTTAATGCCCATTTCTCTGGCCTTTTCCGCGGCCATCATGATCATGCACGAGCCGGCGTCGTTCAAACCGGAGGCGTTGCCGGCGGTGACGGTGCCGTCTTTCTTGAAAGCGGGCTTGAGTTTGCCTAGGGATTCTATACTGGTGTCAGCCCGGGGATGTTCGTCGGTATCAAACATCACCATGCCCTTTTTCGTTTTTACTTCCACGGGAATGATTTCATCCTTGAACCAGCCGTTTTTGATGGCGGCACAGGCGCGTTGATGGCTCATGAGCGCCCATTCGTCCTGTTCCTGGCGGGAGATCTTGTACAGATCGGCGATATTATCCGCCGTGACACCCATGTGATATCCCAGAAGCGCATCGACCAGGCCGCCGATCATCAAACTGTCCTGAATCTTTTCTCCGTCCGCCAGGCGGTATCCCTTGCGGGCGCCGAACAACAGATAAGGGGCGTTGCTCATGCTTTCAATCCCGACCACCGCGCCGATATCGATCTTGCCCAGCATGATTTCCTGCGCCAGCAGTTCGGAGGCGCGCATGGACGAGGGGCACTGCTGGTGAACCGTAAAAGCGAAGGACTCCACCGGCAGTTCGAGACCCATGGCGATGTGACGGGCGCTGTTTCCCGGCGCGCCGGCCTGGTTGCACTGCCCGGCAATGACTTCCTGAATCAGGTTCTTGTCGATGCCGGCCTTGTCGATGGCGCCCTTCAAAGCAGTTATGCCTAGTTGAATCGGATTCAGCCCCGAAAGAGATCCCATGTAATCTCCAATCGCTGTCCTGGCGCCACTTACGATAACTACCTCTCTCATATTGAAACCTCGCTTGATTTATTTTTTTAGATAATCATTCATTATTGAAACCGGCAGCGTCATTCCTGCTTAACCTTCATAAAGCTCTCCTGTCATCACCTCAAAAGTTGCTGCGCGAACAAATCTGTTTTTGATTTCAAGATTGCCCAGCTTACCGGCGTAAAAAGAATTAACATATGTTCCTCTTTTTTGAGTCAATATAGCACTTGCCTTACACAAATGAAAGAGACATAAACGACAATAAAGGGTTCTTCCTGAAAATTAGTGTTCACTATTTTCAATAGACATTCAACCTTCCAATATGTAATAATTACAAATATTTTCTCCATAAGGGGGATTAATGTGAAAGACTCCATCGCGGATCCGGTGGCATTCCCGGATTCAGTTTTTAGCATGTTGTCAGTTTGCGTGCAGAGCGGTGTCCACCTTCGTGTCATGACTTGGCGACCAAAAAAACCCGTGAGTGAAGCTCCCATTGTTTTTGTTGCGGGATGGGTGTCAGCCGTATCCGGATGGATGCCCTTGTTAAAGGTGATGGCCTCCAGAAGGCCGGTTTATTATATCGAAACACGGGAAAAGCAATCAGCACTCATTGAAAAAAGGAAACTGAAGCCGGATGATTTCAGTATCAAGCGGATGGCGGAAGACCTGATCAGTGTTTGTCACCAACTGGAAATCGCCACACCAACCACAACCGTCGTCGGCAGTTCCCTGGGGGCAACCGCACTGTTGGAGGCGCTAAAAGTGGGTCACCTGACCGCGGGAACAGCATTCCTGATTGCACCCAATAGTGATTTCAAAGCCCCATGGTACTTGCAGTGGATTCTTTTTCTACCGGCTTTTCTATATCATGGGATTAAGTATTTTGTTCTCTGGTACTTAAGAACCTTCTTGGTGGATGTTAAAAAAGAACCCGAACAGATGATGCGTTATAACGATACGCTGCGGGTAGCCCATCCGCAGAGGTTTAAGCTGTCAGCCAGATCAGCCATTTATGATCATTACGAAGTCTGGCCAAACTTGAGCAGCGTGACCATACCTGTCGCTTTGGCTTATGCCCCTACGGATACGTTTCACTCATCGGACAATATCAGACTCCTGGCGGACAGGTTACCCAAGGCAACCGTCATTGCCTGCCCGTCAAACAAATATATGCATAGCGCGGAGGTGATGCAGGATATTGAGGCGTTTGTCTTCAAATCGGCATTATAGCTCTGGAAAAAAATGGACAGATAATAAGGTTTATTGTGCTCAATGAAGGTTTGTAATGTTAACTTTCAAACGGTTATCATTACATTAATATTTAGTGATGCAGATAAGTATGACATTGTAGGTATAGTCAATGACGCAGGCAGGACTTAACCGGACAATGTCTGTCAAGTCAAATACAGGTCAGGATAGTTAATTGTAGCCTTCATCATACGCGATCATATCGAGATGCAGGGTCGCGATGTCCTCGACATCCATATTGGGCTCTTCGCTGGATTTGGGCAATTCCACCGTTTTCACATAGCGGCGGCACTTATTGCAGACATCGACCCGATAGCGTTCCTCGCCCTCTACTTCAAAGTAAGCCAGAGAGTGCTGTTCGTCATTGCCGCAAAAGGGGCATTTGATGCGCTGAAAATGCCATTTGAAGCCGCATTGATGGCAGAACAGATACCGCTTTCCGTCTTCTTCTTCCCTGATTTCGCCGATCTTCGGTTCTTTGCCGCAAATGGGGCAATAGCCTTCCGACCATTCATATTTCTTGGCGATATTTTCATACTTTCTGGCAATAAATTCAAACTCCGGCCGCAGACTTTCTTCCAGGAAAAGTTCAATCAGGTCTATATTATTTTCTTCTTCGTGATCCGCCTTGGAGTCGCCGGCATCATTTTCTTCAGGCTTGCACTCGAAAGAGTCACGGATATTCTTTTCCCAATCGTAATCAGAGCTTTTGATGATCTCCGCGATGTTCTGCGACACCTCGGGGATTCGTTTATCCGCAATGGCAATCAGAGAATCAAAATATTTCCGGGGCTTCGCTAAATCATATGGTTTTCCCGTCAAGTCAATCAGGGGAAGACCGCCCAGCATCTTTTGCGAAATTAAATTTTCATCCACATCAAAAACGGAATCCTTCATGTTGTTCATATATTCTTCCCGCAAGATCAGAATGTCCGCCATGATATCCAGCAGCTCCGTGTAATGGGGATTAGCTGATTTATAATCTTCAATGGTTTTTAAAGATTTGGGCAGTGTTGAAACCATGTTTTTTGCTCCTTATATCCAATACTTCGATTTACTATCCTGAATGCTGCTGAATACGCCGGTTTTCATTAGGACAAGAACGCGATGAACCTATATCTACTTTATCCGGTATCTTCAAGAATTATTTTGTTTTATTCTTGACCGGTTATTATTTTTTGTAAATCAATTACTTATAGAGAAAATGGGTATTCATTGACATCCCCTGACAATTTTCCTATACTCGTGTCGCAAAAAAAATATTACTGAAAATGTCGAATGTTTTTTTCATCGAAACAGTCCATGATGGGTTCTCTTAAATAGCGTGCGCGGGGAGATTCTATGAAAACAAAAGATCTGATGGTCGCGGTTAAAACATGCTTGAAAACGGACAATACAATTCGGGAGGCTGTTAATTTTTTAAAGACGAACGGTGGCGAGAGAATCGAGAGAAGCGATGTCCTGCCTGTTGTTGATCAGCAGGGCGCCATCATCGGCATTCTGTCGGCTCATGATATTCTCAGGGCCGTTCACCCTTTCTACCTGTCCATGGCGGAAACCAATCTGGGAAATTTTACCTGGGACGGGATGGCCGAATCGCTAGCCAGACAAGCCGGACACAAAACAATCGGGGCTTTTATGACGAAAGATGTGGCGACGGTGCGTGAGAATGATTCTTTGATGGAATGCGTCAACCTGATGATTAAAAGAAATGTCCATCAGTTGCCGGTGCTGGATGATCACGGCAAAATTTCCGGGATCATTTACGAAAAGGATATATTTCACGTGATCACAGAAGTCATGCTGGATAAAGAAAAGGGTGCTCAAGCATGACATCTGATATCGCTCACACATCCGGGCAGATCGTGATGGGATGGCAATTCTGGACAGCGACAATCCTTTTCCTCGGCGCTTACGCTCTCATTGTCTCCGAAAAAATTCATAAAACCATTGTGGCGATTTGCGGCGCCGCTGTCATGATTGCCGTGGGCATTCTCGCGCAGGAAGAAGCTTTTCATTCCCTGGAACTGGGGGTGGACTGGAATGTCGTCTTTCTGCTCATCAGCATGATGGTGATTATCAACATTATGAAGCCCACGGGAGTTTTTGAATACATTGCCATTAAGAGCGCCAAGGTAGCAAAGGGTGAACCTTTCAAGATTATGGTTATCTTTTCACTGGTCACAGCCCTGCTTTCAGCCTTTCTTGATAATGTCACCACCGTCTTGCTGATTGCCCCGGTGACGCTGCTCATCTGTCAGGCGCTGGAGCTGGATGTCGTGCCTTATCTGATTACAGAAGCGCTGGCGTCCAACATCGGCGGTACGGCTACACTGATCGGCGATCCGCCGAACATCATGATCGCCTCCAAAGCTCATCTTGATTTCATGGCCTTTATTTATAATCTCACTCCGGTTGTTATTTTGGTGCTTATTGCCTATATCATCAGCATCAAATTTATTTTCGGCAGGCATCTGACCGTCCGTGAGGAGCTCAAAGAACGCGTGATGGCCATGAATGAAAGGGATGCTCTCAAGGATCCTGCGCTGCTGAAAAAATCACTAATTGTGCTGGTCATTACAATTACGGGATTTGTTCTGCATGGCATGCTCCATCTCCATCCCGCCACCATCGCGCTGTTCGGCGCGGGACTTCTGCTGCTGGTTTCCGGAATCAAGGATCCCCATCACGTTCTTGCCGAAGCTGAATGGGCAACAATTTTCTTTTTTATCGGGCTCTTCATCATCATTGGCGGCGTGGTAAAAGTTGGACTCATCTCATGGATGTCGCAAGGAGTATTAAATATCACACAGGGCAATCTTTTCGGCACATCGATGGTGGTGATGTGGTTTTCCGCGTTTGCTTCGGCTTTCATCGACAATATTCCGTATGTGGCCACGATGAATCCCCTGATCATTGACATGGCCAAACAGCTCTGGCCGGGATTAACGGGCACACAACTGCTTCATCATCCCGATCTGATGCCCATCTGGTGGTCGCTGGCACTGGGCGCCTGCCTGGGCGGCAACGGCACGGCAATCGGCGCTTCAGCCAATGTGATTGTTGTGGGGATGTCGGAGAAAATGGGCAGCCCGATTTCCTTTAAGAAATTCATGCTCTATGGCATGCCGCTGATGATTGAATCCGTGCTGATCTGCACGGTCTATGTGTGGGTCAGATATTACATTTTACACATTTAATGTGCATTTCCTTTCCTGTGGGGCGCCGCTGTGCAACGCAAGCATCGATTTCACGTGAGTCAGCACACATCATTTTCAGTGCTTTGGATTTATGTCCAACATCGGTTATTTTCTCCTTAGTCATCAAGAATCCGGGAATGATTTCTATTGTCTGGAATTTCTTTGACTTCTTGCCCCGAGGGCAAGGTTGATTTCCCGCAGAAGGCGATTAATTTCATTCTGTCCCCGCAGATAGAACCGCGCCTGAGTCGATATTTTTCTCCCTACCCGCACCGAAAAAAGATTTTCGTCACTTAGACGAAATACATCTTCATCCGTTTCATCATCGCCGACAAAAAAACCTTTGGGACAGCCTGATTGATTCATCAGGGTTCTGAGAGCCATTCCTTTATCAGGCGCTCCTTCGGGAATAAGATTTTCGATAAACTGCCCCCCCACTCGTCTGGGTTGAGGATTCAGCTCACGAATGGCCTGAAGAATCATCTGATGAGCAGATTTGTGATTGCAAACGTGTCGATAGTGAATCGACAGGGTGACGCCTTTGTTCTCTATCATGATGCCATCACGGTTATCGATGGGCAGAAGTTTGTCCAACTGCGATTGCCATTGATCTGCAATGATGGAAAATACCTGTTCCCGATCTTTCCAGCCGGGAAGCCCTTCGGCGCCATGATTGCCGATCAAGTACAGCGGAGCCATATCAAGATGATGCAACGCATCCGAACGGGAGCGTCCTGTAATTACGGCAACGCTTGCCTGCTCGTTGAGAAGGCTTAATTCCTGACGAATTGAATCAGGAATTCCTATAGCGCAGGGATTAGAAACTATGGGCGCCAGCGTCCCGTCAAGATCAAAAGCAAACAAGGTGCTCTTATCGACAAAATTTTTCATTTTGGGAAAAGCGGCATTCCCGAAAAGATAGGACAAACGTTCCTTCATGCTCATGTCTGGATTCCAATTCTGGCAGCGAGTTTTTCTCTCTGGCGTATCTTGGCCGCGTCAATCAGCATTCGTCCAGCCCATCGATAAACGTTGAAATCGCGCACCATAGAACGCATACTGCGCATCCGTTCCCGCTGCTCAAAGTCGGGCATGGTGAGCGCCTGATAGAGGGCGTCGGCCGTCTGTTCGATATGATAGGGGTTAACGATCAGCGCTTCATACAATTCGTGCGCCGCACCAGTGAACTGGCTGAGAACCAGGACGCCTCTCTCATCATCGCGGGAGGCAATATACTCCTTGGCAACCAGATTCATTCCGTCATGCAGACTGGTCACCATACAGACATCGGCGGCTCGGTAATAACGGTTGACGTCTTCCGGTTCATGATGTTCGATTTTCAGATAAACCGGTTGGTACGCGCCGGCGGCGAAACGCTGATTGATGTGTGCAGCCAGCGCCCGAACCGACGCTTCGAACGCCTGATATTCTTCCAATACCGAACGCGAGGGAGCGGCAATCTGCACAAAAGAAAATTTTCCGACCATTTCCGGATGATTTTCAAAAAGATTTTCGACGGCTCTTAACCGTTCGAGAATTCCCTTCGTATAATCCAGGCGATCTACGCCCAGTCCAATCAAACAGTTCTTGTCGATCTTTAATTCTTCACAGATTTCAGAGCGGCACGCTTCCACGGAAGGTTGAGTATCCTGCCAGGGAGACGGCCACTGGATGGAAATGGGATAAGCTTCCACCAGGGTCAGATTGCCGCCGTGAAAGATGGTTGACGAAGCATGTTCAATCCTTGTTTCCAGATAGCGGTCCACCGTTTCCAGAAAGTTTTTGCAGTGAAAAGGCGTATGGAAGCCCAGGATGGTGCTGCCCAGCATTCCTTGGAGAATTTCTTCCCGCCAGGGGCAGATCCCGAAGGATTCCGGATTGGGCCAGGGGATGTGCCAGAATGTTATAATAGTCGCTTTAGGCAGTTTTCTGCGCAGCATGCCCGGAAGCAAGGCAAAGTGATAGTCCTGAACCAATACCACCGGATCATCTTTGGTAGCTTCTTTGACAACCGCATCAGCAAAACGCTGGTTTATGGCCTCATAATATTCCCAGTCGCTGGTCCGGAAAATAGGACGGACATGGGCGATATGACAAAGCGGCCATAAGCCTTCATTGGCAAATCCGTAATAGTAGCCTTTTTCTTCTTCCTCGGACAGCCATATGCGCCGGAGGGTGTATCTGGGATTCTCAGGGGGAACGCGAACGTGATCATTCTTGTCTACAACCTCACGATCGGCCGTGCCACCGCCATGAGCAATCCACGTTCCCGAACAGGCTTTCATAACCGGTTCGACGGCTGTCACCAGACCGCTGGCCGGACGCTGAATTTCGACGCGTTCCTGCCCCTGAATATGAATGTAGGGTTCGCGGTTGGAAACGACAAGAATCTGCTCTCTCGCCAGTTGTTTGTATAAGAGCTCCCTTAATTTATCCGGATTCCAGGAAATGGTGACATCGTCGGCGAACTTTCTTTCAGCATCAATGGTCCTCAACAGGGCGCGCAAATCACCCATCAAGGGCTGCAATTCGGAATTGGACTCGCGCGCGAAAGGTTTGACCAGGCTTTCACCGCGTAAAAGGGAACGGACGCCTGTCATCCAGCCGCGCCAGCTCAGATGAGCGACCAGTACAGTAATAAAAGCAATGACAAGAAAAAGTACAACAAAAAGAAAAACGATGTATTTGCGCGTGTCGGCGCTGCGACTTTCAACAAAGCTCATATCGTGGATAAGAAAAAGATATCCTGACAGCGCGCCGGCAATCAATACCGGTTTCACAGCGACGTGAACCATTCCGCTGGGCAATGCGAGAACAGAAGGTTTATCCGGTGCGGGCGCGTTAGGAGAAGGGCAGGTCAGATCCTCCGGAAATTTTGATGTTTTGTAAAGCAATTTACCCTGCCCATCACAGAACCCCATCGCAAAGAGACGGTCATCCTGAACGGCCCGCCTCATCAGAGAATTTATTCTGGCCGCATTTCCCTGTTCCAGGAACTCACCGAGGGATTCCTGCATGGTATTGGCAATCAGCTGCGAACGGATGTCAAGATCGCGCGTAAACCAATGCAGGGTCAGTCTATCCACCAGAGGCAGCAGCGCGTAAGCCAGCAGCGTCATAGCGATGATCAGTGGAATGATAAAACGCAACGTCAACCGCAAAGATCGGAAAGACTTGATTTGTTTTGTTGATTGAGGGCTCATCTATTTTCCCTCCTTTAGAACGCGCTGTCCCAGCGTTTGCTTAATCGGATAGCGGCATTGATTAATCCCACCATGCTGTAGGTCTGAACATAATTTCCCCACGGCTCGCCAGTGCGGGGATCAATATGCTCGGCAAGAAATCCATGCCGGTTGCGGTGCGCGAGAAGATTTTCAAACAGGCGGCGGGCTTCATCGCCGCGATTCAGGGCGGCCAGAGCGTAAATATACCAGAACGTGCAGACCACAAACGCATTTTCGGGAACGCCGAAATCATCCGTTTCGATGTAGCGGTAAATATAGCTGCCCTGTTTAAGCTCCCGCTCAATGGCGGCGACCGTTTGGGCAAAACGCGGATCATCGGCGGCCAGAAAGCCGATGTCGTGGATAAGAAGAAGACTCGCGTCCAATGTCTGTCCATCAAAAGCGGCGGTGAAGGATTGCTTTTCTTCACTCCACGCGCGCCGGCATATCGTTTCGCGGATTTGATCCGCGTGATTTCGCCAGTACAGGGCGCGTTCCGCAAGACCGAGGTGAACGGCAATCTTGGACAGACGATCACAAGCCGCCCAGCACATAATGCTGGAAAAAGTGTGGACGCGCAGAATTTTTCTTGTTTCCCATGGCCCTGAATCCGGCTGATCATAATATTGGACCGCCATTTCCCCCAAAGGTTCCAGTCGCGTAAAGAGGGGGATGCCTCCCTTATGAGCAAGCCGCTGATCGAAAAAGATGTGGGCCACAGCCAGAATGGCTGACCCGTAAACATCGTGCTGAATCTGCTCGCAGGCCTGGTTGCCGACGCGCACAGGTCCCATTCCATGATATCCGGGCAGGCTTTCCAGTTCGCATTCGTTCAATCGTGCCCTTCCGTCAATGCCATACACCGGCTGAATGCGGCCTTCGGGCGTTCCGGCCACGACATTGACGAGGTAGCGCAGATAGCGTTCCATCGTGTTGGTTGTGCTGAGCCTGTTTAAGGCATTCACAACAAAGTAGGCGTCGCGAAGCCAGCAGTAGCGATAATCCCAGTTGCGTCCCGAGTACGGCGCCTCGGGGATCGATGTCGTCATCGCCGCAATGATGGCGCCCGTGTCCTGAAATGTATTCAACTTCAGGGTAATGGCGGCGCGGATCACTTCCTCCTGCCATTCAAACGGAATGGATAGATCTCGAACCCAGGTATGCCATTGCGCAATGGTTTCGTTCAAAAAGCGGCGCGAAAGCTCCTCGACCGGATCCGGAATGGTTTCGTCTGTGCTCAGGATAAGCGTGGCTGACGTTTCCAGGAAAAAAGGAATCTCCTGGATGACAGCCGTAATGGATATGTCCGTTGTCAGTCTCATAATCCAGGATGGCGCGACATAACGGATGTGATGGCTGCCATGCGTGATGGCGCATTGCTGGCTGCCGTACTCACACAACGGACGGACACGCACACGAATGCGGGGATTGCCATGGATGCGTCGAATCCGTCGAATCAGCATCATCGGCATGAACATGCGTCCATACTGATGGAAACGCGGCGCGAAATCCGTTATTTCAACAGCGGCGCCATGCTGATCCGTCAGACGGGTCACCAGCACGGCCGTGTTCGGCAGGTAGGATTGCTGCGCCGATACCTGATCCAACAATTCTATAGCGCAATAACCGTGACCTTCGCCATCGGGGTGTTCATTGAGAAGGGAACAGAAGACAGGGTCTCCGTCAAAACGAGGCAGACAGTTCCAGACAATTTCGCCTCTTTCATCGATCAGAGCACCAATTTGACAATTGCCAATTAAACCAAGCTCCAGAGAGTTCTTCATGATAGGATTCCTCCCGGTCTTCAGTATAACTAATACAGTCAATCATATATGTCAACGAATTAAGATTAAGCAAAAAGTCTCCGATCCCGGAAACACCGGAATCGGAGACTCAAGATTTTTATCAATCAGCTGCTGTTTTTTATTCGCCCTTAAAGTTCGCTTCTCTCTTTTCGAAGAAAGCGCCTATGCCTTCCTGAGCGTCCTTGGAGTTGAAGAGCTTCCCTAGTTCTTCACGCTCAATCTTCAGGTGCTGTTCGGGGGTAATGTTCTGGCTGATGTTGCAAAGCTTTGTGATGGCCGCGACGGAGAGGGGTGCTCTCTTGGCAATCTTGTTCGCCAGTTCGAGTGCGTCGTCCACGACATTTCCCTCGGTGATGTGGTCGACCAGGCCGATAGCAAGCGCCTCATCCGCCTCACACTGCTTGCCGAGATATATCATTTCCAGGGCTTTGGCTTTGCCGACAAGTCGCGGCAGCCGCAGGCTTCCGCCGTATCCCGGCATGATGCCCAGGTTCGTTTCGGTCAAGCCTATGCGCGCGCCTTTTTTCATAAAGCGGATATGGCAGGCCATGGCCAGTTCGCACCCGCCGCCCAGGGCGTGTCCATTGATCGCCGCAATGACCGGTTTCGGGAAATACTCGACTTTGTTCCAGACATCCTGACCGCGTTTCAGGAAGTCAACGGGGCTGAAATCACCAAATCCGCTCGCCAGATCGGCGCCCGCGCTGAAAGCTTTTTCGCCAGTCCCCGTGATGATGACGCAACGGATTTCTTTGTCGGCTTCAACGGCATCGAGTTGTTTCCGCATGGCTTCGAAAACTTCGCCGCTCAGCTGGTTCATTTTTGGCTTGTCAATCGATAATATAGCCACTCTTTCTCTTATTTCTTTTGTTACTGCCTCACCCATGATAGTCCTCCTTCTTAATAGTATTGGTTGGTTCCGCCAGGCCGTAAAGCCGGGGAAACCGGTAATCAATTATCTTCCGATCATTTTGAACGAGCCGCTGATGATCTGAAGCTCGAACGCCAGAAAATCAAAATTTTCTCTGATCTTTGCAACGCTTGTCCGGATGCAGACTTGGGCGATTCCGTGGTTCAAGGCGTCTGATCAGCGAAAAGCGATTTTCTTTATGTCATTGATTTTGATTACAGCGGGCTCGAGTATAAGAGACAGGATGTTGCGTGTCAAGGGGATTTTGGCCGGACGAATTGCCTCAAATAAAATGTTACCGAAGGGATGAATAAAAAGGATACGTTGACTCATAAACCGATGTTACCGAGAAAGATTCGGAAACGGAGGTTAAATTATGAGTCCCAAGTCGAAGGAAGAAT
>Ga0209202_1000136_pt1 | contig 81424 bp, 103 predicted proteins | sample AD_UKC032_MetaG_FD_184416 | JGI IMG/M metagenome (GOLD analysis project Ga0209202, IMG submission 184416) | Active sludge microbial communities of municipal wastewater-treating anaerobic digesters from USA - AD_UKC032_MetaG (SPAdes) (version 2) | ecosystem: Engineered > Bioreactor > Anaerobic >... | reverse complement strand
AATGTAAAAGGACTGCAAAGGTATATTAATCATCTTTGCAGTCCTTATAAACGCTAAAAAGCCTATTTATTAATAAACTTTTTGTATTCTATCAAAAAGGCTTTTACTGTCGGTGTACTTTCTCTTTTTGCGTCACAAAACCTTGTTTTATCTGAAAAAAGAATAGGTACAATATTTTTAGAAAAATATTGCAATAACTCTTTTTTTGGTGCTTCTGACAATGCAAGCGCAATTTTGAAAAAATCATCCAAAATGTCACGCAAATCGCTACGAATTGCATTCTTTTTGTCCTTTTTTAGCTTATTTTCTGAAATTGATTTTACAGAAAAATCTGAAAAAAAAGAATTTAAAAAATCTATCTTTTTTTCAATTTCAGAAAAATTATATACTCCATTAGAAGTTACTGAAATATTAACTTTTTTCAAGTTATTATTTTCAATTTCAGAAGCCCAAGCATTTTTTTTAGTTGTTTCCATTTTTTTAAAATATTTGTGTACTGTTTAAATATTGTATAGAACAAAAAAGCCTTATAAAAATTTCACAATTTTTTAGCTGAAAAAACTACTTTTTGGCACAATATTTGGAAGCACAAAAAATTTGTTTTTTACTTTGTCAAAGAACGAACACAAATATACGTTCTATTTTTAACATTTCGACATTTGTTAATAACTTTATTTTTTGCATTTTTTGCAAATATTATTTATTTAAATATTTATTTAAACATTTGATTATTTATTTATATATTAATTATTTATACATATATCCAATTTTTGCATTTATGCAATTAGGGTGGGATGGGTGTGGAGGGCAATAAGGAGCCTTAGCTAGCGGGTCGCGCCCGACCGCGCCGCTGGCCATGTGAGACTCCCCGTTCTCACGGACATACGCGCCGCTTGGCGACCGTTTCCCAAGGGATATTCTAGCGGATTTAGATTTGTTGCAGTTAAGATTATACTACAGACTGCAGATAGTGCACTAGATTAACTAATGGATGCAAGGATTGAACAGATTAGTATAATGAATGCTAATAGTAATTCAAAGGGATTTATCTTCTGATATCTCATGGTTATAACTATAAGAGTGATAGATGGAATGATTTGAGGTCCTTAGGTAGCCTTAGCTGGTCAGCTGGTACGAGGGCCAAGCCCGATTGCCTGGCCCGTTGGTACGCGGGCCTAGCTTGGTACTGGGCAACCCAAGTCCTCAGGATATACCTCATGTATAGAGATGATATCATCAGGGTGGCAGTCCCAGTCGGGAGTCCTGTTGTACCAGTCCTGATATGCAGTCATGGGATCTGGTCCATAGATACGTTCTGATACTTCTGTCGGGTTTTGGTTCTCATCGACAGCACGGAAGGTGATGCAGTATTCTTTCATGGTATAGGTTTTTATGACTTGTGGTACTCACCGCATTCAGAACAGCGAGTAGTGAATTCAATGTCAGTATGAAACTTCTTGTCAGCGATGTACATACCAGTAGGATATTTGGAATGCATCCAGTTAAGGCAGAAGTACATGAGTTTCCACATGATGCGGTCCTTGAGTGATTGTTTTACTACGTGTGTCATGGTTATGGGGTTTTAATATTGGTAAGTGATAATGATTAACCAGTTGGTATCAGTGATGGCTTTGGTATCGATGTGAGTAAGGGAAGTACCGTAAAGAGTTTCGACCAGTTCCTCGGCCTTGGCCTGAAGGTTATTAAGGAGACGATCGATATCCTCGTATGAGGTAGGGTTATCCAGTTCGTAAGGCATAAAAGAACCGAATTCCGGTGTGAAGCAATAGATATGAGTTCCAGCATCATCGCAATACCCGATTTCGTGATGGGTGTAACTGATAAATGGCATAGTACGTTTCTCAGCAGTTCTTTGAGATTCGTTGTGTGCACGGATATAACCGAGCAAGAAGGCCTCGAATTCAAGGTGATTGAATTCACCGAGTACCGAGTGTACCGTTTTCATGAAGTCTGATTCTGATTTTTCCATAGTATGTATTATTTGAGGGTTAAAAGGTTACAGTGATGGGATACAGGGATGGGTTGCATTAAATTATTTAATTATTTTTATTTGTATTTATTTTCTACATTTTTTATTAATTCATTAAAATATAACATTTGAATAATTTTTTGTTCATCTATACTTATTTCAGACAAATGATATTCTTTTTTATATTTTTGTTTAATTATTCTATTTTTTATTGTTAATATTTCAATATTTTTTCTAACTAAACAATCAATAATATAATTAATTGGATTGTCATATATTATCGGAATTATTTTTTCATATATTTCATAATCTTTTAATTCTTTTCTTAATTCTTTTATTGTTCTAAATGAATAAATAATTATATCATTTATTTCAATATAGGATATATTTTCTTTTTCTTTTATTGAAACTAAATATCTATACATTCTAATTGCTAAAGATTTCATTAATATATTATTCATTCCATTTATTCCTTTATTTTTCAAATGTTTTAAAGCATCCATTTCGACATTTATTTAAGTATTTATTTATACACTATTATATAAATATTAATATTACAAATATACAAAATTATTTTACAAAATTTTAAATAATAAATAATTATTTTTAAAATATCAAATAAATGCAAAAACGGGCCCAAATCGGGCCTATTTCCTACAAACCATCCCAAATCCTGATCATATCGCCTTTAGGGCGCTCGGATTCGGATTTGTTCGGGTAATTGAGGGATTTTCTCGGATTTAATCCGGACAATCTCAACAAATTTCGGATTCGGATTTGATAGAGATTTAGGTATGCGATAGCTAGCCGATCCAGTGCCCTCACGCCGCTCAGGCGATAGCTAGTGGAAAGGGAAGAGGGATTCGGATTTGTTCCCGATGCGATAGCTGGTCCTCACACAAAAAGGCCCTGAATCCTTTCCGCATATCCTGCAGTTTTAGTAGCAGTTAGATGCTTGGGATTCAGGGTCCTTGATTATCCCAGCCCGAGTTTCTCTGAGATCTTATCGACCTTGTATACATCTACGGCCTCCAGTTCCTTGAGCTTGGCTTTGGTGATCCCATCCAGTTCGGTAGGGCGGGCCACCACTTCCGGAAGATCTTTGAGCCCATTTTCAAGGTATAGGTCGGTAAGGGATTCCGAGAAAGCGGAAAGGGATTTGGTTTCGTCCCGGTGTACGGGAAGCTGGCTTTTGGCCTTCTCCTGCCCCGAGATTAGTACGAGGGCCTCGGTGATCGTGATATGATTTTGATGTCCTGAATCGGATGGTAAATCCTCTGTTTTAAATGCCTTCAATTGATTAGCGAGGGAAGCCAGATTCGCCGTTGCTCTAAGCATTGAGTCAACCGCACCAGTCACTGCGTTGGTAACAAAAGGTTTGTAGGTGTTGTTCTCAAATTCCAGCAAACCTTGTGTTCTACGGGCTAGGCGGGATATGTTCTCGAGGGACAGGGAAATGGACCGCGAAAAAATTTCTCCCGCGGCGCGATTTATTGTTTCATTACTGGAGAGATTTATGAAGGTATTATCGTTACCAATGAGATTGGAATTAATGAATGAAATTGGTATTCCGGTATACCTAGAGAAATCCTCAAAGGAAAGGGTAAACCCATTGAGGGTAAAGTTATTATTGATATAGTATGATGTATAGCTTTGATAAAGGCTATTGTAGTCTTTATTTATAGATTGTATAGTAGTATGCTTAGGTCTAGGAATTCGGATATTGGTTGTATTCATTATTCTTTGTTTTGGGGAGGGTGGAAGAAAGTTAATTTTGGGTTTCCCTTTTAGGGATAATAGTATCACTATAAGAATTGGTCTGGTGTTTTACTAGATCGGCTTCAGGAATCCAGGATTTCTCACGAATATAGAGGATCCAGAAGCAGGATCCTCTATATAATTGGAGTCGTAGTTCTAGGGAATTACTTACCGATAATCAGGTTCCATTGCTTTAGCAGGTCTTCCTGGTCTACTTCAGGATGTGAAAAGAAGTAGTAATCCTTGGCAATTTCCACATAGACTGTGAAATATGATACAGGGACAATGTAATGGGCCACGTTACTTGGTACTGGAAGTGTTGCAATGAAATAGGGTTCCCATTGTGATTTCTCCACCTTGGTTGGGTCTTTGGGAGTGATTTCCCTTATGATTTCAGGATATCTTTCCTGAAGCCTGTTGTGGATTTCCCATAGGTTCCAACAATCGAAGTGCATGATAATTTTTGAGTAAGGCCTGAAGAGTTCATCTTTGGCTTTCTGTGATAGGGAATTGAAGTATTCCCTTTCCTGCATTTTTTGAGTCATCGGTGTAGGTTTTTAAGGTTAATTCTGAAGTTGATATTGTTTACTATCTGTTTCTCTTCCTTGACTGTCCTTAGCCATAGTTCCAGGATATGGATATCGGCTTCGGATAGCTTATCATTGAGTATCGCTTCCAATTCCTGTGTGAGCCTGGAATTTCTGGATACGGATACCATGATGGGTAATAGGTTCTTTGCCATGTCTGTTATGGATTAAGTTCTATTTGGATTTGGCCAAGTTCCTCTTCCAGGTCTGTTTGGATTTGACCTATTTCATTGATCTTCCGGTCAAGAGAGTCGATCAGGACCTGTTGTTTCCTGATTGTATCCTCTTGGGTTGATACATTGAATCCTAAGATCATGAGGCCTAAGCCCAATAGGATGATTAGGAGAATTGCAAAGGAGGTGTCGTTTTTCATGATTATTTGTGTTTTTGGACATGTAATGATGATTTGTAGTAATCTATGTTTAACTCTTTGAGTTGCTTAGCTGCGTCTTCTTTAGAAGTTGCTAGTATCGAACCAAGCATCCCATTTTTGAGGTCATACAGGTATTTCCTTTTGAGGAGTAGGGTTTCCTGTGATTGCCGGGACATTGACTTAAGATATGGTTTCATGGGTTACATATCGTTTTGGGAAATAGTTGTTAATATACCCAGATTGTCAAGGTATGCGATGTATTTAAAATGGTTGGATCCGCAGAAAGGTTCGTAGTCCAGATCTTGAGGGAATTCCCAGTTTTTAGGGATTAGGTATAGGTGAGAGGCAATTCCGCCTTCGTCAGATCCGTCATCCGACATGAACCCGGCAATTTGATATTCATTGAGCATATCGTAAAGGAATTCAATGACCCGATCTAGGTCATAAGTCCAGTTCTCAAATACGATTGAACCTGGGTATTCCTTGGATTCGAATTTACCCAAGAGGGCCTCACTGAGTGGGCCATGAGCCCAGAGTGCATAGTTCTCATGTTCGAGAAACCTGTGGATTTGACACCTGACCTCATAGTATATGGGAGATGTCTCAGCCAAGACTTGGAGCCGGTGATTGTAATTTTTAACTGTTGTTTTCATGGTTCCAGGAGTTGAATGGATTTAATATCACTGATGGCAATTGATTTTGAGAAAGTGCTGTCATCCTCGTTCTCGAGGGTAACGATAATTGTTTCATTGGCCTCATCGATTTTGAATTCCGGGTATCCGGTTGCAGTGTCCAGGATTAGGTCATCGCAATTGGTAATCCTGATGTATGGGTCCCAGTCTGATGTGTGTTCCTCTTCCCCGAGTTGCATGATAGCCCCAATCATAAGCTCGATAGCCTCGATTTGTTTTATGGGAGTGGTCCAGGTTGCTTTGTGATTGATTTCAAATGGATACTGCCTGCAGATACCCATGAATTTTGTTGAGAGTTGTTCCATGATTATTTAAGTTTTGCATTGGGTTTTACGATGAAGAAAGGATCAAATTCATTGTCGGGACAGAGGGTTACTATCTGATCGTTTTCATCCTTGATTTCCATGAGGCCATCTACGCCAGCATGTATTTCCTGTTCTTCCTCTGTAGCATCAGATAGCCCTTCGCCCAGTACGAAGTGACCTTTGATAAAGTGGGAATAAACGTTTACCTTTGATTCGAATGGGAGATCATTGATCTTAGCAATGAATTTTTCCCAGTATTGTCCTTGTGTCATGATTTAATTATTTGAGGGTTAATAGTTTTCAGTGATTGCAATGATACATGTCTCATTGCCGAGAGAAACGAGATCCCAGAAAGGTGAGCATTCCCCCTTAGAGAGGTCAAAGGCATCGATGAGCATCCTGATTTGATGCAGGGTGAGGTTATTCTTGAATTCAATGTAGCAAACCAGGACTGGTTGGCCTTTATCCCAGTTTTCATAGTCATGTTTGTAACTGAATACCTTGAAAGAAAGGTCGGTGATGTTCTCCAGATCGTTTTTTACCGAGTGATAATCAGCATTTTGAAGGTCCAGATCCGGGTCCCGATAATTTTCGGGTTCGTTAGGACGATTGTAAAGGGCCTTTGAATAGGCACCAGCAACTTCCCATGTACTGGGATTGTGCAGAATGTTAGGAAAGTGTTCCATGTTAATAAGTTTTGAGGGTTAGTGATAGGTTTTGCATTTGCATTAATGCATTAAATTTATATATATGCAAATATAATGCATTTTAAATCCCAATGCAACGTTCCTGCATCAATCTCTATTATAACTTTTCACCATCCTATTTAGCCATATTCTGGATTGATTTGATGATTTTGTGATCAGCAAGATCTTCGTCCTCAAGGATATCCTGACACATGGAATATAGGATACTGCATTGATTTTTACTTAGTTCTAAGGTGCGAGGGAATTCATGTTCAATTCGAGCCTTAGCTAGACGAAGTTTTTTTTCGACACTGCCTAACCGATTAATTTTTTGTAGGCGTTTACCTTTCAATGATTCATCGATTATAGTGTGGCCAAGCATATAGGAATACTCTTCTGATACCAACATTTTGATGAGGTCCATTTCCTCTCGTGTAAGGAATACTGGTTGCTTCTTTTTCATAGGTTATTGGATTGGGGCCCAATACAGGGTTGAATGATTAGAATAACCCATACAGTAGGCCTTTTCATGAAGGTCAAAGATGATATACCCATCATCCAGGAATGCGGTTGCATTGGTGAGCCTGGCAGCGAAGAAAGGAGCTTCCTCCATAAGCCGGCGGGTTGGCATAAAGATATACCGTTCCTTATTTACCTTCCGCTTCGGAGGGGTCAAGGCCGAGTTCTCTGATTTCTTCCCATTGGTCGTGGGAGAGGTTTTCGAGGATTTCAATTTGTTCATGGGTGAGATCCGGGAAGGCTCTACTGGCCTCAGCATGTTCTTCCTCGTAATTTTGGTAGTAGTTTCTGTTACTTTCATATTGGGTTGTGTTTTGGGTTTTTCTTCCGAAATAATCTATGTTAGGATCTGATGTGCCTGGTGAATAGGCTTCTTCAATGATTCTTTGACTGTCCTTCTTATCGAAGTACAGGGTTAATTGTGAACCTATGATTACAAATAGGATTAGCGATAGGAGTACTATGTTTTGTCTTTTCATGAGTCATGCGGAGCTGCAGGGTTAGTTACTTGGGGATAGTTTTCGATCAGATGGAGGAAGTCAGACCATCCCGGAGGGTCATTTAAGATGTTGAATACGTGATCTGGTAATTCAAACCACATTTGTTGGAGGTGATTCATTAGGCCTTGATGGTTTTCTTGCATTTCCATGGCCTGTAGTTTTTGCCACTCGTTGATACCAAAGTATCTCACTATGAACCACTTACAGTTAGGAATTCTCCTTCCATAATTCCGAAGCCAATGTTTATAATCATCGAATGTTGCCATATTACTGTTCTATTAGGTTCTCTGATTTAATAAATCCTGGGTCTCCTTTGTGTTTTACCTGCAGTTCAGTGATGTCCTTTTCGAAGCAATACTCTGTCCCGAATTTCTTGAGCAGGCTATGCCTGAGCAAATTAAGCTCTGATTTACTGACCCTGCTATTGGTCATCTCAGCCTTGTTGGCATCGACTTTCTCGATAGCATCCATGTCAAGGACAAATGGACCGATTTTATCTAGGGCATACCCAATTAAGTGGGCCTCCTGTACTGTTAGTTCTACTTTCCAAGCCATGTTATATCTCCTCGTATTTTTTAATGAGTAAAAGGCAATCATCCAATGTTTTCTTGTAGCTATTGATCAGGGCTTTCATTTCCTGATACTTGTCGAGAGGTACAGTGATCTGGTTAATGTTCTCTGAGAAGTCATATCCCTTAGATTTCATGTATGACAGGACCAAAGCATCGTATTCCTTGATATTGATTTCAACCTTGTCATCGATAACCGTGTGTGGTGTATTTGGTAACCCATCAGTCCCGATCTCATAATCTGGTAATTGGTATTCGGTTGGTTCCTTGTAATCAAGGTTGCATTCGTCATCTGGATCTTTCCTTCCCCAAGTTACTCGTGGTGAGGCATTCATGTACCCAACGATGTTATTGGCTTTTTCCTGAGCATCATCGTCTAGGTCTTCCATTAAGCCGCAGTCAGACATGTGGGCAAAGATGTAATCTATACCAGTAGCCAAAGCCTTGACCATAGCCCTCATGTCCATGACATCATCGAAGTTATGCTCGATGAAATGATAGAAAAGATCCTCATAGTAAGTCTCATTGTGATTACTGATATTATCTACCAGATCATCGAATTGTTCTTTGGTTAAGTACCGTGATTCTTTTGCCCCAGTCACCGATAGGTCTGGGTCAAGGGGTACATCTTGAAGCGCTAAATCATTGATGTGTTTGGTGAGCAGTTCCCTTAGGAATGTTTGTTGCTCCCATGTTAATTGCTTTTTCATAATGTTTAAGTGTTAGGTTAAGATTTTATATGTGTCATCTGGTGGCATTTCGAAATTCGTTGATACCCAACCCTCTTTAAAGATATAGATCTGATCACTGTATTTATTTACAGTATCGCCATCCAGTTCCAATACTGTTCCGAGGCATTCCTTGAGATCTTCCATTGAGTCGTAATCGCCATCTTCTTGGTGCATCTTTAATGAAAGGTTCAGGCATTCTTCTAATGAATCGGCCTGAACTACCTCTTGGAATTGTTCCTGTTGTTGGTAATCTTGGTCGAATAAGAGAATATAGGTTTTCATGTTATAATGGGCTTAAGGATCGGCATCCTACGATTTTACCGTCCTGATTAATAACTCCGTTTACTATGAGAAGGTCATTCCGTTTTCCCAGCATTTCCCTCGCTACGATCCAGGATACGATGTATAAGGTATCCTGTTGGGGTTCTGGTAAATTCTGGACCTCAGAATATTCATTCCGTGTGATTGGTATGTATCCACCAGGTGCTGGAATCCTGTAAAGGGTTTTTGTCTTTTGGATGACCCTGCAGTATTTCTCTGCCGGTGGGAAGATTGCGAGTGGAAAGGCATAATCAACAGTTTTATCTGTTGCTTTAAGGACCCGTACTTCGTGAGGTGTGGTGTTAATTATTTGCATAGCATTAATAATATAAAAGGTTGTGCAATAGGCAACCTAAGGTGCATTCTAGTGCATCATATTGGTGCACCCTTAGGAATTTGCATATTAATATTTGAGTTGTACTAGAATATCACTTTTTGATAAATGGGAGGGGATGTTGAGTCCCCTCCCATATCGGTGAAAGACCGGGTTTACAGAGTTTTCCCCTTTGAAGGATCGGGCAATACTGCATTACAGAGTTCGGTGAACTCGGTATTGAGTTTTGTGAACTCAGCATTTGCCTTTTCGATCTCAGTTGCAGGGGCGGCAGCATCTTGGAGTTTAGCCAATGCGCTTTCTGCTTTGTGGGCCTTTTGCCTGAGATTCCGGATTTCTTTACGGTGCTTAGCCCGGAATTTTTTCATCTTGGCCGGATCCCCTTTGATCCCATCGGGGTAGAGCCATTTGTAATCCCGTTCCCCAGCTTCGGTATCATCCGATTCCGGTTTTGCTTTGGGAGCCTTGTTGGCTGCAACCTCAGCAGTTTTGGTTTCCAGCTTTGCCTCTTTTTCGGCAGCAGCCATTTCATCCAGTTTTTTGCGGGCCTCGATCTTATCCTTAAGAGAGACACCTTTCTTGACTTCAGTCATGATGGTAGGGTTTTGTGGTGCATAAGCACCGGGTTAAATATTTGAGTGTTGGGATTAAAAGGTTGCATATTGCAATAATTTATAATGCAAATATAATAAACCTAAATCCTCTTGTAAAGGATCTTGGTGCTATCTCTTATATAACTTTTATCTGGGCCCATTTTGCATTATATATTAATATTATATAGGATAAAATGTATGTGACATGTTGTTATTTCTGTGAAGAAACCCCCACCAGGAAAGGCAGGGGTTTCTCTTAATTGTACGTTCGTTTAGCAAGGTAAGGTAAATCTATTCATCTGACCGGTGCAGACCCTGGCTAGTTCGAAACTGATATTGGAAGATGTATGAGTCTTAAGTGGATATGCTAAAATGTCAGAGCACGATCGATACTTATGAGACTGCAAAATTGTGTTATCAGTATAAACCTGAGTAGGGAGGCAAACCGCTACCGGATATGTGACCGGTTCAATATCGCCAGCAACGAAGATTGCTTGGGGAATGAGAGGCAGGCATGATACCTGGTAGTCGGGAATTGGCGTTACCTGATTCACTAGAACGGTTTGCGTGATTCCGGGTGGGTGATAGGCAGCGTATGCCGGTGTTTCTACCGTTAACGCAAGGAGAGTGAATCCAAGGGCCATAAAGACCAGAAATAGGATTTTCTTCATGTTGTGTTTGGTTTTGGTTTTTTGCCACTATTGGCGGTAAGCATTATTTAATTGAAATAGTCTTTAGCTATAGAGGAGGAAATCCAATATCTCTAGATCTACTTTGTCTTTTTTGTGTTCCTTTGCCCTGGTTTCCCCATGATTAAGTTGGTAATTCAGAGCGTTGTAAATGAGCCAATCATTAGCGGTGGCTAGCCCAAAGTGGGCCATTTCGATGTTGAGCCTTTCCAGTGCATCTTCGGCCATCTTCTTGGGGAAGTTGGTTTCAGTTGCAACTTCCATGATCCTTTGTTCCGGAGCATAAATAGGTTGGGCCCTCAGTTTTTGGAATGGCTCCAGGAATTCAGAGGCCTTTTCGCAAAAGACTTCGAATTTATCCAAGGTTTCCGTTACCAGCAAATCGCTGAGTACCTGGGCAGTGTGCATCATCTTATCAGTGGAAGTGGTTGCATTTTGTACCGGTATGCTAAGACCGTTAAGGCAAACAAGCCTGTAAAGGCCAAAGCTTCCTTGATATTTGAGTGAGCCGTCATAAGAATTCTGTACCCGTAATCTCGGGAAAACATCATCCTTTTCGGTAATGGAATTGGCAAAATCAGTGGCAATGAAATCGATGTAGAATTTTGCATGATCCCTGATTTTGAATTCCATTTTAATTTTGAGGCCTTTGATGGCAAAAGCTTCAAAGAGAGGTCCCACGATTGATTCGTTGGTTTGAAGCTCATAACTCTTGGAGCAGAAATTCACGATACGTGGCCCTTCAGGGTAATCGACCACGATAGCTTGGTCGATGTTGTTGTTCGGCAGGTACTCTAAGGGTATAAGCCCTTTTACAGGTACCTTGCGAACTGGGTAAAAGAGAGGTTTTGTTTCCATGTGATATATATTAAATAATTATAATGCAAATATATAAAACCTTTATCCTCTTGTAAAGGATCTTGGTGCTATCTTTTGCTAAACTTTCTCAAAACTAAGGGTAGCGTTGTCCTTGATGTTTTTGTGAAAGTACTTGCCTTTTGAATCTGCACTAAGGAAGTCCTCATAGCCCTTTTGGGTGACCGGTGTATACTTATAGGTCTGACCAGATTTGAAACGAATCCTAAGTTCCTTTTTAGCTGGTTCGTAACCGATAGCATCGATGTTACTGGATTCTACTTTTACCATGTTCATGATTGCTGTATTATTTCGTTAGTTACTTTATCCCTGATTGTCATATTTCCCTCGTCATCGATTTCGGTTGTAATGCCGAATTCAATTTCTGACATTTTAAGGAACATGTCGAAGAGGATAAATTGCCCCTCTTCTGGATATTGTTTAAGAAATTCTGGGGTCCATAATTTGATGATGTACTTTACCAGATAGAAGATGGGCATTGGTACTTCCCAATCTTCTGGGTTTTCCTTGATTTTCTCAAAGTGAGCAAGGATGTCGGGTAAATTATCCAGCATCTTATCCTGTGAAAAGCCCATGTCCATGAGTTCATCATGATACTCAGGATCAGCATAAAGCTTTTCATAGATGTTAAGTATGGACTTGGTTTGAATAGACACTACCTTGAGCAGGATTTCTCTCTGCTCAGGTAGTAGTGGGAATGCGATTCTTATTTGCATATCTTTATTTTATAATAGTATATCCTGGTTATTCCTGTTCTGCGGCAAGCCTTTTCTCAACTTCCTCTTTGTAGGCAAATTCCACATCCTGGTACCAGCGACGTACTATTTTCGGGACCCGCATTTCAGGGTCACGTTGCAAATCACGAATGGCCTTACGGAAAGCATCCCGTTCTTCCTGTAACCTCATGTAGACTGGGAATTTAGCCATATCCGTCTTGTGAATGTTATAGGAGTTTTCCTTGCCCCAAGGTAATGAGATAGGGCAATTCTCAACCAGTTCTCCGTGAAGGTAGATAACGAATTTAGGGATTTTCTTACCCATGATCCTGATACCGAATACCAGCTTCGGATCATATTTATCATTGGCAGGGTCCTTAGCTTCCTTAATGCAGGGCATCATCCATTGGTATGAGTCCTCATGTTCTTCCTCGGGTTTGAATTTTAATTCCAGATCCTCAATGAAATCGAGGGTGAGGAATTTGAAATCCATAGTCCTGAGAGATTCGATAAGCTGTTCCTGATTTTCGATGATCCCCTTTTCAATTTCGAAGAGAATGGTTTTAACCAGTTCCTCATGAGAACCATCCATTGAATCCGTTGAGAGTTTAGGTCTGCCCCGTTTTCCAGGTACCTTAGTTTCCCTCGGTAATATCCCAATGAGTTGATCGAGGTATTTTTTGAATTTCTCAATATCCTCTTGATCAAATAGTGAGACTTCGATTTTCATGGGCCCTTTGTGTTCTTCCGCAGGCCCCTTAGCTAGCTCTGTGTCCTGTTCAACCAACCTGTCTGAGAAGTGGTTGAATTCGGGATCATAGAGCTGGATGCGGATCTTTTTTTGGATTTCCTTGTTCATGTGTTTGGGATATTTATATTAATTAATTATAATGCAAATATAATAAACCTAAATCCTCTTGTAAAGGATCTTAGACATAACTTTTGCCAATCTCTTGTAAAACCAAATAAGCTGACTCCTTTGGTGGGGCCAGCTTATTTGATAGTTCAATAACGCTTGGATTGTGATTAATCTTCGGCGACTTCAGGAGTTTTACGTTCCTTTTTGGCTGGCTTTTCGGCAGGAGCCTCGGCAGTAGGATCGCCTTCTGCTTTTTCGGCTTTGTTGTTCTGGCGACGCATTTTAGCCCGGTATTTCTTCTTCTCCTTGTCGTCCGTCATCCCCTCGGGATATTCGTACTTTTTGGCAAATCCGCCTGAGCGTTTCGGTTTCAGGCCTTTGGCCAATTCGTCAGCTTCTGCAAGTTCAGCTTCGAGAGCCTCAACTTTTGAAACGAGTTTTCCGAGTTTTTTGGCAAGCTTCTCATCTTCAGGAACATCGTCCTTTTTGATGTTGTTTTCCTTGCGGAAGTCGCGGAGTTCCGCTTTTGCCATTTTCAGGTTTTCCTTGGTAGTTTTTACCAGTTCCTGAGCTTCTTCGTAAGTGATTTCCTTTGACATTGTGTTGTGGATTTTGGTTAGTAATTAAGGGTTGTGAATTAAAAATATAAATAGCATCTAGTATCTACTGCAGAAATGGAATTATTTTACTAGAGAAGGTTAATCATCTGAGATGTTAAAGGGTAACTCCCTGACTTCCAATAGGTCCTGACCGGGGAAATCGAGAAAGAATTTATCATTGGCCTCTTCAGGAGTAAGGTTAGTATAGAATTGAATCCTTTGGTTTCCAGTACCGTTTTCCTCATAGATGACCATTACGATCTTATGCTCCAAACCGAGTTGTTTAAGCCTAAAAGCCATAGCTTCGGCCTCTGCCAACTTATTGGCATAAGGCTTCATTTGAGCCTTCTTCAAAAGAGCATTGGCCCTATGTTTAATAGCCTTGATCCTTTCTATGTAATAGGTTACTTGGTTCATAATTCAATCATATCGATCAGACATTCACAAAGGATTGGGTAATTGGTATAGAGAGGTTTCCCTTTACCATTAAGCCTTGTCATGACCTTACCAGTCTCCGGATCCTTTTCGGTCTGCTTAACAGGCCTGTAGCCAATGCGGCCCGTACCCATACATTTCTTACACTTCTTTGTGTGTTCAGGAGTTTCAGTAAGAACACGTTGAGATAGTAAGAACTCCATGATCGCTCTCTTGCAGTTACGATCTTGCCATTTCTTAACCTTAAGGTAATCGGCATCATGGTTCTCGTTGAGATAGTTCTGAGTGGCTTCATTGAATTTTACCTTTATCCGTTCAACATGTTGGCGGATACTAAATTCTAGTTTGTAGAGTTCGATTTTTTCCATATCATTATTAATATTTGAGTTTAGAAAAAGAGGGGAGAGGTTTCCCTCTCCCCTAGATTCCCTGTAATCTCCCCCCGGATATTACTTGGCGGGAATCTCAATCTCCAATTTCTTGGCGATTGCCTTACGGAAGCCTTTGATGGTGTCATCGTCATAATCATCAGGATCAACTCCCTTGATTTTGTAGTCCTTGATAACCTCGCAGAGATCATCATAATCGCATTCGACCAGATCCTTCCAGGTGATGTCGGGGTTTTTGACCGCAGCTTTCGGTGCAGGTTTTTCGTCCTCGTCGTCATCATCCTCGTCTTCCTCGGTAACATCTTCCGGAATCTCGATCTTCATCGCCTTTGCGATGGCTAGCCTGAGCTCGCCCTCATCAAGGCCTTTGGTTTTGATGTCCAGGTCCTCATCATCGATCAGGTCAAAGAGTTCTTCTTCGTCCATGTTTTCGAGATCAACGAAGGTCATCTTCTTTTCCTTTACCGGTTCAGGAGCCGGCTTAGCTGCAGGTTTTGCAACTTCCTTTGCAGGAGCTTCGGCTTTTGGTTTTGTACCATGATCATGTGCATCACCGGTTAGGATGAGTACTGATCTGGCAATAAAGACAGTGCCGTCTTCCATTGTGATCATTGCCTGGCCATAAGGAGATACTTCCAGGACTTCAGCGATTGTCTGCCCCACTAGTGAAGCAATTGGTTTAATTTTCATCTGTTTTGGGATTGGTTAATAAGTAAAGGTTATAGGTTTTAAGCTTCAGTGTTTTGCATACCGATTTGTCTGATTCTGATTTGGCTTTTAATTTCTTAGCCCAATTAATGAGGCCATCATTTAGTTTTTCCTCAGGTATTTCAATAACATCATCCGTGATAGAGGTGTTTGGGATAATGGCGTCGTCCTCGATATTGGCCTGATGTTTTGTGATAATGAATTTCATATCCAATTTATTATTAATAGTTTCTCGTTTTATTCCTTACTATCTTGGAACTAGAGTGATCCTTAGTAATTCCTAGAATTAATTAATATCTCCTTCCTAAGCCTGTTCATTAGCCTTTCCCGAACGTTTTTCCTCGTCCTATGTCGCTGCTTTGACGTTGCCTTAGGATCTATGCTATTGTCCCATTTCTCTGATGAGCCATCCATGATTTCCTTATATAGTGGATGGAATCTAGCAGCCCTTCTTCGATACTGTTTCCTGAAATTCTTTTTCTCACTATCAGTAATGCAGGTTATTGGGTACTGATATTTGGAATAGACCTTAACTATTTCTGACCAGATCATATATTTAGTTGAGCCTACATTATTCCGGATTGGAAGTATATGCTGTTCGATTATCTCTTTTCCTCTTACACAATAAAACTCCTGAGTGAATTTAGGATTATACTTAGACACTATGAATTCCATCTGATCCTTAGTTTCGAAGGGATGATCGATATACCGAAATTCCCCCTTTTCTGTTAAGAAAACGAGGTAATACTGTACTAGGCTAAGGTTCTTGGTTTTACCCGATTTCTTTACCAGTGTTCCCATTGGGAGATCAACGGGGATTCCATGAACAGCCTTATGAAATAAGTCCTTCTTCCTCTTCTCTCTGACTCGGCCCATAAGTTACGTGATTTTTAAGATTAAAGTATTCCCAATCGAAATCTCCAACAATCGTATGTCCTACGATATGCCAAGGACCGTTTTTCTCTATATACGTAGCGACCTGTTTCTTGGAGAAATAAATCGTCATTGTATTTTCAAAGATCCTTTCTGTGATATCATGGTGTCTTAGAGCTCCCCTAAAGAATCTCAATAAGTCGATATCCACATGAATCCTTGCGTATCTGTTATCCATTATCTTAATGTCCCTTTCTTAGCTTTGTTAAACCAAATAGAGATGGACTTATCCTTGGCATCTGGGAATTTTGCCTTTACCATTTCAGTTACATCTGCCTTTGAAAGACCCTGTTTCTGTAATTCCACAGTATAGGCTTTTTTAGTTCCAGAAAAGATACCTTCCTGGGTCCTTTCTCTTCTTTTCTTCTTTTTCTTGATACCCCTTACCTGCTTTACCTTGGTAACGTTACCTTCTTCATCCCTTTCAGCCACATGGCCCAACCTAAAAGCCGCGTTGAGGAATGTTTCATCCACGTTACGGCTTTTAAGTAAGGCATCAGCCCAGTCATCGTATTCATCCAGTTTTTCCGGATGGATATCCATATCGAAATGGTGAATGAGCCATGATTGAAGTTGGAGGATAGATTTATTTCCCACGTCTTCAAACAGCATCCCCCTTACGATACAGTGTCGTTTGAGGTTTGGGAGGGTTAGCTTCTGTAATGCTGATTGGGCATTAGAAATAACAAACCCCTTAGGATCCTTGTTTCTGGCCATTTTTTAAGGCTTTTTCTTTTTTGAGTTTCTTTTCAATGATTTTCATCACGTTCCTTTCTTGGAATGTGGTGGGTTGGCCCTTTTGGATTTTCACCCTAATTTCTTTGGCCTTTTTGTAGTTCTTGTCGTGTTGTTCTTTCCTTTCTTTTGCGTTCATCGTGTCGGATAATTTAAGAGTCTTGATTTATCGATTAAATTCTTTTCCTTTTTAGGTATGATGATTTCGAATGTTTGAGTTTCCATTACCGGCCAGATATAAAGGCCTTGGTTAAATCGCCAATCTCCCGGAAAGAGTTTATGATAATGGTTAAAATCCTTTTCAAGTAGCCTTGCCCTATGTGTTCGGTGGAAATCATCATCACCAAGCCACCAGGGGTATGGAGTGTCATTAGAAGTTAAAAATGGTTTAGCCATCGTGTTGTTGAATCCCCGCCTTTCCCATTCAGTAATACAGGAATAAAGGTACCATTTCAGGGCATCTGGACAACCCATCCACATCTTAGCGGCAGGGTGGTTGGCCCAGGAAGTGGTACGGCCTTCGACAATGTCTAGTAATTGCTTAGCTTCAACCCTTTGTTTTCCTAAGCGCTTGTTATCTAGGGTTCTAACTGAATCCTCGAAATTAGGGTATGGGAGAAATGTTTGCATATTTTATATTTAATAGTATTTCCTTGTTTATCCCCGAAGGGAGGCAGACTATGGCCATGGTCTGCCAGCATGGTGAAAACAGGTGCTTAATTAAGCAGCTGCCTTCATTTGGTAAGCGTTGCCAGTTATTGGCGATAATAGTTCTCCATGTACCCTTACTGAGCCCCGTCAAAAGCCTGTCACCCCCGAGTAACGGCAGGGAGGTTTGCCTGAGCCTAACTCCCTCAATAATGTGGAGGTGCAGGGATTCGAACCCTGGTCCGAAACTCCTATTTGATATACTTCGCTGAACTATCATTATTTTAATTAATAGTACTTCCGATTTTATCCCATTCGTGGGCCATTGTCCTTGTTTCCACCAAGGCCCATCACGAATATTAGGATTACGATGATAATTATGAATTTACTCATAGTCTCTGAAACCTTTAGCAACTGGGAATCTTGGGACCCCCGTATTTGATTTACCTTGATATTTAACTGTAACCATCCTACCGATTTGGTGATGTTGATCATCCCAGAGTGCCGCCCTTACATCCCTGTCACCCATTGGCCTTGCCCTGAATGTTACCTTCCCATCTGAGAGTACGAAGATTGCAGTTCCAGCATCACGGCCAGTTGCTTCCTCCATACCGATGAGTTCAAATTCGTCCTCGTCGAAGTCCTTGTATTTCATAAGTGACCAGGATCGTTTCCCGTATTCATAGCGCCCATCCATGGTCCTTACCATAGTTCCCTCGTATCCTTCAGCAATGAATTGGGCATGATATTCGAGAATCTTTTCCATAGTTGAGCAAATGAAGGTCTCAACGAATTCGATGTTTGGAATATCCAGTTCTTCCCTGAACCCCATGATAAGCCCCATTCGATATGATTGTGGTAAATTACACCCTATATCGTATACCCTGAGTTTTATCCTTTTACTGGATTCTTGTTTCCTTTTCACTGCAGAGACAATACCCTGAAAATCAGTGGATGTGGTAAAGAGTTCACCATCAATGATATCTGTGTCATTTACGATACCTACGTTTTTATCGTAAGGGTAAATGAGTTTAAGGGATTCTTTGATATGGTCGAGTGAGTCGAATTCCTTTCCATTGCGGGAAGTAACATGGATATCACCATCAGCATCCATTCTTGAGAATGATCTGATACCATCGTATTTCCTTTGGACGTAGACGGGCCATTTGGTAATCTTCAGTTTTTTCTGAGCCAGCATTGGGCGAAGATTACCCGAAGCATCCTTTCCTTGATGCTTCTTTAGGAATGACCAAAGATCAGCCCTGTCATCTGCTGTTTCGATGTTGAATGGTTCTTCTTTATAACCTTTATCGAGAAGCTTATTGAACATTGATTTGGCTTCTGAAATTGCCTGTTCATAGGCAGATGTTTCATTTGCCCTCCCAATGTTTTTACCCTCGTGGAAGATTTTAGCATCCTCCTGTTGGGCACCTCCAAGATGTCCCTTTGATGAATGCAGGGTGTTTGTTAACCCATCAACCCAGATATGAAATACCTGGATTTGATCCAACTTTGTAAGCCGGTATAGTGTTTTGTTATACATAATTATGGGGTTTCCATGATTAGGATTATTATTTTATTAAATAAATATAATGCAAATATAATAAACCTTTATCCTCAATGCAACGATCAGGGAAATATCTTTTTTAAAACATTGAGATGGCCTCACTTTGTGTCAAAGGTTTAGCACCTGAAGAAGCTTTTTCTTTATCCCTATTCCTGACCTTTAATAGGTTCATGTCAATATAGGCATTCTCAAGATAGGTTTTTGTAGTGATTATCTGATATATGGCCTTAAAGTTTATAGCCCCTTTTACTTGGACCCGGTAGTCAGGCCAAAACCTTTGCCCGTAATTGGCTTTCTTTGGAGCATCCCTGAAAAGGTATTCAGCCACAAGTAAAGCAAATTTATAAGCCTTATCATAGTCATTGAATACGAATAGACCCAGTCGTGACATTTCACTGACGTGTTTGTCAATGTCTTTTATCCCCATCACTAAGAAATAGCTAGGTAAGTGTTTTGAGAGGATGATGACATAAAGTTTTTTATGACTACCTTTGTATTCGTAACGTTCCCTTAGCTTAGCGATAGTAAACTCAGGTAATTTAGCCAACCTCCTGATATATTTGAGTTCTCTTGTTTTATTCCTTCTCTCGAATGCGGAGGGTTCTTGGCATTTAGGAGGAAGGATTCTGAAATTGTTCCACCTGTCAAATTCAAGGATTAGCTCATAGAGATCGATTACATGACTATCCTTTGAAGCCTTCATATCGGCTAAGATCTGGGTAATCTGTCTGTTCCTGTAAGAGGCAATCTGATAACCGCCGGATGAGACCTTTAGTAGCGATTCCTTTAATGGCATGCGGGCTATCATAGTGTATTCTATCAGTTCCTTGAAAGCTTCAGGAAACTCATATTTCTCTGGCCAGAAATCTGGATAGAGATCATAGTATTCAGTGAAAGTCTTTAGGAAAAACTCAGCCCGCCTTTTAATCTCAATGTATTTGTAGTGGGCCTTGTTCATAATTTCCCCAGCTTGCCAAGTCGATTTATTATGGCCATGAGCTAAGGATAAAGATACTCGTTCCTCTTCTAGTAATATATTCCAAGCGTTACGATTCATTTTCTAGGTCTTTTAAGTCAATCCCGTGTTTGGCATAAAACTTCATACCTTCGAGAGTATTATCTGTTGGAGTTATCTCCTCGAAATCCCCATAGATTGAGTACATGATATTGGAGAATGATACAGTTACTTTCCTGCCCATCATTCCCAGATTAAGGTTTACATCTACCTCTTCCTTCTTTATGTTAACTGATATGATCTCTGCTTCAATACCATCGAAAGGATATCCTCTCAGTGTTATCATAGCCCCGGCCTTCATATTGCGGATATCTGATTCTGCATATACTGAGTATCTCCTACTGATATTGACTATCCTTAAGATCTCTCTGAATGACGTGGTTGCTACTTTTACAGTTTTCTTATCAGAGAATGATTTTTGGTTTAACCATAGCCAGTTATAGATCCCCTGTATACTCCTTTTCAACCCCAATAAATCATCCTTACTCCTGGCCACTTGGATTGGGATTCTGATAAAGCCATAGTTGAAGAGCAATGGAACTTCCTCTGTAAATTTCTTGCCCCTGAATTGTTTCCTGATAATCGAGATAGTTGGGATGATAAATTTGATATCCTTTATCCCGCACCGCTTAGCATCTGATTCCAGAGTCTCACGATATGTGTTATTGATATAAACGATTGCCCATACGTGTTTCTCAACGCTCATCAGAGTAGGTTTTGCAGATTTTTATGACATCAGGGTAATTAGCCGAAAACATATCATCAGAGTTAAAGATGGTAAACCCCCTATCTGATTTAAGATATCCATATTTTGAACCTAACGCTGGTATGAGCCTGTTATACAGGCTATTGTATACTACAGTGAAATAGGTATCTGAGGGCATTCCATTATACCTCATCATAAGAAGCGGTAGCTTGCCAGATCGAGCAGCATCATCAGTGGTTTGCTTCCACCATTTAATAATCTCTATTGATGTATTTCCAAGTAAGAGGTGGTTGAACTGAATCTCGTCATGGAACTTTGTCTCGATACTGAATGGGAAGATTCTGAGGTGATCTTGGTCTGTACATGTAATGTCACCAACAACATCATCCCGTTTTTTCCATCGTAAGCCACCACTTGAGGGAGTTCGTGCAAATTCAAAACCAGTCCACTTATGGAATAACTTCGACAAGTTCCTTTCATTTCGACTTCCTTTTTTCTTACTGTTAATCGGCATGAATTCTTTCTTATTAATAGCATCAAGCTAGGATTGTGGTCCCATTCTCACGAGTTACTTCTAGTATCCTTGCATTCGGAGGGTTAAATTCCTGATGGTGTGTTATTAGGTAAAGGGTTTTTGATTGGGCTTTCTCAAGGATTAATTCTGAGGCCAATTCTATGGATTTAACTGATAGGTTCTCGAATACCTCATCCATTACAAGGATGTTGAAGTTAATATTCTCTGTTACGAGGTCATGTATAGCGAAAGCGATGACTACATTAACCAATTGTTTTTGGCCACCAGATAAATCACCGTAGGGGACCACATTATCGTTATGATATATGAAAAGCTCTATGTCCTTTCTACCAGAGTCCATATTAATTGAGAACTCAGGGATAAACGGGATTGATGCTGAGTATTTTTCAAGGCTCTGATTTAATTTACCCATCATCGTATCCATGATGAATGTCTTGATACCAGTATTTGAGAACACTGCTTTTGACATCCATGCGTTCAATTTGATGGTCTTTAATAATTTGTCCTGATCTTTTAAGAGAGGTTTAATCTCCAGTACAGCGTCCCTTAGCTTGACCTCGAGTTTTTCCCTTTCTACGGGATATTTTGAGTTTTCAAGGCTTTTTATTCTTGCCTTGAGTTGTTCCAGTTTCAGACGGTTTAAACTGGCTGTTTGGTTCTTCGATCGAGCAACTTTTAGGTTGTTTTCTAGTGCAGAAATTTTTTGCTCTAAGATTTCTATAGAATCAAATGCAATAGTTAAACTAGAAGCATCCAAATTAACCCGTTTAGCATCCGATTTGAATTTATTAAGTGCAGTTTGCAAAAACTGGATTTCGTTTTCAAAGTGTTCATCCAGTTTCTCGGTTGATTTTAGTATACTCCCACAAACAGTACATTTCCCAGTTTCTTTGGATTTTTTCTGATCAGTATATAATTGATCAATCGCTATCTGTTTTTCTGCAGCTTGCTTTTCCAGATACTTAGCCTCCTTCTCTAATGAAGCCTTCTTTATTTTGTCAGCCTCTATTAAAGCAATCTCTGACCGTGACTTTTTCATATCGGCCTCTAGAGCCTCAAAAAATGACCCGTCAATGACATCTACTTCTATGATGGCTTTCACCTCAGTTTTTAACTCAGTAATGGAATTCAGTTTTTCTGTTTCCCATTTTTTAAAGCTCTCATCATAATCCTCAAGAGCCTCATTAGTGTTATTAATGATGGAACTAAGGTATGAGATAATTGGGGCTAACTTATTCAGTTTAGCTTGGGCATCTGAAAGGTTTGAGTCTGCAAGTTTTTTGGCATCTGTTACCCAAAGGATATTAAGAGCCTCTTCCATTAACTTTTTCTGAGTAGGCCCATCCTCCTCAATAAACCTCTTCATGTTCTGTCCGAAGATAATGGAGGCTCTGAAAAGGTCATTCGATATACCGAGAATTTTGTTGATAGTGGCCTGAGTATCTTTCTTTGCTTTCTCAGATTCCTCTTTACCGTCCTTGATTAGGATGAGGCGGTCTTTACCCTTTGCTCCAAGTATCTGACCCTTATATTCAAGGCACCTGATAATCTCATACTGAGTTGAGCCTTTGGTGAAGAAAACATTTACTGTTGTCCCATTCCAACTCTCGTCCCTTTCATGGGGCCAAGTTTCAACTGTTGAGTTTTCCTTTAATGGTTTTCCTGTTACGCACCAAGATAGGGCAGAGAATACTGTGGTTTTACCTTCACCATTCTCTCCCCTTATAATGGTTATCCCAGTACCATGAAACTCGGTCTCTAAGGGTTTAACGATTGAGCCGAATCCCTCTATGATAATTTTGTTAAATGATATCATCCTCTAATTCCTCCATGTGTTTAATTAAAGCCTTTCCGTGTGGGTACATTGGGATTTCCATCTTCTCTATATACATTTTGATCAGGCTTATCCTTGATAAATTCTCAGTATCGAATCCCGATGCTTTTTTCTGGGCCTCTTTTCTTTGTTTGGCCAGCAACCAGATATGGAAGTCATCGATCTTATCCCCTTCCTCATAAATCTTAAATTGTGGGGCCCAATCAACGTGAGTGAATTCTACCTTAAAATCCGAATAAACTACCCAGTATCCTAACTCGGCATCGACATCAGTTTTACGTTGGTGCATTGGGGCTCCAACCATATATAGATTCTTACCAAGCCTTTGGGGCAAATGGATATGACCACTTAGAACGAGCTTGAATTGCTCAAAAAACTCATCCATATTTTTTGGGACGTTCCCTGCATCATTAATCTGATACAGATTAGTGTCCTTAGCCCCATGAAGATCGGTATGAATTAATAGGATATCAATTTCCAGTTCAGAGTAATCTTCTACTGTCTCTTGTAGGCCGACGTTATGTGTGAGATATGGGATACCAGCTATCCTAACATTGTTAACCACGATATTTTTAAAGTCTAGGCATATGAAATTATGTGGAAATACCCTCGATAGAGAAGCCACATAAGACGGTGATAGAGTATCGCGAAAGTTCTTTTCGGATTGGTCATGGTTACCCGAGATTGCAAGTATCCTAGCTTTTGGGTAATCGTTGAAGCATTGGTTAAATCTCTCAGAGACCTTATCGAATAACTCATTGGTTAGTGTTTTAGCATTATGAAACAGGTCACCACTAAATAGGATAGGTATCTCTAATTGATGTGATGATGTACAGAGATACTCCAGGAAATCCAGTTGGTGTTCAAGTCTTGGTTTACTTACTGGGTTATTGGTTGTCCATGAATTCAGGTGCCAATCGGATGTGGATATTGCTATAGGGTATCGTTTCATATCAGTTCCTCGAAGTGTTTCATGAATTGATCATTCATCAGAGATTCGATATTATAATCAGCGAATGTTCTGAATACCTTTTTCTTATCGAAATTAATATCATAAGCCAGATCAAGTGGGTAAGCATACTTCCCGTTAGTGTGAAAGAAATGATGGAGACTGATAAGCTTCTTATTAGTTTCATACAATTCAAGGAGCTTATCGTTATCAATACCAGAAAATGATTTCCTTTCTTCAAGGAATTCATAGATAGAGGAGTGCTCGGCCAAGAATTTTTTAATCCTTTTCTCACCCATACCTTTATAGCCTGGTATCTTATCAGACTTATCACCATCAAGGATTAGGTAATCCAACCAATCATGTGGATGTATACCAGTTACCCTTTCGCAGTTTTTAAAATCGATAAGATGGTTTTTGGAAGGATTGAAGATTGATGTCCTTGAATCAATCATCTGATTAAAATCCTTATCGGATGATACGATGACCTTCTCTGAGTATTTATACGTAGCCTTAGCTAGGTAATAGATTATGTCATCAGCTTCATGTCCCTGTAGGTATGCAACATGGCAGTTCAAGGCAGGTAACAGACCCTTTAAAACTTCCTTCTGAGCTTTAAATTCGGTATAGTCATGATCTGATTTATCCCTTAATTTATAGGTAGGTAGAACCTCAGTTCTGGATTGATGTCTTCCACCATCCATTACCACGATAACCCTTTGAGGTTTATATTTAAAGATCATTGGCCTGATCATATAGGGAACCCCAAACACCAGTGAGGATGGTTTCCCATCCTCATTAGTAAGCCCGGCAAATTTAAAGAAAGCCCTATACATCATGTTATCGCCATCGATAAGCATTACTGGACTAATCATCGTCTTCCTCCTCATCATCGTCATCTAAGACGGTCTTTGAAGCACCAGAGATTGGATAAAGGTTTTTGGTTGTAGCCTCGATCTTTGCCCTTGTCTTTGATACTGTATTAATACCACTTGCTGTGATCAGTTTCTTCCTTAGCTCGGGATCTGATTTGATCTTGGTAATCAATGAAGCTTCTCCTTGAGCAACTGATTGGCCTTCGAATTTGTAATATGCTCCAGACCTTTCCAGTGTCCCGGTTTTGATAAGGAGATCGGCAATACCCAGGTAACGATCGAATCCTAGAGGTTCCTTATCGTATTCAGGATTGAAATACATGTTAGTGGTAAACGTTTCACGGGGTGGTGCAACTTTGTTCTTCTTAATCCTCACTGAGGTTTCAGATCCAACGCGTTGCTCTGTTCCATTTACTTTTGCCTTAACCTGTTTCCCAGCATAAACTCCGATCCTTTGTGAAGCATAGAATCTCATTGCTTTTCCTCCTGGAGTCTCATCTGAATCCTCGTATTTGGAAGCACCAACCTTTGATCGTAATTGGTTTATCCAGATACAGATGATACCAAGTTCAGCAATTAATTGATTCCTGGTCCTTAGCATACGGTACATTGCCTTAGCACGGTTACCCATTTCGGCAGCTGCATCGGATTGATTAGAGTTAATGTTAGCATCACAATCAAGAGCTGCGATTGAGTCGCAGATAAAAACAATTGGTTCATTGCCCCGTAACCTTGACCGATAGTATAATGACATATCACCAAGCCAATCAGATAACCTTTCGATTGAGGTCTCATTCCAGAGTTCTACTTGATCAAGGTCAATACCATTGGCCATTGCCCAAGCAGGATCCCAAGCTTGTTCAGCATCGTTGAACATGATAACTCCACCAAGTGATTGGGCAACACCACCGAAGTCAAGAGCCATCAAAGTTTTACCTGAAGATTCAGAGCCGTAGATTTCCACCTGACGCCCATACGGAATACCCCCACCTAATGTATAGTTGAGGGTCAGATTCTTTGAGGGCAACCAGAGACCGTCTGATGGTCCTAGCATTACTTGTGAAGCAATACCTGTCCCATTATACTTGGTCTTTAATTGGGTAGGGGAGAGTAACCTCTCCCCTACCTTTGGTTTATCCTTCTTAGCCATAACTATTCGTCAGTTGATTCTCTGCGTGACCTACGAGATTCGCGTGATTCCCGATCTGATTTTGAGGAAAGCTTCTTTGGTGGGTCATCATGAAGCATATCAGGTTCACCCAGGAAAGTGTTAAGCTTTTCAAGGCAAGCATCATAGTCCTCAATGATTTCGGCAACCATCTCATCGATGTCAACGATTTTCCTCCATTCTTTAGGAGTTGGGGATTTTGGGCACGGGCTGCATGAGTATGTGGTATCGAGTTTACCAGATCCCATCCGGCCAATCTTCATATCATAGCCTTCAGTTGGGTCTGTAGGATCTCCCCAGTCATCGGTATCCAACCAGTTATCGATGATCACCTTGTAGATGTCACCAGTGATTTGGATAAACTTACCGGAGTTTTCGGTGTCGATTTCTTTACCTTTCAGGTCTTTGTAAACCAATACCGGCATCATGAATTTCCGTTTGGGGACCAGCAACTTGGCAAGATTCTTGTCATCTGAATCCTTTGAGTTTTTCAGTTCCTCATACTTCTCCATAATGGGGCAAGGTTTACCGAAGGTGGCATTGGAGTATACCCCTTTGATATCTGATCCGAGGTAGAATTGAATTACCTCAAATACAAATTCCTTGTCTTCGCCAACTGGTAATGGCCTTACACGTAGTGTTTGGTCATCTTTTAAGAAGATAACCTTTCCAGTCTTTCCTCTTTCGTTTAGCTTTTTTCTTTTCTCTTCGAGCCTTTTTCTTAGTTCTGACATTTTACTTTGGATTTTGATTGTTTATGAATTCTCCTTTCGGAGGTTAGCAGCAAGCGTTTGTATGAGGTCTTTCCTTTGCTCGAATGATCTGACGCAGGTCTCAATGACCTCAACCTCGTGTTTAAGTGCCCTCGTTTTTTCAGCAGCTTCAGCATAATCAGGATCGCAATATACCCGAGAAACAACAGTATCATCCCCAGGAACACGTCCTGAGAGTCTATCCACTTTGGATTTATGTTCATTGAAGACTCTTCCATAGGTTTTATTTAATTCGAATTCCGCATCTGCAAGGTTACGTTTTAACTTAGTCCTGAGCATTGATAGGAATGAGTATGCAGAGGGTTGGTTTTTAATTTCCTCTTCGATCTGGTTCTCATTGATGATGATCTCCTCGTAAAGATTAAACCTAAATCGCTCATCCCCATAGAAGATCTGGATATTCATTAGGTCGGAGGAGGAGGCGTATTTCAGTATTTTCTTCGGCATGTAACTTATTTAATATTAATAGTATTGCGATCAAACCCAAGAAATTCAGCTACTAGATTTTTCCGAGCCGACAAGTCCCAAGTGAACAGGGCATTGTACTCTGTATTGGGTGAATGCTTTCTGAAGTGGGTATCGAACTGCATATAGAAGATGTTATCGATAACCCTTTGATAAAGGTAATTTGGAATCCTTACACCATCATTCTCAATGATAGGTGGTTGATTGGTATTACTGACATAAATAACATGAGTCAGTTCCTTCCAAGCTTCGAGATTGAATTGAAGGAATTCCAAAGTGTCCTGATCAGTTACATAAGGACCGCATTGTAATAACCAATAGACGTAGACATCGAGAGGTGTACGGTCCATGACGAAATGGCTGTTATTCTTAATTGCAGCTGACCTGTATTTCGCTACAGCCCATTGAAACTGATACCCGAATTCGGGGAATTGATGGGACCACTTGATTGTATTCTGATGAGAGAATACAAATTTCTGATTGAGGATCTGCTCGAATTTCTCAACGTCCTCATGAGTAAAGGATTTTGAGGCAGATGCTTCAAGGAATGGTATACCAAAACCCTGTATGTATCTTGCAATGGTTGTCTTACCGCAGCCTGAAGCCCCGAATAATCCTACCCTTTTACTTTTACCCCTTAATGAGAGGTCTGTTGTTTTAATGCTGTGTCCCATCTTTATAAAATTTAATATAATCAATCTCTTCCTTGTAATCTTTCATCTGGCCATAGTTAAACCCAACCTGTGCATCGAGTTTCATGGTTACGTGTTTCATTTTAAATCCGAAGTATTTTTCTGTCTCTGGGTTAGTCCCAATCTCAATAGCCCTTTTCACAAACTGATGGATATCTTTTGGTTCTACCTGATAAACGATAGCATCATGAATGGTTGCTACCTGTTTAATCGTGGAAGGCAGTTTACCATATAGTATCTCCTCCCAGATCATGATCGAGGTTAGTTGAGTGAAGTCACTTGCAGCACCCTGAATCGGAGCATTGACAGACTGACGCAATGCCTCCAACCACTTACCGAACTCAGCTCGCTTGTTAATAGGATTGTTAAGTATATGAAGCCTCCGCTTTCTACCAAAAATATTGTAGACGTATCCGTGCTTGGTAGCAAATGCATGTTGTCCATCGATCCATTTCTTTATCTTGGGAAAAGCATCAAACCATTCATCCCTGAATTGAGAAGCTTGGGCTTTGGTTACATTCTCACCAGTTTCTATTGTTAATTCCTTGGCTAATTTTGGTGGCTCTTGGCCATACAGAATACCAAATGATACCTTCTTAGATCTCTTCCTTGCTTTCTTCCATTCCTTATTATCTGGATGGCTTTCATCATGAAGTATCTTGGTTATTTCTATTGGATCCCTACCTGCAATCCTACAGGCAGTAGCTGTATGGATATCGATACCGGAGTTAAACATCTCGCACATGTTTTTATCCTGCGAGAGTTCAGCCACAACCCTTAGTTCAGCCTGAGAATAATCTACTTCTACCAAGAGATATCCTGGTGGGGCAATAAACATTTTCCGAATATCTGGATTGGTTGCAGTACGGGGAAGGTTCTGCATATTAGGATTAGTGGATGATAACCTCCCAGTTACAGTACCGTGTATAAGATATGAGCAATGAAGATAACCCCTTTCATCGATTAACTCCCTAATACCAACGATGTAGGTGGAATTAAGTTTTTTAAGTTCTCGGTTCTTTAATAGGGCATCAATGAATCCAGAGTCATCTTCTGATTTTAATTCAAGTAAGGTAGTCTCATCAGTGGATGGTTCTCCTGAGTCAGTATAGTTAACTGCTTCAAAGCATAACCCGTGTTCTGATTTAAAAAAGAAATCACCCATTTGTTTTGGAGACCCAAAGTTAAGGGGCTCGAATATCTTTTGGTCTTTCTTAGTCCTAACCTTTCCAGTTATAATCTCTGCGATCTTAATCTTCTTGTTAGAGATTGAGGTTTTAGATCCATTACTGTTTTCAAGTTGATCGATCTCATCCTCTAATTCAGAAACTAATTTCTTTTTCCTTTCTTCAATGAGATGCTTTTCATATTCCTTGATCACAGGTAATGTCCTGAGCATCAATTCGTTATCACTGATAAGTTTATCATACTTCTCAATCAGGGAATCAAGATAAGGTACATCTACCAGGTAACCATGAAATTCAGATTCACCGAGTACCCGAGTCAGCATACATAAGAGATTCCTAAACAGTGGATAGAATCCAGTCTTCATTAACCTGCTCTCGAACTGAAGCATTAACCTGAATGTGAAGTCAGCATCACGGGCACAGTATTGGCTTAGCTTTTCTAAGGGTACTCCTGCCCAGTTAAACTTATCTGAGTTGGAGCCAGGTAAAGCATACCCAGCAAACTCCGGTATGTATCGAGCAACCATTTCCTTTAAGCCATGGGGCCTTTCCTCATCCAGTAAATACTTTGCAAGCATCGTATCAAGAAGAACTCCAGTAGGCCTTATGCCTTGGCTGAGGAACCACTTGTACTCATACTTATTGTTCTGACCTATCTTTACAATATTTGGATTCTCCATAACCTCCTTACCGAAGATCTGAAGTATTTCCTGCCAGACATCCCTGAAGGGTGAATCATAATTCCCTAATGGTATAATCCAAGCAGAGCCTGGTTGGAATGATACACCCAAGATGGTTGGGTACTCTGCTTCGTTATGAAATGCTAAGCTGGTTGTTTCAAAGTCAACAGAGGCATACCCTGTCTGTTTACAGAAAGAGATGAGCTGTTCTAGCTCATCTAAACTATCAATGATTTTATATTGGGTGTCTCTCATATCTCGTGGAAGTCTACCTTTGCATTAAGAAACATCTGTTTCACTTCATCATCTAATTCCTTATGATACCCCCTGTCATAATATACTGTTATGATACCTGCTTGGATTACCAACTCTGCGCATTTCTTACATGGGAAACTGGTAGTGTAAAGGATAGAATCCTTTGTTGCTATCCCGTGTTTTGCACAGTAAGCGATCATATTAGCCTCAGCATGAACTGCATCTGTACAGTGGAGTGTTGGATCGCATGTTCGTTCTGATTTAGGTTCTAGGAGGGAACAGTGGTGAGACCCTGGAAGCGTACCATTGTAACCAGAAGCAATAACCCTACCGTCAATGGTTAGGCAGCATCCGACTTGGCGTCGACCACATGTTCCTCTTTTTGCAAAAAGCCTGGCAATGGAAATTGCAAGTTCATCCCTAGAAATCCTTTTCATCGTTTAGATATTCCTTGTTTAAGTGTTTCCCAATCCTTTTTGTAGCTGTGGAGTGAGGCAATGTTATGGAATAGATCACCACCAGGAACTCCGATTGTGAAGGCTACTGATTCCTTTAGCATCCAAGCAAGCCATACGTCATTACCGAAATGGGTTACTACATCAGCAGAACGTTGGTTGTAAATGATGTGCAGTTTCCCATTCCTTAATAGGAATTGATAGTAGACTGAGCAAGGAATCCTGCGTTTACCACCCAAGAATCTGATATCTTTTTGCCTGTCCCAGATTGAGAGAACGCATTGCCTTGAATCTGGGTTACGTTTTAACTCATTGATGATAGGCTCAAGGTAGATGTGAATCCTTTCAGGATAGGTATAATCAAACTTACCCTCCTTGTTAAGGAACTCAGTCCATACTTCTTTCCGTAATTCCCAAGCATGTCCAGGATTAAGTGGCCTACCAGATACCCTTTCAAGCAATTCCCGAGCAGCCCAATCCTTGGCATTAGAGAAAATGAATAAGGGTTCATCATTCTCTGGAGTTAAGGATTTAAGGCAGTAGGAATAGTTGAGTATTTCCTTGGTAATGTAGTCATCATTGTCCCTTACATCCTTGTTTTGCATTGAAGCCGGATGGACGATTTCCCCCATTTCCCATACCTCCCTCATGATTTCTGACATGAGTTCATAGGGTGTGGCATAAATTCTCATAGTTATTATTTTTATATTAATAGTAAATCCTTATCACTTGAGGTTGCACATCTCCGCTAGTAACGCAGGAGCTTTCCCCGTACCCTGTATAACCCTAGCTGCCCTACGATGGATACCGTATTTGATTTTCTCAGGGTCAATGAGTTTGAATTCCTCCATCTTATCAATGACTGACTTCTGAAATGGTAACTCACCAGTAAACCCTTCCAACTTTAGGATTGGCTTATGGATATCATACATGATAGAGGTCTCTGAGTTGGTATACATGTTTGGGAAAAAGATCTGAAGAGATATGTTACGATCACCATATACATATTCTCCAATCCTTTGTATTAACAAGAAGTCAAAGATAAGTCTCTTAACAATCTCTGATGACCTAAGGTTAATAATTAGGATTGGATTTGGTTCCCCAGACCTGCGTGTAAAGGTACAGGATAACAGACACCCCTTACCAGAGGCGTGAGCATTACTGAATAGGAATGCAACATTGTATGATGATGACTTCTTCCTCTCTCTGCTTTGGACCTCTGCCTTTACCAGATCCAACACATTCATATCCATATAGTTGGAGATGAGCCTGTTCCATTTGTGAGGATGGTAATTGAACATCTTCCCGAAATCAAACTTAGGATCAACCCAAGAGTTTCTGATCCTTACTAATGTGTCATAGGCAATGAGTTGTGACCCTGGCCTTTTACCACCATACTTAAGGATAGTCTCTTCCTCTGTAAGGAAGTATTCATTGATGCCTTCCCAGGCCTCCTGGCTAGAGCCATATTCTAATACCTTTACTCTCATTAGTATTTTGATTTGATACGGAATAAGTTAACCCGATTTTTCTTGAAATAGATTGTGAAGATACCCTCCTCATTATATCCCATATATTCCAGTAACCTGAACATTTTAATCCAGGCCTGAACCATGTGGTGTTTGAATTGGTTCTCATCAGTTCTCATGTTGGTTTGCTTCCAAGGTTTGTTCTTCAGAGAATTCCTGGCTAACTGGATTGAGAATGTTACATCCCACATCCTGACTGCCAATTCATCCAAACCTTTTTTGGAGATATGCCTACCACCTTGAAGGAATGCAAGATCTTCATTCTCTGGTATAGCGATCATCTTACCAATGAATGATGAGATTGAGTACTCATTTAACCTTCTTGAAATCAATAGGAAATAGGTTAATAGGTCCTTCCTTGCCCATTCTAAATCATTTAGGGCATGTCTCCTAAACCCGTGAAGGATGTTCTCAATGGTTACTCCAGTAAAGATTGAAGCCTCGATGAGGAAGTGCAAAGCATCTGAGATCTCTTCGTTAAGGTTCTGAAGATACGGGATGTTATCGAAATGGGGTTCTGCACGATTCTCATACATGATCTCATACGATTCAAACCCTTCTCCGAGTTCTTCAGTTACCCGTGCAAGGAAATCCTTGACGTTTATCTGATGTTCCTTCACATCCAATTCCCATACTGGAGGTGGGACTTTCTCAATCTCGATGTAATGGTTTACCAATTCCATTTGCAGATCCCACATCTGCTCTAATCCTGTCCCACAGGGACATGGTACTACTTCTTTAATGTCGCGAATGTCCGTAATGGTACTCCTTTCTTATTAAATTAAACATATATTTGTTTTTTCCCGCTCAGTACTTGAGAAATATACCCTTGAGTTGAGCCGAATTCTTTTGCTATTCTGCGTTGGGTAAAGCCAAGCTTTTTCATTGATCTCATCTTTTCTACATCCTCCTTCGTATACTTTCCCATTGGGTTATTAATGCCCTTGAAATTTTCAAGGCCCATTGAGATAGCATGATCAATGTTTTCCTGCTGAGTAACCCATTCAAGGTTCCCGGCTTTGTCATTTAACTTGTTCCCATCTTTATGGTTGATGTTGGGTTTATTACTGGGATTTTCAACAAAGCGCCTAGCCACTAATTGACATAACCGATAGTTTTTGCCCTGTATCATTAACCTGTAATAACCATTACGAGGATTGATATACTTATTTTTCTTTTTGCCATTATGATATACATCACCCTCGTCAGATATAAAATATCCACTGTGTACCTTAATTGATCTCAGTTCCACGATTAAAAGTTTTGTTTAATTATTTCACGACTTACATTGAATTTTTTCATACCTTCACGGATGATAATGATCTTCGGAGTTCCCTTAATAATCTCTCCTACCACGAATTGCTTAACCCCATTATCCCCACTACGAAACTTAGCTTCATCCAAATCCTTGAAGCTTCCTTCTGATTCAATCTCTAACCTTTTCAGGGTTAGCTTTTGTGAGAATGCTATTGCACAGACTTCAATATCACCGCAGACTTTACATTCCTCTGCTTTAAGGTCATAGAGTTTTCCGAAGCAAGGATCATCATCAGTACCTAATTGACGAACATCGAATGGGGTTAAGAGTAAACCCTCTTCCTCAAATTCATCAGTGTCTCTAGGCTTTCTTTCCTCTTTTGCCATTGGTTTTCTTTTTCTTAATAATAGTATCACCAGTCAATAAAGAAATTATTTTAAATCCCTCTTGCTTGTATGTTAGGACTCTGTGCTTGGAATGGTCCTGTATATATTTTCCCATATCCCAGAAGTCTTCAACCCAAACCTTACTCTTTGACTCATGTTTCCTAACACCCCTACCAACAATCTGCAGGACGTTAGCAGATGAGTCTCCCCCTCCTGCATTGAGGATGTATTTGATTAAGGGAAAATTCTTACCCCTCCTGACAATCTGAGACACAACCAAGATGTCAATCTTACCAACCCTGAAGTCATCGAAGATCTCTAACCTATCCTTAGTTTCGTGGTGTGCATAAGATACATTGTGCCTTAATCCGAAAGCTCCTCTCATAGCAGCATACATAACCTCGACATGCTCAATGTATTGGCAAACCACTATCAAAGGTTTCCTTCCCCTTTCAAGGTTAAACTTAACCCTCTCAACTGCTTTCCTAGTACGGTCAGTGTTAAGTGTTATGCATTCTCGATAAACTTCAGGATAATTAAGAGAGGTTGGAAATTTTGTATTCCCCTCTATGATTTTGACTACTACTGGAGTAGAGTAACCCATTTCCATAAGCTGTATGTTTTTGATTTTAAATAACTCCTCTCCGAGGTATTCCTTTACCTCGTTATTTTTCATATCATCCCTCTTTAGTTTCGTAAGGAAGACTGACCCAGATAAACCAACCCTGATCGTAGCATTATAGATATGGTTCAGTATCGTTTTATAGGTTTTGGATGTGGATAAGTCGCATTCGTCAATGAATATGATATCGATACTAGAAAGTTTTGATTGAAACTTATTGATATTTCTAACTAAAGTTTGTACCATTGCTACCATGATCTTTCCCCATTTCAGATTCTTACCCTGCATGTAACCCCATTCATCTTCTTCGAAGTACTTGGGCATATCCTTTAGGAACTGGTTGTAAAGGGTTGATTCATTGATAAGGATGATACCATTTGCATCTGGGAATGACTTAAAGATCTTGATCATCATCATGGTCTTACCCGCATTGGTGGCAGCATTGATGATCCCTCTTTGAAATGGTATACCTTCTATGGTATTTTCCAATACCTTATCCACTGCTTCTGTTTGGTATTCTCGAACCTCGACATCTAAATCCTCAATCTCGAAAGGCTCATACCTGAGATGAGATCTCTGGTCTACCAGTTCAAATTCAATCTCTTCCTTCTTTAGGATGTTAACTAACCACGGTAAGTGTCCGGTCTTAAGATAGCCAGCCTCTGTAATGTATTTAATCGTACCATCCCAGCTATAACTGTTCTTCATCTTCTGCCTGACATAAAAGGCTTTAGGATGTCTGATAGACATGATACCCCTTAGCTTAGTTATGTCAGAGAGACTCCCCGATATACGGGATTTACTATTCTGTATCAGGATCCGAACCATTCGAATTTTTTATTTTAGCCCAGTCAATTGTTTCCTGAGACTTGACAGTGATATTCTTTTCATACATATACTTTATTGCCCTTTGCCTTGCCTTGTCACCGTCAAGTTGTATAGGGTCTGGAATCGTACTTCTCCATTCAAAACCGTGGAATTGAGCATCGATATACACTTTCCAATCGATTCGCAGTTTTTTAGCAGCAACCTTAGCGTGGAAAAAGTAAACGTACTTAGTCGGATCGTTACTATAGTTAGAAAGTATTCCGGTCCTCTCGAGAATTTTTCCGCAATAATAATCGTGAATCCTCTTAGTTTCAGCCGGTGAAAGGTCATCTTTTGATAGTGTAACAGCTTCGTAGGTTGCACATATATTCTCATGCATTCCGAGGAATTTGAAGAGGGCATATTTGGACATGCGATCCATCCCCATTTCGATGTAATCTCGATAGGCTTCCTTCTTAGTTTCGAAAGGAAAATCGGTATAGAAATTATTAGCATTGGCTACGATCTGTTTTAGGGTTAACCATTCTTTGGAGGTTTTTGAGATCTGAGTGATACCTTTGTGCTTTTTCCTTCTTCTGATAAGCGTAAGAATGGAGGCAAAGAGGTCAGCATCCTCGATATTAGCACTGAGTACTCGACTGGCCTTCTTCTCATAATCTGATTGTTTTAATAGTAATGATCTTTGTGATAGGTTATGTTGTGCAGCAAGCCTGAAGAAATCCTTAGTTATATCATTCACCTGTTTCTCTGAGAAATTCGATGGAAGAAGATTATCAAGGATAAGCTTAAACCTAGACTTGGTGATATGTATGCTGGGATCCCTCATTCAGTTTCATTTTCATTAGTGATGTGTAGTTCAGGTATTCAGTTTTATTAACCAGGTCAATGACATAATCTTTACCCATATCATTTACATCATTGCCTTCCGGTAATATGATATTCTTTATTTCCTTATGCCCTATAAAATAAAAGCAATACCTCAGCGACTCCTTCACAGCATCTGGGTCCATAATGATTATAACTTCTTGAACATTTGACCTCATCACCAATGAAAGCTGGTAGTCAGACCAAAGCTTACCTCCCCCTGCAACCCCCTGATCACCGAGAGTCTCGGCATTCATTACTGACTCTACCATATAAATCGAGTCATAGATATAAAGGCTATCCAAGTTATAAAGGGCCATTGATTTACCGATACCTACCTCTTCTCGTTCAGGGTTGTTAAACTTTGGACCATGATCTATGACCCTACGGGCATGAAAGTAAACCAGTTTCCCGTTATGGTAGAAAGGCATAATCAGATACCCAAGATATTTTCCTTCAGTACAATAACCGAATCCTTTTAATGCTAAGTCCTTAGGTTTGAACCCTCTTCTTCTGACCATTTTATTTGCCAGCTTTCCCAGATAACAGGAATCATCTGTGATTAACTTGAAGCCATCAGGTAACTCAACAGAGCTAGGTAATGTTATTTCTACCTGCTTATAAAAGTATTCGCTACCCTCATAGGCCTTAAGGAATATCATGATATCCCTGTAATGTGTTAGAGATTCATTGTCGGCAACTATCTTTAAGATACTTGGCCTAGAACCACAAACGAAACAGTTGGTAGAGTTATTCCCTAAATGGATACCAAACTTATCTTCCTTCCCACAGATCGGACAATCCCCTTTCATCCAACCATTCCTATAATCATAGAACCCCATCCTCTGTTGGAAATAGTTATAAAGCCTGTCTGTTATGTCCTTATTAAAACTACTCATTGATTTCCCCTCCTGTACCCATGATTATAATTTTACCAATCTTCTTCCCTAATCTCGGATATGCAGCTTTCCACATCTCTTTTAAAACCTCTTTCGGAAGACTTGGGGTATCTGGATCGCCATAAAAATGTCTTATCGGGGGTTTCTTACCATCCAGTTTATTCATCTGTATCCTTTTTATGTTCCATTTCCTCTCTCAGTACTTTTAGGGCTCCTCTTGATAACTCATCTACCCTCTGATGTTCAATGTGAGTTGTGAAGAAGGCCCTTCTATCTGGAGGACCATCTCGTTGAGCTACCAATTCCATTCTCATGATACCATTATCAATCTCTTCCTGGCTCCGGTTCAATCCCCATATTGCTTGGACGTGCCTTACTATATCGATACATTTTGCAATGTCATTTTCCTCATACCTTGTAGCTTCCCTTTTATCTGCTATCTTGATTACGTGTCCTGCACACCAGACATGTTCTATTCCACGTTTCAGTGCTAGGTTTGAGATATCAAGGTATACATCTGAGATCCTATTGAAATCATCGGCCTTGTTTGAAAGGGAATTCATTAGAACTGGGTAGTCGATCATTAGGATTTCAAAATCCATATTGAAATCTCGCTTTGCCCTTTCCATCTCTGCTTCAATGTGGGCTGTAGTTGAATAGGCTGGGAACCTTTTAAATACTACCTCCCCTCCCAATCTCTTGTATTTCCTTAATATCCTTTGAACGTCCTTGTCATATTCACCAGAAAGAATCTCTTTCTTTGTTTTTCTTGTTATGGATTGTTCAAGCCTTATTGATAATTCATCCTGCCCATTCTCAAGGTCGGCATAGAAAATCCTTTTCTTCATCTTAAGGTATCCCCTACACAGGTTAATCATCATACCCGTTTTCCATTTCTTAGGCATATCAAGGACTACGATAACACCCCCTCTTATATACCCTCCTGCATTGGTAGAGGAATTGATTTGATAGAAAGGGGTTGGAACTACTGGGTTATCATCCTGACGTTTTAATTGGCGTTCCCTAATATCCTTGATTAAGAATGTACCATCTTCCTCGTTCTTTTTGTTCCCAATGTTAACAGCCCTTACTACCTTGTTTGCAAATCCATCATAGGAATTAAAGTCTGTTAGGTTTATGGTTTCCAATGTATTCCTTAACTCCACATAGGCTGCGAATTTACTGCAGCTTATCATCACTTCATCCGGATCATCAGAAGGATAATGGTACAGATCTCTTACGATACCCAAGATTCTTTTCCGATCATCCTCTAAGAGTGATTGGATATAATCTGGAGTTTTAAATATTTGAGTTAGGTTTTCTATAAGTAGAGTCTTACCAGGGACCCGCCTTTTCTTTTTATAGAACGATTTGAGTGCTTCAGCAATGATGTGGTGATCCAGCAGTGAGAAGTAGTCAGGTTGGTATAACTCTAAAGCTTTATATCCTAGCCTATTTGTCACAGTGAATCTTAGTAGATCTAGTTGGTATTCAACGGTATAGGGGAATTTCTCGGCAAAGGTCATAAGTCGATATTATATTTTATAATAGTAAATCTCAGTATAATAGTATCCGCTATATCCCTAAAAAATATTTATTAACAAGTGATACATATTAGTTAACATTGTATTATATTTGCATATTATTATTTTAAGTAATAACCCCTAACCCTTAGCTACATGGAATTACACCGACTTAAACCTATGTCTGACAACTATGACCGTGCATTATTCAATGACCTTTACAAAAGGACAGAAAACCTAAGAAAGAGTTTAACTTATCATATCGATCATCGGAGATATGGTGTAACAAAGGATCAAGTGCTTTCATGGTTCGATGATAAATTTATTTATGCATTTAATAAGTATCACGATAAGGTTGATGAAAAAGTATTGCTTGGCCACATTATTAATTCCCTGCAAAACTTTAAAAATAGGATTCTCAGAAAGGCATACACTGCCGAGTACGTAGAGTTATATGCTAATAATATTAGCATCGATGAATACCCGCTAGTTAATATCATCCCGGATCAAACAGAATTGGATGAGAAGGAGATCTTCCTTAACCTTGCCTTAGAATTTATTAAGAAAAGGATTAGTGAAGAGGCCTATCAAATCTTTGAAATTGAATTACACCCTCCCCTTTATATCCTTGATAAATTGCCTTCTAGCAATTCTCATATCCCTTCTCATATCATCCTTGAATTTCTGGGGATAGATCAAACGAAAAGGGCCCTGGATTATATATCCAGAGCCCGCCGGGAAATCAAGGAAGCAATCGAAGAAGCAAAATCTTATTTCCTAACTTACCATTCTTTCGTTTGATAGGAAATCCCATCGAATGATACCATCGTTATTGTCATTTGGTATGACCCAGTTGCATAGAGGTTAATCGTACCGTTAGCCAGTATCTCTATAGTTCCCATGTCCCCACTTTCATTTACCGGTACAGGGAAGAAGATTGGATATTGTGGATAGAGATTGGCGTTTGGCAGTTCTCCAACCTGGATTGCAATACCAGTTACCGTAGATGGTGAAGCCTTTGATAAGTGGCCTTTCAAGATAACGGTATTGTTCTGGGTATTAACAGAGGCAGCAGCTCTTGGAAAGTCTTGGGTCCAAGCTGCGGTAGGTGTGATGTTATAGAAGTTATGTACGAAATCCTTTTTCATGATCGTAAGGACTTGCCATACATGGTTTGCAGTGGCTGAGTTCGTTTTGATAAACCCAACAATACAACCCGATTCGAGATACAAGTGGGTGGTTGAAGGATTAACGATACAGTTGATTGTTGCTGGATACTGATTCTTTAGGTAAGAGCCAGCACCAACGTTATTGAACTTGATCCATAACACAGTTCCCAATGTAATCTCATCTGTATTATGTTGGACTTGATCAAGGACTGTTGCCATGTTGTTAAGGTCTACAACATGATAGAAGCCATTATCATTACACTGTATGATAGTCCCATCGATGACTGCGGTATCGGGATAGGTTTTAAAGTAACCATACAGGGTAAGCATATCCTGCATAGTGATCGGGCCATTGAATGTACCACCAGAATCTGGGACGTAGTTATTGGGGTCCTGATAACCAACTCCTGGTATTACAGTCTCAGTATATGTGAGATCTTCAAATGTTAGAGTACCAGTAGGTAAAGAGGGGACTGAGATAACTCCAACTATCAGATCTGTGTTTGGATCTGATACTGCGGGGAATACTGATCCGGGAGATCCCTTAATCATCTCTACTGAGAAAGGAGCACCATCTTCGATTTGTTCCCAGCTGTATGATACATAAATTGTATCGTATCGAGTTCTTCCTTGTCCATCTGTGTTCTCATCAATCTCGAACTGATATGCATCATCTGACATAAGTAGAGCCCCCACTGGAGCTACCACTACGCCAGTTGCAGGGCCTGGAGTATTCGTTTCAAGGACAGGATAGAAAGGACTGCCACTGTGATTGAGATCAATCAGGATTGAAGTTGGTACTGTTGGTACCCCAGCCCTACGAGCAATCCTATCGAATCCATGATATCTACCCTTTGGAAATAGCGCAACTCTAGCCCTATTCAGGGGATATGATTCGATTAAATTTTGAAATTCTGTTGTCCTGAATTGAGTCATTGCTTTTTGCTTATTGCATTATTATAATAAAAATGAAATCCTTGCATCCTAAGGGTTTATCTAGTGCACTTAATTTGCTTTTGAGTATATTCTTATATGCAAATTAAAAATTTATACTAGAATATCGCAAAGAGAACGCATAGTATCAGTAATCCGCTACCTCCAATATACATCCCCCTTTCCAATCTCTTTGTTCTGTCCTTGCAGCATTCTGTCTGATCCATTGAAAGGCTTAGGACCTTTTGTGTATTCTTATTTTCTTCCTTTAATGAGGCTATCTGTTTGTCCTTAGCAATTACCAATGAATCATACTCATCAGTGAGAGCTTGGTAGTTTGAATCCAAATCCCTATAAGCATTTAGTTGGTCAAGGTAATTCTCCCCGTTTACGAAAAGCTCATTTGCCCCTCGGATTAGTTTCATATTCACTGTCACCAGAGTATCCAGCTGACTGTATGTACTTGGTGACGTAGTTTGTGAAAAACTTAACCTGATCGTTATCGTTAAGATAAGTAAGAGAATGGATACTTGCTTCATGTTTTTTATTTATTATCCAGATTTGTTTTCTGAGGAGTGCAATTTGTTTTTCCCTTTCGATGATACCTTCTTGGAATTCTACTGATCGATATTCCCAGAATAGGGTAGAGTCTTGGAGTTTCTTATTCTCATTGAATAGGCTATCGATCTCTTTCTGTTTCTCTCCAATGAGTTGGTTGAAGTAGTGGGTGCTACTTGATTCTCTGAATCCAATAATGAGAAGGAGAACCAGGATTATGATGTAAGGGATATATGGTGCTCCCTTCAGTATGGTGATTGCGTCTTTAGGTTTCACTGATTTGGATTGAGCCGGTTGGAGTTAAATGTTTTAGTAATGCCTTAAGAGTTACCCTACTTTCAGTGACATCGTTGAGACCATCCTTATTAATATCCAGATGCTCTTTCCCAACCTCGATGCAACCTAAGATCTGTGTTACGTAGTTACCTGCATGAATCTTTACCCCTCCCCTGTTCGGGACATCATAGATATCCACATGAGGATATTTGACTTTCGTTGAGGCTTTGTTTTTACCATACCTGTAATTGCCAATTGGTATGCAGGAAATCCTTTGTTGATTATCCTTCCAAGGTAATTCTTGGGTTAGGCATGTGAAGGTGACTTGTCCACTATTTATAACGGAAAGTTTCCCAAGAGTTTGTTGATCGCTCTTGAGAAACCTTTCGACGAGAATTAGGCTTTCGGCCATTAGTGTTTACCTCCGCCTTTTTTATTGTTTGGTACCAGCCAAGATAATAATCTCATAATGCCAGAGATCCAGTCCCAGTTCTTCGAAGTGGGGATAAGTCGAACGAGAATCGGGTAGATGACAGTGGCAATGATGATTGCTGACCAGTAGATCCAATCCAATATAGAAGCCCCTTGCGATGGTGCAGGGCTAATGGCGGAGGTGTCGACTACTGCCTGTGCGATAGTGAACAATGGTAATACCATGATCGACAGGAGTAAGGTTAATGCAAAAAGGAATCTTTTCATAGGATTATTTATTTGTTAGTGAATAGTCAATAACTAGAATAGTTAATGCTTAGCGATGAGGTTAATGAAGATGGTCACAGCAGCTGAAACGATGATACCGATAATTACCCCTACCATTGCTGATTGAGTTTTCATCACGGTTACTGCAGTTTTTACTTCGGAGATATCCTTACGTAATTCTGCTACCTGATCCTCGATACTATCTAAGGCTTTTAAGACCATCAGTCTGTGTGCTGCCCAGTTGTCTTGTTCACTGTTTTTAATCTCCATGTTTTTCGTTTAAGGTTGGGACTGCGATGGTAACTATTTTCGTGTCTTCCAACGCAATGAACGTATGGAGTAGACCCTTGGAAGTGGTTAGCGATTGACCAGTTGAAAGGATGTTATCATGGCCATCTTGTTTGATATTAACTTTGCCATGAATGACTAAGTGAAGTTCGTAGGCTAATTTGTGAGCATGATGGATTGTGCAGAAGTCCTTCTCAATATCCAATTCATAGATTTCATAGTCATCTCTTTTGGTCATAAGGCCAAAAGCTTTCCTTGAGTTATCATCTGCCATCTTGATAAACCCAGGTTCAAAAGCAGTGAATAGGGTACGGAAGCTTTTTAATGTTTCCTCGATCTTATCGACTTTTTCCAGTGCAGTTGATATCGTTGAATCCATAGTTGGTTTTAGATTTAAGAATTTAGTCTTCGGTCAGAATGGTTATTCTTCGCTTAACTTTCTTTTTATCCATCCCTTAGCTGTTGGCTTTAAGGCTTTTTTCATAAGTGAGTTGTCTATAAATTGGCCCGTCTTATTTTCTAATCGAGACAATGGAATGGTTATAGTTTCATACCTGATTAAAGTGTCACCAGCTAGGATCCTAACCTTTTTCATAACAACATCGACCCTAGAATTTTGAAGGCTGATATAACCACTTGGGACAGCACAGGCATTGAAAGGGTTATAGTCTGTACCCAAGCAGCTGTCCTGTAAATGGATTACGAGATTCTTCTCAGGATATGAGATGATGAATCGTTGACCATCAGCTCTTGTGGTATCATACAAGGTCACTTTCTGAATTGAATACTGGGCATTCACTGAGAACCCAGCGAGGATAATCATGATGATAAGGATTGTCTTTTTCATGTTTTTATTTATTAGCGTCCAAAGAATATATTTGTTTTTGGTAATTCGTAGTATACTTTTATCGTTGCTCCCCAGAGTCTTACTGAAGCGTTAAATCCTTGGTATGATTTGGTCTGAGCAATAAAGTAAATACCAAAGTCATCGCTGTTGATGTCGTTGTGATTCATAGAAATGCTCCATAAATCTGTAGGACCACCGTAGATCTGCTCTGTGTAATCTCCTGGTATAAAACCAACTCCAGTTTTATAGGTAAGGAATCCTGGAGAAGTCAGGGCTACTGTGTAACTATAACAGCAGATATCACTACAGTTTTCAGTGATGTGACCAAACTGAAAAGCCTGGACATAGGTTGTTACTTCTACACCCTTTATGATAGCCCCAGCAGGAATAGCGATATCCGTATGAGTTAGGATTAACCGATGGGTATATGTAGATGATTCAGTTGATATGGTACAATTTGCAGAATAAAAGCCATCGTTGAAATTTCCTGACCAGGCATATTGACCGAAGCCTGCATCGTCGACTGACTGAGTGGGATTTCCACTTTGGTATAACTGGCCAGATGCAGTTAGGCTAAGAAAGAGAAGAAGTGAAAGTAGGTATCTCATTATTTAAAATCGTTGGAAGGCATAGCATAATAGTTAGTCCCATCGTAAAAGAATGTAATGATATCCACTGCACCTGAAGTTGAAGTGGAAGCATAGGCTGTACCTCCTGGCCATTTAACTGAAGCAGGCCATGTAGTAGTATAGGTAGTGGTATTGGCAGCATGAGTTATCTTCAATGTTAGATGTGATGGTCCTGTAGGGGCTGTGAAGGTAAAAGTTACATTCGAGTTCAGTGTGACTGATTGAAGGTTGCCACTAGTCCAATCAACGGTACAGGCACTGGCAGATATCGTATTTGAATTAAGGCCATCGTAAGTGAAAGTCTTCTCTGCAACCAGGTATCCTTTAGCATTTATATAACCGCCATTAGATAATACCATATCACCATCTGAATCCCTTACGGAAAATACCGTTGCATTATCATCATTAATGGTTGATCGAATAGCGAATCCAGTATTGGCTCCATGTAATGTGTAAGAGTAATCAAAGATTGATCTCCCGGCTGCTGGATCTGTTATCCATTGGGTTGTTATGGTACCATCAGTTTTTGTGGATTCAAGTCTTGGATAACCACCTGAGCTAAGTATGTTAAATCTCGTTGTCCCAGTATTCCCTAAAATTATTGACTTGCCGCCAGCCACTACCCCTCCACCATCATTAATTGAGAATACTGTAGTTCCTCTATCCCTTGCCAAGAATATGGGTGAAGTGGTTCCTGCATTATCTGCTATCAAGGCTGCTGATTCAAAGGTTGGCATAGCATTAGAATCAAGTAATGTGAAGTATCCGCCTATTTGAACAGTTGAAGTAGCATTAGTATTCCTGGCTACTGAGAATGTACCAATATTAGTAGCAGATGCTTTGGCTACTGTTGCAGAATTGAATGAGCCTATGTTTCTACTTGCATTTCCTGCAAAGAATTCTCCACCATAATTCTGACCTGTGTTTGTTCCTATGGCATAAGCATATCCACCTAAATTAGCATAACCCGCTCTCATTGAATATCCATCTTGTCCATTCGTTAAGCTATTCCCACTTGATGTTGAGTTATTTGAAGCACCAAAACCATAAGTTGCAATTGTATTACCTGTTGCTCCAGCTTTCATGGCTATAGATAACCCTGATTGTTCACCTGTAGTTCCTGCTGAGGTAATATCAATAAACCCACCATAAAAATTTCCTGTTGCAGGATTAGTTTTAATCATGTGCAAGAAACTTGTAGGAGAAGCAGTACCAATACCTATGTAACCATCATCCCTAATCATAAAGGCATTGTTATTTCCTGCTGAATTATGGAATTGTGATGTCCATGTAGATGAGGTATTACCTGCACCTTTTACATGTAATCTACCTGTTCCAGTGCTATTTCCCACTACAAAGGAGTTGGTTGTATATCCTGGATTTGCACCAAAAGAAGTATTCGCAGTATTAGAACTTCCACGCCATGTCCAAGTACCGTATAATGATTGATCGGTGTATTTATTTACTGTTGGTGTTTTATTTAAGTCATCTGCATCCCTATGTGGGTAATATTCTAACTCTTCAAGTCTTACAGTTCCAGATGTTCTACCATAGATAGTCCATTTTATTTGAGTAACATAATTTCCACCACCCCAATACCAAAGGTCTAGTATAGCAGTAGTTGCAGGGATATTATTTGTGTCAGCAACTGTCATCCATTGATTTACCCCACCTGATTTATACATTTCTATTTTAACTCTTTGTGGAGCAACATCATTAACTCCATCTGGAAAATAAAAATTCATAACAAATCTACCTTGAGGATAAATAATACCATTACTGGCATTATACTCAGAATATGTGGATAAGTTAGTTGTAATTACTCCTGTAGCATTAGCAGAAATAGTATTATTACTATATCTTTCGTGGAATCCATCAAATAAGTATGCTGCACTTGTTGAACCCATACCAGAAAAAGAAGTAGAAAACCTATCACCACCACGAAACAGTTTGTTATGCATGAGGTTGTGGTAGAACTTGGGGACATTAGCACATCTTGCACTATATAGTTGATTAGAAAATACAAAACCAAGATTAAGGTAGTTGATTGATTTAAAAATTCCATTCTCTATTGTCAGCATACTATCAGCTGTGGAGGCTACTGGAACTTTCCTTACCTTTAACCAACCATTAACGTCTAACCTTGCCTGCGGAGTTATGGTACCCAATCCTACACTATCATTGATATTGCGGAGATAGGAAACTCCTCTGGCGGAGTTCCTAATTAATGGAATACTATCTGCTGGAACTCCTGAAGTAGATATTTGACTTAGATCATAGGCCGTAGCAATCTTAGTTAAGGTATCTGACCAAGCTAACCCACTACCAGTACCTATCAATGATTTATGGACAAGGTAAGTGTTATACGGAGATACTGTTGATTTCACCCAGACGCTATCAAATGTTGAAGCTCCTCCTCCTCCTGCATAACTGAAGTTAAGGTGACCACTTATCTTTGCGGCAGTATACGGGGCATTTGATACTTCGAATGTTGGAGAGCCACCTGTAAGTAGCATAGTTCTTCCATTCTGACCAGCTATGTATCCCTGATACCCCACGTAATTGGTCGAAGTGGGGCTAAGTTGTGAGGTATTGTAAATACCAACTTGATGGTTCTTCTCAGCTAAGTTACTAATATATAAACCGTATCGTATGTATGTAAAGGTTCTTTGGGTGTTATCTGCTGGTATCTCTATTTGAAGCCCTCTGGAATGTCCGCCATCTTCAACTGAGGCAACATCATTACTGATACGTACCAGTGAAGTACCCTGTGCCGAATTGACCATCTCTAATTCGTAGTTCGGATCTAATGAGACTACATTACCTCCCAGTGTCCAGTACTGTTTTGGATCAGCCCACTCTAGAGCAGTCCCACCAGAATTTACTCTAAGAGTTTGTAATGCATTACCCTTAGCTAGTTTTACTGGGACATTATTAGATGATCCCACGATTAAATCGCCTGCAGCATCGATGATATGTTTCGGGATATAATTATCAATGGTATCATGGATACGGGTAAGGCTATCTTGTAAACCTGTCACAGTGGATATAGCTTGGGTATGACCTGCCCAATTTCCCCAGCCGTATGCTGTATTCCAGTTAGCAGAGTTATCAGTTACGATTGAATAAGTACCTCCACTAGCTCCCCTTTTCATTAGCCCCTCTGAGGTAAAGTCTCCATCCACTACCACATCTGTATGAGATGTTTGTGATGTTAAATATCCTGCACTTGCATGATTACCCCAGCCAAATGCCGTCTCTCCGTGGTTTTGTTTTCCTCTCCAGGAAGTCAAGGTATCAGCCTTGATCGAAACAGCGATAGATCCAGTACTGGCACTGACAGCGATAGGCGATGTTCCTGATAAACCTGTTACCCCATTATTATATACCTCGATATAGTTTGGCATATTAACAACAGCTATACCAGTTCCTCCATAGATTGAACGTAGGTAAACATTTCCACCGGATTCAGAATGGAATACCTTTCCTGGGCCAGTACCAATATCATTGATACTATTGATCTTATCCGTTAAACTATCCTGCAACCCTCTTACTGTTGAGATGGCTTGGGTATGTCCTGCCCAATTTCCCCAACCATAAGCAGTTTCCCCATGATTCTGTTTCCCTCTCCAGGATGTGAGGGTATCTGAATTGATCGAGATGGCTGGAGTATTCCCCCCTGATGATACTACTGGTGATGTTCCAGATACTGATGTTACCCCACCTGCTGCAACATCAGCCCATTCCAATGCTGTACCTCCAGAATTGACTCTTAGGATTTGCAGAGCATTTCCTTTAGCCAACCTATTTAAGGTATTATTCCCGGTACCAACTATCAGATCTCCTGCAGCGTCTATCACATATTTAGGAATATATTTAGATGAACTGTCTGGGACAAGGTTTGTTACAGTAAAATTTGGATAAGTACCGGTAATGCTTATACCAGTACCGTTAGTCAGGGCAACGATTTGGTCAGGGCTAGAGTTATTAATTGTAAAACTTGGGTATGTACCGGTGATACTTATAGCAGTACCATTTGTTAAGCTAACTGTTTTGTCTGGGCTGGTATTGGTCAGTGTTATGGAATATGCTCCAACATTTTCTGCAATACCTAAACCGGTTCCGGCTGTCAAAGTTATCCCGGTACTGCTACTTGTGTTACTGTTTATTACACTTGTTGAGCCAGTTCCCGAACCTACAGATAAGCTACCCTCATTGGTAACACTGTTATCATAACCTGCTGACGCATGGTTTCCCCAACCGTATGCGGTATTCCAATTTGCGGAGTTATTGGTTATCGAGGTGGTCCATGCTGACCCAGTACTTACTGGTATACCCGCTCCCGGATAAACCATTGAAGCTGCTGCAGCTCCCCACTCTATATCAGTACCACCCGCATTAACCTTGAGGACCTGATCAGCTGAGCCTCTTGCTAACCTCTTGATGGTATTATTCCCCGTTCCCACGACTAAATCGCCAGCTGCGTCAACGATATATTTTGGGATATAGTTATCGATAGTATCATGGATGCGAGTTAAACTATCCTGCAAACCAGTAACCCTGCTTATGGGTTGTGTGTGGATAGCAAGATCGTATTGTGTTGCAACTCCTTGTCCAGATAATGTATCGATACTTAATGGTGATCCCGTGCTACCATTTCCATAGAGTGGAGTATTGGCAACTACGGTTGGTGTACTCCCCACAGTAGTAGAGATCGTTCCGAATAACCTTTGAGGTAATCTAGTAAGTCTTACCTTACCCTTTGTAGTGTAGGCATTACCACTTTCCCAGGTCATCTGATAAATGGTAACGATTTCCTGAATAGGTATACCGGTCCAATCAAAGTTAAAGGGGTTCTCTGAATATGCTGCAGTGGCCGAATTGAATTCTCCACGACCTAGAAAGATGATATGCCTGCCTTGTCCTACCCAGTCAGTGATAGCAAGATATGAGTTATAGAATTTGTTATTACCCCCTACTACACTATCAGTTCCGTTATCGTAATAGATATATCCACCAGCAGCAAACTTATAGGGCATATCCGTAGTGTCCCATGTCCAACTACCACCATTATGATACATGGTAAGATAGTCACCTCCAGCACCATCACCATCAGGTAATGACGTTGCAAGAATAAATAAATCCTCATCAGCTATAGTAGCATCGGTTATGCTAATTGTGTTATCATCATTCGTTGTACCACTAACAATAGCATCAGCAACCAATCCCCCGGATACCATCTGAGCCCCCCTGGTGAAGTGAAGGTTCCTATGTACCATCCTACCGAATCCAGCTTGATGCCTTTCCTCTGCTAGAAAGTATTTAGGATAGCGTCCACCATGCCATCTGATCGTAGCTACCGGAACTTTGGTATCTGCTAGTGTCCAGGCATCTGTTGAGGCTGTAAGAGTTCCTGTTGTATTGTCGATGATAATGAAGTAGGTTGAGCCATTAACCAATCCCCCTGGTGAATCATCAAGGTTAACTGTCTTACTTCCAGTAATCGTATATACCTTACCTGCTCTCATATAGGTCCATGTGGTACTGACTGGTGCAAGAGTAAAGATATGGGTAGCATCATTGAATGAGATCGTGGTTTCTGTTACATCAGCAAATCCATAATCCTTTTTAGCAGCCCACTTTATACTATCGCTATATAGGATAGTAGCTTGAGCCGATGTAAGCAATCCGCTATTTGATGTTGTGGCTAATGGTATAATAGCAGAAGTCCCTGCTTTATCGATATCGATGGCATGAGTTGATGAGTTATATGAAAGGTTCTGGATCTCATTTGAGGTAGAGCCATCAACCTCGCTAACTAAGAATCCTTGTTGTCCTACCCAATACCTTGTGGCATCCTTCGTAGATGTGTCAGTAATTTTCTGATATGTTCTAGATGCTAGCTGTTTTGAAAGGATAATGTTAGTGGTATCGATATCTATCTTAATATAATTACCGGGGTTGTTCCATGTTAATCCTACAGCTGGACCATTCCTTATCTCGATTGGTGTACTTCCAGAGGTGTTACTGTTGATTGATGGATAGGTGTTAGTGGTAATGACATTCAAAGAACCTTCATTAGATACAGAAGCATCACCTTCTACTTTCAGGAATCCCTGGTTATTAACCCAGTAACGGCTTGACACCTTGGTATTTGTATCTGATTTATGCAGGTAATCAATGCTATCTGAAATCCAGATTGGGTCTGATTCGATACTGATTACTTGTGTTAAATCATATTGTGTAGCGATATCAGTAAGTGTGTCAGCATAAGTTAATGCCCCAACAGTACCACCGGCGACCTTCCTAAGTTTATATGTGCTGTCATTATAATCCCAGACTACTGCTGTATCAGTTGTACCAGATAGGATAGGCATATTCCCCACCTTCATGGTTCCTCTTGCATAAGTATTTCCATTCACGTCAACTGATGAAACTCTGGTGTTCCCCTTATAATATTCTGACATGTAACCAGTCACATTCAGGGGATTATCAATATTAACTTGTTTTATTTTAAAACCCGTTCCGGAAATTGTGTTTGTCCCAGTTGCCCCCCTTTGTAATAAGATACCTTCACCTGAGATTGGGTATGAGCCAGAATTAGCCAAATTAAAGAATAAGCCCTTACCACCGTTAGAATGTATCTCTACTACTGGCCGACTGGGTTCTGGTTGCCAATTTGTAAAGTATCCCCCTAAACCAGTATTACTTGTGGTACCACCACTTACACCTATATAACCCCCAGCAGTTATACCTGCACCACCAGTGGTATTTTGATTTTGTGCAGAAACAGAGCTACCATAACTTGAGTTCGTTTGTGAGATCAAGCTAGTACCACTGACGGAGTTTACAAATAGCGAAGCAGATGGCATATAATTCGCAGGACCAATCCGAACGGCTAATTGGGGTTGATAGGGGAATAGTAGATCTCCGGCCTTTACCCAGTATCCGTTCATTGAAAGAGCTACTGTATCGCAACCATATAGGGTATCATTGGCATAATACGTGGGACAGTACCTATCTACTGTATCAATGATTAATGAGTCGCCATTATAATACCAACCTGAGTCAGGAGTACAGCCATTACAGAATCCAATATATAAACTATCTATACCATTAGCTTGGGCTACTAGGCTCTTGTGTACTGTCATTACTTTACCAGAAGTATCTTGGACATAGATACTATCGAATTTTATTGTTTGGCCTACTGTGGGTAACCAGACTTTCCCATCAACGTAAAGGCCAGAGTTTCCGTAACTCGTGGCTTGGGTATATCCCCTTTTAGCTGGACTGATTGTAAGGCCCTTATAGATATAGGTAGTACTGTCTCTGAACTGTTGTACTGAATTAGCCTCTACCCATCTGGCCCAAGCTTTAAGGTCTGGTATCTGACCAGTAAAAAATAACATAGGACCAATAACCTCATTGTACGTGATGATATTATTCCCGGAAGCATCAGCCTCATATAAACTATCGTTCCAAGGTATACTGCCATTAACCCATCTCGAGATAATTAGGGCATCTGCAGCATTAACAGATCCAACGCCACTACTGGTAACATCACCTGATCCTCCATAAGAGTGTACTGATTTCCTTACGAATACACCACCATTAACATTAAGCTTTGATCTGGGCCGTTTCTCTGATGATCCAATTACCACATTCTCTCCTTGTTTAGGAGTGAGATACATACCATCATACTTAGCCCAATATCCTGTAGCCCCTATCACTGTAGTGTCACAAGAGAATAGGGTATCGTTCCTGATGAATGATTCACAGTACCCGCCGGCAGTATCTATAATAAGGGTATCTCCGAGAAAGATAAATCCAGTATCTGGAGTACAACCATCACAGTATGATATAAAGATACCTCCTGTACCAGATTCGCTATTGAATAGGTTGGTTAAACTAATCGTATCTACATATCCATTTGGTTTAACAATCAGGACCATTGTATCTGAAGAAGCAAACTTCTTAAGGACGAAGTCCTGCTGTATCTGTAAATACTCTCCGAAGAAATACAGTGGCTTCTCGGTAAAGATATATGATGAATCTTTACCCATCCTCATATACATTGTATCTGTATCTCTTATGAGCATTATCGTTTCTGAAGCACCATCGCCAGTGTTCGTATTAACACCAACAAACCCCGCATCTGAATTGAGGTTTCTGGTTACTTTATAATATTGGGAGTAGCTCAGGAGAGGTACTAGGAATAAGATAAGGAAAAATATTTTTCTCATATTAACTTAAATTTGACATTTCAACCCAATCACCATTATCGTATTTCTCTATAACCATTGCACCATTAACATCACGCATTCTCCAATTCTCCCCGATCATAACTATATCTCTAATCCCGAGTCCAGCAGCTTGTGACCAGGCCTCGTTCGTAAATCTGAATTCACTGTAATGTGATTTCTCCTTCATAATGAAATCCACTCCAGTGAGAAGTTTGAGAGGCGTATCTTCTGCAAGAGCCTCCCTTAGTATTACCCATAAACCATTATCTCTTGGCTTCAGGGTTATTTGTTTTCCCTCTGATGAGTTACTATCAATAACGCTACTGATAATTTCCTGTTCATTTGTTGAATAGAGTAGGAAGTATCTTGCGTCTGGGTATGGGGTAAGGTCAATCTCAGTTAAATCCGTGATATCGATTTCCTGAGGTGACATGGTTGAATGGATATGTTCCCAGATCTCTTGAGCAGAGACTTGGAAGATACCCCCGTAATTTAAGTAGACATCTGTATTCTGTAAGTGACCTACTCCTGATGACCAGATTAAGGGGAAAACAAGTACCTTATAACCAGATACCTGAATCTTAAAGAGAAAGTTATCTTCTCCAATGTTTTTGGTTATCAGCACCATGCAACCATCTTGGTCGGCTAGTGGTGTGAAGTTAGTAGGCCTGGTTGGTTCTCCTGCTACCCGAACTTGCCAGATACCATTCTCTGTGAGATTGGTTTGGTTTGTGAGTAACACTGTCTCATCATTTTCACAGACATGACCATTATCTAATGTGAACCCTACGATTAACCGACTCCACTCAATTTCTGTTTCTTGAACGTAATCTGCTGCATCTAAGTTCTCAGATACCTTTAACCACTGAACGAGTTCCTTAAAATTGTTTACTATCGATTTGTGACGTGGTGGGGTAATATCGCCAGTCTCATTTACAACAAGGATACTATTGATCAGTAGAGTTAATTCCGCGAATTTTTGGTCTAGTGTCCTTGCCATATTATCTTCTTCTTATCCTGTCATAGCTGAATGAATAATCGATATCATAGCTACCTCCAAGGTATAATGGTGTGTCATCATAAGTTACCTCAATTAGTCTAGCATTGATAGGTTCGCAATACCGTATCATGGACATCAAGAGCTTAAAGATTTCTGGATCGATTGGGTTGTGGATGAACTCTGGGTAAAGGTTATCATGGTCTAGGATGTCTAGATAGTAACCAGAACAAGGTGGGCAGTTCATATCATACCTTAGGTGTTCATTATTATCATACCTAATGTTATCCTTGTCATATCTGTAATCAACCAATGGTACTTCCCTTACAGCAACATCAAGGCCAATAAGTTTAAAGAACAGAACGTATGAGGCTTCAGTTCCTTTGATCTTATTGACCTCTGTTATCTTGCTCAGAAGTTTCCTATATAGGTCTTCGTATGATAATGGACTTGGAGGATTCCCATAAAAGAATGCGATAAGGTTAATGAACTTACTATCGCAAGTGATTGGGTTTTGTTGGACTTGGTAATCTTCAATGAGTGGTATAATCTCTTCATCGAGTTCATCACCAATCACACCCATCATCCTTTCTAGGAGACCTTTACCATCGGCATCCTTATAAGAGTCTTCGATTTTAAATCTCCGAGGAAACCTATCGAATATCCAATTTGTGAAATTAACCATTAGACGATGTAGTTTTGTTCAGTGATTGTCAAAATGATATCCTGTGACCTGATAATGGGTACAGTGAAATCCGTAAGGACTAAGTCCTTGTTATAGGGGTAAGTTTTAAATAACCAGGTATCCCCATTCTCTAAGCCAGCGTTATCAGCAGCAAGGATTAGGAAATTCAATTCAGTGAAAGATGTTGGGGCGGGGTCATACCAATCACCGAATGCCAGGTTTTTCTTCCAGACCTTATCCCGGTATACTCTGAAATAACTATCGCCATAGACTGGCTCTTCTTGAAAAACTAACCTCCACTCATGAGTATCGGTTGAGCCAGTCATTACTTTTCTTTCCCATACCAATTCCTGTAAGGTTTGAACCTTAGGCCTTGCATAGGGTATCTGATATATCTCTGTCAGTTCAAGGAAATCGATCTTCTCCAAGTTATCAACCAATGCAATGATGTCTGATGTTCTTACTGGTTTATTGATATCACTGTTGACATAGGAATAGGCCTGAGTTAATTCAGTGATGATGTCCTGTTCGATAAGGATAGATGGTACCCGGAATTTGCCAGTTACTGAGATTGACATACCAATATAAGTTTCACCAGTAGGAAGAACTGATACGAAAGTAGTAACCATCTTCTTCTCATCGATGAAATCATTAGTGTCATTACATAGCTGGATAGAAGCAACACCTCCACCCATCGGGGCTATGTATACCTCTACCTTCTTACCACATTCGAAATAGAGGCTGGCCTTATCGACTCCTGGAGCCAACTTAGCTATGTCAATATAATCCTGACGAGTTACTGCCCTGTTCAATGTCCTTAGACTGAGTGGGGCTAACTTCCTAATAACCTCTAACCCTTCAGTATCCCTGCCACCTGAAGCAGCGATATGGTTAGTAGCCAGTATCTCTGAAATAACGGGAGTCTGATTAGGTATTGCAATATTGGAATCGATACTGGTGATCGTATCTATGTTTGAATTACCAGATGCTCCTGAAGTACGGTAGTAGGTAAGATAAATACTTAGGCCTGTATCGGGCTTAAGACCGTTAACACCATCTCCAAATTTGATATATGCTAAACCATAATCATCAACCTCTGTGGTGTAATGCTTATCTGTTGGCCCAGAGACATCTAAGAAATCCCGGTATGTCCAGGTTACGCTGTCTATAGTAATTACACATGAGCCATGTTCATAATCTGAAGGCAGGTAGATTGATTGGAATGCAGTACCGTTTCCTGTACCGATTAGTTGGAGGCTTGCTAATGTATGTTGTTTTACCTTAACTGTTGTACCTGTTTCCCCTATCTCAATAGTGGCTGACTCAGTTGAGATAAAGACTAACCCCGAGGCAGTTGAGAATACGGTTTCAAGTGGGATAGTTATCTGTGACTGGGTTTCAACTGGATTACCATCTTCCCCAACCAGACTTAGTGTTAGGTCAGAGCTAGCAGCGATTGAGGATTTTACTTTGTAATTGATCAGCCTGACAATCTTAAGGATTGAAGAGAGCCTTCTAGCAGAGCCAATGTAAGATTCCCTTGCCATGTTGTCAATGTAGTAATTCAACATCTCAGCAATACCTGCAAAGATACTGATGATGATAACGAGGATGTTTGAATCACTGAGGTCTGTTATTTCCGGGCATTGGGTTTTTACCCTGTTCAGTACTGATGATTTTATATCAGAAAAAGACCGAGTAACGTAATTTACCCAAGGATTATTTATCTTGGCCATGTTATAGGTTTGTTATAGTTAACGGTAAGGTCATAACTTTACCAGTTGATAAAAGTTCGTATATTAAAACTATTGTTAATTCATGTGCTTTTTCGATGCTAAATTTCACGTCTAGTAGACGAATACGCTTTTCATGTAATTCTAATGCGTCAATAATAAAGTGCTTTGCTAGAGTGGCTGTAATTTCATCGTTTGGTTCACTCAGGAGATGGAATAATTTAGATCCGAAATGGTTTTGGAATAACCGATCTCCAGTAGGCCAACCCAAGATATTAACGATCGAGGAAGCAATACAAACATTTGAACTATCAACAGCCACCTTACCATTAATTAAGTTGAATGGGAAAGTGATGCCTTCTCCTAATATTAATCCTGAGTTCTCCATTAGTGTTTGATATTGGAATTTTCCAAATCTTCAATCTCAGTCTTTACTGGAGTATCTGTGATTTGGTTAATTGGAAGGATAGGACTTGAAGTCCCTAATGATGGTACTGGGTGGGTATGTGCATTATAATCTATGGCAAATTGTTGGATCCACTCTTCGATGAGATTAAACTTATCAACGAGTTCTGTGATCTTTACCAATCCCTTGTTTTCGCTACCATTAAGATATATACCATCTTTTTTGATCTCGAGGGTCATCCCATCTTTATGTTTGATGAGGAAACCATAATCTGGGTTCTCTTCACCATTCTTATCTGTTGGGACTTCCTTAATATGAATGAGATGTCCGGATGGTGTTTTAAGAAGGATGTCATTCTTATCTGTGAATTCTATAGGAAGTTCATCCTTGAGGTGATAGCCATGAGACCAGATTGGGAATTTTGGATCACCAAATTCAAACTCAAGGAATACCATTTCACCATTCTTAGGTAGCCACTGAATACCATAATTGCTTCCGCTGGGAACGTTTTTTGGGTATGCCCAAAGAGGATTGGATCTCTTGCCAAAGATTGAAGGAGCAATAACCAATATCCTACCCATGTTTAATGAGTCTTCGTTACTTACAACAAAGCCACGATAGACTGAGTAATACCTACCGAGGATCTCTAAACCAAAGAGTTTTATTTGATTAATGAGTTGTTGTATCGTTACCATCTTCTGAAAGGTTTATCGCTATCGCTAATGACAACGTTCTTGATTACCTTGTTGCCATCCTGATTCATCTTATCCAGTTTATAGGATTTATTGGGTTCCTGTAATTTCGTATACTTCTTCAGGAAATCGGCAAAGTTATCTACATCGCTGATAGCTTCGATCTCTACATTTTTCTTCTTATCGTAATCGTAGTATTTGATATAGACCTTTTTACCCTTAATCCCTTTGATGTTAAGTTTCTGTTCAAGGGTTTTCTTAATCTCGGAGTTATCGATTTTATGTTCAAATGCACTATATCCTAAACTCACGTGACGGATACCAACCATTTCAAGGTCTACAGTATAACCATTGGGACCAATCTTATGGGTACAGGATTCAATAAAGTATGTACCGTTATCATATTCTGAAAGGCCCGAGATTTTTACTGTATAGCTTGACATAATAAAGGGGTCACCAACTATGGTAGCTTCCACTTTAAATCTTGCAGTTTCTTCTTCCCTTCTCAATTGATCATAAAGGGATTTAGCAGCTTCCTCCAACCCCATTAACCTACTAATGGGTGCAGCAACTACCCGCTTCCTAACTATAGATGTGAAGTCAGCAGCGGTAATTACTTGAGGCATTGGTGTGAGCTTTGTGGTATCATTAACTGGACCTGTACTCTTGTTTTCTTTACTTACTCCGGTTGGCCAGACATATTGGGTTGGATAGCTATAACCTACTGTCTCCAATTTAGTTTCTTCCTCATTAATAGGTTCCCCATTCATCGCTTTCTGTAAAAGCGATTGGAATAGGCGTTGCTCTAAGTCATGATCAATTTGCTGTTCTGGGCTAGTAAAGATATGCTCGGGGTCTTCCAATTTCTTATCTGAGATATAATCCTTAGAAACTAAAGCCCCAGTGTCTGGGTCAATACCAAACCTCTGAGTCATGTCATCACTTGAATCCTCCTCATGAGAATTGTAGTGAAATGATAATAATTCACCATTGCCCGAAGCTAATGTGTAGGATTTGTATGGTTTCTGGCTATAGTTCTTAGAAAGGATAGCAACGTTCTGATTCCTTGATGACATACCAAGTGAGGGGTTTGCTTTTAGGAAATTAACCTTTGCCTTGAAGTAATTGATCAGCGTCTCTTCAAAAGTTTTGCCAAAGCCGAATCCGAACTTGGAATATTCTTCCTCCAATGCCGCAATATTTTCTGGGTTATTTTCATCATCGCTTGGTGTAGGCTTAATGCCATTATCAAAACCGCCTGGACCTAATCCCGCAACCACAGTTTGAGAAGAACCACCCTGCGGATCACTCAGGGCATTTATATTTTTTAATAATGCAGCCTTTTCCTCATTCGGAGTGAGTCTCCAAAGCGTGATGATAGCTTCTGCATTAATCCCATTATTGATATCTGATGGATCAAAGTTAGTTGGGTATTCTGGAAAGATAATCTTATGCTCGACTTCTGATGAGATAGCTGCTGATTGTGTGCGAGGATTTTCAGATGAAACAGAGAATCCTTTGATCACTGAAGAACCTGGGAATGTGGTGTAATGCAGGTAGATCATGTTCTCACCAAGATAACCCAATGCCATTGTTTCCTTGTATACTGTGTCTGGGAGCCTTGGAGAATTTCGTGGTGGAAATGGAGCAAGCAGAAATTCTTCTTCAGCATTGTTTACTGTCCGGCCTTCTACCTGAGTCATGATGCTATTCTTAAGGCCATCATAATGAATGGTCTTATCTTTATCATGATATGTGATTGTGTAGTTGTAACCTTCTGTTATAGCCGTACTCTTAAGGGTCTTTGAGAAGTTGGTTACAATTTCCCCTGCTCTCATCAATTCGGGGCTTTGTTCTTTCTTTAAGGCCGCAAAGTTATCCGTACAGGTAAGGGTCATCTTAATTCCCCGAGAGCTGTAATCGCGGTCTATGTCCCGGATCATAAGCCTTAGCATATCCCTCATTACTACAGCCTCTGGAGTTATCCAACCCCATGATACGCAGAAACTCTGTTCCAGCTGAAACAGTGGATGATTAAGGAATGGTATGTTATTGGTTTCGAATGTTATCCTGCATTCATCGTCTTTCTCTAGCTCGTCAGTGAATTTATATGAGAACTCGGTTAGGTCAGTACCAACTGAAATGGGTTGGTCATTAAGTGTAGTGCTATCGAATAACAGGGATCCGCCAGCAGTATATAATCGAACTACTGGCAGATGATATTGAGTGTAATCTAACTCGTTTTGTTTGTATTTTCTATTGGCCATATACTGGAGGTATAAGGATAGTGGTACCGGCTTCTATGAAAGGATCGATGATACCATTAAATAATGCAATGAGATACCACTTTCCAACATCTCTCAATTCCCTAAAAGCGATATCAGTAAGTAGTTCTCCTTCACTTACCGTGTAGAGCTTAGGTTCTGTATTATAGATGATTGTCTTAGGCGTTCTCTCTAATGAGAAATCACCTTCTCTGTATGATATCAGGTAAGCATCTGAATATAGGTTATCCATTAGCTGCACGTTTTAATAGGTCAACTCCCTTTCTGTAATCAGAATTCCTCGTTGTACTTCTGATATCGATGTAGGTTAGATTTGTTTTTGTAATCCTCTTCATCTCAACTTGCTGTTTTGCGATATGAGGAAGTAATGATTGAGTATTATCAAAGCCACCCATAATGTATGAGGCTTTAGTGATTAGCCAGATATCTTCAGGCCTAAAGATGTCACCCCAGGAAAGTGAAACTCTGTGTGGTTGGAAATCATAGCCATTGGCCTTAGTCAGTGATTCTAACCAACGGCAATTACTTAGGACATCGGTAAGATCTTCTTGCTCAGCAAACCAATCAATATCGAATGTGATAACATCTTCCGAGCCAGTATAATGGTAGAATGGGTTATTACGTGCGATTGAGGCAATGGTTGCGAAGTTTGAGTTTACCTCATATTCCAATTTACTTGGTATGGTTTGAATTACTAAAGATTTTTGGCCTCCACTTGAATTGACATCATAATCCAGTTCCATTAAACCATTGGACATTTCTTTAGTGATCTTCTCTTTCTTGGTATCAAAATCATAATCGATGTCTACGATGATAATCTTCTGCTTTGTAGTCTCTAAGTGACGGCGTGGATGTCCATGTCTGCTTTGAGCCTCCAGTAGCTCATCCTCGATTTGCTGTCTCAGATTCTCAACTGGTGCTTGTGGTTTTGGTCGATTCCTTGTTTTAAGGTAAACCGCCAACTCCTCAATACCCATGTGGACAGCACCAACATCATGTACGCTTATCCCCGCTGCACGTAAATCCAAAAATGCCCCATCAACTATCCTTGCCATTAGTATAATAATTTATATTTCTTTTCCCTTTCATGATTGATCTCGGCCTTGGTATTGAATACCCCATTGATATACACTGCCATTTCGCCTTTCTTACGGAAGTCAAAGAATGGTGTATTGTTACCTCTCCAGTTCGGGTTAGACATATAAAGCCTGAATGCCCTTTCCAATGAGGAATCATTATTTCCCGAATGAGAATAAAGTTTTCTGAAGTTATCTTGGCTACCTGGAGAGTTTAAAACTTTGGCCATGAACATCCTATCGACTTCAGCCCTTGCTTTTTGTTCCTCTTCTGATCCCTTTATGGCATCGGTGTTCTTTTCTGTTGCCGAAGAATTTCCTGAGAAAGCACTGATTAGTACTGGTAGGAATGTTCCAATGATCATCAGAGCAGTTCCCACTGGTCCACCAAGAAAACCTAAAGCCCTAGCTCCAAGCCCTTTAGCTATTGCCCCACCCCCAGATCCTAGAGCCATTAAACCAGCTCCAGCGCCCATACTACCAGCTATCTGGGCTTTAGTTAGAAACCTAGCTGCACCAGTTGCCGTTGCTGTGGTATACATCCTACCATTGGCAGCTATCTTTGTCCCCCCGTTTGCCATATTTACTACAGCCATATACTTAATAGCTGAGGCTGTCAGATTATTCCACATCGACTTCATTGATGTCAGGGCAGATGATGCACCCATCGCTAATGTGTGATGTGCTAAGTAAAGAGATCCAACTACCCAACGAATACCTTGCATTGCAGTTCCCCAAGCTAGGACTAGGACTGTTAAACCAACTATCCATTTGCCAAGTGAGGAGCCCATGATCCAGTTGATGACCTTCAGTACTCCTTTTAAGACATTCAATACCGGAACTAAGATTGGGGCTAAGGCTTCTGCGAATGTGGCTTTGAATTCGATCCACATATTCTTCAGCCTCATAATAGAGCCCTCTAATCCACCTAACATCTTATCAGAGATGTCTCCAGCTTTACCCTGAGCATGTTGGACTGTGACTAAATTCTTCTTGTACTCTGCCAGGTTCCTGAGTAGCAGTGATGCTTGCCTTTTACCGCGGACTTGGAAGATATCATAAAGGATATTCTGTTTCTGGATATCTCCCATACCCTCAAGCTTCTCAGCGAGTACTCCAATCATATCCCCGACTGGCCTAAGGTTTCCTGCAGCATCTACCATATCCTTTGGCATTAGCCCAATAGCTGACATGGCTTTACCTGCCTTTTTCTTAGGATCGTATTCACCTAAGGCCCTAGCAAGATATCTTAACATGTTCTCAAATCCAACACCGGCCATAGAACCTTTGATACCGGCATTAGCAACTGTCATCATGACAGCTGTTGTTTGATCAAGGCCAACTCCCAAGTCCATTGCTGTGGAAGCAGAGTATTTAAGTGACTCGGCTAACTCGGATAAACTCAATGATGATTTGATACCGGCAATGGTTAGCTTATCGGCAGTCTGTGCAGCCTTGTCAAATGGTATATCAAAGTGACGCATGATATTAACCAAGATCTCAGCACCTCCACCTTCACCAGTAAGGGCTACCATTGAAGCTCTTGCCATAGATGCAGCAGGTCCGATCGTCTTATAAATGTCTGCTACTTCCTGTCCAGCAAGAGCTAACTGCCTCATACCTTCTGCGGTTTCCATTGGGCTGAAGGCTGTGGAACGACCAACAGCTAAAGCCTGATCGCTGAGGTTTCTCATCTGATCTGCTGAAGCTCCAGTTGATGCACCAACCCCTCGCATGATATAATCGAACTTAGCACCTTCTTGTACCCAGCCAGAGATTGTCCTTAACATCATTCCGCCAGCAAGAGCTGTGACTCCTGCTGACCGAGTTGAGTTCTGGAGATTATCTCTCCAAGCATTCATCTCTTGCCGTAACCCGCTTATTGTACGGCGGATTCTGGCTGAACCCTTAGAAAAGTCATCCTTTAGATATACCCTTACTCCTACACCAATTACGGATCCAGATGTTGCTACTGCCATTACTTTGGTTTATTTCGTTCGTTTTCCGCAACGGCCAATTCAAGTAGCCTATGCTTTGTTGGGTGAGGTAATCGTTTAAACTCTACCCAAGACATCCGAACTTTTAAGTTAGAAAGGAAAAAGTATTCGGCTGCTAAATCAGCCGAGGATAAAAAAAATCGGGAAGCCCCACCAGTGACATTGGTACAACTTCTTTAGTTTCTGGATTCTCAATATCCGTTAAGAGATCATAACGTGGATCAACCCTATCAATGTTAGTTCTTATCTCCCTCATCTCTGTGGCAGTGAATCCCCTGAAGTTCTCAATTACTGATACTTCATTTCCAGTTCTAAGGGATAACTTCCTTGCCTTTAACTCTGCATTGATGGAGAGTTGAGAGTTGGGAAGTTTGATGAAGTATTTCTCGGCTTCACCGTTGAGAGGAGTGTAAGAGATAACCTTCCCAGTTGATAATGCGAAAGTCTGTGGTTCCATACCTTCTAAGCCACCAACTTCGTATGGTTTAATCCGATACTTGAAATAATTAGGATCGCTTGAATCGTATGGAAAGTCTTTGGTGTAATCCCAGATATAATTAGTTAGGTCCTCAGTATAGGTAACTCTGACTTTATCTGACCAATCGTAATGGAAGGTGACAAGGTTATCGAGTGAGAATATCCTTGATGATACTAGGATAAAATATTTATCCCTTGGCCTGAGCTTTAAGACTTCTGAAAGATTACCTTGGAGAGTTGGGATTTCTGAGCAGCCAACAATGATAGCGGCTATAAAAGCATTATAAGCAGTACCGTCATCCATCAATGAAACGTTGGATAAGATATCATCATCTTCTCCATTTTGTTCTCTGATTGCAACGTGAAATCCAGATGGTGTAAGGATTAACTTTACATTACCGTATGCTTTTATCAGTTTATCGAGATCCATTTCAGTGTATTTAATTTAAACGAATAGGAGGACTATACTATTTAATTAATATAGTCCTCCTAGTATTTTGGATCATCCTCTAGCCCTTCACGAGGTCATCTATGCTGATTTCGATTTGTTCGATTGTGTTGTCACCCTTAGTACGGTCTAATTCCAGACCATCCAATTTTGTGGGCCAGCAACCAAAGCAATACCAGGTATTGAGGATTGAGCCTTGATTACCATTGGCCTCATCGAGTTCGTCGATTTTCAGAGTCCTTTTGTAGAGGGGGCTGTTGGGAACCAAACCACCACCGAGGGTTGAATTCTGCACCGCATTCATCCAGTCCCAGAAGTAGGTGTGAAGTGAACTTGCATGATCGGTGGTCAAAAGCTTTTTCAGCTTCAGATTCCCGTATTTCTTTCGGCCACCTGTTTTGATATCCGAGTTAAAATCACCATGCTCAATCTGTTCGATTTCGACATCCGGTAATGATACCTCTTGGAAGAGCATCGAATCGATTGGGTAATTGATCATTGTTACCCTGAAGCAAAATTGCTTACGTGGGTTTTGTATCTGTGCCATAGATTATGTTATTTTCTGGTTATGAAAACTGGACTCCTGCTGGTGTGAGATAAATCTCTACTGTGAATTCCTTCAGTGGAGCGATTGGTTTGATTTTCAGTAAGACCTTGTACTTACCCAGTGCCATGTCCTCAGGAGTGTTGATTTGCATTGACTCCAGTGATTCTGCGTCCTGGTCACCAAGCCAAGCATAATCGAAGAATCCCCGATTGTTCTTGATTTGGTCAAGGAATGGTTTTGCTGAAAGGTATACCTGATCTGCTAATTCCAGATCGCAAGGGTCACCAAGATAAGTTTCCAGAGTTGGTTTTAATCCCTTCCTGATATAAAGGTCAAGGTTAACGATTGAAGCGAAGATCAACTGAGAATCAACTTTCTGAGATGTGTAATCGTCCCAAAGCATAACCTGGCCGTTCCTGAGAATAACCATATTAACTTGGTCGTTGGCCAGATAGTTGAGTTCTGCATACTTGGCAGAGGTTCCGAAGTTGTTAACAACCCCAAGACAGTTGAGGATAACCCCTCTTGTCATACCAGTAAATGAGAGCCACGGTGTTCTGCTCTTCAATACCTTAGCTTCCAATGCCATGACGTCAGCCAATTCAGAGATCTCCTTGGTATTACCCAGGACCGGATCAATGATTTTCAGACCACCAGCAGTGAACATCGTAAGATGGTGAACCACTGCAGTATCATCCCTTTCGGTCATGATATCTGTAGAGGTTGAATTATCGTTGTCGATGTGATGGACGTATTTGAGATCCCCTCTTGCTGCTGAATAGGCAGCTCCTGCTGATGCTAAACCAGCCAGGTCAGAATCACTCTTTGAAGGTACTGCGATGGAATAAGCATCATCGTAAGGATCAAAGGCATAGAAACCTAAGCCTGAAGCGGAATCACCAACGTAATCAGCTAAGTCCGGAGTTCCTCCATCAGTACCACCAGAAAGGCTGTAAGTGGCATAGACCGGAACGTAGGTACCAGTAGCGATGGGATCAGTGTATTCAACATCGATGACTTTAGATTTACTCTTGATGTCAGTGAGGTAAGCTGGTGTTCCACCTACGGCAACTGTAGCGATCTGGTTTTTGTAAGTCTCCAGCAAACCATCTTCAGTGTGGTATACGTTTACATCGAAGTAATTTGTAACCCCGTTTGAAGGAGCTGAGATTTCGATGTATACCTTGTTGTATTCTGCTCCACCATTCCTGGCCACGAATTTGAACCACATCGTACCGGTGATATTTTTTGAGGTTACCTCAGCCTTAGCTGCTCCAGTGGCTGTTGGTGGTGTAGTACCACCAGTGGTAATTGCTGGAGGAGCTGACCAGGTTTGACCGGCTTTCGGAGTAACGACCAGAACATAGTCATCCACTCCGGCACCCATATCATAATAGGTACATGAGCCAACTTTTGCATGATCACGGATAGCAGCAACGAGAGCAGCCATAAACAGTGGGTGGGTACTGAGATCGCCACCGAATGTAACTGTTGCTGAATCTACTGTATCGATTGTAATCTTGGCAGTATGAGTAGCTGCGAATTCCTTGTTGAAGGTAAAGAACCTCGAAGATGGCATACCAGCCACTGTTTCAGTACCATCAGTGATACGGTTGACCCTCAGAGAAGCCCCTGCATTAAGCATCCTTTCGCAAAGAAGCGGGAAATCGTCATTTGGATTGTATCCCCCAAAGATCGATTTGAACTTCGACCATGAACTGATGATATCAATAGGATCCCCTACTGGGCCCCTTAAAGTTTCCCCCTCAACGAAAACTACCCCACCTACTGGTGCGGTTACGGTTTTCGTTTGATCAGTTATAGAGAAACTAACGTTACCTGTGTTAGCCATATTATTTGAATTTCTAGGTTTATAAATGGTATTATTAATCTTGACTCAAAGTGATTGTTATGGATTCAGATTTTCAACATACTGTGTATCCATAGTTAAGGCAACTACTTCTGGTATACCAGTTTCGATGACTTGGATTGCTGTCTCAAAGACGTCTGGTATCTCATACCTGATGATGTGTTCCAAGATGCCTTGAGCATATTCTGGGTTATTACTGCTACTTACGGTCTTCACCAAAAGCTTCTGATCAGTGGTAGGGTACCTTTTGATGTAGGTAAAATTCTGAAGGGCTATTGCAAGGATCGAAAGTAATACCCTCATCTGTTTAATGTCCTTAGCTACTGCATAAATATTAAAGGTAGCATTCGAGGATGTGGTAGGGAATCTCAATTTATTATATGTACCATCAACTTGTTTCTCATAAACTGGAGAAGCATCTAATCCGAAGTCTCCCCTATCCATTGTTATGGTATCGATAACGATTCTCGGTAATTTCTTGATACCCTTATCATCTGGGTTAGAGGAACCAAAGACTTCTACACAAAATCCCTTCATGTTGATGGTACTCTGTTGGTAAGTGATATATGCTTGCCATCCCTGTGAGGTATCTGGGAATAAGCTAGAGTTTCTTACGTCTGGGCAGTATCCGAGTTCAACGCAGACATCCATGATAGCATTGTAGACTGACCTTTCAACTACCTCTTCGGTATTAGATAAAGTGATACTCATAGTTAAAATTTCAAAAGCAACTGAATTTCTTCATTTATAGCTTGCGTTATTGCACTAGACACCGCCTTTTTTCCTCCAATTTGCTTATATACTGGTGCAAACAATGGTCGTGCTTTGATATTGCGTGTAGTTGAGCCCTTTTCGAAGATATGTACATACTGAGAAACAGTGTAACGATCATTCATTCCAAGTTCACCGTCTCCTGCTGAGATACCAATTGAAACTACGTTAGCCTTTCTATTTGGATAAACCTTTATAGCCCTAACAGCTTTACCAGTAAGCCTGAACTTTTCTTCTGGCCCATGTATTACATCGGGATGTTTAGAGGAACTTGCCATCCATCTTTTCTGATAGGTGTATCGCTTACTGTAAGCTTCCCACCCAATCTTCTTACCGTTGTTCCTAATGTTTTCAAGCAGGGCCATGTGATACCTATTGGCAAATTCCATCTGACCTCTAAGTACTGCCCTATGTAAGGCCTTAGGGAGATTCTCAAAGATTCTTTGCCCTCTTACCCATTCCTTTTCATTGATCTGTATCTCAAGTCCACCAAGGATATTACGGGTAACTGTTTCACCCATTATGTCCTCTACGAAGCGAGAGGCACCGAAAGGTATTTGACTTTTCATTGTGGATCAGTTCCTGAAGCGATATCTTCTCTTTGTACGATTAATTGCATCAGCATCGTATCTGATCCAGCTTGTGCAACTGCGGTATCACCAAGTGGTTTGTAGGTAATACCATCAATAATAAACTTATCATAGCCGGAATCGAAATCGAAATAACCGTTGGCATTCAGATATCCTAAATCATTAAGATAATCCTTGTTCAAAATGATACCTGCGTGGCCATAATCTAATTTCCCAGAAACACTACCCTTATCATAAGGCCAGAGTCTCCAGTCATCATAAGAGATAAGACAATATAGATTGATTGAATCGTATGATATAGCTGGTGAGCTACCATCTTCTGAGAAACGGTTTAACCTTCTACGGAACTTCTTCCATACTATGATCTCCCTTGCAGTAGAAGCCATAGCATTTTTGATAGTATCTCTGTAGTCTGCCCAATCTACTCCCGGAAATGCTGTCATGGCCTGTAAACTTGAGGTGCTCTTGTGGTTTTGAAGTCTTGGCAAATATAGATCTTAACCCTTAGATTATGGGCTTGGGTACAGATACGACCTTTTAATTCATCGATAGGACCACCGGGCTTTGTCATTGATGATAGAGCTGAGGCATTACCCTGATTGGTAGTTGAGTTATCTACTGCACTTTGTGAAGTGGGAAAATATTCGACTTCAGTTGGTCCCGTCTGAACTCGTTTGAGTCCTCCAGACACTGTCCCGGAAGAACCTCCGGATGATGTACCACTTCCAGTTGATGCGGATTGTGACATACTTACTGCACCCTGGCTAAAGTAATTCAGGAGGACATCATAAGAGATAAGGTCACCAATGAAGATGGTCTGGCTATCAGTGTATGAGGCATCAATATTCTTGTTACCTTCAGAGATACCAAAAGCATTGTAAAGCATGTTCTGCCATTTCATTGTTAAGACAGATACGAGGTCTGCATTAACTGTTACTGATGATGGTAGGTTAGCTGTTACGTATTCTAACAGGGTCATTGCGAGTGCCATATCGAAATATTAAAAAGGGGGTTGGAAAGACATGTGCCTCTACAACCCCCTTAGTTAGTGATTTTGTTGAATGTTACTTGCCGTAATTCTCTTCCAGCTTGTCGTAGAGATCCTCCAATTCGATCAATGCTTTCTTACGTTTGGCATTGGAAGGAGCTTCTTCGAGTTTTTCAACAGCAGCCTGGATGGCAGCTAAATCTTCCTCGTCAAAACCAGCTTTCTTAGCCTTGGTGATGAACTCATTGGTATCTTCGTCCTCTTCTACTACAGGGGCAGTTTCAAGTTTACCACCAGCTTTGATGAACTCAGCTTCTGTGGCAAAGGTAATATGATTACCCCTTAACGCATCCTGGAATTTTTTGTTCTTGGGTTCTTTCCTAAGTGCAATGACCTCTTTTCCGGAGATAGATGCACCCGAGATTGAATCAAAGAATGTACTTGCAAGTCTTCCTAACTTAAAGTAAACCATAGCTTGTGTTTAATTTTAATAGTCAGGACTAGAATTAGTCGATAGTAACATTCTCCAATGCGGTGATATCCATGTATGATGGGAAACCATAGCCGCTGAAGGCTTTGGAAGAATCCATGATAATCGTGGAATCCCTGAAGATCTTTGCAAAACCAGTGGTTAAGCTGGCATAGAAAGCTTCGGTCTGGTTAGAGACGATTCTTTCTGATTCAACCAGCAACGGCTGAGCATTGAACTTGATAAGGGCATTGGAAGGATCGAGGATGATTTCCTGGTTGGTCGGAATATTACCATGAATGTAATAATTCGTACTTTGAGGAATCGGGGTTTTCATGATGAGCGTCTCAGCAGGAACTCCAACGACCGGCGTTTTGAATTCTGTGAGATCCAATGTAGCCAAAGCTGCATCTTCTCCACCGATGATGGTGTTGGGGAGACGGCCCATACGTGAAAGGCGGATCCAGATTTTCAGGAAGTCCTTGTATGCCTTGGTTGAGGGGTCACCGGTGGCAGTACCGATTACTGGAGCTGATTCTGAACCATCGGCTTGCTCACCGTTGATGAGGCAATCGATAGCCAATACATCCATTGCATGACCGAGCTTTACGCCGAAGTCACGGAGGAAGATTGAGATAACATCCAGTGAAACGTATTGCAGGACCTCATAGGGAATTTTGATACCCCTACCGATTTTGTAGATCCCGAATTTTTTCTGGCCATAAGAAATGGTACCAACCGGGATTGTTTCAGCTTCGGCAACTTTACGAGGAGCAGCATCGCTCATGTTAATCCAAGGCAGGATTTGAGAGAGGCCGGTTGTGTTTTCTTCAGCAGCGATGATGTTCGGCCAAATCGGAGCCTTGCGGTATCCGAGCAACAGAGCAGTGCGGATGATCTCCGGTACTACCCAACGGACGTCATCATCCGGGACGGTAAAGATGTTATTAATGGTGTCAACTCCTGGCGCAATACCAAGATCGAGGAGGTATGAGTCAAGGGAAACACCGTGCTTCCTTTGAACATAATCTCCAAATGACATGTCAACTGGGTTGTTGGGGTCAAGACGTAACGCTTCGACCTCCTTTACTGTTTCCCTTACAGTACCCCGGTATTTCGATGATTCAAGGTTCTTGAGATTCATGTTTTGTGGTTTATTTTCTTAATGATTAATTTGACTGGTCTGGCGATTGGATTAGTACCTGATTGCAAGTCTTACGAGATCCCCATCAGAACCTGAATCCAGGATCCAACCAATGTGATCTGCATAAGTTACGCTGCCATCATCTACCTTGTTGTAACCGGTAGCAGTGTCATATCCGGCATACTTAACCGGGCCTGGTACTACTGAGCCTGAAGCTTGGGCCCAGATAACGCAAGAAGCCCTCATACCGACCGTGACGAATTCATCATCGATGGGTGGGACGATAACTGTACCAATCATGTCAACTGGACTTCCACCTAAACCAAGTGGCAGGATGTTTTCACCTGAACCAGCAAGTTTAACGGGCATACCAGCGAATACTGATAGTGTATTAACTGCAGTGGTTACGGCAGCTTGACCGCCACCGGCAGTTACCTTGGCATTCGTTATGTAAGGCAGAACCGGGTTATTGGTGATCGGGTCATTGTACATGATGACCGTAATTACCCTGGCTGCAGATACAGTTGCCGATTTAACCCCCGCAAGATCGGCAATGGCAGCAGCAATAGCTGTCATCATATTATCATGGGTGTCAACGAATGTTTTTTCGGCAATAGCAACGCCATTGACTTGGCAATTGAATTTGTTGCTAGTAACGAGGTCACCACCAAAAGTAATGGTACCATTCGATGGTGATGCGGTGAACTCAAGAGAGAGATCGTCGAACTCATTGAGAAATACCGACTTGGTTTCAGTTCCTATCATTGTAGGCATATCGATAATTTTTGATTGTTTATATTAATTCTGTTTTGGGTTAACTGAGGTGATTGAATTTCCCTGAGTGTTCCCTTTGAATTTCCTCCTTCAGTTCGAATGCTGTAAGGGCTTTGGATTTTCCAACGGGATTTTCGGGATCCGGGGCAACTGCAGTGGCACGGCTTACATTGTGGCTGTTGCAGTCCTGGCAGGTAAGTGGGGAGAGGGCTTCGAATTCTTCCCTGTATTGGGTTAAGAAAGAATCGGCTAACTCTGGAGCACTTTCATTGATAGCTGAAATGATCTTGTCATCTGATTTTTCGCCTTTGACCAGTTTGTAGAACTTCACAGCCTCTTCCCTTTTCAGAGAAAGATTGCCATTTTCCGATTCCACATAAGCGGTGAGCTTAGTATTCAGAGCTTCGATTTCAGTTTCTTTTTCAGTGATCTGAGATGTTAAAGTCTCAACCTCAGTTTCCTTCTCACCGATTGTCAGTGTCAGGTTTTCGATGGTCTCTTTGGCTGCTTTTGCATTGGCCAACTGGACCCGGAGAACTTCGATGATATTTTCATCTGTTGCCTCAATACCGAATTCGGCAAGTAGTGCATTGATTTCCATTGGTTTGTTATTAAGGTTATTATAATTTGTGTCTGAGAATGATTCCTGTAATTGGTAGGAAGTTAATTGCTTCCATGACATTGAATTCTGGATTGAAGCAATCCTTTCTGCGTGTTGCTTGGCAATATTCTGGCCTTCAATCTTTCCACCATCACCAATTTTCTTTGCAAATGGATCCCTTCCGTGAGGTACCAGTGAAGTTTCAAGGTAATAGAAGATCTCTGTTGCTACCATCTTTACCATCTTACCATCAGGACCCTCTTTCCCAAGTTTAGCTTGGAACTCATCTGCACTCATTTTAGGATGTGATTGTTCCCAAGCAAAGTTAACAGTTACAGAGTTTGAATGGATTGATGGAGGATTCATCATAATGCCCCGTGCAAGACGAGGATTTGACTTACCATCAATTTTAAATGTCCCATTGATACCTGCTGGAACCTTCAGGCCATTTGGTAATGTATATGCGTTTTGCCAAGCTGCTTCAACTACTGCCCCAACCGCATTACCAACTGCCATTTCATGATCAACGTTAACGGATTGACCAAGGATGAGTGGAATAGAATTCTTCAATACTCCCGGTTTTTCAAATGACAGTGGCCCATTCATTGTGGGTAATGTCATAGCTGAGAGCAACCTGTAAACCGGATAAACGAATTCCTCATCTTTAGGTTTTAAATCATCAAGATTGAGGTCTGGGTAATAGGTGGTATAATTGGGTTGTGAGGAATCAAACAAACCGAAAGACTCAACTTCTTTCCTGTCGAATAAACCCTTTTCTGTCATGTCATCCAAATGGAGGACTTCAGGTTTACTACCCATTAAGAGTGAGTGATCCAGTGATAATGTGAGTTGTGAGATTGGCATAACTATTGATTGTATTATAAGTTACCTTGATCTTGTATCTTGATCTTTTCGTTTCGGTTGGGGTTTTGCTTTAGCCCGATTTTTCCTGTCATTGTCGTCTTTTACCTTTGCCGCATCCTGTTCCTTAGCAGCGGTGGCTGCATCAGCAATAGCAATTGGATCCCTTTCTACTCGAGGTTCAGCCTGATCTGCTTTCTCATACCCTGCCTCATCAGCAAAGGTTTCTTGAGAAATGATACCCTGGTCGTAAAGGACTGCAAGGTTCCTAAGTTTAATCTCTCGAGATTGTTGAATCTTTAGGTCATCGGTGATCGTAGATGGTAGGAATTCAAGAGTAAGGTAATCGAATTTGAATCCTGCCAATTGAAGCTCCAACTTAAACCCAAACTCCAGATTTGATTTGATCAGATTCTGGACATTGTTTAATTGAGAGAGCATCTTGGTAAAGATGATATTGATGTGGGTCTCTGAACCAGAAGAGTCAGCACCTAAAAAGGCGGGGGGCTGCTTTAACCCATTAGCTACAAGAGTTTGATTCAAGCCGAAAACTTCCGTTAGCCCCCCGACACTCTTCGTTGTGGAATTGAATTTGTATTCATGGTCTTCCTTAAAGCCAACCATTACACCATCCTTAACCCCATCCTTTAAATTTTTCTTCGATTCAGCGAGCAGTGTAGTTAACCTTGCCTGGTACTGATCCTCATTCTCACCAGTTATCATCCCGGGCTTCTCCATGAGGAATTCCAGAAATCCCATTAACCCAACTTGACCTACTATGAAATCAATATTCTTCATCATTGACTTCTGGGTAGCGAGGTCTTCAAGTGCAGTTAGGAAAGGTGGTATGCCATAGGGGATTTGAGTATCACCATTTAAGGCGAAATATTTTGTATAATATGGGTTTAGCTTAACCAGCTTTTGTGGAGAAACTTTATCATCGATGGCATAGGTATTTTTCACCAGTTGATAAAGATCATAACGCCTTGACCGTTGGTTAAATGACCATCGTGCAGTTTCTGGGTTAACCATAGCAAGGTGTTTAACCCCAGTTAAGTCATCTTTAACTACCCATTCATTGAAAAGAGCACCACCGATATAGATTTGTGAGATCATCTTATTAATAATCCCATTGATACCATCAACACCATCCATCCACATCTTCGATGAATTTTGTAGGTGTCTTCTCATGGCATCAACCTGATCGGCCGGAACTGATTTATCGAAAACGATTCTGTGACCGGTATTAGTTAATTGAACTAAGTCATTCAATACTAATCCAACATTCTGATTGACAGCAGCAAGTTTCCGAATTACTGGGATGTATTCGAAAATGAAGCTAGGCTTAACGAATCGAGTTTTACCTTCGATATACTCATAACCATCAATCACTGGATAGGAATCCTGTGTACGAGGGGGTTTAGGAGTATTCACTTGGGTAGGTATAACCAATGCTTCGGCTTCCCTTTGTTTCTTCCACTTAACTTCAAATATTCCTAATATATCCATACTATTGAGGTGCTACAACTACTGTTGAGGCTCTTCCCTTTCTGATGTAATTACATATTGCCTTTGCCATGATAGAGTCATCAGTATATGTATTATCATCTTCGAGTAAGTCCTCTGTTGATTCCTTAGATGATTTATCTTTACCCAAAGCGATGGGTTTGTTTTGTTCATTATAGATAAAGGTATAGGCTTCTTGACAGAAGAACTGATCCTTTACTATGATATTGTTATTTCTGATATCCTCTTCGAGTTCATCAATAATAACTGGCCTATTCTTTTTTGTAGTTAACCAACCTGGTATCCTTTTCTTTTTGGCCCTGGCTTCTCCCTTTTCCCGAAGAACTTCAGTTGAGAAATAAGTATTGGCATAACCGGCCCTTTGAATCTGATCAACTACTGATAAACCGATATCATTTGCTTCGCAACCTATCTGTGCCATGTTATAATCATATCCGATTTTCATTAGGATATCGCCATAGCGGTCGGTTGTTACTTTACCCTTAAATACAGCCATCTCTTCGCCGTATCTATCCATTATAGTAAAGGCGGAATAGTCTCTCGCTCTACCAGAAGCAACGTCGGCCCCTAGATAATAAGTTGCTCCTCTTTGAGCCTTCTTGAAGATATGAAGTGAACCATTCATCCTGGTTTCAATGACTGGGTATTCTGGTAAGAGATCTTCTATTGCTTTGATATCTGCTAAGTCAAATACCGTATCTCCAGATGAAAGAAAGTCACCATCGATTTCCTGAGCTGTTCTTTTAGCTCCCAATGCGGATTTCATTGTATTATACCAATTGATATCCCTATCTGGGTGCATATCCCATTTTAATCTGATTGGTGTAAATGGGTTACCACCTGCCATTGCATCTACCCAGGATTTGTGGAAGAAATTTCCAACACCGTAAGGAGTGGAGTTAAGAATTGCAGATCCTCCAGTTGAAAGGGTAGGGAAAGCTGCTGCCCAGATTTGATTGGCCCATTTGATGATCGCTGCCTCGTCGATAACCAATAACGATAAAGCTTCAGATCGTCCGGCATCCTCTGTAGTTGGAATAGAGGTGATAGTTGAACCATTCGCAAACTCGATTTCTGTTGTTGTCCCAAAACTTGTCCTTGACGTTCCATTGATTATAGGTACTTGAAGATATGATGGTAGATTTTTATAAACAAACTTAATCCTTCTCAGAACTTTCTTAGCTACTGTTTCCTTGATAGAAATAATCTGGATACTCTTATTATTATGATACATTGCAAGCCATAAACAATACATGGCTATTAACTCTGTCAATCCTGCTTGTCTGAATTTCAGTACTATGTTAAACCTTCCCATCAAGAAATACCATAACACTTTCTTTTGAAAAGGATACAAAGCAAATTTAACCTTTCCTTTAATAGGATGTATTACCCATACAAAAGTTGAGAATAGGAAGGGATCATTCACTACTTTAGCTAATATCTTTAGCTCAGATTCTGAAAGGTATCTCTTATCAATTCTTGTTGTTATTCCCATTCTATTTAGTATATCATTACCAAAGGATTGATTGAGGGATACAAATATATTATATCTTATAGATATATAATATATTTATCCCTCTTTCTTTCCTTATATTAAAAGTCGGATATGGATTCAAGGCATATCTTAAACCATTTCCCAATCTCATAAGGAGGGGTTTTTGTAGCCGTTATCCTTCCTTTCGTTATACACTGTTTCCTTTTCGTTTCATCATACCAAAGTTTGAATTTATCAGGTATACCCTGGATTCTGGCCAATTCCCTTGGGGTCATCATTAAGTTCCAATGGTTAAATTGCCTGTTTTGTTTTCGTGCGGTAGAGGGATAAGATCCTCTGGGATTTCTGTAGACTCCTGGTGCGGTTGAGAAATTCTCTCCGGGAGTGAGGAGACGTTTTGAGTTCTCTGGTAAAGCTTCCCAGATTTCCTTAGCCTCTTGAACAGTGACCTGTTTCCCCCCGTATAAAGCAAATCGTTCATCTAATCCCTCCCTTACGTTACAAATTGATTCATCCTCTTCTTTTAAGTCCCAGACTAAATCACCAGAGAGTTTTGGTATATTAACTGGAAATGGCCTAAATCTGTTGATATGACTTGGATTCAAGCACCCAATAACCAATAGCCTTTTTCTTGTTCTTTGGGAGTTACCAAACTCAAATACACTAGCCACTATCATAGTTATTGTGTATTCTGGGAAAGATGCAGTAAAATCATCAAAGCTATATGATGCCTCTAGCTTAGGTAAGTTCTCCATCATCCATACCTTCGGTTTTAGTTCTTGTACAGATCGTATGAAAAGGTTAAAGCTATCATCATCCTTAGCGGAGGTAAATTTCTTTCCCCGAGAAAGTGCAAGCATAGAAGAATGGCCACAATTTGGAGCCCCTACAATAACATCGATATTCTTATGGTGTTTGATTACATCCTCCGTAAACAGTAACTTATCAGGAAAGTTTAATTGCCATTGTATGTCCTTAGGAGTTTTAAATGCAGACCGTATTTCAATGTTCCCAACCAAGTTCTCTTTAAATGGGTGTAATATTACCCCATTCCCTCCACATACACCTAAAATGTTCATATTCAAGCAGTTTTAGTTAAATCCTCTAGATACTATTTATTTGCAAATATCACTTAAGTTTAGTACCTTTATATTTAATAGTCTTCCTAAGAATCCTGTTATACCTCTGGAAACTCTTAGATTCCAGAGACTAAAGATACCTAAAATAAAAGATGATAACAAAACAACCTCCCGACAAACTCTTTAAAATGGAAGCAGTTACAGTTAAAAAACTGACATCATCTGAATCAAAACATTCCGAGTATATAGAGTTATCTCTTTACCCTCTTGCGGTTAAGAAAATGGCCCTAAAACACAGAGATAGTGTTAAAGTAAAACTTTTTGGTGATACGTTAAGTATTGCAATCCCCTCATCTGAATCTCGGGAGAAGACCCTGTTAAACTTAAGAGAAAGCCATTGCGGGAAACTCCTTACCAAATCTCGGGCTTTGTTTGAGATGGGTATAAAGCCAGGCACTTATAAATTCAAGGCTACTCGGTATTGTTCAACTTTTAAAGTCGATTGGCATGAGTTTGAGAAAGTTGGGTAATTACATTTGGCTCTGGATATTGGTTTTCAGCAGTTTCTTTAAATTGATTTTCTATCTGATTAGTTTCCCGTGCTATATATTATATACCAAGTATAAGCATTACCGAATCATGAAAAAATGGGAAAAATTCGGTACAGAACTTAAAAACCTTAATCCCTATGAGCACAGGCAAAATGAATCCTAGAATTGGTAATACTGTTGCTGCCACTGTCCAGGTAATTATTTTAGTGTTACTGATTCTTTTTGTGATCATCAAGGCTAGATCTCAGGATATTCCTAAGGGTCTTAAGCCAATTTCACAGAAGAAGGCTATCGAGAAGGCCACTATTGATTTTTCAAAAGAGGTCCTTATCTTTAAGCTAACAGGTATCATTGAAGTCGACGGCCATATTTTCGACAATGACACTAGTAGACATGCCATCTACTATATCGCTAACCTTGATGGCGTCACTTTAAAGGATACCGTTAGCGACATAACCTTTACCCATAGGACTTGCACTAAGCCAGGTTGCAAGATTATTCACCTTGAAATGGAGAATACTTGGACAATACCATCCAATAGAGGAGTTATAGTACCGGGATATATAACACCTAACTGGGGTGGCACTTATCAACACTAATATGAGAACAATGGATTGGACAATCGGTATCTTTCTAGTAATAACTGGAGTTATTGCTATATTAGTTGGTTGCATTTTTCTAACTAGAGCATCTTACAGCAACGGTTTTAATGCCTGTAAGTCGGAGTTTCAAGAATACTTAACTGAATCTAACAAGGTAACTTACTTTGATGAGTTTGGTGCCAAAGAGAAATTGAAGTCCTTAAGTACAACAAGAAGAGAATACGAAAAAACCTTATTAAATAATCAAGAACCATGAAGAGAATATCTATTACAATTGCTTTCGCATTAATGGCATTCATTGCCTTTTCCCAAACTCCAGTTGCCGCAAACAGTGCAGCTCCATTACCACAACCACCAGATACGGTTAGTGTATTGTTATTGGTAAGTGATACTTCTCACTCTATCGATTCCACTATCGTTAAGGATGCCAATGGGGCCTATTCTTTCCGCTATTATGAAATCTTTAAATCCAATACTTTGGCTTATATGCCGGGATTTGCAGTTATTGATAATGGAGTTGTAACGGCCTACTTAACCATTTATCGTAAAAGGCTAACTCCCAATATCCTGGTCTGGAATGCTATAAGGAGAAACTAATCAGTTCTCATCAAGATTTGTTGGGTTATTAATAAAGACTCCAATGGAAATTAAGGAATACATCATAACGAATATCATCAAGGTTAAAGGCACAGAAGCTGGTACAACCAAATGTCCTAACTGCGGTAAAACCATTGGGGTCTATACACGGAATTCCACTCCTAAGGCTTGCACTACTTTCTGTAGTCCTAAAACCTGCAATACGAAATTCGATCCTAATTTCAACCCAAAACCAGGAAACAGGTATTGGGCCCAAAAACTGGCATTACCAAAACCCAAATAGTTGTTTTCATATTAGTCGGTTAATTATTGTTGAGAAGCCCTGGTTACGGGGCTTCTTTTTGTGATACAAGTGGAATACTCTAGGTATGAAGGATACTATTTATAATAAATAAAAGATATGCAACCAGAAGAACAGATAACCCCAATCAGTCCAGAAGTAGATACAGCTATTAATAACCTTGTGAAAGATATGCATGATGCCATTATGCCTGTGTACAGCGTTGAGCACCAAAACATAATCCTGTTTAGGTTAATCTATAAGATGAGGGATACTAGAGAAGCCCAAGTTAATGAACTGAATGCTCACATTAAAAGCATTGACTCGAAGGTTCAGGAAATCTATCAAGCTAATAACAACTTACCAAAATTCCCATGACAACAACTGTAATTGGATACTGGGTTTACCTTATATCGATTTTGGTTTGCTACGAACCAGGATACTTCTCACCTGAACAAACTACACAGGTTTGTGATACTGCATACATGATGCCCACAACGAATCGAGCAAATGTTGCCTATGCCATGCAGTATTATCAGAACCTTGCTGATAGCACTTATTTTCTGACTTGGGATGAGATTGATAAAAAGCCTATAGAGGTATTCCTTGATAGCGTTTGGTGTGATACAATACAATAAATTATGACACAAGAAGAATGGAATATTGCCTGTGAAGCTATGCGACAGGCTATGCTTGATAATTACAATGAATTATCCATTAAATTTGAAGAAAGGGCAAGCGTCATGTTTGACCCAGAAACTATTCCCATCCCTCCCATGCCCGAAAGCATGAAGGAGGAATCTCTAAACAATACTGATTATAGGAGAGGATATAAACAACCATAACTTCACACAAAAAGGCCCTCAATTAAGAGGGCCGATTTGTTTATAAAGGTTGAGGATAAACCTCAATAGTTAAAGGTACATTGTTCATCATACTATCCGCAGGAGTCATGTTTGCAGTGGTTTGAATCAACAGGGTATTCTCTGAATCTACCGATACAAAGACTAGACCAAGTAAAGATCCTTCTACAACTACGAATGAAGTCTGGGGAGTGATGAATGGCATGTTATTCTCAGTGAAGAGGCTTTCCTCAAATACCATCTCATAAACCCCTGTTTCAAGCCTTCTGAGAGTAAAATCACCAAGTGTGTTTACCTTAGTATCAGCATAAGGATCAAAGTTGATCATCAGTACGGTACCATTTTCCCAAACTGCCGGTGTAACGTTACCCATAAGTGAGTATGTATCAAAGGCATTTCCTGGTGTTTCACTGGTAAAGATCAGTGAGGTATCGGTACGGGTTATGATGACATGTTCGCTGAGAAAGTATTCTGCATAAGTCGTTACGAAGTTTGCGAGAGTAGTTGGGATATCGGTATTGAATTCCAGAAGCTGAACTGGGCTATTTCCATCAGCATACATCATACTTTGACCGCTATCTCCAGTAACGATGAGCTCCTGAACCTGAGCCACTGCTTCAACGTTAGGAGTATTCTCAGTTCCAATCGTACCATCCAAATCACCTGCAGGATACATGGTGATTACTGGTGAGGTAAAATCACCTGTTCCTGCCTGACCAGTTAGGATAATATCTGAACCCGAGAAAGAAAGGGTGATATCAACGTTACTGTAAGCGCTAAGATTTTGAGTAGCGAAAAGCTCAGCTGCTTCGGCTAAAGTCTTAGGAACGGATTCAAATTCTGGAGTGTTTAGATCTGGAAAGAGGAATAAAGCGTGTGGTCCAATTCCTGCAGCTTCCACTGAGGCTACTCCACCTAATGTCCCTGTAAGGGTGATGGTGTCGATCTTCACTACCTCTTCTACGTTCTCTTGGGTAACGGATACTGTACCATCCAGATCTCCTGAGCCATTCAGGACATCGACATGATCAAAGGCAACCCCTGCATCTTCAGCAGTGAAAATAATATCGGCTAAGATTGAGGTCACTATAACGCCTTCAGCCAAATAGTCAGCCGCATAAGCCGTTACGAAATCTGCAGCCGTTTCAGTGAGTCCAACCCGAAATGTAGCCAACCGCATCTCCAAGCCAGCCCCTGAAATTGCAGCAGTTCCAGATGTTCCAGTAAGTGTAACGGTTTCGGATTGTTGATCAGGTGCTGAATAAGCTTGGGTATGAGCCACTGTACCATCCAAATCCCAAGGCACTACCGTAACAGTAGGAGGGGTAAATGGAACTCCAGCCACAGCAGCAGTGAAGAAGATGGAGGCATTGTCTGCAGTAACTATGATACCCTCAGCTAGATAGGCATCTGCATAGTTTTCAGCAAACAGTGTAGCTATTTGGGCCAATGTCATTTCAATCCCACTAAGCCTGCAAGTTAAACCTCCAGGTCCAGAAATGGCAATGTAATTAGCAGTAGAGGCCCCGGTTAGTTTAACGTATTCCACCTGGGCAACAGCATTAACATTTTCCTGGATCTCTACCGATTCCCCAGATAGTGTTCCAGGGATGAAGACCTGATCATTTTCATTTTCAATTCCGAAGTTACTGAAATCATCTCCCTGTGCGATGGTTTTGATACAGTATTTTGTACCGGGGATTAATGGCCCATCAGTAGAAAGGACCTCCATAGTTGAGGTTTGGGAAATGAGGCCCTTGTAGATTAGTGGATCCTGAGTTTCCAACTCTCCCACTGCTTCAATGACTTCTTCGAATTTATCTACGATGTCATTGTAAAGTTTTCCTCTTACCACCCAACGATCGGCAGCTGACCCAGAATTACTGGGACAAGTGTCTTCATTGTGATGAGGTAAATTAGTGATGCTCATATCTTAAGATTTAAGTGTGTGAATATTCTTAGATAGGCGGAATGGTCTTCTGTAGAATTGTATCCTTTCGCGGAAAAGGCTGGGGTCGGATTTTTGCAGGAAATTTTTTGGTGGTTGGGCTTTAAAACAAAAGCCGAGAAAGCTGTGCATTCTCGTTTGTGTTAGAATGCAGTTTCCGCATTTATAGGGAAATCCTTAAAGGTTTACCCCGTATCCGTATCCGTATCCCTGAAAAAGCTGGCTGGGATTTTTGGGTGGGATTCTAAGGGGCCTTCGGTATATAAGATATGCAAAAATATATAAAAGTTAGGGGCTAACTTTTATATATTTAATTTTATTAGTTTTCATATATAACTGTAAACATTGTTTGAATTGCTATACCTTTTTTATCTATTATAAAATATTCAATAAAATAAATATCAAAAAATGTAATAAATATTTCATATTTACATTTTTTCAATTCGTCAAATGTTTTTGCTTGTTCGTCTAACATATTAATATATGTATAGTTATTATTTATTTGCACTAAATCTGTATTAATGCAAATATTTTTAAATCTCTTTTCCATATTATTAAATATTTGAGTTTAAAAGTAAAAAAATGTAAAAGGACTGCAAAGGTATATTAATCATCTTTGCAGTCCTTATAAACGCTAAAAAGCCTATTTATTAATAAACTTTTTGTATTCTATCAAAAAGGCTTTTACTGTTGGTGTACTTTCTCTTTTTGCGTCACAAAACCTTGTTTTATCTGAAAAAAGAATAGGTACAATATTTTTAGAAAAATATTGCAATAACTCTTTTTTTGGTGCTTCTGACAATGCAAGCGCAATTTTGA